>Ga0265293_10001046_pt1 | contig 62395 bp, 61 predicted proteins | sample Munlanlewell138R_FD_192505 | JGI IMG/M metagenome (GOLD analysis project Ga0265293, IMG submission 192505) | Leachate microbial communities from a municipal landfill in Southern Ontario, Canada - Leachate well 138R | ecosystem: Engineered > Solid waste > Landfill > Unclassified | place: Canada...
GGCATGATGCCGACCTCGCCCAGCACCGCGGGGGCGAACAGCGCCTCCGCCGTGCCGGAGAAGATCTGCTTCTCCGCACTCACGATGTCCACGTGGATCGTCATAGCCATGGCTTACCCCCCTGGCGCCGATTACAGGCGCTTGGCCTTCTCGACCGCCTCGTCGATGGAGCCGACCATGTAGAACGCCTGCTCGGGCAGGTGGTCGAACTCGCCTTCCACGATGCCCTTGAAGCCGCGGATGGTGTCCTTCAGGGAGACGTACTTGCCGGGCGAACCGGTGAACACCTCGGCCACGAAGAACGGCTGCGACAGGAAGCGCTGGATCTTACGGGCGCGGGACACGATGAGCTTGTCGTCTTCGGACAGCTCGTCCATGCCCAGGATGGCGATGATGTCGCGCAGTTCCTTGTAGCGCTGCAGGGTCTGCTGCACCGCACGGGCCGTGTTGTAGTGCTCGTGGCCCACCACCAGCGGGTCGAGCTGGCGGGAGGTGGAGTCCAGCGGATCCACGGCGGGGTAGATACCCAGCGCGGCGATGTCGCGGGACAGCACGACGGTGGCGTCCAAGTGAGCGAAGGTGGTGGCGGGCGACGGGTCGGTGAGGTCGTCCGCGGGCACGTACACGGCCTGGATGGAGGTGATGGAACCGATCTTGGTGGAGGTGATGCGCTCCTGGAGCACACCCATTTCCTCGGCCAGGGTCGGCTGGTAACCCACCGCGGACGGCATACGGCCGAGCAGTGCGGACACCTCGGTACCGGCCAGGGTGTAGCGGTAGATGTTGTCGATGAACAGCAGCACGTCGCGGCCTTCGTCGCGGAAGTACTCGGCCATGGTCAGGCCGGTCAGCGCCACGCGCAGACGGTTGCCGGGCGGCTCGTTCATCTGGCCGTACACCAGGGCCACCTTGTCGAGAACGTTGGAGTCCTTCATCTCGTGGTAGAAGTCGTTGCCCTCACGGGTACGCTCACCGACGCCGGCGAACACGGAGTAACCGCTGTGCTCGATGGCGATGTTACGGATGAGCTCCATCATGTTCACGGTCTTGCCCACGCCGGCACCGCCGAACAGGCCGACCTTGCCGCCCTTGGCGAAGGGGCAGATCAGGTCGATGACCTTGATGCCCGTTTCCAGCAGTTCGGTGGAGGCCGCCAGCTCTTCGTAGCTGGGCGCCTTGCGGTGGATGGAGGCGCGCACCTCTTCGCCCACCGGACCCTTCTGGTCGACCGGGTTGCCCAGCACGTCCATGATGCGGCCCAGGGTGGCCTTGCCAACGGGCACACTGATCGGTGCGCCGGTGCCGGCCACGGCCATGCCGCGGCGCAGGCCGTCGGAGGAACCCATGGCGATGGTGCGAACGATGCCGTCGCCGAGCTGCTGCTGGACTTCCAGCGTCAGGCCCGCTTCGTCCACCTTCAGCGCGTCCAGGACCTTGGGCATCGCATCGCGCGGGAACTCGACGTCGATAACGGCGCCGATGATTTGCGTAATCTTTCCAGAACTCATTTCAGTTCCCCTTAAGTACTCGAATTCGTATCCGGCCGGTCAGACCGCCGCGGCGCCCGCAACGATCTCGGAGATCTCTTGCGTGATGGCCGCCTGGCGCGCCTTGTTGTAGGCCAGCTGCAATTGGTCGATGAGGTTGCCCGCGTTGTCGGACGCCGCCTTCATGGCGACCATGCGTGCCGCCATTTCGCAAGCGATGTTCTCCACCACGCCCTGATAGACCTGGGATTCCACGAAACGCGGCAGCAACTGGTCGAGGACGACCTCCGCCTGCGGCTCATAGATGTAGTCCCAGTGGTGCTTGAGTTCGTTTTCCGTGACCGTGGCCTTGACGGGAAGCAGCTGGCTCACCTCGGGCTTCTGGGTCATGGTGTTGACGAACTCGTTGCTCAGGATGTGGAGCTGATCGATGCGGCCTTCGTTGAACGCGTCGAGCATCACCTTGACCGTGCCGATGAGCTGGTCGAGGCGCGGGGCATCGCCCAGCTGTGACGCCTGGGCGACGATGTTGGCGCCGAGGCGACGGAAGAAACCCGTCGCCTTCTGACCGATCACGCACAGGTCCACCTCGAGGCCGGCCTTCTGCCAATCCTTCAGCTGGCGCAGGGCCAGGCGGAACAGATTGGCATTGAGGCCGCCGCACAGGCCGCGATCCGAGGAGACCACGACCAGGCCCACGCGCTTGACCGGGCGCTCGACCATGTACGGATGGCGGTACTCGGGATGCGCGTGCGCAAGGTGACCAATCACGCTCCGGATACGTTGTGCGTAGGGCCGGGAGGCTGCCATGCGTTCCTGCGCCCTGCGCATTTTGCTGGCGGCCACCATCTCCATGGCGCGCGTGATCTTCTGAGTATTCTTGATACTCTTGATCTTGCCGCGAATCTCTTTACCGCTTGCCATCGCTGCCTACCCCGTTACCAGGTGTGGTTGGCTTTGAAGTCGTCGATCGCGGCCTTCATGCTCGCCTCGATCTCCGCCGTCCAGTCGCCGGACACATTGATCTGATCGAGCAGCGCCTTATGCTGGGACTTCATGAAGTCCTGCAGGGCGTTTTCGAAGTCGACGACCTTCTTCGCGTCGATGTCATCCAGGTAGCCCTGATTGACCGCGTACAGCGACACCGCCATCTGGGCGATGGACATGGGCGCGTACTGACCCTGCTTCATCAGCTCGGTGACGCGCTGGCCACGGCTGATCTGCTTGCGGGTGGCCTCGTCCAGATCCGAAGCGAACTGGGCGAATGCCGCCAGCTCACGGTACTGGGCCAGGTCCAGACGCACGCCGCCGCCCAGCTTCTTGATGACCTTGGTCTGGGCCGCACCACCGACGCGCGATACGGAGATACCGGCGTTGATGGCCGGACGGATACCGGCGTTGAACAGGTCGGACTCCAGGAAGATCTGGCCGTCGGTGATGGAGATGACGTTGGTGGGAACGAACGCGGACACGTCGCCGGCCTGGGTCTCGATGATGGGCAGCGCGGTCAGCGAACCGGTCTTGCCCTTCACCTCGCCACCGGTGGCCTGTTCCACGTAGTCGGCATTCACGCGCGAGGCACGTTCCAGCAGACGGGAGTGCAGGTAGAACACGTCGCCGGGGTAGGCTTCACGGCCCGGCGGACGGCGCAGCAGCAGAGAGACCTGACGATAGGCCCACGCCTGCTTGGTGAGGTCGTCGTACACAATCAGGGCATCTTCGCCGCGGTCGCGGAAGTACTCGCCCATGGCGCAACCGGCGTAGGGGGCGATGTACTGCATGGCGGCGGAGTCGGACGCGGTGGCGGCCACTACGATGGTGTGCGCCAGGGCGCCGTGCTCTTCCAGCTTGCGCACCACGTTGGCCACGGAGGAGGCCTTCTGGCCCACCGCCACGTAGATGCACTTAACGCCGGTGCCCTTCTGGTTGATGATGGCGTCGACGGCGACGGCGGTCTTGCCGGTCTGGCGGTCGCCGATGATCAGCTCGCGCTGGCCGCGGCCGATGGGGATCATCGAGTCGACGGACTTCAGGCCGGTCTGCAGCGGCTGGTCCACCGACTTACGGTCGATAACGCCGGGGGCGATTTTCTCGATGGGCGAGGAGGTCTTGGTGTCGATGGGACCCTTGCCGTCGATGGGCTGACCCAGGGCGTTCACCACGCGGCCCAGCAGGGCCTCGCCGGTGGGCACTTCCATGATGCGACCGGTGCAGGTGACCTTGTCGCCTTCGGAGATGTGCTCGTAGGCACCCAGGATCACGGCACCCACGGAGTCACGCTCCAGGTTCAGCGCCATACCGAAGGTGTTACCGGGGAATTCCAGCATCTCGCCGGACATGACGTCCGAGAGACCGTGGATGCGCGCGATGCCGTCGGTCAGGCTGACCACGGTGCCCTCGGTGCGGGCCTCGGTGGTAGCCTCGTAGCCGGCGATCCGCTTTTTGATCAGATCACTAATTTCGGAAGCATTGAGTTGCATGTGTCTGTCCTCTAGAGGGCGATCAGCGCATCAGCTCGGAGCCGAGCTTGTCCAGCCGGCTTACGGCCGAGCCGTCGATGACCATGTCGCCCGCGCGAATGATGGCGCCGCCCAGCAACGACCCGTCGACTTTGACGTTCAGGCTGATTTCACGACCCAGGCGCTTCTTGAGAGCCGCCGCCAATTCTTTCTTCTGGCTTTCGGTCAGTTCCATCGCCGTGACGACCTCCGCCTCGAGCGTGCCTTCGGCCTGCGCACGTTCGATCTCGAAGAGCGCTGCGACCTCGGGCAGCAGATTCAGGCGGCCGTTGTCGGCCAGCACCCGCACCATGTTCTTGCCGGCGTCGTTCAACTTGTCGCCGCAGACGGCGAAGAAGATGTCGAGCACCTGCTCACCGGTGAGGCGCGGGCTGTCGATGACCTTTGCCATTTCGGGATCGGTGGCCACGGCGGCGGCCAGTCCCAGCATCTCGGACCAACGCTTCAGCGCCTTCTGCTCGGCAGCGAGCTTGAAGACCGCCTGGGCGTACGGGCGCGCTATCGTCGTTATCTCAGCCATTGCCGCTGACCTTAGATTTGTGCCACGAGGTCTTTGAGCATCGACTCGTGGGACTTGGCGTCGATCTCCTTGCGGAGAACCTTACCGGCGCCAGCCACAGCGAGCGATACCACCTGGCCGCGAAGTTGTTCCTTGGCGCGGAACACTTCCTGCTCGATTTCCGCATTGGCGGCCGCCTTCAGGCGGTCACCCTCGGAGCGAGCGGCGTTCTTCGCCTCATCGATGATCTCGTTGGCGCGCTGCTCGGCCTTGGCGATGATCTCGGCGGCACGGTCGCGTGCCTCGTGGATCACCTCGGCAGCACGCTTTTCGGCGAGCTCCTGCTGGTGCTTGCCACGCTCGGCGGCGGCGAGGCCATCGGCGATCGTGTTCTTGCGTTCGTTGAGTACGTTGATGAGCGGAGGCCACACGAACTTCATTACGAACCAGACAAACACGAAGAATGCGATGGACTGACCGATCAGCGTCAGATTGATGTTCATAGTCGCACCTCGTGCTGTGTTACACGGACGGGAAGTCTTGACGTGTCGTCAAGAAGAAGAGGCCTTAGCCTCCGACCACCGCGAACAGCACGTAGAAGGCGATACCGACCGCGATCATCGGCACGGCGTCCACCAGACCCATGATGATGAAGAACTGGGTGCGGAGCAGCGGGATGAGCTCGGGCTGGCGGGCGGCGCCGTCAAGGAAGCGGGCACCGAGGATGCCGATACCGATGGAGGCGCCGAGGGCACCGAAGGACAGCATCAGGGCGCCGGCGATGTAGATCAGGGCTTGTTCCATTGTTCTCTCCTACAAGTTTTAGAAGTGATTAATTACGAAACCGAAATCAGTGGTGTTCGGCGTGGGCCATATCCAGATACACGATGGTCAGCGTCATGAAGATAAACGCCTGCAGGGTGATGATCAGAATGTGGAAGATGGCCCAGCCGAGCTGCAGCACGCCGCCGAACAGGCCGAGCGCCCAGCCCGCGCCATACATGAGCGCGATCAGGATGAAGATCATCTCGCCGGCGTACATGTTGCCGAACAGTCGCAGGGCGAGCGAAATGGGGCGCGCCAGCAGTGAGACACCTTCGAGAATGAGGTTGACGGGCGCGAGCCACTTGGGGAAGGGCTGGAAGGCGAGTTCCGCGGCGAAGCCGCCAAGACCTTTTACCTTCACGCTGTAGTAGAGGATCAGCCAGAACACCGCGATGGCCATGCCGAAGGTGATGTTCGGATCGGTGCTCGGCACGATCTTGAAATAGACGTGGTGCGGGTCCATACCCAGGAAGGTCGCCCCCACCCACGCGGCGGCCTGCGGCAGCCAGTCGATGGCGATGAGGTCCATGAAGTTCATGAGGAAGACCCAGACGAACACAGTCAGCGCGATGGGCGCGACGATGTCGTTCTTGCCCGAGAAGGAGCCGCGCACACTGTGATCAATGAATTCGACGATCCACTCGACGAAATTCTGCAGCCCGGTCGGCACACCGGCGCTGGCCTTCTTGGCAGCACTGCGGAAGGCGAAGAAGAAGATCAGACCGAGGATCAGCGACCAGGCCATGGAGTCCACATGGATGGCCCAGAAGCCCATTTCCTTGGCTTCCGCGGCGGTATGGGCGAAGCCCCAGTGACCGTCGGGGAACTGACCATAGGTCAGGTTGGTGAGGTGGTGTCTGATGTAGTCTGATGAAGTCAGCGTGTCAGTCGCCATTTCTTCTTCCCAGAAACGAATGCCGTAGAAACCAGTTGAGCGGCCAGGCCAACCAAAAACCCCAGCATGAGAGGCAATGGCGCCAAGCGCAGGACGCCGAAGCCCACAGCGAACAGGCCGATGGCCGTCGCCAGGCGGGAGATCGCGGTCCCGTAAATCAATGCGGCATTGGCGGCGGGGTTGGCGCCCGTCCGCTCGGCGCGTCGCGTGGAACGGATGAGGATCAACGTCCCGGCGATCGCAATGAAGCCACCGTAAAGCACCGCCCCGGCAGTCACTTGCCCGTACAGAAAATAGGTGATGCCGGCCGCGGGCAACAGCATCAATGCCTGGATCAGGAGCAGTCTGCGAGTGTATTGCCGCAGCTGGGCATGCTTGATGCTCATGCGCACCTTCTCGGTTCGCGGAACCGCGCAGCGGCAGACATTCAGACTCAGTCTGGAATATGACCGGGGGTTAGCTTTCGAGCGGCGCGGAGTATATCGGCGGCCCCCCCGAGGGTCAAGGAACTTGCGAATATCCTGATAAAGTGAACTTCGCGAGATCGTCCGACCGCGCCTTGTAACGACAGTACGTCCTTACTCGTCCCGGATGTGCGCGAGGATGCCGTCGAGCTCGTCCAGGGTGTTGTAGTGGATCACCAGCTTGCCCTTGCCCTTGCTGTCCTGGATGGCGACCTTGGCGCCGAGGCGCTCGGAGAGGTCCTGTTCCAGGCGGCGCACGTCCGGGTCGACCTTCGGGGCCGGGGCGGTCTTGGGGCCGGACTGGAGCTGGCGCACCAGGCGTTCGGTCTCGCGCACCGACAGGCCCTTGGCGACCACGGTGCGGGCGGCCTGATTCTGAAGGTCGCCCTCGAGGCCCAACAGGGCGCGGGCGTGGCCCATTTCGATGTCGCCGTTTTCCAGCAGGCGCTTCACGTCCTCGTTGAGGCTCAGCAGGCGCAGCAGGTTCGACACCGCGGCGCGCGAGCGGCCCACGGCGTCGGACACGGCCTGGTGGGTCATCTGGAATTCCTCGATGAGCCGGTGCAGGGCGTGGGCCTCTTCCATGGGGTTGAGGGCCTCGCGCTGGATGTTCTCGATGAGCGCCATGGCCATGGCGGTGTTGTCCGGCACGTCGCGCACCACGGCGGGGATTTCGTGCAGCCCGGCCATCTGGGTGGCGCGCCAGCGGCGCTCGCCGGCGATGATCTCGTAGCGGCCGGCGGAGATCGGCCGCACCACGATGGGCTGCACCACGCCCTGGGCGCGGATGGAGGCGGCCAGTTCTTCGAGGCTTTCCGGGTGCATGTCCACGCGCGGCTGGTAGCGGCCGCGCTGGATGACGTCGACGGGGAGATTGCGGAGCTCGCCCTCGACGGGCGCTTCGGGGGACAGGTCGGCGCCGTGGCCGAGCAAGGCGTCGAGTCCGCGTCCGAGACCGCGTTTTTTTCCTACAGCCATGGTGTTCCTCAGACGGCGATGGCCGCACGCAGGCCGCTGCGGCGCAGGATCTCGCCGGCGAGGGCGAGGTAACTGATGGCGCCACGCGAGGTGCGGTCGTAGGTGATGACGGGCAGGCCGTGACTGGGCGCCTCGGCGAGGCGCACGTTGCGCGGCACGATGGTGCGATAGACCCTGTCGCCGAAGTGCTGGAGCAACTGGGCCGACACGTCGTTGGCCAGGTTGTTGCGCGGGTCGTACATGGTGCGCAGCAGGCCCTCGACCTCCAGCCTCGTATTCACCGAGCCGCGGATCTGGTTGATGGTGTCGAGCAGCGCACTCAGGCCCTCCAGGGCGTAATACTCGCACTGCATGGGAATGAGTACCGAGTCCGCGGCCACCAGGGCGTTCACGGTGAGCATGTTGAGCGATGGCGGGCAGTCGATGAGGATGAAATCGTATTCATCGCGGACCGGCTGCAGGGCCTCGCGCAGGCGGCGCTCGCGGTTGGGCAGCTGCAGCATCTGCACCTCGGCGGCGGTGAGATCGCCGGTGGTGGGCACCATATCGTAGCCGGCCTTTTCGGCGCGCACGATCACCTCGCGCGCGGAGGCCTCGCCGAGCAGCAGGTCGTAGCTGGAGCGCTCAAGGGCATGGCGATCCACGCCGCTACCGGCGGTGGCGTTGGCCTGCGGGTCCATGTCCACCACCAGCACGCGGCACTTGGTCGCGGCCAGCGAGGCGCCGAGATTGATGCAGGTGGTCGTCTTGCCGACGCCGCCCTTCTGATTGGTTACTGCGATGACCTTGCCCATGGCACTCAACCCTCTTCGCCCGCGGGTGCGATGCGCACCAGATGACGGGCGCCTTCCAGACCGGGCACGTGCAGCTCCACCACGTCCTGCACACGAAAGCCCGGCGGAACGGCCGCCAGCTCGTCGCGCGGATAGGCGCCCTTCATGGCAAGGAAGCGACCGTCGGCGGCGAGCAGGTGCCCGGAGGCCGCGAGCATATCAGCAAGCGTGGCGAACGCGCGAGTTACCACCGTGTCGCAGGGCGCAGGCGGGCGGTACTGCTCGGCGCGGGCGTGAACCACGTCAAGGTTGCGCAGCTGGAGCTCCGCGGCCGCCTGCACGAGAAAACGTGTCTTCTTGCCGTTGCTGTCGAGCAAGGTGAAATGCCGCTCTGGACAGGCAATGGCGAGCGGGACGCCGGGCAGGCCGGCGCCGGTGCCCACGTCGCAGATGCGCTCGCCGTGCAGATAGCCGGTGATGGACAGGCTGTCGAGCAGGTGTTTTTCGATCATCTCCGCCGGGTCGCGCACGGCGGTGAGGTTGTAGGCGCGGTTCCACTTCACCAACAGCGCCACGTAGGCCATGAGCCGGTCGAGGGCGGCGGTATCCAGCGGCACGCCGAGCTGCGCTGCGCCGGTGGTGAGGCGGGTGCGATCGTCGTTCATGCGCTGCGCCGCTCCGTCTTTTTCAGGTGCACCAGCAACAGGGACATGGCCGCGGGCGTCACGCCGGGGATGCGGCCGGCCTGACCGAGGGTGAGCGGCCGGTGGCGCGCCAGTTTTTCCCGCACCTCGGCGGACAGGCCGAGCACGTCGGCGTAGTCCAGCTCGGGCGGAAGCACGGTCTCCTCGTGGCGGCGCTGACGCGCGATCTCCGTCTCCTGGCGTTCGATGTATCCGGCGTATTTGGCCTGGATCTCCACCTGCTCTGCCGCCTGCGGGTCGTCCACCGCGGGGCCGGCGCCGGGCAGCGCCGTGAGCGCGGCATAGGTGATCTCGGGCCGCGCCAGCAGTTCGGCGAGCCGGTATTCGCGCGCCAGCGCTTGGCCCGTGAGCTCGGCCACGGCGGCGGCCAGCGGCTGGCCCGGCCGCGCCCAGGTGTCGCGCAGGCGCTGCTGCTCGCGGGTGATGGCCTCGCGCTTTTGCTCGAAGCGGGCCCAGCGGGCGTCACTCACCACGCCCAGCTCGCGGCCGATGGCGGTGAGGCGCAGATCGGCGTTGTCTTCGCGCAGCATCAAGCGGTACTCGGCGCGGCTGGTGAACATGCGGTAGGGCTCGATGGTACCGCGGGTGATGAGGTCGTCCACCATGACGCCCAGATAGGCCTCGTCCCGACGCGGATGCCAGGGCTCGCGGCCGGACACCTGCCGTGCCGCATTGATCCCGGCGAGCAGCCCCTGGGCCGCCGCCTCCTCATAACCGGTAGTGCCGTTGATCTGGCCGGCGAAGAACAGGCCCTGCAAGGCCTTGGTTTCAAGGCTGGGATTCAGGTCGCGCGGGTCGAAGAAGTCGTATTCGATGGCATACCCCGGGCGCACGATGTGGGCGTTTTCGAGCCCACGGATGGAACGCACCAGGGCGTATTGCATATCGAAGGGCAGGCTGGTGGAGATGCCGTTCGGATAGATCTCGTGGGTGTCGAGCCCCTCGGGCTCCAGGAAGATCTGATGGGTTTCGCGCTCGGCGAAGCGCACCACCTTGTCCTCGATGGACGGGCAGTAGCGCGGCCCGACGCCTTCGATGCGCCCCGCATACATGGGCGAGCGGTCCAGGCCGCCGCGGATGATGTCGTGGGTGGCGGCGTTGGTATGGGTAATGAAGCACGGCACCTGGCGCGGGTGGTCGGACGGGTCGCCCAGGAAGGAGAACACGGGCGCCGGGGTGTCGCCGTATTGCCGCGCCATGATGCTGAAATCGATGCTGCGCGCGTCCAGGCGCGGCGGTGTGCCGGTCTTCAGCCGCCCCACCCGCGGCATAAGCTCGCGCAGGCGCCGCGCCAGGGCGTTGGCCGGCGGGTCGCCGGCGCGGCCGCCCTCGTAGTTGGCCTCGCCGATGTGGATGCAGCCTGCCAGGAAGGTGCCCACGGTGAGCACCACGCTGGTCGCGGCGAAGCGCAGCCCCATGCGGGTCACCACGCCGGTGACCCGGCCGCCCTCCACCGTGAGGTCCTCGACGACCTGCTGGAACAGCGTGAGGTTGGGCTGGTTTTCAAGCAGCGTGCGGATGGCCTGCCGGTAGATCGCGCGATCGGCCTGGGCGCGCGTGGCGCGCACTGCCGGGCCCTTGCTGGCGTTGAGGATGCGGAACTGGATGCCGGCGCGGTCCGCGGCCTCGGCCATGGCGCCGCCGAGGGCGTCCACCTCCTTCACCAGGTGCCCCTTGCCGATGCCGCCGATGGCCGGGTTGCAGCTCATCTGCCCGAGCGTCTCGATGTTGTGCGTCAGCAGCAGCGTGCGCGCACCCATGCGCGCGCTGGCGAGCGCGGCCTCGGTACCGGCGTGGCCGCCACCGATGACGATGACGTCGAAGCGATTCGGGTAGTTCATGGCAGTCCGGATTCAGGGGGCGCGTATTTTACGCCGCGGCGTCCCTGCGCACCAATCGGCGCTCTAAGATCCGATCAAGCACGGCCTTTTTTCGCGGAGCTTTCATCATGGCCACCGACGCTGACCCCATTGTCGGCAACTGGTATCGACACCTGGACAAGGGCTATCGCTTCGAAGTGGTGGCGATGGACGAGGACGAGGGCACGGTGGAGATCCAACACTTCGACGGCGACCTGGAAGCGCTCGACGTCGACATCTGGTACCAGATGGATATCGAACCCACCGAGGCACCCGAGGACTGGAGCGGACCGGTGGACGACTTCGACGAGGCCACCCTGGACTACACGGAGACCGGCATGGACGAGGACGACTGGGCCGAACCGCTCGGAGAGCTGGAGCGCCCACACCTCGGCCCGGGACGCAAGCCGAAGGGTGACGACGAGCTTGAGGAGATCGAAGGCTTCCAGGAGGAAGAGCCCGGCGACGAGTGGCGCGAGGAAGACTGAATCAGCCGTGGCGCCGGCAGTCCTGCAAACGCGCGCGCAGATGGTCTTCGAGCCGCCCGAACGCCGCCTGATCGCTGCAACTTGCCAGCAATTCCGCACCATCCACATCCAGCGCCAGGCGCTGCCAGCCATCCTCGGTGGCGCATTCCACGGTCAGATGCCAGGCATTCCCGTCCGGTTCCACTTCGAACAGGTAGGCCTCAATACCGACGGATTCGAGCAGCCGGTGGGCAGCGTCGCGGGCATTGATAAAGGTGAAAGTGTCGGGGTTCATGGGCTGGTACTCGGACTCTCGGCAAACTTAGCAGGTGTTCCGCAAGCCTGCGCCGGCGGTTGTTATGATTAGGTGCCCCCGCCACTGAGACCCGCAATGAAGAACAAGCTCGATCAGGTGGCCGCCCGCTGCGGCGAGATCATCCTCGGCAAGTCGCACCCCATCCGCCTCGCCCTCGCCTGCCTGCTCGCCCGCGGCCACCTGCTCATCGAGGACGTCCCGGGGGTCGGCAAGACCACCCTGGCGCACGCCCTGGCCGTGAGCCTGGGGCTGCGCTTCAACCGCATCCAGTTCACCAGCGACCTGCTGCCGGGCGACATCCTGGGGGTGTCCATCTACGAGCGGGAAAAGGCCGCCTTCACCTTCATGCCGGGGCCGGTGTTCGCCCAGGTGATCCTCGCCGATGAAGTGAACCGGGCCACGCCCAAGACCCAGAGCGCCCTGCTCGAGGCCATGGAGGAACACCAGGTCACCGTGGAGGGGGAAACCCGCGCCCTGCCCGAGCCGTTTTTCGTCATCGCCACCCAGAACCCGGCCCACCAGGTGGGCACGTTTCCGCTACCGGAATCCCAACTCGACCGCTTCCTGATGCGCATCAGCCTCGGCTACCCGGACGCGGCGGCCGAGCGGGAACTGCTCGCCGGCGTGGATCGGCGCCGCCTGGTCGCCGCCATGACACCGACCATGACCCCCGAGGAACTGCTCGCGGCGCAGGCGGCCGTGGACGCGGTACACGTCTCCCCTGCCCTGCTGGACTACGTGCAGGCGCTGCTCGGCTTCAGCCGCAGCGCGCCCTATTTCCTCGCCGGGCTGTCGCCACGCGCCGGCCTGGCGCTGGTGCAGAGCGCCCGCGCCTGGGCCTTGCTGGAGGGCCGTGACTACGTGGTGCCCGAGGACGTGCGCGCCGTCATGCCCTACGTGGTGGGCCACCGGGTGGTCGGCAGCGACGGCGGCGCCGGGGTGGTGCGGCACTTCGACGAGGTCGCCATTCCCTGACCATGCCACGCGCCCTGCTGCGGCGGTGGCGGGAGGCCTGGGCGCGCCGCCGCCATCCGCCTCCCCAGACCGCACAGACCCTCACCCGTCGCCGGGTCTATATCCTGCCGACCCGCACGGGCTGGCTGTTCGCCGTGGTGCTCATCGCCATGCTCATCGGCGCCATCAACTACGAGAACAATCTCGCCTACGCCCTCACCTTCCTGTTGGCCAGCGTGGGCGTGGTCTCGATCCTGCACACCTACCGCAATCTGGGTGGCCTGGGCGTGCGTGCGGGCCGGTGCCGGCCGGTGTTCGCCGGCGACATGGCGGTGTTTCCCATCGCGGTGAGCAACGGCGACGCCCAGTCGCGCCTGGCCCTGGAATTCATCCCGGGCGACGGCGAGCCTCGGGTGGTGGACCTGGCGCCCCGCAGTACCACCTGGATCGAGCTGCACCAGCCCACCCTGCGCCGGGGCCGGCGCCCACTCGGGCGGCTCACCATCTGCACCCGCTTTCCGCTGGGCCTGCTGCGGGCCTGGAGTCAGGTGCAGCTGCGCCAACATTGCGTGGTTTACCCGCGCCCCGAGGCCGAGGCGGCCCTGCCGCCGCCCGCCGGGGGGCGCGGGGTGGGCAGCGCCGGTGCGCAAGGCGCGGACGACTTCGCCAGCCTGCGCGGCTATCAACCCGGCGATTCCTTGCGGCAGGTGCACTGGAAGGCGCTGGCGCGCGAGCAGGGCCTGCTCAGCAAGCAGTACTCGGGGAGCGGCGGCGGCAGCGAGCTGTACTTCGATTACGCGAGCCTGACCGCCATGGACGGCGAGGCGCGCCTGTCACGGCTGTGCCGCTGGGTGCTGGACGCGGAACGCGCCGGCCTGCGCTACGGCCTGACCCTCCCCGGAGGCACCCTCCCCATCGGTACAGGACCGGCCCACCAGCAGCAGTGCCTGGAGGCGCTGGCCTTTTTCGGAGGGGTCGATGACGGTGCCGGCACCTGAGGTGACACGGCTCGCCTGGCTGTGGCTGGTGGGTGGGCTCGCCGTGGTGGTCGCCCCGCACCTGCTGCGCCTACCGCCCTGGCTGGGCCTGCTGTGCGTCGCCGCCATGGGCTGGCGCCTGCTGCGCGACCTGCGCGGCGGGGCTCTGCCCGGGCCCGGGCTACGCCTGACGCTCACGGTCGGCGGCCTGTTGGTGGTGTTCCTGTCCTACGGCACCCTGGTAGGGCCCGAGGCCGGCGTGGCGCTGCTCGCGGTCATGCTGAGCCTCAAGCTGGTGGAAATGCGCGGGCTGCGCGACGCCACGGTGGTGATCCTGCTGGCCTACTTCCTGGTCGCAACGGGCTTTTTGTTCGACCAATCCATCGCCAGCGGCATCTACCTGCTGGTCGCCGTGGTGGTGCTCACCACGGCCCTGGTGGTACTGAACCACCCGGGCGCCGAGGCCCGGCTATCGGGTCAGTACGTACGGCGCGCCGCGGACCTCCTGGTGCAGGCGGTGCCGCTGATGGTGATCCTGTTCGTGCTGTTCCCGCGCCTGTCCGGCTCGCTGTGGGGCGTCACCGTGCAGGAGCACAGCGCGCGCACCGGGTTGTCCGAGTCCATGAGCATCGGCGACGTCAGTCGGCTGTCCGAATCGAGCGAGGTGGCATTCCGGGTGGAGTTCATGGACGGCGTACCTGCCAGCGAGGACCTCTACTGGCGCGGCCCGGTGCTGTGGCAGACGGACGGCCGGCGCTGGACCGCCCTGCCGCCGGGCAGCCTGCGTCAGTTGGACCGACCGCGAGTGGACAGTGACGGGCCGGCGGTGGGCTACGCGGTTACCCTGCAACCGCACGGCCGCCACTGGTTGTTCATGCTTGATTTGCCGGACACCCTGCCGCCGGGCGCCCTGCTGACGCCGGACATGCAGGTGCTGGCGCGCCGGCCCGTGGACCAGCTGCGGCGTTACGAGGCCAGCTCCTTTCCGGCGGCGCGCATCCGCTCGCTCGACCCGCGCGAGCGCGCCCTCGCCCTGACGTTGCCGCCGGGACGGCACCCCCTCGCACGGGAACTGGCCGGCACTTGGCTGGACGCGGAGCTCGGCGAGGCGCAGCGGGTTGCGGCGGCGCTGCGCTTTTTCAGCGAGCAGCACTTTTTCTATTCCCATGAGCCGCCCGCCCTGGGCGCCGACCCGGTGGATGAATTCCTGTTCCAGACCCGCACCGGTTTTTGCGAGCACTATGCCGCGGCCTTCGTGGTGCTGATGCGCGCTACCGGCCTGCCGGCCCGGGTGGTGACCGGCTACCACGGCGGCGAGCTTAATCCCATCGGTGGGCATCTGGCGGTGCGGCAGTCGGACGCCCATGCCTGGGCTGAGGTGTTCCTGTCCGGGCAGGGCTGGGTGCGGGTCGACCCCACCACGGTGATCCCCCCGCAGCGCGTCTCCACCGGTACCCGTCTGCCGGTCCGGGAAGACCCGGGTGCGCACAAGGAGGCAAGCTGGCTGGGCCGGGCCTTGAAGGGCGCCCGCCAGATCCTGGATGCGACCAACCACGGCTGGAACCAGTGGGTGCTCGGCTATGGCGCCGACAAACAGCGCGGCCTGCTTGAGCGGCTCGGCCTGCACGGCGCCGGCTGGCGGGGCCTGGTGGCACTGCTCACCGTGGTGGCCGGGGCCGTCCTGCTCGGCGCGCTGGCGCACCTGAGCTGGCGCCGACGCCGCGCCGTGGACCCGCTGGTGCGGCATTTCGATCGCGTGCTGGCGCGCCTGGCCCGCCGCGGACTGGTCAAGGGCACCAGCGAAGGCGCCCTCGCCTTCGCCGCGCGGGTGCAGGTGACAGATCAGGAAGTGGGCGCCCGCTTCGCAGCACTGGCCGAGCAGTACACGGCACTGCGCTATGGACCGACGCCGTCGCGGGCCGCCGTGAAGGCCTTCCGGCGGCGGGCGCGAGCCTTTCGCGCGTGATCACTTGCCGATGCAGAAGCTGGAAAAAATCTGCCCCAGCAGGTCGTCGCTGGTGACCTCGCCGGTGATCTCGCCGAGGGCCTGCTGGGCGAGGCGCAGCTCTTCGGCGAGCAGTTCGCCGGCGCGGAAGTCGCGCAGCGCCTGGGCGCCCTGGGCCAGGTGGGCGGCGGCGCGGTCCAGGGCGTCGAGGTGGCGGCGGCGGGCGGTAAACAGGCCTTCCGTGCTGTCGCGCCAGCCCACGCTGTGCTTGAGGTGCGCGCGCAGCCCGTCGAGCCCCGCGCCGCTGCGCGCCGAAAGCCGCACCTCCGGGCCCAGGGGACCTTCGAGTACCGCGGGCGTTTGGCCGGACAGGTCGATCTTGTTGCGCACCACGGTGACGGGGATGTGGGGCAGGCGGGTCAGGATGGTGCGTTCGGCGTCCGTAATGCCGACGGCATCGTCCACCACCAGCAGGATGCGGTCGGCCTTCTCCAGCTCCTGCCAGGCGCGGCGGATCCCTTCCTGCTCCACGCGATCGGCGCTTTCGCGCAGCCCCGCCGTGTCGACCACGTGCAGGGGTACGCCGTCGATGGCGATCTGTTCGCGGAGCACGTCGCGAGTGGTCCCCGGGACCTCGGTGACGATGGCGGCGTCGCGGCCGGACAGGGCGTTCAGCAGGCTGGATTTGCCGGCATTGGGCAGGCCGGCGATGACCACGGTGATGCCCTCGCGCATGACCGCGCCCTGTCGGGCCGCCTCACGCACCTCCGCCAGTTGCCCGTCCAGGGCCGCGAGCCGCGCGTCCACCCCGCCCTCGGAGAGAAAATCGATCTCCTCGTCGCTGAAATCGATGGAGGCCTCCACGTAGGTGCGCAGCCCAGTGAGGCCGTCCACCAGCGCGTGGATGCGGGCGGAGAAGGCCCCTTGCAAGGAACGCAGGGCGAGCCGCGCGGCCTCACGGGAGCCGGCCTCGATGAGATCCGCGACGGCCTCGGCCTGGGCCAGGTCGAGTTTGCCGTTCAGGAAGGCGCGCTCGGAGAACTCGCCCGGGCGGGCGGGCCGGGCGCCCGCGGCGAGGGCCGCGCTGAGTACCCCATCGAGCACCACCGGGCCGCCGTGGCCCTGAAGTTCGAGCACGTCTTCGCCGGTGAAGGAATGGGGGTTGGCGAAGAACAGGGCGATGCCCTCGTCGAGCACCTGACCTTGGGGATCGCGGAACACGCCGTAGCTGGCGTGGCGTGGCGCAGGGCAGTGGCCAAACAGACGCTCGGCCACCTGGCGGGCGGCGGGACCCGAGACCCGCACGATCCCCACCCCACCCCGTCCCGGCGGGGTGGCGATGGCGGCAATGGTCTCGTTGAGTGCGGTCACGGCCGCCCGCTGGGGGCTGTCAGGCCTTCACCACCCAGCGCGTGATGTACCACTGCTGGAGGATGGACAAGGTGTTGTTGACCACCCAGTAGAGCACCAGGCCTGCCGGGAAGAAGGCGAAGAACACCGTGAAGATGATGGGCAGGGCCAACATCACCTTGGCCTGCACCGGGTCCATGGGCGTCGGGTTCAGGCGGTGCTGGACCAGCATGGTGACACCCATGAGGATGGGCAGGATGAAGAACGGGTCGGCGATGGACAGGTCCTGGATCCACAGGATGCCGGGCGCCTGACGCAGCTCCACGCTCTCGAGCAGCACCCAGTACAGGGCGATGAACACCGGGATCTGCACCAGGATGGGCAGGCAGCCGCCCAGCGGGTTGATCTTCTCCTCCCGGTACATCTTCATCATGGCCTCGTTGAGCTTCTGACGGTCATCGCCGAAACGCTCCTTGAGGGCCACCAGGCGCGGCTGCACCTTGCGCATGTGCGCCATGGACTTGTAGCTGGTCTCGGAGAGCTTGTAGAAGGCCAGCTTGATGAGGATGGTGAGGATGATGATGGCCCAGCCCCAGTTGCCGACGAAGCTGTGGATCTTCTCCAGCAGCCAGTAGAGCGGCTTGGCGATGACGGTCAACATGCCGTAGTCGACGGTGAGTTCCAGGTTGGGCGCCACCTGGGCCAGGGTTTCCTGAGCCTTCGGCCCCACGTAGAGCCGCGCCGGGAACTCGCCCGTGTCACCCGGCGCCACGGTCAGTGCCGGGCTGATCAAGCCCAGGATGTAGCGGCTGTCGCCCAGCGCATTGCTGTAGTACCGGTAGCTGGCATCCTGGGGCGGGATCCAGGCGCCGAGGAAGTAATGCTGGATCATGGCCGCCCAACCGCCGGTCAGGTCGCGGGCCAGGTCCTTGTCTTCCATATCGTCGAAGTCGATTTTCTCGTACTTGGCTTCCTGGCCCGAGATGACGCCGCCCGTATAGGTGTAAATAAACGCCCTGCCGTTGTCGACCGGTGGGGAGCGCAGCCACTGGTAATACACGTTTCCGCGCCATTCGGCGCTGGCGCTGTTGGCGACACGATGGGTCACATCCACCGCATAGGAGCCGCGGTGAAACGTGTAGGTTTTGGTGACAGTGATGCCTTCGGGCGAGGTCCAGTGCAGTGGAACCTCGAGGGCATCCTGACCCGCTGCCAATCGGTATTCGGCGGCCTCGGGCACGTAGGTGGCGTGGTGGGAGGGCGCACGGTCGGCGGGCAGCAGGCCCGACTGGGCGACGAAGAGCTCACGCTCATCGGAGAGCAGGGTCACCGGGTTGTCCGGGTCGTCCACCGAGACCGGGTAACCGAGTAAGTCGACGTGGCGCAGATCACCGCCCTTGGCATCGATCACGGCATTGAATACGTCCGTCACGACGCGCACGCGCTGCACCGAATCGAGACCTGGCCGCATGGGCGCACCCGCGGCGGCACCGCTATCCGGCGCGGCAGGCACCGGTAGGTCCTGGGCGGGAGCCTGAACCGTCGGCGCGGGCGTCGGCTGCGGCCCGTAATCCGCCTGCCAGGCCTGCCACAGCAGGAGCAGCGTAAACGCGAGGGCGAGGAAAAGAATGGTGCGCTGAAAATCCATGGAGATCAGTCTTTATGCTCGGGGACAGGGTCGTAGCCCCCCTCATGCCAGGGGTGGCAGCGGGACAACCGGCGCAGGCTCATCCAGCCGCCGCGAAGGATACCATAGCGGTCCACCGCCTCTTGTGCGTAAGCAGAACACGTGGGGGTGAAACGGCAGTTGGCGCCCAGGAATGGGCTGAGCAGGTAGCGGTAGGCGCCAATCAGGAGGATGACGAGGCGGCGCATTGGCGGAGGTGTTGCCCCCATAGGGCGGTCAGGGCGGCGCGAAAGCGGGGGTTGTCCCAGCCATCCACACCGCCGCGGACCAGAAGAACGAGATCGCGCCCTTTCACCTCGGCGGCGTGGGTGCGAAAGAATTCGCGGGCGAGACGCTTGATGCGGTTCCGGTCCACCGCAAGGCGGACCCAGCGTTTCGGTACCGCCAGACCCAAGCGCGCGTGCTCACACCCGTTAGCCACGGAGATGAGCACCAAGGGGCCGGCCGCACTGCGGCAACCGTCGGCAAAGGCGCGCTTGAACTCGGCAGGGCGCGTGATCCGCTGGCGACGCGCGAAACCCGCGCTGCGCGGAGCGGGCGCCATGCCGTGTAGCCGGCGTCAGGCGGACAGCCGGGCGCGGCCTTTGGCGCGACGAGCCTTCAGGATACGACGGCCGCCCTTGGTCGCCATACGGGCACGGAAGCCATGCGTACGGGCACGCTTGATCTTGCTGGGTTGGAATGTGCGCTTCATGAGTCAGACACCACAACGAATAAGGAATAGGAACCACGGACGCGTGGCCCGCGAAAGGCCGGCCAAGATAACCGCGAGGCCGGCGCCTGTCAACGGAAAGCGATGTGTGCAACATGTGGATAACTCGCGTCTCGAAGGATAGACTGCGGCCCTTGCGAGTCGGACAGAGGTAGAACAGTGACGCCTGCGGTGTGGAAACGATGTCTTGAATGGCTGGAGCAGGACCTCCCCGCCCAGCACTTCAATACGTGGATTCGCCCGTTGCAGGCCCAGTTGGAGGGCGGCGTGCTGCGCCTGTTGGCTCCCAACAAGTTTGTCCTAGAGTGGGTGAAGGAAAAATACAGCAGTAAATTCAACGAGTTGATTTCACAGTTCGAAGATGGCGAAGGCCTGACCCTTAGCTTCGAAGTGGGCAGCCGGCGCGCCAGCGCACCGCCGCGACCCACACCCGCCGTGGTCCCCGCGCGTAACGAACCAGGGCGGGAGCCGGAAAAGGTCCCGGCGCGCCGGAGCAACCTGAACCCCAATTTCGTGTTCAGCAATTTTGTGGAAGGCAAATCCAACCAATTGGCCCGCGCTGCCTCCATGCAGGTGGGCGAAAACCCCGGCGGCGCCTACAACCCGCTGTTCCTGTATGGCGGCGTCGGCCTCGGCAAGACGCACCTCATGCACGCCATCGGCAACCTGATTCAGAGCCGCAAGCCCGGTGCCAACGTGGTGTACCTGCACTCCGAGCGCTTCGTGGGCGACATGGTCAAAGCGTTGCAGCACAATGCCATCAACGAGTTCAAGCGCTTCTATCGCTCCGTGGACGCCCTGCTCATCGATGACATCCAATTCTTCGCCGGCAAGGAACGCTCCCAGGAAGAGTTCTTCCACACCTTCAATGCCCTGCTCGAGGGTCAGCAGCAGGTCATCCTCACCTGCGACCGCTACCCAAAGGAGGTGAACGGGCTGGAAGAGCGCCTGAAATCCCGGTTCGGCTGGGGACTCACGGTGGCCGTGGAGCCGCCGGATTTCGAGACCCGTGTTGCCATCCTCATGAACAAGGCCGAGCAGGCACGCGTCACCCTCCCCGAGGACGTGGCCTTTTTGATCGCCAAGCGCGTCCGCTCCAACATCCGTGAGCTGGAGGGCGCGCTGCGCCGCGTCATTGCCAATGCCCACTTCACCGCCCGCCCCATCACCGTGGACTTCGCCAAAGAGGCGCTGAGCGACCTCCTCGCCTTGCAGGACAAGCTGGTCAGTGTGGAGAACATCCAGAAGACCGTGGCGGAGTACTATAAGATTCGCGTCGCCGACCTGCTGTCCAAGCGGCGCACCCGTTCCGTGGCCAGACCGCGCCAGGTGGCCATGGCCTTGGCCAAGGAGCTAACGAACCACAGTCTCCCCGAGATCGGCGACGCGTTCGGCGGCCGCGACCACACGACAGTGCTGCATGCCTGCCGAAAGGTCCGGGAACTGAAGGAAACCGATACCAAGGTGGCGGAAGACTTTGCAATGCTGTTAAGAACCCTGAGCACATAACCAGGGATAAGGTGTGGATAAGTTTCAGGCCCAGAAGGGTGCACACCTTATCCACAGGATAAACCGGGCTTACACAGACCGTTTCAATCGCGAAGAAGCCGTCTAGAATCAGTAACTAAGCAGCGTTATCCACAGACAAGCCGGTAGCTTGTAGTAACAGATTAAAAGATCTTAAAAACATTAATTAATAAGCAAATGAGGCAACCCGATGAAGTTCCGAGTCAGCAGGGAAACGCTTCTAAGGCCCCTTCAGGTGGCAGGCGGTGTGGTCGAACGTCGACAAACGCTCCCCATCTTGTCGAACATCCTTGTCCAGGTAAGCGGCGATACCCTGACCATGACAGGAACGGATTTGGAGGTGGAACTCACGGCCACAGCCCAGGTTTCGGACGTGGAAGCCGGTGAGATCACCGTGCCGGCCAAGAAATTCGTCGATATCTGCAAGAGCCTACCGGAAGGCGCTGAGTTGGAATTCAGGGTGGATGAAGGCAAAGCGCTGGTGCGTTCGGGTCGCAGTCGCTTCAGCCTGGCCACCCTGCCCGCAAACGACTTCCCGGCCACGGACGACGTAGGCGGTGGCATAGAGTTCACCCTCACGCACGTGCAGTTGAAGACGCTCATCGAACGCACCCAGTTCTGCATGGCCAACCAGGACGTGCGGTATTACCTGAATGGGATGCTGTTGGAGATTGATCGCGACGTGGTGCGCGCAGTGGCAACGGATGGTCACCGGCTCGCGTACAGCGAAATCGGTGCCGAGGTGGGGGTAAGCGTTAAGCACCAGGTGATCGTGCCCCGCAAGGGTGTCGGCGAACTGGGCCGGCTGCTCGGTGATCGGGAAGAACGCGTCAACGTGCGCATGAATGCCAATCATATCCGCGTCGATTTCGACGGCATCGTGATGACCTCGAAGCTCATCGACGGTCGCTTCCCGGATTACGAGCGTGTCATCCCGCGCCAGTCCGACAAGCAGGTGGTGGCAGACCGGGAAACGCTGCGCCAGGCATTGGCGCGGGCGGCCATCCTTTCCAACGAGAAATACCGGGGCGTGCGCATCGAGTTCTCGTCAGGAAAATTGCGCGCCCTGGTGAGCAATCCGGAGCAGGAAGAAGCCGAGGAAGAGATCGAGGTCGATTATCAGGGCGATCTCTTCGAGATTGGCTTCAATGTGAGCTATGTGCTGGAGGCGCTGAATGCGGTCAGGGAAGACAGGGTCCGCCTGGGTCTGACTGATGCCAACAGCAGCTGTCTGCTGCAGGGTCTCGAAGACAAGGCAACGCGCTACGTCATCATGCCGATGCGGCTCTGAACGGGACGCCCGCCAAGGCGTGCCGGTTCAGGCAATAAAGTACAAGCTATTGCTTTTTCAAGAAATTATCGACAAGGCACCCGCCTTGGCGGGTGCCTGCCAGCTTCTTAGGCGTTCGGCTCGTGACCATCAAGCGCCTCGACGTCCGTAACTTTCGCAACCTCCAGGAAGTCACCCTTGAGCCCGGGCCGGCGATCAACCTGATCGAAGGTCCGAACGGCAGTGGCAAGACCAGCCTCCTTGAGGCGATCCATGTCGCCGGTGTGGGACGCTCTTTCCTGACTCACCATCGACAATTGCTGATCCGCCAGGGTTGTCCTGAGGCGACCGTGTTCGTGATCCGGCAAGACCAGGATCGCGAAGAGCGTACGGGGGTGCGGTTCAGTGCAGGGGGTGAATGGGAGTTCCGGCGCGACGGGGAACGCATCAATACGCGCGCCGCACTGGCGCAGGGGAAGCCGCTGGCAGTGATTACCCCGGAGAGCCACGCCCTGGTCGAAGGTGGCCCGAAGGAGCGGCGCAGTTTTCTCGACTGGGGATTGTTCCACGTGGAACAGGATTTCCTCGAGGTGTGGCGACGCTATCAGCGCGCCCTGCGACAGCGCAATGCTTGCCTGGCACAGGGTGCTGAAGAGGCAAGCGCTTGGACCCCCATGCTGTGTGAAGCGGGCACGCGCGTCGATGGAGGGCGGCGTGCCTGGGTGGAGCGCGTGGCTGCCGAGCTCGGCCAATCGCCACTACTCGGCTCTCTCCCCGGGGGGGTGCATCTCTGGTATGAGCGTGGTTGGATAAAAGAACACAGCTTGGCCGAGGCTCTGGAGCGCGACACCGAACGTGACCGCCGGGATGGCCTCACACACAGCGGTCCTCATCGCGGGGACATGAAAATCCGTATAGACGACCACCCGGCGAGCGACGTCCTGTCCCGGGGGCAGGAGAAACTGCTGGTGTGTGGTTTGTGGCTCGCCCAGCTGGTGCTGGTACGCGAGATCACCGCCCGGGCGCCCATCGTGCTGTTGGATGATCTCCCTTCCGAACTGGACGAACGAAACCGTTGTCTTCTGCTGGAGGCGTTGGTGGCCCTCGGTGCACAGGTATTCGTCACCACCACGGACCGCTCCCTCACGCCGACGCCCTTTTCCGGTAGCCGATTGTTCCACGTGGAACAAGGCTGCATCACCACGGTGGTATAATGCCCGCTTCCATGCGGAGCCTGTTATGACGGACGAAAATAGCTACGACTCTACCCAGATCAAGGTACTCAAGGGCCTGGATGCCGTTCGCAAGCGTCCGGGCATGTACATAGGCGACACGGATGATGGCACCGGCCTCCACCACATGGTGTTCGAGGTGGTAGACAATGCCATCGACGAGGCGCTGGCCGGCCACTGCACCCAGATAGACGTGGTCGTCCACACCGACGACTCCGTGTCCGTGCGTGACAACGGCCGCGGCATCCCGGTGGACATCCACACAGAAGAAGGCCGTTCCGCTGCCGAGGTCATCATGACCGTGCTGCATGCGGGCGGTAAGTTCGACCAGAACTCCTATAAGGTGTCGGGTGGCCTGCACGGGGTGGGCGTGTCCGTGGTGAACGCGCTGTCCGAACACCTGAAATTACTCATTCGCCGTCACGGCAAGATCCACGAGCAGGACTATTACAATGGCGATCCCGCCTACCCGCTCAAGGTCATCGGCGAGTCCACCACCACGGGTACCGAGGTCCGCTTCAAACCTTCCCGCGCGATCTTCACCCAGACCGAATACAGCTACGACATCCTGGCCAAGCGCCTGCGTGAGTTGTCATTCCTGAACTCCGGCGTGCGTATCCACCTACTGGATGAGCGCACCGGCAAGGAAGACATCTTTGAATACCAGGGCGGCATCAAGGCCTTCGTGGAGCACCTGAATCGCAACAAGAACCCGCTCCACGCCAATGTCTTCCATTTCCTCACGGAACGCGACGGCATCACCGTGGAAGTGGCCATGCAGTGGAGCGACGCCTATCAGGAAAGCGTCTACTGCTTCACCAACAACATCCCGCAGCGCGATGGCGGTACCCACCTGGCCGGGTTCCGTGCCGCGCTGACCCGCACCATCAACAACTACATCGAGGCGCAGGGTCTGGCCAAGAAGGCCAAAATAGCCACCACGGGCGACGACGCCCGCGAAGGCCTCACCGCAGTACTTTCCGTAAAGGTACCGGACCCGAAGTTCTCCTCGCAGACCAAGGACAAGCTGGTTTCCTCCGAGGTGAAGCCGGTGGTTGAGGCGACCACGGTGGAAAAGCTCGAAGAATTCCTGCTGGAGAATCCCAGCGACGCGAAGGTCATCTCCGGCAAGGTGGTGGAAGCGGCGCGCGCCCGCGAGGCGGCACGCAAGGCCCGCGAAATGACCCGCCGCAAGGGCGCCCTGGACATCGCCGGGCTGCCCGGAAAGCTCGCCGACTGCCAGGAACGCGACCCGGCCCATTCCGAACTTTTCCTGGTCGAGGGTGACTCCGCCGGCGGCTCGGCCAAACAGGGCCGCGATCGCCGCACCCAGGCCATCCTGCCCCTCAAGGGCAAGATCCTGAACGTGGAAAAGGCCCGTTTCGACAAGATGCTCTCCTCCGCCGAGGTGGGCACTCTGATCACGGCCCTGGGCTGCGGCATCGGCCGGGAGGAATTCAACCCGGACAAGCTGCGCTACCACCGCATCATCATCATGACCGACGCGGACGTGGACGGCTCGCACATCCGCACCCTGCTGCTCACCTTCTTCTACCGCCAGATGCCTGAGATCGTCGAGCGCGGCCATGTCTATATCGCTCAGCCGCCGCTCTACAAGGTCAAGCGCGGCAAGCAGGAGCGCTACGTGAAAGACGATGCAGAGCTCAACGCCAACCTGCTTCAGCAGGCCTTGGACGGCACGGAACTGTTCGTCACTACCGGCGCCCCGCCCTTGTCCGGGCTCGCCCTCGAACAGCTTGCCAGGCGTTATCAGACGGTCATGGCCAGCATCAGTCGCCTGGGCCGCCGCTTCAATGCCCACGTCCTGGAAAAGATGATTGCCCTGCCGGGCCTGTCGCTGGAAGATTTCCTGCGCCATGACACCGCGAAGGCCTGGTTCCAGGACCTGGTCGGTTTGTTGAACGCCGATGCCGGGGCTGAGCGCCGCTACGACTATCGGCTCGAAACAGCGCCGGGGGGGAGTGTCGAGGGCATCGTCATCGTCGAATGGCGTCACGGCGTCGCCTCGGAATTCAGTTATCAGGTGGATTTCTTCGCCTCGCCCGAATATCAAGCCATCCACGACCTGCACGACCAGCTCAACGGCCTGTTGTCCGCTGATGCCTACATGCAGCGTGGTGAGCGTCGCCAGCCGGTCGGCAGCTTCAAGCAGGCGCTCGACTGGATGCTGGAGGAAGCCAAGCGTGGTCAGCACATCCAGCGCTACAAGGGTCTCGGTGAGATGAATCCTGAGCAGTTGTGGGAAACCACCATGAACCAGGAGACCCGCCGCCTCTTGCAGGTGAAGATCGAAGACGCAGTGGCCGCCGATGCCATCTTCTCCACCCTCATGGGCGACGCCGTGGAACCCCGCCGCGAGTTCATCGAGCAGAACGCGCTGCAGGTGGCCAATCTGGACGTCTGAGCGAGGCTCAACCAAGGGAGCCACTGGTGTGCACGGTGGCTCCCTTTTCGCCTGCTTTACGAACACAAACCCAACACGGAGCCACGGCGAGCACAGAGACAGCCTAGGACAGGCCGCACCTGCCGCTTGGCACCGTCCGGGCAAATCGGTTGGGCTTTGATACCCTCGCCAACTGCTCTCCGCTGCTCTCGACCGCCTGCTCCCGGCGCGGTCTACCTCCCCCATCCATGGGGTCGTACCTCGCGCATCCATGCGCTCGTCTCCCGGAGGGAGAGGGAGTGTGCGGGCAAGATGTGACCAAGAGACAGCCCGGAGGGAGAGGGGGCAAGAATTCGCCAATGCTTTTCACTGACGCAGTCCTTATCGAAGCCCGCTTCCCCGCCCGCTGCGGCGCACAAAAAAAGGGGAAGGCCTCCGCTTTCCCCTTCTCTCTAGCCCTTCTCCGCGTACTCCGCGTTGCGCTACGTCGCTAAACTACTCACGCATCCTGGTGGTAGGAGATGATGCGCTCCACCTCGTTCCTGGAACCCAGGATGACCGGCACGCGCTGGTGCAGGCCGGTGGGTTGGATGTCCATGATGCGCGTGCGGCCCGTACTGCTGGCGCCGCCCGCCTGTTCGATGATGAACGACATGGGGTTGGCCTCGTACATAAGGCGCAGCTTGCCGCCCTTGTCCTTCATCTTGCTGTCCAGCGGGTACATGAACACGCCGCCGCGGGTCAGGATGCGGTGCACCTCGGCCACCATGGAGGCGACCCAGCGCATGTTGAAGTCCTTGTCGCGCTCGCCAGTCTTGCCGGCCAGGCATTCGTCCACGTAGCGCTTCACGGGCTTTTCCCAGAAACGCATGTTGGAGGCGTTGATGGCGAATTCGTTGGTATCCGCGGGGATCTGGATGTTCGCGTGAGTGAGTACGAACTCACCGATGCTCTGGTCCAGGGTGAAGCCGTTTACGCCGTGGCCCGTGGTGAGCACCATCATGGTCGAAGGCCCGTAGATGGCGTAGCCGGCGCAGACCTGCTGGGTCCCGGGCTGCAGGAAGGCCTCGGCCGTGGGATTCTCGCAATTACCCGGGCAGCGCAGGATGGAGAAGATGGTGCCCACGGAGACGTTTACGTCGATGTTGGACGAGCCGTCCAGCGGATCGAAAGTGAGCAAGTACTTGCCACGCGGGTAGCGCGCGGGGATCGGGTAGATGTCATCCATCTCCTCGGAGGCCATGGCGGCCAGGTGCCCTGCCCACTCGTTGGTTTGCAGGAAGATCTCGTTGGAGATGATGTCCAGCTTCTTCTGGGTCTCGCCCTGCACGTTCTCCGAGCCGGCGCTGCCCAGCACGCCCACCAGGGCGCCCTTGTTCACCAGGCCGGAGATCTGCTTGCACGCGGTGACGATGTCATTGAGCAGCGACGTGAAGTCGCCGGTGGCGCCCTTCACCCGGCGCTGCTCCTCAATGATGAACTGCGTTAGCGAGACGCGGTTGTTCTGCATGGCATGTGGTCCTGTGGTTTTATGGAATGCGGCTTCAGGTCGGGGCCTGAATTATCGTTAGGAGGCGTGGCCTTACCGGCCACGCGATTGAAGGCGAGTATATCACGCAGTTCTGATGGACCTGGAAGTGGTCTGGATGGTGTCCATGGCGTGCTCTATCCAGCTTTCCGCTTCCTGGGTGATGGCGGCCGCGCTCTTGCCAGTGGTGGCGATGACCGGCCCGATGCGCACCTGGATTTCGCCCGGGATCTTGATGAAGCTGTCCCGTCGCCAGTGTTCACCGCCGTTATGGGCAACCGGGACCACCGGGACCTGTGCATGCCGTGCCAGGGCGCCGCCGCCCGTGGCATAGCGGCCGCGCACCCCGGGTGCGACGCGGGTCCCCTCAGGGAAAACCACCACCCAGAATCTGCCCTTCAGGCGTTCAGTGCCTTGGGCTATCACCTGCTTCACCGCCTCGCGGCCTGCCTTGCGGTCGATAGCGATGGGCCACACCGCCGCGAGTCCCCAGCCGAAGAACGGGACGCGCAGCAGTTCCTTCTTGAGCACCCAGGTCTGGGTGGGAAAGATGGACTGGAAGGCGATGGTCTCCCAGGTGCTCTGGTGTTTGGCAAGCACCACCGAGGGCGAATTCGGGATGTGTTCGCGCCCTTCCACGCGATACGTGACCCCGCACGTCACGCGCAGCCACCACAGCACGAATTTTCCCCACAGCGCCACGTAGCGGTAGCGCACATGCGGGTCGAGTGGAAGGACCAGGGGCACGAACAGCACCACCACCAGGGTGGCCAGCCACATGCCCAGATAGAAAAGTACCGATCGGAGCGCGAGCATCAACGTACCGCCAGCAATGCATCGACGGCCTCGCCGAGATCCGCATACACCGCTACGCCTTCCAGGCCCTTGTTGTTGGTTAGTGTGCGTTCACCTTTACCGGTACGCACGAGTATCGGGCTTGCGCCGACGGCACGGGCGGCCTCCACATCGCGCAGGGTATCCCCGATGACTGGCACGCCGGCCACGCTGATGCCGAGGCGTTCACCAATCTCCCGCAGCAGTCCGGGCAAGGGCTTGCGGCAGTCGCAGCCGTCGTCCGGTCCGTGCGGACAAAATGCAATGAGCTCGATGTGGCCGCCCAGCGCCGCCAGCGCCTGGCGCAACTTGCCGTGCATGGTGTTGAGGGTATCCAGATCGAAGTAGCCGCGCGCCAGTCCGGATTGATTGGTGGCCACCGCGACCCGGTAGCCGGCCTGATTCAGGCGCGCGATGGCCTCCAGGCTGCCCGGGATGAAGTGGAATTCCTCGGCCGACTTGATGTAGTCGTCCGAGTCCTCGTTGATGACCCCGTCACGGTCCAGGATGACCAGCTTCATGTTCAGCCCTGCAACCGCGAGATGTCAGCCACCTCGAGGAACAGGTCCCCCAGGCGCTTGAGCAGGGCCAGACGGTTGTCGCGCAGTTTGGTGTCCTCGGCCATCACCATCACCGCGTCGAAGAAGCCGTCCACCACACCGCGCAGGCCTGCAAGGCGGCACAGCGCGTCCTCGTAGCGGCGTTCACCGAGCAGCGTGCGCACTTCACCTTCGAGCGCCGCGAGCTGTTCACCGAGCGCACGTTCCGCCGGTTCCACGAACAGCGCCGCCTGCACCTGCTCGGGCACGGCGGTCTCCGACTTGCGCAGGATGTTCTGGATGCGCTTGTTGGCGGCGGCCAGGCTCTCGGCCTCGGGCAGGCGGCGGAACGCGGTGACCGCGCGGATGCGCGCGTCGAAATCGAGCGGCCGGGCGGGCTGGCGCGCCAGCACGGCCTCGAAGGTATCCGCCGTCACCCCGGCGTCCTGGTAGTAGGCGCGCAGGCGCTCCATCATGAACTCGAAGACCTGCTCGGCGGTGGTGTCGGCGATCTTCACGGCGTCGCTCCGCAGCCGCGCGGCGGCCTGGTCGAGCAGTGCACGCAAGTCCAGGTCGAGCTGCTTCTCGACGCAGGTACGCAGCACGCCGAGGGCGGCACGGCGCAGGGCAAACGGGTCCTTGTCGCCGGTGGGCAGTTGGCCGATGCCGAAGATGCCGGCGAGGGTGTCGAGCCTGTCGGCAATGGCCAGCGCCTGGCCGGTGCCCGTCGCGGGCAGCCCGTCGCCGGCAAAGCGCGGCATGTATTGCTCATCGAGGGCCGCGGCGACCTCGGCGGGCTCGCCGTCGTGCAGCGCGTAGTAGCGGCCCATGATGCCCTGGAGTTCCGGGAATTCGCCCACCATGGCGGTCATGAGATCGCACTTACTGAGGTGGGCGGCGCGTTCGGCCTGGGCGGCATCACCGCCGATGGCCTCGGCGACCGCCCGAGCGAGTGCGGCGACCCGCTCGCTCTTGGCCTGCAAGGTGCCGAGTTTCTGCTGGAACACCACGGTCTTGAGCTGTTCGACCCGCGCCGCCAGCGGTTGCTTGCGGTCCTGGTTCCAGAAGAAGCTCGCATCGGACAAACGCGGGCGAATCACGCGCTCGTTGCCCGCGCGCACGTGTTCCGGCTCGCGGCTGTCGATGTTGGCGATGGCGATGAAATGCGGCAGCAGTTGGCCGTCCGCATCGATCACGTGGAAGTACTTTTGGTGTCCCTTCATGGACGACACCAGCGCCTCCGCCGGTACTTCCAGGAAGCGCTGTTCGAAATCGCCGACCAGGGCGACGGGCCACTCCACCAGGGCCGTGACCTCGTCGAGCAAGGCCTCGTCGATGACCGCGTGGCCACCCAGTTGCGCCGCGGCTTCGAGCACCTGGGCGCGCACCGCCTCGCGACGCTTCGCAAAATCGGCAATCACCCGGCCTTCCGACAACAGCAGGGGCTCATAGGCCTCCGGCTCGCCCAGATAGAGGGGCGCGGGGTGATGGAAACGATGGCCGCGTGTCTCACGACCGGAACGCACGCTGAGGATCTCGCAGTCGATCACCTCGTCGCCGAACAGCATCACCACCCAGTGCACCGGGCGCACGAATTCCGCCTCCAGGTCACCCCAGCGCATGCGCTTCGGAATCGGCAGGCGATCCAGCGAGGCGCGCACGATATCCGGGATGATGTCCGCGGTAAGGCGACCCGGCTGCACGCTGCGATGCACCAGCCAGGCGCCCTTGTCGGTCTCCACCCGTTCGAGCTGATCCACGGTGACGCCGCAGGATGCAGCAAACCCCTGGGCCGCCTTGGTGGGCACACCCTCTTCGTCGAAGGCAGCGGTGAGCGCGGGACCGCGGCGCTCCACGGTCTTGTCGGCCTGGCCGACCGGCAGCCCCTTCACCAGCACCGCCAGGCGGCGCGGGCTGGCGAATTCCTGGACGGCACCGACACTGAGACCGGCTTTCGCAAAGCCGTCCTCGATGCCCTGGCGAAATGCACCGGACAGGGTGGGCAGCGCCTTCGGCGGCAGCTCCTCGGTGCCGATCTCGATGAGTAGATCGCGCGGCATCATCGGGCGGCCTCCGGGTTCTTGAGCATGGGAAAGCCGAGCGCCTCGCGGCGGTCGTAATAGGCCTGCGCCACGGCGCGCGACAGGGTGCGCACGCGCAGGATGAAGCGCTGACGTTCGGTCACGGAAATGGCCTTGCGGGCATCCAGAAGGTTGAAGGTGTGCGAGGCCTTGAGCACCATCTCGTAGGCCGGCAGCGGCAGGCCGAGCTCGATGAGCCGGCCGCTCTCCTTTTCGTAGTGGTCGAACTGGCGGAACAGGTTTTTCACCTCCGCCTGCTCGAAATTGAACGTGGACATCTCCACCTCGTTCTGGTGGTAGACGTCGCCGTAGCTCACCTTGCCATTGGGACCGTTGGCCCAGGTCAGGTCGAACACGCTTTCCACGCCTTGCAGATACATGGCCAGGCGCTCCAGGCCGTAGGTGATCTCGCCGGTGACCGGCTTGCAGTCCAGGCCGCCCACCTGCTGGAAATAGGTGAACTGGGTGACCTCCATGCCGTTCAGCCACACCTCCCAGCCCAGGCCCCAGGCGCCCAGGGTGGGCGATTCCCAGTTGTCCTCCACGAAGCGGATGTCATGCACGAGCGGGTCGAAGCCCAGCATGCGCAGGGAGTCGAGATAGAGCTCCTGGATGTTGAGCGGCGACGGCTTCAGCACCACCTGGAATTGGTAGTAGTGCTGTAGTCGGTTCGGGTTCTCGCCGTAGCGCCCGTCGGTGGGCCGGCGCGAGGGCTGCACGTAGGCGGCGTTCCAGGGCTCCGGGCCGATGGAGCGCAGGAAGGTGGCCGGGTGAAAGGTGCCGGCACCCACTTCCATGTCGAGGGGCTGCAATAGCACACAGCCCTGGCGGGCCCAGTAGTTCTGCAGCGCGAGGATGAGCCCCTGGAAGGTGCTCACGTCGTGCGTCGCGGCGATGTCGGTCAAGGTGGAAACCCTTAGGCGGCTGGTTTGTCCAATAGCCGCACATTATAACCAGCGCGCCGTTTTCCTTTATAGCCGCCGGTGTTTAGCAGCGCGCCGATCCGGTAAACTGGCGCCTCTCCGACTCGCCCGTTCTCCGCCATGCCTCAACCCCGCAAAGCCGTCGCCCTCATCTCGGGTGGTCTCGATTCCCTGCTCGCCGCCAAGGTGATGCAGGAACAGGGCATCCACGTGGAGGGCATCAACTTCTTCACCGGTTTCTGCGTGGAGGGACACACCCACGCCATTCGCCAGAAGGACCTGAACAAGCCCAAGCGCAACAACGCCCTGTGGGTGGCCGAGCAGCTCGGCATGAAGCTCCACATCGTGGACATCGTGGAGGAGTACAAGGACGTACTGGTCAATCCCAAGCACGGCTACGGCGCCCACCTGAATCCTTGCCTGGACTGCAAGGTGTTCATGGTGCGCAAGGCGCACCAGTGGATGGCGCAGCATGGCTTTGATTTCATCATCACCGGCGAGGTGATCGGCCAGCGGCCCATGTCGCAGCGCAAGGACACCATGCCCGTGGTGGCCCACGAGTCCGGCGCCGAGGACCGCCTGCTGCGGCCGCTGTGTGCCCTCAACCTGCCGCCCACCCTGCCAGAACGCGAGGGCTGGGTCGACCGCGATCGCCTCTACGGATTCTCCGGCCGCTCCCGCAAGCCGCAGATGGAACTGGCCGCGAAGTTCGGCCTGACCGATTACGCCCAGCCCTCCGGCGGCTGCTGTTTCCTCACCGACGAGCAGTATTCCCGCAAGCTGGTAGACCTGTGGCAGGCGCGCGGCGATCGCACCTATGAGCTGGACGACATCCTGCTGCTGAAAGTAGGTCGCCACGTACGCCCCGCGCCGCACTTCAAGCTCATCATCGGCCGCGAGGACGGTGAAAACCAGTTCATGGAGGGCTACCGCAAGCAGTTCATAACCCTGCGCACGGTGGACTGCCCCGGACCGCTGGTGCTGGTGGACGGCAACCCGGGCGAGCAGGACCTGGTGCTTGCCGCGCGCATCGCGGCGCGCTATTCCAAGGGACGTGCGCTGCCGACCATGAAACTCGCGGTTGCCGAGCGCGGCGGGCCGGAGCGCGTGCTGGAGGTGGCACCCTTCGCCCCCCACGAGATCCCGGAGGGCTGGTACCTGTGAAATACCAGCTGGATGCGCGCCGACTGCTCTGCCCGCTGCCGGTGATCCGCACCCAGGACAAAGTCGCCACGCTCGCGGCGGGCGACGTGCTGGAGGTGAAGGCCACGGATCGCGGTGTGCTCAACGACATCCCGGCCTGGTGCCGCATCAACGGCCACCAGGTCCTGGAGAGCCACGTCGACGGCGGCGAGGTGACCATCACGCTGCAAGTAGGTAACAAGGAGTAATACGCCATGGGCGGCGCGCACCACGATCACAGGCACGGGCACAGTACGGAGTTCGACCCGCACGACGCACGCTATCAACAGGTGCGCCACGTGACCCTGGTCGGCGCCGTGGTCAATCTGGTGGTGGCGGTGGTGAAGCTCATCGCCGGTTTCGTGGGTCAGTCGCAGGCGCTCATCGCGGACGGCTTTCACTCCGCGGCGGACCTCGCCAGCGACTTCCTGGTGTTGTTCGCGGCCAAGCACGGTAGCCGTGCCGCCGATGACGACCATCCTTACGGGCATGCGCGCATCGAGACCCTGGCGACCCTCGGCCTCGGCGCGGCACTGATCCTTACCGGCCTCGGTGTGGCTTGGGATGCGGTCAGCCGCCTCATGCATCCCGAGGAACTCCTGGTACCGGGTTTCCTCGCCCTGGCCGTGGCATGTGTCTCTATCTTCGCCAAGGAATGGGTATATCACTACACCATGCGCACGGCGCGCCGGCTCAATTCCGCGTTGCTGCACGCCAACGCCTGGCACAGCCGTTCCGATGCCATCGCCTCCGTGGTGGCTGCCATCGGCATCGGCGGTACCCTGCTCGGTTACACCTATCTCGACGCCATCGGTGCCCTGGTGGTCGCCTGGATGATCGCCAAGATCGGCTGGGATCTCGCCTGGCAGGGTGGCACCGAACTGATCGACACGGGCCTTGAGGAGGAACAGGTCGAAGCGATCCGCAAGCTGATCCTCGGCGTCGCCGGGGTCGACGCCGTCCACACCCTGCGCACCCGCCGCATGGGTGGCGGCGTGCTGGTGGACGTGCACGTGCTGGTAGACCCGCGCTTATCCGTTTCCGAAGGCCATTACATCAGTCAGGCGGTATATGATCGCGTGGTGGACGAAGTGGAGGGCGTGCAGGACGTGCTCGTTCACGTGGACCCGGAAGACGACGAGCGCACGACCCCCATCCGCGGCGTGCCGACCCGCGCGGAGGTCATCGGCTGGTTGCACCCGCGCTGGGCGGAAATATCCGGTGCGCAGCACATCTCTCAGATCACCCTGCACTATCTGGATGGCCGTGTCGCGGTGGAGCTGGCGCTGCCCCTGACCTGCGTGAGCTGTCTCGATGACGCGCGCCGCTTGGCCGATGCCCTGGCCGACAGCGCGGCCGGGATCGACAGTGTTGTCAGCGTGCGAGCATCATTTTTTTAGGAGCCCCAAAATGGTGCGTGTTCTCGCCGCGACGCACCGTTTTAGCCTCCGGAATTTTGGCTTCCAGGTCACCGTGAGGTACGGGGACCCGCTTGAACACAGTGGTCTGGCCGGTGGCATGCTCGATGCATTGTACCGGCAGGCCTTTTTTATAGCGGCTGCCCATCGGGCAGCAGATTTCTGACCATTGCGGAGGCACTCGATGTCGGTCGACAGCGTTCTCAAGACCATCAAGGAAAAGGGCGTGAAGTTCGTGGACATGCGCTTCACGGATACCCGCGGCAAGGAGCAGCACGTCTCCTATCCGGTGAGCAAGATCGACGAAGGCACCTTCGCCGATGGCGTCATGTTCGACGGCTCATCCATCTCCGGCTGGAAGCACATCAATGAGTCCGACATGATCCTCATGCCGGATGCCGCTTCCGCCTATCTGGACCCGTTCACCGACGAGCCCACCCTCAACGTCACCTGCGACATCGTTGAGCCCGCCACCATGCAGGGCTATGAGCGCGACCCGCGCTCCGTCGCAAAGCGCGCCGAGGAATACTTGAAGTCCACCGGCATCGCCGACGCCGCCTTCTTCGGGCCCGAGCCCGAGTTCTTCATCTTCGACGACGTGCGCTGGAGCGCCGACATGTCCGGGTCCTTCGTGAAGATCGATTCTTCCGAAGCCAACTGGAACTCCGAGCGCGTCTACCCCGACGGCAACATGGGCCACCGTCCCAGCGTCAAGGGCGGCTACTTCCCGGTGCCACCGGTGGACAGCCTGTACGACATCCGTGCCGCCATGTGCCTGGCCATGGAAGAGATCGGCCTGGCTGTGGAAGTGCATCACCACGAGGTGGCCACCGCCGGCCAGTGCGAGATCGGCGTCGCCTTCAACAGCCTGGTGAAGAAGGCCGACGAGGTCATGAAGCTCAAGTACGTGATCCACAACGTGGCCCACGCCTACGGTAAGACTGCCACCTTCATGCCCAAGCCCATCGTCGGTGACAACGGATCCGGCATGCACGTGCACATGTCCCTGGCGAAAGAAGGCAAGAACCTGTTCGCCGGTAACGGCTACGGTGGTCTGTCCGAGACCGCCTTGTATTACATCGGCGGCGTCATCAAGCACGCCCGCGCCCTGAACGCTCTCACCAACCCCGGTACCAACAGCTACAAGCGCCTGGTGCCCGGTTTCGAGGCGCCGGTGATGCTGGCCTACTCGGCGCGTAACCGTTCCGCCTCCATTCGCATCCCCTACGTGACCAATCCCAAGGCCCGCCGTATCGAGGTGCGCTTCCCGGATCCGTCCGCCAACCCTTACCTGTCGTTCGCCGCACTGATGATGGCCGGCCTGGACGGTATCCAGAACAAGATCCACCCGGGCGACGCCATGGACAAGGACCTCTACGACCTACCCGCGGAAGAGGCCAAGGCCATCCCCACCGTGTGCCATGCCCTCGACCAGGCGCTGGATTATCTGGACAGGGACCGCGAGTTCCTCACCAAGGGCGGCGTGTTTACCAACGACATGATCGACGCCTACATCAAGCTGAAGATGGACGAAGTCACCCGCTTCCGCATGACCACGCACCCGGTCGAGTTCGATATGTACTACAGCCTCTAACCCAGGCCGCATCGGACAGGAAAACGCCCTCTCGCGGGGCGTTTTCTTTTTGTGGGGTTTCGCTATGCTGAGGCCATGCGCCGCGCCGTCCTGTTTCTGCTGATATTTGCTGCCCTGCCCCTTGCGGCCGAGACCATCTATCAACGGGTGCGTCCGGACGGCTCCATCGAATACAGCGATCAGCCCCTGCCCGGCTCCGTGCCCCTGGAGGTGCCGGGCGTGCAAGGTTACCAGGCCCAACCGGTACCACCCCTGGCGCCGCCTTCCGCCGTGCAGCCGCCCCGTGCGGTGACTCCCGCGTACCAGAGCGTCCGCATCACCCAGCCCGTCGAAGACCAGACCCTGTTCTTCGATGCAGCAGGCCTCGGGGTGAACGTGGTCGTGGCACCCAATCTGCGCCCCGGGGATCGGGTGGTGGTCTACGTGGACGGCCAGCCGGTGGCCGCCGGCCCCTCCACGGGTATCACCATTCCCACCCCACCGCGCGGTACCCACCGCCTCACGGCGGAGGTCCAGGACGCCAGCGGCCGGGTGCTGCTACGCGCCGCGCCCATTACGTTCCACCTCATCCAGCACTCGCGCCTGAGGCGCTGATCCATCCTGGCGCATCGCCTCGCAGGCGCGCACTATATTGGTGCAACCCGCGGCTCCCAGCTGCACGTATGGCCAAGCGCACTGCCATTGCATGCCTGGTTTGGAATTTGCTTGGCAAGGGGGTATGAACATGCCGAGCCCGCCTCCGGATCTGATCCAGCGCGTCATCGAAAACCTGCACACCACCGTGCTGCTTTTCGACGCCCGGCTCCATCTCCGCTACATCAATCCCGCCGGCGAGATGCTGTTTGCCGTGAGCGCCGCGCGCATTGTCGGCGCCACCGCCTACCTCCTTTTCAATAACGACGATTTGGTTGCCTCGCTGCGTGCCGCGCTGGCCTCCGGTCACCCGTTCACCGAGCGCGAGTTGGCGCTCAATCTCGTCCCCACGCGCCGTGTCACCGTGGACTTCACGGCCATTCCCCTGCGCGATCCCAAGGCCGGCACCGAGCTGTTGGTGGAAATCAACGAGCTCGATCGTCAACTGCGCATCTCACGCGAAGAATCCCTGCTGGCCCAGAGTACGGCCACGCGCACCCTGGTACGCGGCTTGGCCCACGAGATCAAGAATCCCCTCGGTGGCCTGCGCGGCGCCGCGCAGTTGCTCGATCGCGAGCTGGAAGACGGCGAGCTGACGGAGTACACCAGCGTGATCATCAGCGAGGCGGATCGGCTGCAAGCACTGGTGGATCGCATGCTCGGCCCCAAGGCCCTGCCCCAGCGCGCGCCGGTCAACATCCATGAAATCATGGAGCGCGTGCGCCAGCTGGTGCGTGCCGAGGTGCCGCCGGGCATCCGCCTGGTCTGCGACTACGATCCGAGCATTCCCGAGCTGATCGCCGACCGCGACCAGCTCATCCAGGCCGTGCTGAACCTGGTGCGCAACGCGGCCCAGTCCCTGGGCGATCGCGGCATCATCATCCTGCGCACCCGCACCTTGCGTCAGTACACCATCGGCCAGACCCGGCACAAGCTGGTGGCGCGTATCGAGGTGATCGACGACGGTCCCGGCGTTCCGCCAGAGGTGATCGAGAACGTATTCCTGCCGATGGTCACCGGGCGTGCCGACGGCACCGGCCTCGGGCTGCCCATCGCGCAATCCCTCATCAATCTCCACGGCGGGCTGATCGAATGCGAGAGCCAGCCGGGGCGCACGGTGTTCACGGTCTTGCTGCCCCTCTCCCGGGATGGCGAGCCCACCGACATGAGGTAGAGCCATTGAACAAGCGCAGTGAAATCTGGGTCATCGACGATGACCGTTCCATTCGCTGGGTGCTGGAAAAGGCCCTCAGGCAGGCCGACATGGACGTACGCGCCTTCGGAGAGGCGGCCCCCGCCCTGCGTGAGCTCGGCCGGCGCCAGCCCGACGCCATCATCACCGACATCCGCATGCCCGGCCTGAATGGCCTCGAACTGCTTGCCGAGATCACCGCGCGCCACCCGCAGCTGCCGGTGATCATCATCACCGCGCATTCGGATCTGGACAGCGCGGTCTCCGCCTATCAGGGCGGCGCCTTCGAATACCTGCCCAAGCCCTTCGATGTCGACGAGGCCGTGGAGCTTGCCAGGCGTGCAGTGGCCCATCACCGCGATCAACCCCTCGCTGCGGACTTCGAAGAGCCCGGCAAGGCGCCGGAGATCATCGGCGAGGCGCCTTCCATGCAGGAAGTGTTTCGCGCCATCGGCCGCTTGGCCAAATCCCACATCACGGTGCTCATCAACGGCGAATCGGGCACTGGCAAGGAACTGGTCGCCAATGCCCTGCACCGCCACAGCCCGCGAGCCAGCAGACCCTTCATCGCGCTGAACACCGCCGCCATTCCCCGCGACCTGCTCGAGTCGGAACTGTTCGGTCACGAGCGCGGCGCCTTCACGGGCGCGCAGGGCATGCGTCAGGGACGCTTCGAACAGGCCGACGGCGGCACCCTGTTCCTGGACGAGATCGGCGACATGCCTGCGGAGCTGCAGACGCGCTTGCTGCGCGTGCTGGCCGACGGCACGTTTTATCGCGTCGGCGGCCACGCACCCATCAAGGTGGATGTGCGCGTCATCGCCGCCACCCACCAGAACCTGGAACAGCGTGTGAAACAGGGGCTGTTCCGGGAAGACCTGTTCCACCGCCTCAACGTCATCCGCATCCACGTGCCGCCGCTGCGCGAACGGCGCGAGGACATCGCGCTATTGGTGCGCCATTTCCTCAAGCGTGCCGCCGACGAACTCAATGTGGAAACCAAACGCGTCGACAAGGACACCGAGGTCTTCCTCACCGGCCTCGAATGGCCCGGCAACGTGCGTCAGCTTGAAAATACCTGCCGCTGGCTCACCGTCATGTCGCCTGGCCAGGAGATTCACTTCGAAGACCTGCCGCCCGAATTGCGCACGGGCGCTGGCGCGCAGGCGGACAGCGAAGACTGGCTCAGCCCGCTGCGACGTTGGGCGGAACGTCACCTGGCCCAGGGCGACGTCTCCCTCCTCGACAGCGCCGTACCCGATTTCGAACGCACCATGATCGAAGCCGCCCTCAAGCAGACCGGCGGCATGCGCCAGGAAGCTGCCCGCCTCCTCGGCTGGGGGCGCAACACGCTCACGCGCAAGATCAAGGAGCTGGGCATGGGCGACGACGAGAACGGCGAAACGCCCCTGAGCGAATCCGCCACATAGGGCGGGCCGTGCCCGCCGCTTGGCTTGCGGTGCGGGCCAACTAGGGCATGAACTGAACAACGATGCGCCGTTGAACGGCAGCACTTCCGTGCGCTCCACCCGCGTAGCCGATGCTGGTGATGGCGTACACCTCGCGGCCGCCCACTGCGACGCAAGCGCCTGTGGTTACGTGGAACCAGGCATCTCCCACATCGACGTCGCCCGAATCCGAACCGGCGCACCCGATGGTCCCGTCTCCGATCTTGTAGGCAGCCCAGTCAATACCGCTTTCCGCCGCGTACAACGCTTGTGCCGAGAGCCATTCCTCGGTCGTCGTCACGTGGGTGTTTGCGCTCAGGCGGACCATCACGGCGCCGATCACTGCCATGGCCGTGATCAGGAATACGGCAGTGATGAGCGACGCACCCCTCTGGCGTTCACGGCGTGTTGCGGACATGGAACTCCTGGTAAAGCTGGATCTGTTCAGTCCCTTCGGTAAGGGTGAGCGCCACCTGCAAGATCCCGCTTCCCGAGGGGGTGCCGGCATCGTAGGTAAAGGTCACGCCCGCGGGATTGGCGACGCCGTGGACCAGCATCGGATCGGCCATGCTCCAGTCTCCGTTGCCGTCATACTCGCCGATGCCATTGGAAACATGCCAACGCAGCGAGTCGTCCGCGGCCAGCCCGACCTCCACGGTTCGGCGGGCGATGGTGTAATGCCTCCCGGGCGATCCGTTCTGGAAGGTGAAGTTGTTGAACTGCAATACCGTATGCCCGTCGACGCCGTCCGCCGCGGTACTCGTGCCCGTGATACCGGTGAGCCCCACGGCCGAGCGGCTGTTGCGCAGGTCTCCCGGTGCGGTGTTGCCGATAATCAGCATGTCACCCGCCCCGTAACCGAGGCCGGATCCCAGCACGTAGAGTTCGTTACGCGATGCGCCCGGCGAAAGGCGGCGGTTGGCTACGGCGAACTCCCCGCCCGTGAAATCGTCGAACCGATCCACATAACGTCCACCGGCGGTCGTGACGACGAATTGGATCCCCGCTCTGCCACCCGCATCGGTCACCACCTCCACGGAATTCGGCACCGCGTGGCGCAATTCCCGTCCTAAACGCTCCAGGGCGCTCCGGCCCCTTGCAATGAGGTCGGCGCGTGCCTTGGTATCGCCGTAAGCACGAAAGGCCGATGCGATGATTGGCGCCAATACCCCTGAAAGGATCGCCAGCAGAACGATGGTCATCACCATCTCGACCAGCGTGAAGCCATGGGTGCGTCCATGCCTCATCAGAAGTTCAACCGGACGGCTTGGAGCTGGAATGTCTCGCCCAAGGGATTGGTGACCGAGACGGTGATGCGCCGCGTGTCCTCCTCCGCGACACCTGCAAAAACGCTGACCTGTTCCACATCCACCCGCACCGTGTAGTCGCCATACCCGGGCATCAAACCCCCGGTCTGGTGAGTCGGAGGTGCGCCGTTGATGCCGTCATAGTCGTCGATGTCATCGTATGAAGAGCGTGCCTCACCGGCTTCTGCGCCGATCATCGCCGCATCCAGGGCGACGCATGTCCAGGTCAAATTGCCGTCCGCCACGGTCCCACCGAGCGACGTGGGCCAAACAGGCTCCACCACTCCACTTGTGCCGTTGGCATTGGTGAGGAAACGACAACCGGGCACCGTTGGCGATGTGGGCATCACATGAGCACCTGGCGCGTAAGCGGTCAGACCCGTCCAGCTAGTCGCAGATTCGGCGGCACAGCTGCCACCGCCGGTGACCACACAACCGCCGCCCACCGGTGAATTTTCGTTCCATCGTTTGCGCAGGATCTCATCCATGTACGCACTGGCCACCGCAATCGTGCGCTGACGAATCACCGGATCAGCGCTGGCCGACACGCTGCGGATGTAGACCGCCATGATGCCTGACAAGGCGATACCGACGATGGTGATGAACAGCACCAGTTCCACCAGGCTGAAACCTGCGTGGCGGCATGGGCCAGGGCTCTGGTCAGCCCCGCACCCGTAAACACGCGGCGCTGCACTCGAAGCGCATTTTGCAGTCCACACTTGAGCAACGCGCTTACACATCAACGCACATACCCCGTTTGCGCCTCGACCAACACCGTGGCGGAATCGCTTCCCCCGGTGAGTGTCATGGTAACGGAATTGGCTGTGTCGCCCCGACTGCCGAACGTGATGACGGTTCCAGCCGGCACAAGCGTAATGTCGCTCCATTGGCGCGAGTAGGCACCACCCGCGGGATCGTTCACCGTGACGCCGCCTTGTTGAACGGAGAAACCGTCGGCCGTCAGCGCGACGGAGAAACTCGCCGCGCCAGTGTTCGACGTGGACTGCTGCTGCGCGTAGCGCAATGCCTCGATCAGCTCATCACGTGCGGCTGCCACGTCGTAACCGCTCCCAAGGCGTGGTGCAGCGTAGACGGCAAGTATGCCAACGAGGACCATGACGAGAACGAGTTCAATAAGCGTAAAGCCGTGTTGTCTCATGGTTCCTGCCAATACAGGAAGCGGTCATCGCTGCGGAACACGCCGAACGTCGCGCGCGCCTTGCTGGGACCAGGTAGCCAGGCATCCGGCCAGGTGAAGTCGACCTCCACATTGCCGCCGGGCGGGGCCGCATCTGCGCTGACCGTAAGTCCCAGATCACCGATACCACCCAGCAGGGTCACATTACCCAGCGGAAGTGGATTGACCGTGATCCCGCTTTCCGACTTGCTGCAGGAGAATCGGCCTCCGAAATCATCCGAGTTCAGTGCCCAGCGCCCCGCGCCCAGAAAGTATTCACTGCCGACGGGTAGCATCAGCGTGTCGCCCGGGTTGCCGTAGGTGCCGTAGACATCCCGCACATAGCCGCGGCCGTAGCGAATGAGCGTGCCTGTCGGATTGAGATCCACCGGTCCCGTATCGCTGACCCCATCGCCGTCCGTGACATCGCGGATGGTCAGGGTGAGGGCCGCGGTGAACGGCCCCACCAGACTGGTGGCATCGCGTGGATAGCTGAAGGTGTCCGATGCGACGGCGCCGAGCGTGAAGGTGAACACACCGTGATCACCATCGAGGGAGTGGTTGGCATTGCCAGGTTCCGTAGTGATGGATACCGCCAGGCAGCCGGGATCGCCGGGCGCAGCGCAGCTCGCGCCTGCTTGGGGCTGAGCATTGTCCTGGGTGGGATAGGTGACCTCGACGTCCGTCAACGTGAGCTTGTTAAAGAGCCCCGTATAGTTGGTAACTGTCGCGCCTTCCGTATTTACGGCGGTGATGGTGGCGGCCGGATTGTCCCCGTAGTCGAACGGTTGGCCCGTATAGGTGAACGCTGTTGCACCCCCGGTCATGGCGTTGGCGAGCGTGCCGTCGTTGGTGGGTTCGATATCGAACGCGAAGGGGATGAAGCGGCCCACGAGTCCCGATTCTCCTTTCACTTCACCGGCGCCAAGGTAATCGACATCGCCCAGGACCGCGGTCAACTTGATGTTGCCCACCTCACCCCAGGAAAAACCATTGGCCGCCGCCACGCCAGCGGAAAACGCAGAGGCGGATAGATGTGTGGGCGGCTCGCCAGGCGGAACCACCGCGGGATTCGCACCCCCAGCCGGCGCCACCAGATTGCTGCCGATGATGATGGTATCCGGTGAGAGTTCCCGGCCGAAATTGGGCGTCGCCACATCGTTGGCGTTCACTGCAGTCAATGTGAAATCGAAGGGTTGCCCGGCAGCTATCCACTTGTCCGTTCCGGCCGCGTTATTGATTGCACCCGCCTTGATGGCACTGAACACGAAGGCCTTGGGCTTGGCGACGAAAACGGTATTACCCGTAAGTTGCGTACCGCAGGAACTTGCAGAACAGGACGCGTTGAGTCGCATCGCGCCGGCGTCCGGGTAGACCAGCGTGAACGTGGCTTCGCCGCTCGCGTTGAAGCTCAAGTTCATGCCCGAACCGGGGCTTGTGTCGATGGCGGTCCCGTTGATGGTGACTGACGAATTGGCCGGGTTGTCTGACGGGTTGGCATACCCCGACCAGAAACTGACGTTCCGCGTCTGGTTAGCGAGCAGAGCGCCGCAACCGGCGCTCTGTGCCTTGATCGTGGCGGTCTGTGGCGTTGCGGCAACGTGGTTGGGTACGGTGATGCTGAACCCGGAGCCCTGGATGGCGATACTGCAGCCCGCGCGCGGGTTCCCATCAGTATCGAAGCACTTGGGCTGGCTCAGGGGCTTGAGCGGCGGTTCGCTGCTAGTGCTACCGACGGTGCTGTTGCTCGTGTATTCGAATTGCAGCGTATCGTCACTGCTGAACGTGCGGGTCTTGCCATCGGTAAACGTGGCCGTGATGGAGCCCACCACCCGTTCGCTGCACGACGCGTTCTGGCAGGCACGCACACGAATGCTCTGCGGCGCGCAGGCGGTGGCAGGGCTGTCGTAATAGAACTCGAAGTGATCGATTTCGGTCTGGTAGGCCACCATGTCCGTGGCACACACGCGAAGGTTGTCGATCTCGTGGATGTTCGTGGAACCACCGGTTGAGCCCGTGTACGAGACCAGCCAGTTGGCCGGGACCTCGGCCTGACCGGACTGGGCCTTGGCGTCATAGGGGTTGATCAGCATCTGATAGCCCGAGCCCGTGTCGCGCTCCACCGACACCCAGGCATGGCTGCCGTCGAGGTGATCGAGCGTGATGCGATAGCGATGCGGCGGACTGGCCGAGCCATTCTTGTCCACCTCCGGATTCAGGTTGGCCGCGGTGCCGGTGTGATAGCGATAGCCGCTCTGTCCCGATCCCGAGCCACGTATGGCCACCGAATCCTGGCGGGCACCGGGCCCGCCGACGCGACCTTCGCTCGGGTTGGAGTAGTTGCCGAATTCATCGATGCCGACACCCAACCAGCCGCCATTAAAGCCGGGGCACGAGGGGCAATCCGTCGTATTTTTTTGTGCATAGCCGAGCGAGCCGCCGAAGGCACCGGGAATCGGCGTCTGCTCCGCGTCCGAGAAGGTGATGGCGATGCCGTCCGCGCCGTTGCCGCCATGGGCGAAATGGTCGAATTCCACCACCACCTTGTTGCCCGCACCGGGGAACAGTTTCATGAGCGTTGCGGCGGCTGCGTTGTTACCGGTGGCATCGGTCAGCCGCAGTCGATGGTTGACGATCTTCGGCGGACCGAAGCTGCCGCTGCTGCTCGCCGTGGCCCAAAGATCACCGGGATCGCCGTTGGAACGATTGAAGTCGTCCGTGAAGACGTTTTCGGACGAGCACATCTCCTGCGACGTGATGTTATATACCTCGCCGGTGAAGTTCCCATTACCCGGGCCGCTCCCGCCCAGCACATAGCCCCCTGTGGTGCTGTGAATGGAGTCGTTGTCGACCAGGTTCAGCCCGAGTGTGCCGCTCCCGCTGCCGGTGCTCGCCGTCACAGTGTAGGTGTCGCCGTTGCCGCTGATCCCGCTGAGCGTTGCGCCGGTGATACCACTGGACGCGAGCATGAAGTCACTCAAGTCCACGCCTGTGACCGGGCGGTTGAAGCGCACCGTCCACGAGACGCTATCGGCGGTGGTGGGATTCGGATCGGCGCGGCTGATGGCCGTGACGTCCAGGGCGCCGGTGACCTCAATGGTCACCGAGGCTTCCCCGTGGGTAGTCCAACTGCTCCAGCTTAGGCAGACAATGATCTGGAGCGTGCATGTGCGATATTCGGTTCGGGCGCTGACGTCGTAGGTGCCCCCTGGGAATGGATGAGGCCAAGCGATAGGCGACCGGCTGCACGTCGTGCTGGTGTAGGTATTTGAAGACTGCTGTACGCCGTCGATAGCCCAACTGTCGCGCCATTGCTGCGTGCCTGATCCGGAGCAGTTGTAGGCCGTCGCCTCGAATGCTACCGGCTCTCCGGTAACGACGGCAACCGTCCCGGACTGGCCATTGGCGGTCAGTACGAGTTCGGGGATGGTATAGGTGAGTTGTACCCGGCCGGCGCCACCGTTGCCGCCGCGGTGGTCGGTGTGGTCAGTGGCGTTAGCGCCGGCGCCCCCACCACCGGCCCGGCTGCCGCCGCTGCCATTGCTCTCGCTCGTGGAACCCCTCGCGCCGTTTCCGCCCCCCACATTTGTGCCGGACCCGCCAAAGCGCCGGTCCGCGTCTCCGCCGGCTCCCCCGCTCCCTGCACCGCCACCCCCTCCGCCGCCGTACGGATTGCTCTGGCCTTTTCCATTGGCGCCATTGCCTCCGCGATACACATGATCGCCGACGCCCCCGGTCGTGGAGCCGAGGCCACCTGCTCCTTGTCGGTTATTGGAGGACTCACCCTCGCCACCTGCGCCGCCTTTGGCAACCACGGCATTGGTACCAAATCTGGACTCGCCACCGGGCTGCCCATTGCCTGTCGATCCTGTCCCCCCCTCTCCAACCACAACGGCGTAGCTGTTGCCAGGCACGACCGTAACCACACGGCGCGCATACTGGCCACCCGCGCCACCACCTCCGGCCGCTCTGTTTCCTGTGGCCCCTCCACCGGCACCACCACCGCCCCAAGCCTCGACGGTGACAGAGCTAACACCTGGAGGCGCTACCCAGGTATACGTTCCGGGTGTCTGGTAATCGTCAGTTTCGGCGGCGGAGGCGGCGCTGAAAACGAGACCAGTAAGAAACACCAGCGCCGTTCCAAGACACCTAGTGGTCCAACGCCAAGGGGTCAGTTCTTGAGCTTGCACTCCGCCCCTCCTGTTTTCGAGCCAAGCGCACGGTAGAGCGAGGCCAGCACCTCGCGATGTTCTCCCGCTTCGATTTTCCTTTGAATGTGTGAGATGCGGGAAGGGGAAACGCCGAACAGTTGGGCCACGTCGTTGAGCGGAAGATTGGCGGCCCGACGGAGCAGGTAGGCTCCGGTGTGGTAGGCAACGCGGTGTTGCCGGCCGACGGCATCAGCAGCCGCAATGCCGAAATGTGAAGCAACGCTCCTCAGAACTTCCTCTTGCGTGGGCTGGGTCGGCCGCTGCTGCGCCCGTGGAATTTCACGCAACTCTCCGTTGCCGAGTTGTTTTTCCATGTGCGCACGAAATTCCGCACTGCCTAACCAGACTTGCCCCCTTAACTGTGCCCATGGCGAAGCGCCTTCCAGGCCTTGGTGCACGAATTGCGCGTACCGGCGGGCGGCGTGCTCCGTCGTCGGTTCGAAGTATCCAAGGACATCTTTGGTGTGGAGCCATGGTGGAGACGGATGCATGTCGGCGGTTGCGCGGTAACTACTCCACTCATACTGCGCTGGGTCAGCAACCATCCGGGCGCGCACAGGGTTGAGGACGATGTAACGGCTGAGTTCCAGCAGATAGGAATCCCGGTCGACCAAAATGCCTTTGTAGCGCCCCTGAAAGAGGTGTCCGACCCGTTTGTGCCGTTGATTGAAGGCCTGCGTGTATGAACCGTTCAAGCGGCGCATTCCCTGGGCAAGATTGGGCTGGGGCGTTTCGAGCAACAGGTGATAGTGATTGGACATGAGGCAATAGGCGTGGCAGAGCCAGCCTTGTTGCTCTATCTCGCGACCAAGGCGGTCAAGAAAGCAACGTCTGTCCGCGTCGTCGACGAAGATGTTACGGCGTTCATTTCCACGGGCAGTGATGTGATAAACCGCGCCGGGGAACTCGAGACGAAGCGGGCGGGCCATGGGCGGCTTATGCGCCTTTTAGAGGTGCAAGGTCAAGAACTGACCCCATTCCGCAGACCCCATTCCGCACAAGAGAACGGCCGCCTTGCGGCGGCCGTTCGTGCGACCTTAGGCGGACCACAGATAGGATCAGACGGTCAAACAACTCTGACCCCATTTAGCCGGGGTGCCGCGACGCGTGCTCAAAGAATATCGCCCACGCACTGCACAAGATCGCCGACAGCGGCGGTTGCGGTCGTGCAGTCACTGTCCGTGTACGTGGGCACGGTGTGGTCGTTACCATCGATCTTAACCTGAACGCCATCAACGGCAGCCGTGCCAGCTGGGTTGATCTCGGTAGCCAGCTGAGTAACAGTCGGGAACTTGATCGCTGCGCCGGTCGCGGCTGCATTAGCATAGAAAATCGCATGCGCCGACTTGACCGCCCCGGACATGCCTGCCTTCGAGGCCGTGAGCGCCTGGGATGAAAGGTCGTAGAATTTCGGAATCGCCGTTGCCGCCAAAATACCCAAAATCACAATCACCATGACCAGTTCGATCAGGGTGAAGCCTGCCTGTTGCTTACGCATTTTCAGAATCCTCAAGAGGGGGCCGCAGCCCCTGTTTGGTTTACCGCCCGGGTGGGGCATTCTCTGTAGTTAGAGAGAGTCCATTCACGGGTCTTCAATACCACACACCTGCACTGAACAGCAAAAATTTTGTGAACTCCATCACATATATCTACCCGACAGTTAGTGTGGGAATTGCATGTAACGCACGATTACCGCCATTGCATAGAGCGCGCCGCCCAGGATGAAGGCGCCGGCCAGCCGCGGCTGGCGTGCGATGATCGCCTCCGCGCCGGCGCCGTGCAGCGGCGAAAGCGGCGCGACGCGGATCCAGCGGTTGCTCAGGCGTTCCGGTTCCTTCAGCAGGCTCGGGCGCACCAGCACCACCGCCCCCAGTACCAGGGCCACGATGTTCCCGCCCAGTATCATGATGGCGACGGCCTCGCCGACCGGTCCCCAGGCCTCATAGGCATGGACGAGCAGGTCGGGGCGGAAGCTGGCGTGGTAAAGGGTGTATCCGCTGCCGGCCAGCAGGAAGGCGCCGAACAGCCGATGGTGGCGGTAGAAAAAACGCTCGATGCGGTAGACCTGATCGAGCGAGGACAGCAGGCGCGACAGCGGCGCCCACCCATAATGCATGGCGGCGATGCGGGCCATGGCCTGGGGTATCAGGATGAGGCCGAGGCCGACGAGGGCGGAAAACAGGAGCAACAGCAGGGCGCTCCAGACCGCCAGATCGATGATGCTCATTGGTTCTCCTGCGCGGCCCGCCAGGCATAGGCCTCGAGCGGGACGAAATCCAGGCGTGTGATGACCTCATGGCCGGCATCGAAGCGGCCGTTTCGGTCTCTGTCCGTGTAATCCAGTTGCACGCGGAAGCGGATCCGCGCCGGCGGCGGCAAGGGGCTGACTAGCTCCTCTTCATTGCCCACACGATAGGTGAGCACGCCGCTGGCCGGGTCGAAGTACCAATGGTACGGCAGCATCTCTTCGGGAGGTAGGGGTTTGGCCAGGGTGACGTAGCGCGTCGGGGCCTCGTTCAGAAAATCGAGCGGATTGGCCTGCGACAATCCGGCAAGTGCGCTGATGTCCTGCCGCAAGGCGAGCTCCACCACCCTGTGGCTCAGGCCGGTGCGCAACGCACTCACCGTGTGCGCCACGCCGACCTGCTCGGCGACGATGCGCAGTTCGAAAATGCGCTGGGCCGCGATGGCTATGAAGACCAGTGCCAGGATGATGACCAGCACCGTCTCGTAGAATCGGCGGTAATAGGCGAAGTCGTTGGCGCGTTTCAATCAGCGCCCCGCCATTTGGGCCATGTCCCACATGGGCAGGAAGATGCCGAGTGCGAGGATCAGCACCAGCACGCCGACCGCGACGATGAGGATGGGCTCGATGGATGAAGCGAGATTCTTGAGGTCGTAATCCACTTCACGTTCATAGAAATCGGCCACCTCGTCCATCATGGCGTCCACGCCGCCGGTCTCCTCGCCCACGCTCATCATCTGTAACACCAGCGGCGTGAACATGCCCGCCGCCGCGGCGGTGCGGCTGAGTGAGTCGCCGCGCTCCACGCCGGTGCGCATGGCGACGATGCGCTGCGCCACGTAGGCGTTGTCCACGGCGCGCGCCACCACGGTGAGCGCCTGGATGAGCGGCACGCCCGAGCGCATGGTCATGGCGAAGGAACGGGCGAAGCGGCCCAGCAGGGCGCGCTGGACGATGCTGCCGGCGATGGGGATGCGAAGCTTGAAGCGGTCCCAGCGGTAGCGTCCGTCCTCGGTTTTGATCCAATGGTTGAAACCGATCATCGCGGCCACCAACGCCACCAGCATGGCCGGCCACCAGGCGACGAAGAAGCGGGAGGTGGCGATGAGGGCCTTGGTCTGCCATGGCAGTTCCATCTTCATGCCGGCGAACACGCCGGCGAAGGCCGGGATGACGAAGATGTTGACCACGGCGATGGCGATGGCGATGGCCACCAGGACGAAGGTCGGGTAGCGCAACGCCGATTTCACGCGGTTGCGCGTGTCGCGTTCCAACTCCAGGTAGCGCGCCAGTTGCAGAAAGGCCTCTTCCAGGCGGCCGGTGTTCTCGCCCACCTTCACCATGCTCACGATGAGCGTGCTGAAGATGTTCGGAAACTGGGCGAGTGCGGTGGACAGTTCGCGCCCGGCCTCCAGTTCGATGCGCACGCGCTTGAGTACCTCCACCAGCGCTGGGTGACGCGTCGTCTCCGCGAGGCCCGTGATGCCGCGGATGATGGGCACGCCCGCGCGGGTCAGGGTGTACATCTGGCGGCAGAACAGGATGAGGTCGTCCAGCGACGGGGTGCCGGGGCCGAGCCGTGCGCGCAGCTGCGCGAAGGCATCGCTCCGTGGCCGCGCCTCGCCGATGTCGATGGGTGTGACGCCGGTGTTCAATAGCTGGGTGGCCACCGCCTCGGCAGAACCCGCCTCGACGGTACCTTCCACCAGGTCGCCCCGGCTGTTGCGCGCGCGGTAATGGAACTGGGCCACGGCGCGTTAGCCTGCCGCTCGCTGGGCCGTGACGCTCAGCGACTCGAATTCCTGATCGGAACTGCCGGTGACGCGCAGTACTTCCTCCAGTGTGGTCACACCCGCGCGGGCATGGTCCAGCGCGCTGCGTGCCAGGGAGCGGAAACCGGCACTCTGCCCGGCCAGCTGCGCGAAAGCCGATGTGTCGTTGCGGCGCAGCGTATCGGTGAGTTCAGGGCTCATCTCGAGGAACTCGTAGACGCCCACGCGGCCGCGGTAACCGGTGTTGTTGCAATGCGGGCAGCCGGTGCCGCGGCGGAACTGCACGCCGTCGATCGATTCACCGAGCACGCCCTCCACCCAGGCCTTTTCACGGGCCTCCAGCGGGTGTTCCGTCACGCAACTGATGCAGATTCGCCGTACCAGGCGCTGGGCAATGATGGCTTGCAGGGCCGTCGCCACCATGAAGCCCTCGGCCCCCATGTCGATGAGGCGGATGGCGGTGCTCACGGCGTCGTTGGTGTGCAAGGTGGACAACACCAGGTGACCGGTGATGGATGCGCGCAGGGCGATCTCGGCGGTTTCGCTGTCGCGGATCTCGCCCACCAGGACGATGTCAGGGTCCTGGCGCAGGGCCGTGCGCAGCACGGTGGCGAAATCCAGGCCGATTTTTGGTTTCACCTGCACCTGATTGACCCGCGGCAGGTCGTATTCCACCGGGTCCTCGACGGTGATGATCTTCACCTCGGGCAGGTTGAGTTCGTTCAGCGCGCCGTACAGGGTGGTGGTCTTGCCGCTGCCGGTGGGGCCGGTAACCAGCACCATGCCGTGCGGACGATGGATGCTGCGGCGAAAACGCGCCAGCACGTCAGCGGGCATGCCGAGATGGTCGAGTTCGAGCATACCGCCGGCCTGATCGAGCAGGCGCATGACCACGGACTCGCCGTGCTGGATGGGCATGGTGGACACGCGCACGTCGATGGTGCGGCCCTTCACGCGGATGTTGAAGCGGCCGTCCTGGGGCAGGCGCTTCTCGGAGATGTCAAGACCCGACATGAGCTTCAGGCGCGATACCAACGCGCCGGCGATGCGCTTTTCCTTCATCACCTGCTCGTGCAGCATGCCGTCGATGCGCTGGCGGATGCGCAGCACCGCCTCGTCCGGCTCGATGTGAATATCGGAGGCGCCCACCTGCACCGCGTCCTCGAACAGCGATTGCAGCAGCTTGACCACAGGGGCTTCGCTGACGTCCGAGGTCTCGGCCAGCTGCGCCAGGTCGAAGTCCGTTTCCGAGAGCTCCTCGCTCAATTCTTCCGCCAGGGAGCTGATTTCCTCGGTGCGGCGGTACACCGTGTCGATGGTGCGCAGCAGGTCGCTTTCGCGCACCACTGCCTCGCGCAGGGGACGCTTCAGGACGCGCGCGATCTCGTCATAGGCGAAGATGTCGGTAGGATCGGCCATGCCCACCAGCACCGCATCGTTCGAGCTGTCCAGGGCGATGACCCGGTAGCGCCGCGCCACGGTTTCGGGCAGCAGGCGCACGGTGTCCGGGTTGTACTTGTAGTGCTTGAGATCGATGAACGGCAGCTGCAGCTGGCGCGAAAGATAATCGAGCAGCTGGTCCTCGCTGATGTAGCCGAGGGCGACCAGCGTGCGGCCCAGCTTGTGGCCGCTCTTCCGCTGCTCTACCAGCGCATTTTGCAGCTGGATTTCGGACACGACCTTGTGCTCGACCAGCAGGTCGCCGATACGGATCTTCTTGCGCGGAATCATGAGGGCCGGGCCGGTTGGATGATTTCTTGACCGCGTCCAGCATAACCAACAACGTGCAGAAAATTAAGGATTACGACAGCAATATTGCCCCGGCCGTCGGACCCTTCTTGCCCCCTGTCCTCTGCTTCTCCTGCAACTGATTGACTTTAGGAGCGGGAGGGCTTCAACACGTGCAGGCGGGCTTGGCCTGGTTGAGTGCCAGGCTGCCGGTGAGCTGTGCGACGGTGCTCATGCCGTGGCGCTTCAGGTAATCCACAATGCCGGCGTTGATCCGGGGCAGCACCAGCGGGTCGTAGAACAGCGCCGTGCCCACGCCCACCGCGGAGGCGCCGGCGATGAGGAATTCGAGGGCATCTTCGGCGCAGGTCACGCCACCCTGGCCAATGATGGGAATGCCGTGCGGGCGGCACACCTGGTACACCTGATGGGTGCGCAGCACGGCCACCGGCTTGATGGCCGGGCCGGACAGCCCGCCCTGGTTGTTGCCGAGCACCGGACTGCGCGACTCGATGTCGATGGCCATGCCCATCAGGGTGTTGATGACCGCAAAGGCGTCGGTGCCCGCCTCGATGCAGCGCCGCGCGCTGTGCTGGATGTCGGTCTGGTTGGGTGAGAGCTTGGTGATCAGCGGCTTCCGGGTGACGGCACGTACGGCGCTTACCACGCGTGCCGACATGTCCGGGTCGTTGCCGAAGGCCACGCCGCCCGCCTTCACGTTGGGGCAGGAGATGTTGATCTCGATGGCGTCGACGGGCGAATCCTCGAAGATGCGCGCCACTTCCACGTAATCCTCCAGGGTGGAACCGGCGATGTTGGCGATGAAGCGTGTCTCGGAGAAGTCGAGGCTGGGGAGGATTTTGTCCACTACATAGCGCGCGCCCGGGTTCTGCAGGCCGATGGCGTTGAGCATACCGCCCGGGGTCTCGCACACGCGGTGCGGCTGGTTGCCGAGGCGCGGCTCCAGCGTGGTGCCCTTCAGGCACACGGCGCCGGCGTCGCGATTGGAAAAGCCGCTGACGCGGGTGTATTCCTCGCCGAAGCCGACACAGCCGGAGAGCAGTACGAGCGGGGTGTCGAACTTCAGGCCGCAGAAGTCGACGGCGAGCATATTCAGGTCATCGGGATTCATGACGTCGGTCGTTACGCGTTGGAGGTGAGGGCCTTGCGCCGAAGGGCGATAAGCGTAACCGATCGGCGCCGGCCTGCGGTATCTTCCCGCGTCACACCCACGCCTCCCGCCACCGGCCATGATCCACGTCGTCCTGCATAACCCCGAGATCCCACAGAACACCGGCAACATCATTCGACTGTGCGCCAACACCGGCGCGGCGCTGCATCTCGTCGAACCGCTTGGCTTCGAACTGGACGACAGCCGCCTGCGTCGCGCCGGGCTCGATTACCACGAGTACGCGAGCCTGCGCGTGCACCCCTCCTTTGACGCCTTCGTGGCAAGCGTTCAGCCGGGGCGCTGCTTCGCGCTCACCACCGGTGGCGCCCGGTCGTTTACGGACGTGGCATTTCGACAAGGTGATGCGTTGATCTTCGGGGCCGAATCGCGCGGCTTGCCGGCGCCGGTCAAGGAACGCATCCCTGAAGCGCACCGCCTGCGCATCCCCATGCGCCCGGACAACCGCAGCCTCAACCTCTCCAACGCCGTCGCCGTGGCGGTCTACGAGGTGTGGCGGCAGTTCGGCTTCGACGGGGCGATTTAGGGGGGGGGAGTTCAACGCAAAGACGCAAAGGGCGCAAAGGACGCAAAGGACGCAAAGTGGTTGAAGGTTGCCCCTTCCTGTTGCGCGTCAGCCTTCACGGCTGTTGGTGGATTGCGCCTTGCCCGCATCAACCCACCTTGGTGATTTTGCGCCCTTTGCGCCTTTGCGCCTTTGCGTTGAAGCTCTTGCCTTTCAGACCCGCTCCGGCTTCGGCTCGCGGGTGAGCAGGGCCTGGACGGCCTCTTGGGGCGGGACGCCGTCGAGGACGACGCGGCAGACCTGTTCAGTGATGGGCATTTCCACGCCCAGGGAGCGGGCGAGCTGCTGGACTTCGGGGGCGGACTTTACGCCTTCCACGGCCTGCCCCACCTGGGCGATGGCCTCGTCGAGGGGCACGCCCCGGCCGAGCGCGAGGCCCACGCGGCGGTTGCGGGACTGGTCGTCGGTGCAGGTGAGCACCAGGTCGCCGAGGCCCGTGAGGCCCATGAAGGTCTCGGGCTGTCCGCCCAGGGCCGCGCCCAGGCGCATCATCTCGGCCAGCCCGCGGGTGATCAGCGCGGCGCGGGTGTTGGCGCCGAAGCCGAGCCCGTCGGCGATGCCCGCGGCCAGCGCCAGCACGTTCTTCACCGCCCCGCCGATCTCCACGCCCACCAGATCGGTGCTGGTGTACGGACGCAGGGTCGGGTCGTGCAGCAGGCGGGCGAAATGGCCTGCGGTGGCCTCGTCCGAGGCGGCCACGGTCACGGCCGTGGGCAGGCCGCGGGCCACCTCGCGGGCGAAGGTTGGCCCGGAAATGATCGCGACGGGTACCTCGGCGCCGAGGGTCTCGCGCACCACTTGGTGGAGCAGCTTGCGCGAGCCGGGCTCCAGGCCCTTGGTGGCCCAGGCCAGCCGCGCGCCCGGCGCGAGCCAGCCGCCGATGGTGTTGAGCGTGTCGCGAAAGGCGTGGCTCGGCACCGCGAGCAGCACGTCGCCGCAGCGGCTCACCGCCTCGCGCAGGTCGGCACAGGGTTCGAGGCCGTCCGGCAGGGCGACGTCCGGCAGATAGCGCTGGTTGCAGCGGCATTCGGCCATGGCCGCGAGCTGGGCCCCGTCCCGCCCCCACAGGCGCACCCGCGCCCCGTTACGAGCCAGCACGATGGCCAGCGCGGTCCCCCAGGAACCGGCGCCCAGGACCGCGACGCTGCAACGCTCCGCCATCAATGGGTGCTTTCGCCGCCGGCTGCGTCCGCCTTCTGGTGCTGGCGCGCGTAGAGAGCGTCGAAGTTGATGGGGTTGAGGATGAGCTGAGGGAAGCTGCCCCGGGTGACCAGGTCAGACACCACTTCGCGTGCAAACGGGTACAGGATGTTCGGGCAGTGGCTGCCGAGCAGCGAACCCAGTTCCGCCTCGGAGAAGCCCGCCACGCTGAAGATGCCGGCCTGCTGCACCTCGACCAGGTAGGCGGTCTTGTCACCGGCCTTGGTGGTCACCGTGAGCGAGAGCACCACCTCGTAGACGCCCTCGTTGAGCGGCTGGGCCTTGGAGTTCAGGTCCAGGGTCACCTGGGGCTCCCACTTCTCCAGAAAGACCGCCGGGCTGCCCGGGGCCTCGAAGGAGAGGTCTTTCACGTAAATGCGCTGGATGGCGAACTGCGGTTGGGGCTTGGCGTTTTCGGCCATGGGGTTCCCTTGGGTGTCAGGCATGTTGTTGCGCCCAGGCGAGCAGCTGACGCAGATCCATGGCGCCGGCGCTGCGGGCCACTTCGCGACCCTGCTTGAAAAGAGCCAGCGTGGGGATGCTGCGGATGTCGTAGCGTGCCGCGAGGGCCTGTTGTTCTTCGGTGTTGACCTTGGCGAGGCGCAGACGCGGTTCGAGCTGGGCGGCGGCCTGCGCGAACGCCGGCGCCATCATGCGGCAGGGCCCGCACCAGGGGGCCCAGAAATCCACCAGCACCGGCAGGTCACTGCGGCCGACATGCGTGGCGAAGCTCGCCTCGTCCAGCTCCACCGGATGGCCCTCGAACAGGGCCCGGTGGCAGCGCCCGCACTTGCCGCCGGCCGCCAGCTTGTCCACCGGGACCCGGTTGACGCTGTGGCAGTGCGGACAGACGACGTGACGGGCGTCGCTCATGTCAGGCGATGCCGAGGAGCGGGTCCAGCTTGCCTTCGAGGTCCAGTTCCGCGAGGTCGTCGAAACCGCCCACGTGGGTCTCGCCCACGAAGATCTGCGGGACGGTGCGGCGGCCGGTGCGTTTCTCCATTTCCGGCCACAGGGAGGGGTCGTTGTCGACGCGGATCTCGGTGATCTCCTTGACGCCCTTCTTTTCCAGGAGCTTCTTCGCCCGGACGCAATAGGGACACATCCCCGTGGTGTACATGACCACTTCCGTCATTTCTTGCTCCTCTTCGGGTTGCCCTTGTTCACCGGCAGACCGGCGTTCTGCCAGGCCATGATGCCGCCATGCAGGTTGTAAATGTTAGTAAATCCGGCCTTCTTCAACACCCCGCAGGCGCTGGCGGAACGATGGCCGGAACGGCAGCTGACCACCACCGGCTTGTCCTTGAAGGCCTCCAGTTCGCCAAGGCGCTTGCTGAGCGCACCCAGCGGGATGTGGCGCGCGTCCACGATGTGGCCGTCGCGGAATTCATTGTCTTCACGCACGTCGAGCACCAGGGCATTCTGGTGATTGATGAGCTGGACCGTCTCCGTGGGGCTCAGCTCGTTGAATCCGCTGAGCTTGCCGCGGAACATCTGCCAGACGATCAGGCCGACGATGACCCCGAGGGTCAGGAACAGGTCCCAGTGATTGATGAAGAACTCGGGAAAGCGGTGCATGGGTACGGATCTCGTGATTCCAAGGCGCGGCGCTGCCGGGACCGGCAGCGCCGGATGTGGCTCAGCGGCTCGCGGTGGGGACGCCGGCCTTCTTGAGCATGATGTCGAGCGGGCAGAACCGGGTGAAACCGCTCTGGAACAGGTTGGCGCCGACGAAGGCGGTGAACCACAGCCAGTTCACGTTGTGGAACAGCGGGCTGGCCTCGACGCCGAGCGCAAGGCTCAGCAGGACGAAGGTGCCGGCGACGATACGGACGACGCGTTCAACGGTCATTGCTCGATTTCTCCAAAGGGGATCAAACACCAGAGGGCGCGTATATTAGCAAATCCTGATGCCGCCGTCGGATCACTCGGACATGCTGCAGAACACGTTGCGCATCATGCCGATAAGCCGCAGGGTGCGCGCGTCTTCCACGCGATAGAACACCCGGTTGGCGTCCTTGCGGGCCGACAGGATGCCCTTGTCGCGCAGGATGGCCAGATGCTGGGAGATGTTGCTCTGGGAGGTGCCGACACGGTCGACGATCTCCTGGACGCTCACCTCCTGGTCGCCCAGGGTGCAAAGGATCTTGAGACGCAGCGGATGGGACATCGCCTTGAGGGAGCGTGAAGCACGCTCGATATCCTCATCCCTGGTCATCAGTGTGAATTCTTCCGTGTCCTCGTCCTCGAGAGCAGGATGAGTCCGGCATGAACGGTTGCCCGCGTTTACCATAGTCTCTCTTTATGAGCTGCTTGGACCGGGAAAACAATATACAATGTCGGCGTTTTTGAGAAGCGCTCTCTATTCTAATACTTTGATTCGCTCATGTTTCGCCCCGCCGTTGCCGCGGGCATGGTTTGTGTTGTGAATTCCCGATAGAATTCGTCAAAAAAGCGACCCTCCCAAGTCTTATGTCTCCAAATGGCAGGCCGAAACCCGTAGTCCTCATCGTTCTCGACGGTTGGGGGTATTCCGAAACCAGCCCGTCCAACGCCATCGCCGCAGCCCGCACCCCTGTCTGGGACCGGCTCTGGAGCGATTACCCGCACACCCTCATCCGCACCTCCGGCGCCGAGGTGGGCCTGCCCGCCGACCAGATGGGCAATTCCGAGGTCGGCCACCTGAACCTTGGGGCCGGCCGGGTGGTGTACCAGGAATTCACGCGCGTCGACCGCGCCATCAAGCACGGCAGCTTCTTCACCAATGACTCCCTCAACGAGGCAATCGACCAGGCCCGCGACACCGGCAAGGCGGTGCACATCCTCGGCCTGCTGTCGCCGGGCGGCGTGCACAGCCACGAGGAGCACGTGCACGCCATGGTCGATCTGGCGGTAAAGCGCGGCGTCGGCAAGGTCTATGTGCATGCCTTCCTGGACGGCCGCGATACCCCGCCGCGCAGCGCCGAGGCCTCGCTGCGCCTGCTGGAGGAGAAGTTCGAAACCATCGGCGGCGGACGCCTGGTTTCTATGGTGGGCCGTTTCTACGCCATGGACCGCGACCACCGCTGGCCGCGCGTGCAGGCCGCCTATGACCTGATGACCCTCGGCAAGGCCGAGCATGAGGCGCCGGACGCCCTCGCGGCGCTGGACATGGCCTATGCCCGCGGCGAGAACGACGAGTTCGTGCAAGCGACCCGCATCGTGCCCCCGGGCGGCAAGCCGGTGGTGATCGAGGACGGCGACGCGGTGGTGTTCATGAACTACCGCTCCGATCGCGCCCGCCAGATCACCCGCGCCTTCATCGAGCCCGGCTTCGACTGCTTCCCGCGCGAGCGCCACCCGCAGCTGGCCGCCTTCGTGACCCTCACCGAATACAGCGCCGACTTCGACGTGCCGGTGGCGTTTCCGCCCGAGCGCATGCGCAACGTGTTCGGTGAATACATTGCCAACGCCGGCCTGCACCAGCTGCGCATCGCCGAGACCGAGAAGTACGCCCACGTCACCTTCTTCTTCAACGGCGGACGCGAAGAGCCGTTTCCGGGCGAGGACCGTATCCTGATCCCCTCGCCGCAGGTATCCACCTACGACCAGAAGCCCGAGATGAGCGCCGTCGAGCTCACGGACCAGCTGGTGGCGGCCATCGATGCAGGCCGTTACGACGTGATCATCTGCAACTACGCCAACCCGGACATGGTCGGCCACACCGGCGACATGGCCGCCACCATCCGCGCCATCGAGGCGCTGGACGACTGCCTCGGCCGCGTCCACGACGCGGTACGCGCCGCCGGCGGCGAGATGCTCATCACCGCCGATCACGGCAACGCGGAACAGATGCTGGGCGAAGACACCGGCCAGCCGCACACGGCCCATACCTCCAACCCCGTGCCCTTCATCTACGTCAGCCGCCGGCCGGCGGAACTGGCCGCCACCGGTGCCCTCTGCGACGTGGCGCCCACCCTCCTCGCCCTCATGGCCATGCCACAGCCCGAGGAGATGACCGGCAAGTCCCTCATGCAGTTGCTGGAGCCCGCGGGCGAGGCGTGAAGCGCACCCGCACCACGCTGGCCGTGCTGTGCGCCGCCCTGCTGGCAGTGCCGGCCGCGGCCGGCGAGCGGGACCTCAAGCAGGCGGAATTGACCCAGCTGCGCGAGCGCATCGGCAGCCTGCGCCAGGCCCTGGATGAAACCAAGGGGCGCTTCAGCACCGCGCGCAAGGACCTGCGCGACACCGAGCGCCGTATCGGGCGGCTGGTCCGCAACATCCGCAGCCTCGATGCCGATATCGCCGGCCAGCGCAAGCGCCTCGACCGCCTGACGGCGGAACAACGGGCGCTGCGCGCCTCCATCGACACCCAGCGCGCCCACCTGGCCGCCCAGGTGCGTGCCTCCCACGCCATGGGTCGCCAGGAATACCTCAAGCTCGTGCTCAACCAGGAAGATCCGGCGGCCCTGGGGCGGGTCCTGGTGTATTACGACTACATGAACCGGGCCCGCGCCGGGCGCATCGGTAAGCTTCAGCAGGATGTACAGCGGCTCGACGCGCTGGGCGTGACGCTGAACAGCGAGACCGAGCGCCTCGCCGCCCTGCGCGTGGACCGTGCCGCGGAACTCAAGGCCCTGGAAACGGACCGCAGGCAGCGCAGCGTGCTGGTGGCGAAGTTGCGCCAGGAGGTCGCTACCAAGGACGAACGCCTGCGGCACTTGCTGGCAGACGAGCGTGACCTGGTGCGCCTGCTGCAAGGCCTGGCCGACGCCATCGACGACCTGCCGGCTACGGCCGGCCAGCCCTTCGCCAAGTCACGCGGCCGTTTGCCCTGGCCGACCCGCGGCCGGGTCGCGGCGGCGTTCGGATCCGACCGTGCCTACGGCCGGCTGCGCTGGCAGGGCATGCTCATCCGCGCCGATCAGGGACAGGAAGTCAAGGCGGTGTCGCACGGCCGGGTGGCGTTTGCCGAATGGCTGCGTGGCTATGGCCTTCTGGTGATCATCGATCACGGCGACGGCTACATGAGCCTGTACGGCCACAACCAGAGCGTGCTCGCGGAGGTCGGCGACTGGGTGCAGGCCGGCCAGCTCATCGCCACCGTGGGGGACAGTGGCGGCAGCGATCACGCCGGGCTGTATTTCGAAATCCGTCACAACGGCAAACCGCTCGATCCGGCCAAATGGGTGCTTGCCCGCCGTTGAGTCAAATGCGGCCAAATGCCGCGTTAAGTGCTTGGTTAGGATGGAAACGCCGCGCGCTTGCAGTAATATCTTTCAGGCCGCTGTCTATTTACAGCGATCAAGGGCAAATAAGCCCGCCTCGTCTTGACCTGGGAGCACTTCATGAAAGCCTTTGTTCGTCACGCCCTGGTGCTCAGCCTCGGGCTCACGATGGGTATCAGCCTGAGCCTCGGCAGCGGCGCACTGGCCAACCGGACGGATGCCACTGGCGGGGCGCTCCCGCTCGAAGAGCTGCAAGGCCTTTCGGAGGTGTTCGGTAAGATCAAGAGCGACTACGTGGAGCAGGTCGACGACAAGGTGCTGCTCCAGAATGCCATCCGCGGCATGCTGAGCGGCCTGGACCCGCATTCCAACTACCTGGATCAGAAGGAGTTTCGTGAGCTCCAGGTGGGCACCACCGGCGAGTTCGGCGGCCTCGGCATCGAGGTCGGCATGGAAGACGGCTTCGTGAAGGTCATCTCGCCCATCGACGACACGCCTGCCCAGCGCGCCGGTGTGAAGAGCGGCGACCTGGTGATCCGCCTCGACGACACCCCGGTGAAGGGCATGAGCCTGAACGACGCCGTGGGCCGTATGCGCGGCAAGCCCGGCAGCGACATCGTGCTCACCATCGTGCGCGAGGGTGAGGCCAAGCCCCTCACCGTGCGCATCACCCGTGATGTCATCAAGGTGAAGAGCGTGAAGAGCCGCCTGCTCGAACCGGGCTATGGCTATGTGCGCGTCAGCAACTTCCAGACCCAGACCGGTGAACAGATGGTTGCCGCCATCGAGGCCCTGCGCAAGGAGAGCAAGGGTGAGCTCCGTGGCCTGGTGCTCGACCTGCGCAACAACCCGGGCGGCGTGCTCGGCGCGGCGGTCTCCGTGTCCGACGCCTTCCTGGAGAAGGGCACCATCGTCTACACCGAGGGCCGAGCCAAGGATGCCGAGCTACGCTTCAACGCCACCCCGGCAGACGTGCTGGACGGCGCGCCCATCGTGGTGCTGGTGAACGGCGGTTCCGCGTCGGCCTCGGAGATCGTCGCGGGCGCCCTGCAGGACCACAAGCGCGCCATCATCATGGGCGAGCGCACCTTCGGCAAGGGCTCGGTGCAGACCATCATCCCCATGAGCAACGATACGGCGGTGAAGCTCACCACGGCGCGTTATTTCACCCCGTCCGGCCGTTCCATCCAGGCGCAGGGCATCGAGCCCGACATCGCGCTGGCCGGGCTGAAGCTTGCCAAGGCCGACCAGGACGGTGACTTTACCCAGGTGAAAGAGGCGGACCTCACCGGCCATCTCCGTAACGGCAACGCCGAAAAGGCCAAACCCGCGCAGCCCAAGCCGGGCTCCGCCGCGTCCGACGACACTGGGCTCGAGGACTACGGCCTGCATGAGGCGCTCAATCTGCTGAAGGGCCTGTACATCCTCCAGGCCCGCAACTAGTGCACTAGGAAAGGGCCCGGACTGTTTACCGCCCGCACCCGCATCGGGTCGCTGCTCCTCGCCGGGGCAGCGGCCCTTTTGCTTTCCACCGCTGCCGCCGCGGAGCACGTACTCACGGTTATCATTGATGACCTGGGTGATCGCCTGAAGGACGGCCGCCGCGTGGTCGCCTTGCCCGGCCCGGTCACCCTGTCCATGCTGCCCCACACCCCGTTCGCGGCGCGCCTGGCCCGCGAGGCCCACGCCCGTGGCAAGGAGATCATGCTGCACCTGCCCATGGAGTCCGTTGAACCCCGGCCCCTGGGTCCCGGTGGCGTGACCCTGCACATGGGCCAGGCCGAGTTCACACGCAGGGTGCGCGCCAACCTGGCCGCCGTGCCCCACGTGCGCGGCGTGAACAATCACATGGGCAGCCTGCTCACCCTGCACCCCGGACACATGAGCTGGCTCATGAACGAGCTTCGCCAGCGCGGCGGCCTGTATTTCGTGGACAGCCGCACCACCCCGGCCAGTGTTGCCCTGCCCGTCGCCCAGGAATACGGGGTACCGAGTGCGACCCGCGACGTGTTCCTCGACCCCGTCCGGGAGGCCGGCGCCATCCAGCTGCAATGGGAGCGCGCACTCGCCAAGGCGCGCCGCGCCGGCCACGCCATCGTCATCGGCCACCCTTACCCGGAAACCCTCGCGTTGCTGGAACGGGAACTGCCGCGCCTGGCCGCGCGGGGCTTCCGTCTGGTGCCGGTCTCGGCCATGATCGCGCAGAACACGAAACGGAGTCCCGACCTATGGCACGCGTCCTTGTCCCCCTTGCCCCCGGCTGCGAAGAACTCGAAGCCGTAACCGTCATCGACCTGTTGCGCCGCGCCGGCATCGAGGTGCTGAGCGCCGGGCTCGAGGACGGCCCGGTGACGGCAAGCCGTGGCGTGGTGCTGGTGCCGGACACCACCCTCGACGCGGCCCTGCGCCAGGACTTCGACATGGTGGTGCTGCCGGGCGGCGGTCCGGGCTCCGACCGCCTCAACGACGACCCGCGCGTGGTGAGTCTGCTCAAGCGCATGGCCGACGCCGGCAGGTACACTGCCGCCATCTGCGCCGCCCCCAAGGTGCTGGCCACGGCCGGCCTGCTGGAAGGCCG
>Ga0265293_10001047_pt1 | contig 62348 bp, 63 predicted proteins | sample Munlanlewell138R_FD_192505 | JGI IMG/M metagenome (GOLD analysis project Ga0265293, IMG submission 192505) | Leachate microbial communities from a municipal landfill in Southern Ontario, Canada - Leachate well 138R | ecosystem: Engineered > Solid waste > Landfill > Unclassified | place: Canada...
CTTTATCATCTACAATTTTTTTGACTTCTCTTGCTAGTAAAAGTAATTTATCTTCAGGGTAAGCAAAATCAAACTTCTTGGCAATAGATTTTAAAATATCATAAAATGCTTTTTCTTCAAAATCTATGCCCATACTTTTAAATGAGTCTTTTTCTTTTTTTAGCTCATAGTAAAGATCTATTATCTCATCTGTAAAATCTTCTAAAACTCCGCTAACTAAAACATCTTCTTCTTTTCTCTCATTGTATTTTTGCACTAAAGAGGTAAACTTTTTAGAAAAATCTTCCGCCTTTGTTTTGTTGACTTTTTTAAAATCCTCTAGTGCTTTTGAGAGTAGTTGTTGTAGTAGTTTTATCTTTGTGTTTGGTAGTTTTATCTTTTCTATCTTGTTGATATAGTCTTCATCAAATATATCTATCTGTGCTTCATCTTCACTTCCTAGCTTAAATATCTCTTGAACTCCATCGCTTTTAAGAGCTTCTGCTATCATCAAAGAGACTTTCGCATTCATAGACGCAGTATCTGGAGCATCGCCTTTTGTTAGTTTGAGAACTATTGTTCTTATAGCCATATAAAAATGTATATGATCTTTTTCATCTTCTGTAAAAACCTCACTACCACAAGCTATATCGTAAGCGGATTTCAATCTTTTTACTATGTAGATAAATCTAGATTCTAACTCTTTAGTAAGCTGTACAAATTCGCTCGCATCGTTAAGAGTCTCTAGTTGCTCTCTGGGAGTTCCACTAAAGTATCCACTTGTATCAAACCTATGAAAAAGTTTTGCTAGTAGATCTAGCTGATCTTTTACTATTACTATGGAAGCATTTATATCTTCAAAGTTTTGACTATCTATCTGTGAGAACTGTTTAAGAGCTTTATTCATAGCTGTTTTTATGCCTATGTAATCCACTACAAGCCCTTTTTCTTTTGACTTATACTTTCTATTTACTCTTGAGATTGTTTGGATAAGATTGTGCTCTTGTATGGGTTTGTCTATGTAGATTGTGTCCAAACATGGTACATCAAACCCTGTTAGCCACATATCAACTACTATGGCAATTTTAAAGTTTGATTTTTCATTTTTGAACTGTGTATCTAGTGTTTTTCTATACTCTTTAGTACCTAGCATATCGTATAGTTCTTTTTCATCATCCTTATTTCTAGTCATAATCATTTTGATTTTTTCTAGTGGCAGTATCTCTTTTTTTTCTCTCTCACTAAGTTCCTCATCACTGACTTTTTTCTCCATCCACTCTGGTCGTAGTGCTACTATCTCTTTGTAAAGAGCATAAGCGATTGGTCGACTACTAGCTACAAAGATAGCTTTTCCCTTGATACTAGCACCCTCACCCACTCTCTTTTCATAGTGTTCTACAAAGTCGCGTGCAACTGCTCTAAGCCTATCTGGATCTCCTAAGATCGTACTCATACTTGAGATGGCTTTTTTGCTTTTATCTATCTGGTACTCATTCGCACCCGCACTAGCACACTCTTCATAGTAGTTTTCTATCTCTTGGAGTTTGGCGTTATCTAGCACCACTTTAGCAGCTCTTCCCTCATAGACAACTCTAACAGTTATCTCATCTCTAACTGATTCGGTCATGGTGTAGCTATCTACTACAGCACCAAAAACATCTAGCGTAGCATCTATAGGAGTTCCTGTAAAACCTACAAAGGTAGCATTTGGCAAAGAGTCGTGTAGGTACTTTGCAAACCCATAAGTTTTTTTCACACCATCTTTTGTTACTTTTACTTTTTGGTCTAGATTTATCTGGCTTCTGTGAGCTTCATCAGATATACAGATGATGTTTGTTCTATCACTTAATAGTTCCAGATCCTCTGTAAACTTATGAATAGTTGTAAGAAAAACTCCACCACTTTGAAGACCTTGAAGTTTTTGTCTCAAATCTTCACGACTCTCAACACTCACCACACCATCATCACCTATAAAGCCCTTTGCACTGCCAAACTGTTGAGCTAGTTGAGAATCTAGATCTGTTCTATCTGTTATGAGTATGATGGTTGGGCTAGAAAATGCAACACTCTTCATCAGCATACGAGTAAGATAGAGCATAGTAAAACTCTTGCCACAACCAGTTGCTCCAAAGTAAGTACCACCTTTTCCATCGCCATGAGGTTTTTGGTGTAGCTTTATGTTTTCATAAAGTTTTCTAGTAGCGTAGTACTGTGGATAGCGACAAACTATCTTTTCATCTTTTTTTGATTTATCTGGCATGTAGATAAAGTTATGGATGATATCTACAAGTCTCTCTTTGTTAAACATCCCTTTTATCATACTATACATCGAGTCTATACCATCAACATCCACTTCGTTACCAGTTATCTTTCTCCATGCATAAAAAAACTCATAAGGTGCAAACAAAGATCCAGCTTTGTTGTTCACTCCATCACTTATGATACAAAAAGCGTTGTATTTTAAAAGCTCTGGGATATCTCTTTTGTATCTAGTTGTGAGTTGCACAAATGCATCGTGCAAAGTAGCCTCTTCTCGTATGGCACTTTTAAACTCAAACACAACTAAGGGAAACCCATTTATATAAAGAACTCCATCAGGGATGCGTTTTTCATAGCCTACTATTTCGAGTTGATTTACTATCTTAAAATTGTTTGTTTGTACATCCTCATAGTTTATAAACTCTATATGAATATCTTTAGCATTTGCATCTTCGCGTTTAAATATAAAACCATCAGATACTAACTTCATGATAGTTTTATTAGAATCATACAAGTCACTAGATGGATAGCTTTGGAGTTTTCTTATGATTTGAGTGATTTCACTCTGTGTTATATCATCAGCTTTGTATCTACTTTGCAAGTACTTTTTTAGATCATCTCTTATAAGCACCTCACTATCATCTCGCTCTATCTCTTTGGCATGTTGATAACCAATACCTTGCTCTTCTAGTAGATCTATAAACGCTCGTTCTAGTTTTTCTTCTGTAAACTTACTCATTTTTCTCTTCCATATTTAGTAGTAGTTTGTCAAAGTCGCTCAAGTACTCTCTATCTTGGATCACTCTATATTTTTCATACTCTGCATGAGCCTTTAGTTTTGCTTCTAGTGCCGATATTTTGCCATTATCTAAAAGTATAGGGTAGTCTGATAGTGCTAAAAACTTATCTAAAAACACTACCCAGTCTTTCATATTCATAACAATACCTCTGAGTGCTCTATCTTCTGCAAGATCCAAATATGCAGATACTATTCGTTTAAGTTGCTCAATATGTTCTTCATCTAAATAATTTTTAGCAATTGTCACATCAGCTTTGAGTATCTTTTTCTCTGGTGATTTTTTCCATGTTTTTAGTCCCATATATATTTTTTGAGCATCAGCTTCACTGTAGATAGTCTCGGCTGCCGTTTTTCCTGTAATTGCCCAGTGCATTTTATTTTGCACCGTTGCATAAAACTCTCTTGTTAGAGCATCATTTTTATCATAGTCCGCACTTAGTGCATATATATCTGTAACTTTTTGATAAAATCTTCGCTCACTTAGTCGTATCTCTCTTATACGGTCTAGTTGCTCATCAAAATAATCTTGCCCAAAGTGTTTGACCGCTTTTAGTCTCTCATCGTCCATAGCAAACCCTTTGACTATGTACTCTTCAAGTATGCCTGTAGCCCATCTTCTAAACTCTAGAGCTCTATGAGAGTTTACTCTGTATCCTACTGCTGTGATGGCTTTTAGGTTGTAGTGTTTGCTTTGTCGTTTTACCTCTCTAGAACCCTCTTTTTGAACTTGTAAGAATTCCTTACAAGTTGTATTTTCACTTTGTTCTTGTTCATCATAGATATTCTTGAGGTGCAAAGTTATGTTTTGTGGTGTAGTATCAAACAGTTCTGCCATCTTTTTTTGTGTAAGCCACAAAGTCTCATCTTCAAAAAGAACATCAATGTTGACTTTTGCATCTTCAATCTTAAAAATAACAAAATTTGAAAACTCTTGAGCTGTTGTATTTATGATTTGTTTAGCCATTATATTTTCCCTCTATCTCCAAAGTACCTGCCAAAGTTTTAATGCAGTTCTTTTTTCTTAGCATAAGATTTGCTTTTGCAAGTTGAGCAAACTGAAGTTTTATTGTTTTTGAAGTTATGGTGTATGGTGGGGTGTAGTTGTTCATAATCTAGCCTTCAATAGTTGCCATTTTTGAAAGTAAAGTAGTATCAAATTCAACTAAAAATTCAATTTCATGCTGTAAAGTTAATTTATGATCAAAGATTGGTTTTAAAAGTTTATAAAACTTTTCTGCAATATATTCATTTGCTAAAACTATAGGCAAATTATTTAATATCTGCATAGTTAGAAACTTTGTCGCTGTTCCTGATGACAATCCTTTGAAATTTTCTAATTCACTTTTGACAACTAAATATATTTGTTCATTTGATAGTTGATTATGATTAGTTGTAATGACATAAGTTCTTTGATATGCATCAAACTTTCCTCTATAAAATTTTAATGGATAAATTGCACTGGCATTATTACCTGCTAGTAAAACTGCTTCACATTGAAACGAATATGTATTTGTTTTAAAAGTTTCTGCTGAACAAGTAAAAAAAGGGAAGTTTCCATTATCTATAGCTGCATTTGAGTTTAACTTTCCTGTAGTAAAGTTCATTACATTCTCAGATGTAGTACCTTTCCATCCTTTTGGTATCTCCATATCCAACTCATCTGAGTATTCCATCTCGCCACCATTTGATTTATATGGTTTGCCATTCTCATCTGGAAACTCAAAATTTACAAACCACTCTTTGTAGATGCTTTGTGCTGTCTCTTCTAGCTTTTTGTTTAGCTCTTCGTTTAGTTTTATTCTGTCTGTGATGGTTTCGTACTCTCTTACTATTTCTCTTTGTTTTTCTAGCGATGGGATTGGGAGTTTTACTTCACACATCTCATCCCATCCAAAAGATTCTCTTGTACTTCCGTGTGACATAAATCTGGCATATCTGTCAAACTCTTCTCTTCTAAACCACATCATAAGATACTCAGGCAGTAACTTTTCTCTATCTGTCACTTCAAAAACTGTATAAGATGTAGAAACAATGGCTTCATCATCTTCAAGTAATGCTACAGATATTTTATCTCCATTTCGTGAAGTTACAGATCCATAAGTAAATTGATTTTTTTTGACTATCTTGTACTTTGACATATCAGTACCAATAGTATTTGCAATAGATGGGATAAACTTTTTAGTGATACTTACACCTAAAAGCTTTGTGACTTTAAGATTAGTGTTTTTAATACTAACTTGTTTTATAAATTGACCTAGCTTTTTATAACTACTTCTCATAAAGTTCTGCCTCTATCTGAACTATTGGCAAAAGTCTTAGTCGATGGCATAACCCAACTCCTCGAACACTTTAAGCAACTCTTTTTTAGATTTTTCTTCCTCTTCTAACAAAATTTTAAATTCACTTTGAAGTGTTTTCATCTTCTCATCAAAGTCTATGTTCTCATCTCTGTTTACAAACTCTATGTATTTGCTAGGAACTAGTGAGAAGTCTTTTTTCTCTACCTCATCTTTAGATGCACTGTAGCAGTACTCAGATACATCTTTATAGGCCTCATTTTGCCATGCGTGGTAAGTAGAAGAGATCTCGTCTATTGCCTCTTCATCAAACTCTATAAACTTTTTCTCAAATGGCACACCTTTTTGGCGTAGATCCATAAAGAGTATCTCATCTGTTCTATCTCTATGTACTTTAGTTCTACCATTTTGCTCAAAAGTTCTCTCTTTTTTGTTGGCGTTTAGTATCCAAAGAGTGACACTTATATCTGTGGTATAAAACATATTTCTAGGTAAAATCACTATTGATTCTACCATGTCATTTTCTATGAGCTTTTTGCGGATCTTGTACTCTTCACCGCCACCACTTAGTGCTCCATTTGCAAGGATAAAGCCCGCTACTCCATTTTGTGAGAGTTTTGAGACCATGTTAAGGATCCAGCCGTAGTTAGCGTTTGAGGTTGGTGGTGTTTCGTATCCACTCCATCGTGGATCATCTACTAGCTCATTTACACCTCTCCAGTCTTTTTGGTTAAAAGGAGGATTTGCCATGATGAAGTCAGCTTTTAGGTCTTTGTGTTGATCTTTGCTAAATGTATCAGCAGCCACACTTCCAAGATTTGCAGATATGCCTCTGATGGCTAAGTTCATTTTGGCTAGTTTGTAAGTTGTTGCAGTGTACTCTTGTCCATAGACAGATATATCTTTTTTGCTTCCATTGTGAGCGTCTATAAACTTTACAGACTGCACAAACATACCACCAGATCCACAAGCAGGATCGTAGATCTTGCCCTTGTATGGTTCTATCATATTTGCTATGAGATTTACTATGGACTTTGGAGTGTAAAACTCCCCTTTTCCTTTACCCTCTGCTATGGCAAACTTACTTAAAAAGTACTCATAGACACGCCCAACTATATCGCTACCTTTGTCTTGTATGGTGTTGATGTTGTTGATGGTGTCTATGAGAGATGAGAGTTTACTTGCGTCTAGTCCTAGTCTTGAGAAGTAGTTGTCAGGTAGTGCACCTTTTAGAGATGGATTGTTTTTCTCTACAGTTGAGAGGGCTGTGTCTATTTTTAGAGCTATATCATCTTGTTTGGCATGTTGTTTTATGTATGACCATCTAGAGATCTCAGGCAGATAAAAAACATTCTCCATGGTGTAAAACTCAACCATATCAACAAATGCTTCTTTACCATCAGCTATAAGTTGCTCTCTTCTTGCCTCATAAGTATCGCTCACAAACTTTAAAAAGATGAGCCCTAAAACTATATGTTTGTATTCGCTAGATTCTACTGTTCCTCTTAGTTTATTTGCACTCTCCCAAAGAGACTCTTCCATAGACTTTTGTTTTGTTTTTGCTTTTGCCATTATTTGGTGTGACCTTATAAAAAATAATTTTTATTTATTATAGCCTTTAAAGCAAGAAAGACAAATAGTGTTTAGCCCATCGGGTACATAATTTCTTCTTGTATAATTTTTATCTTTTGCATCACCTCATCACTAAGTTCTAGATCCATTGCTGCAAATGAGTCATCTAATTGCTCTGCGTTTACTGCTCCTATGATGGTAGATGCTACAAAGTCAAACTGCTTTGAGTAGGCTACTGCTAGGGTTACTGGACTTATGTCTAAACTCTTTGCTATCTCCATATACTTTGCGGTAGATGCAAGTGACTTTTCATTTACAAATCTTGTACCTTGCGCTTTTGTGCGGGGATCTTTGCTTTTAAGATACTCACTAAATCTTGCATCTGATGGGTAAAATGCACCGTTATACTTTCCACTTAAAACTCCACCAGCTATGGGCGAGTATGGCAGAAGTGATATTTGCTCTTTTTGGCAAACTAAAGAGAGTTCATCTAAAAATCGTGGATTATTTAAAGAGAAGTTGTTTTGGATGGACTCAAACCTTGAGATCTCAAGTCTCTTTGAAGTCTCATTTGCTTTTGTTAGTCCATAAGCACTATCGTTTGAAGTTCCGATGTACCTAACCTTGCCCTCTTTTACAAGCTCATCAAAGGCTAGTAGCGACTCTTCTATGGGAACTAAAGTATCTGGCCAGTGCATCTGGTAAAGATCTATATAGTCCGTTTGAAGTCTCTTCAAGCTCCCCTCAACCGCTCTTTTGATATGAAATTTATCAACAGCCGTAAGACCATGCCTAATGGGTGGAACAAACCAACCATTTGCAGCTCCAGCAATTTTTGAAGCTAAGATGATGCTATCTCTTTGTTTAGTCTTTAACCACTTACCAACAATAGTCTCAGTCTCCCCTGCGTAGTCAACTTTTGGAGGAACAGGATAGAGTTCAGCTGTGTCGAAAAAGTTTATACCTCTCTCATACGCTCTGTCCATTATCTTAAATGACTCAACCTCATCACTCCAACTACCAAAACCCATAGTTCCTAAACATATTGGCGTAACTCTAAGCCCAGTTTTTCCAATGTATCTGTAATTCATTTGTGCCCCTTTTACTATCTCTACTTCGCTTCTATCATCTTTATATACAACTCTTCAACTTTTTCTCTAGCCCAAGGAGTTTTTCTAAGAAACTTCAAGCTCGAATTTACTGTTGGATCAAACAAAAAACATCTGATCTCTATGAGTTTTCCTAACTTTTTCCAACCGTAATGTTTCACAAGATCTTCTAAAATATCTTTTAATTTTACCCCATGCAGGGGATTGTTTTTGTTTTTTTCACGCTCACTCATTCTCTTCCTTTTTTTACTAGCATCATTTATATTTAATTTTCTCTATATAAATTCCAAAGCTCTTTGATCAAACTGATATGTTTTATAAGCTATTTTTGTTAAGATTTTTTTACTTGATAGATCTTTAAAGAGTTTTATAAGAGTTGGTTTTGAGATACTTACTTCTTGCATAATGTCGCTATATGATGCTAAGAGTTGGTCTTTTTCATTTAAGCTCTCTACTATAAACCTTATAACTTCAACCTGTTTTGAGTCTGTTATGGCTGAGATAGTTCTGATGATATTTGAGTTTTTTCGTATCTCTTTTTCTTGCATTAGTGGAAGCACTATGTCGTGTAGAGTATTTAAAAGCTCTTTTAAGTTTATGGGCTTTACTATATAGTTCTCTACCTTTAGTTTTATAGCATCTAGTAGGTACTTAGTATCTGTATGAGCAGTTGTTAGAATTGTCGGTATATGTATATTGTGTACCTCTTTTAACTCTCTTAAAAAATCGATGCCATTCTCATCCTCTAGCAAAATATCTGATACTATCACATCGACTCTATATCTTTTTATAATTTCAAAGGCCTCTTTTGAGGTTTTTATGGCAAAGATCTCATTTACAAAATCTCCAAGCATATCTTTAGTTTGATGCAAAAGTGAGTCGTCATCTTCTAAGTAAAGTATGTTATATCCATTTAGTATGTTTAAGTTTCTAGTTATCATTTTCGTCCTTGACATCTTTAAGTGGTATGCTTATGCTAAAGAGCGTACACTTTTGAAAGTTTGCGTTTTGTATTTTATAGTAAACATTCTTACACTCAATTTTACCGTTCATATGTTTTTGCACTATTTGTTGTGACATATAGAGCCCGATGCCAGTTCCACTACTTTTATATTTTGTAGTATAGTAAGGCTCAAAGATATGTCCTAACACCTCTTCATCGATGCCTCCACCATTATCTACGATGTTTACTCTTATGTTGTTTTTTGACTTTTTGACCACTACTTCTATGAGTCTTTTATACTCTTTATCTTTTAGTACATCTATAGCATTTGAGATAATATTTAAAAAAACATGTGATAGTTCATTGTAAAAACCATAGATCTCTTCATCAGCTTTTATATTTAGTGTAAATTCTATATTCTCTTTTTCTAATAAGTACTTAGATAAGATAAATGAGTGTTCTATACATCTTTTTACAGAAAATCTCTCTTTAGCTCTGCTTGGCTTAAAAAAGTTTTGAAAATCTTCAAGCGTTTTTGACATATTTTCACCTAAAAGTGTTGCATCATCAACCTTTTGTTTTAAAAACTCTGGAGTTAATTTTCCTAGCTCCATTTTTGTCTCAAATCCTTGTATTATCATCATAAGAGATGATAGTGGTTGCCTCCACTGATGAGCGATATTTGCTATCATCTCACCAAGAGATGCAAGTCTAGCTTGCTGAAACATTATGAGATCTTTTTTCCTTGAGTTTGCAACCTCCCCAGCTATGCGTCTCTCTAGTGATTCATTTAGTTTTAAGAGTTCTTTTGTTTTTTCATCAACCGCATCTTCAAGCCCAAAATGGATCTTTTTAAAGTGCATGATTATCATAACTGAGAGCATTATAGAAAAGACAAAAACAAAGACTATGGAGACATTTAGTATGGTGGAGAGAGTGTTAAAGATATTTTGAGTATCACCCTTCTCACGGATTGCCATATTTAGGTCGTAATTTGTAAGATTTGTAAGATATATTGAGATTGCGTTTATCTCAAAATTTACTTTTTTTATAAGTATTTCTATTTTTTTACTTTGTGGATCTTTTAGCTCAACTAAAATCTCGCTCACAAGAACATCTACTCTTTTTATTTTTTCATTTATATTTGAGATGATACTTCTTTGTAAAACCTTGTTTTGATTTTGGTTTCCAATACTAAAGAACTTTTTTATAATCTTAGTTACAAAAGAGGATTCATATTCATCTGAAAAACTAATCTCCAAATATTTTGCCCAGTTTCCTTTTATAACTTGCTCGCCTAGAGTTATAACATCGTATGAGTATTTTAGCTCTATATTTTTGTTGTAAACATCTAGTATGGTCTCTTGTATATTTATAAGATAGGCATCTTTTATAGCTTCAAGCTTTAAGATGGGTTTTGTTCTTTTTTCAAACAAAACATCAAAATCATTTTTGATAGTATATATAGAGATCTGTGAAAGAGCTATGATAGACATCATCCCACCAATGATGATAAACATCAAGATAGATGTTTTGTAAGAAAAAGGTATTTTTTCTATAGCTGTAAGTAGTTTTTTAATCTTCATTTTTTACTTCTATAAAATTTGAATCTTTGTATTTGTAAAGATAGACTTTATTGTGGAGTTGTTTATTTTTAAAATCTATCTCCATTCCACCCAAAGAATTACTTTTAAGATTTTTTATCTCTTTTAAAAACTTCTCTCTTGTTATGCTACCATCTATATTTTGTAAAGCCGCCACCACTGCTTTTGCAGCTAGGAATGATTCTAGGGATATAAAACCTAAAGCTTGCTCAGGATAGTATTTCTGCATCAGTTCTTTGTACTCTAAAACAACACTTAGTTTAGAAGTTTTGTAGTTTGGTACAACTTCACTAAAGAGTAAGTTTGTTGTGTTTTTGTCTAACTCTTTTATCATCTCATCTGCATCTCCAAAAGAGATATTGCAAAAGTAAGTATCTTTAAAGATCTCATCTTCTTTAGCAGTTTTTATAAAAAGGGCATTGGCTCTGTAAGCTCCAACCATTAGTATTGCCTCAGGTTGAACACTTTTTATCTCATATAGTGCGTGTTTTATGGAGAGGGTGTTTCTTTTGTAAGTTCCTTCACCAACAAGCTTTAAGCCTCTTTTTTTTAAAGACTCAAGAAGTGAGACAAAGCCCTCTTCTCCATAGTCATCATTTTGATAAAAAACTGCAAATCTTTTTACCCCTTTTTTTTCATAAAGATATTTTACTATAGCATCTATCTCTTGATCATAAGAGCTTCTAAAGTTTACAAAATGTCTATTTTTTTTATCTCTTAAAAACTCTGCACCACTAAAAGGAGCTATGAGGGGGATGTTTTTTTCTTGAAGTATAGGTAATATTTTTTTAACTGTTGGCGTTCCAACAAAACCAAAAAATGCAAATATTTTTTCATCAATTAACTTTTTAATATTTTCTATAGTAAGTTCTGGTTCATATTTATCATCATATACTACAAGAGAAAGTTTTTTATCTTTTAAAAGATTATTCTCATTTACATGAGAAAAGTAAGCATCAGCTCCATTATAAACTGCACTGCCCCATGCTTTCATAATCCCTGTATTAGGAACAGATATACCAAACTTTAAGTTCTTTTGCTCAAAGCTCTCATCTTTAAGAGCAAAATATACAATAACAAAAATAGCAAATAAAGATAGAAAGTACTTTATCACCCATAAGCCTTTTTTATGTTGATTATATCATAAATGAATTGATTTATATCAACTCAACAATAAGTAAAAATTATTTTACTTTTTAAGTATTATGAAAGTTTTATGAAGCTAAACTTTGGTAATATTTTTTTTACCAAAAAGGGGTTATTTATGCAAGAATTTATCTACTATAGTGATAGAGGGCTTGATTTTCCACTTCCTGAGAATATTCTCGTAACTTCTACAAATGAACAAAAAAACAATTTTATAGTCTCAAACTCTGATGAAGTTCATGGGGAGGTCATAGCTGATGAGATTGACTTCTACATCTCAAACTCAAAAGATTCCATAGCAAACAAGATCAAAAATGTTGAAAAACTATATGAGATAAATGCTATTCGCTTTGATATGGCGCAAGATATCAATTTTGAGCAAGATGTCTCTAAAGAAGTTTTACTCATCGCTACAAAAGAACAAAAAGAGAACTTCTTAAAAGCTATGGTTCCAGATGAGTTCAATCTTTTTCATGTTCTTCCAGATGCCATAAAGTCTATTGATGGTCATATAGGTGCTTTGAATGCTGTTGTTAATGATTCATTTAAAGATGCAACTCTTAAAGTCTCTCAAGTAGTTTGGTTTGACCGAGATAAACGAAAAAAAGAGAGAAGTGGAGTCTTTGATCCTCTTGAGAGTTCTATAGATTCAACTCTTGCAACTCTTAGATCTAACCTTACAAACTACGACTATAAAAAGTTTACTATTTATGATCAAAACATCTGTCAATATCATGAGCGAAGAGAAGAGATCTGCTCAAAGTGTGAAGAGGTCTGTCCAACTGTTGCAATCATTAAGATCGATGAGAGCAAACATCTTAAATTTTCACAGATAGATTGTCACGGCTGTGGTGGCTGTATCTCAGTTTGTCCTTCTGGAGCCTTAGATTATGCACCAACTACAAGAGAGAGCATTTATGAGATGGCTAAATACTTTCGTTATCACACACCTTTAGTTGTCCCTCAAATCATGGATCTTAAGTCTTTAGAAGTAGATCTCAAAGAGAATATTTTACCTTTTAAAGTAGAGGGTGAAAAGTTCCTACATGAATCTACATTTTTAACTCTACTTCAAGAGTCTGGATCTCAAGTGATTTTCTACTCTGATTTTTTGTCTAAGGGCGTAAAAGACTCAATTAGCATACTAAACCATATCTACCAAAAAAAGTACAACAAAGATGCGATCCTCGTTGCAGTAAACAAACAAGAACTTGAAGATGCAATGCAAATAGTCCAGTTTATAGAAAACTCAAGATACTCATACAACGAGATTGGATCTAGAAAAAGAGAAGTTTTCTCTCTTCGTCTCTCATACATGATAGGTGAAGAAGATCTAGGGAGTGTCACTACTGGCGAGCATATTCACTACGCTAAAGTAAAGGTAGATCAAGACAAATGTACGCTCTGTTTGGCTTGTGTTGGAGCTTGTAATGTAGATGCTCTTGTAGCAGATCCAAAGACTTATGAGCTAAAACTAAACGCTTCGCTTTGTACTGCATGTGGCTACTGCGAGCCATCTTGTCCTGAGAAAGATTGTTTGACTTTAGAGCGTGACATTATAGAATTGCAACCATCTTGGTTTAAAGAGACAACTATTGCAAAAGATACTCTTTTTGCTTGTGTTGAGTGCGGGGTAGAGTTTGCCACAACAAAGTCAGTTGAGAAGATTGCTGCGATGATGGGACCAGTATTTGCGGCATTTAGCCCAGTAAAACAGAGAACGCTTTACTGCTGTGAGAACTGTAAACCAAAACTAATGATAAAAGAAGGACTATTAAATGCGTAACAAAGAAATAGATAGAGCAAGACTTTTTATATACAACTTATTGTCTCTTTTACTTGTAGAGAACCATGTAAAAACTCAACTACCACAGATAAAAGAGAGTCTAAAACTTCTCTCTAAAAATTCCTTTGATGATGAAGTAAGCGAGGTAGCTGCCTCAATACTGCAAAACCTAGAGAGTGGATCTGATGAAGATCTATATGTTGAGTATCAAGAACTGTTTTTAGTTCCTTTTTCAAAGTTTATCTCTCTTAGTGCTTCTTACTACTATGAGCAAAGAGAAGGTGGCACTATGCTTTTAAAGGTAAGAGATATTTTAGCTAGAACTAAAATTAGAAAAGATGAAGCTTCTTTTAGTGCACCTGAAGATCACTTTGGTTTTATTTTTACATTCTTGTCTTACCTTATAGAGCAAGAGATAGAGGGCGAACTAGATGCATCTCTACAAAAAGAGCTTTTTGAAGCGGTCATAAATCCATTTTGCGATGAGATAGCTTACAAAATGATCTCTAGTGATACAAAGATCTACTCCTATGTTGGAGCAATTTTAGGAAACTTTTGTAACTTTGAGAGAGCATATTTAGATATAGCAAAAATCAAAGCTGCTTAAAATGTGGAGACTTTAAAAGTCTCCCTAAGAGTTTATTTGAGCTTTTAGGGTGGCTTTTAACCACAAAAAATGAGAGGAGTGAATATGTCTGATGAGATATTAAAGAGAAGAGATTTTCTAAAGCGTGCTGGAATTGCCGCTTCAGTTCTTGCTACATCAGTAGTCGCAGTAGCTGCTACTACAGAAGGTCAGCACAGAGGTCACAGAGGTAACAGCGATAACAAGGGAAATGGTGTTGTAACTGGAACTTCAAATAAAAAAGAGATTTTGTATACAAAAACTCAAAATTGGGAAGAGTTTTACAACTCAGCAAAGTAAAAAAGGAGGAGAAATAAAATGAAAATGCTTAAAAGCTTTGGAAGAAGAAGTTTCATGAAAATGGCTTCGCTTGCAACAGTTACAACAGCAACTTCTGCATTTGCTAGCAATAGCGTCTTAAGAGGGGCAACCAAGGATGAGATCAGAAATCCTTATCCAGGTTCAAAACTCATTAAGACCATTTGTACGCACTGTTCAGTAGGTTGTGGTGTTATAGCTGAAGTTCAAAACAATGTGTGGGTTAGACAAGAGGTAGCTCATGACCACCCAATTAGTCACGGAGGGCATTGTTGTAAAGGTGCCGATATGATTGATAAGGTCAGAGGTACAAACAGACTAAAATATCCAACTGCTAAAGTAAATGGCAAGTGGGCAAGACTTGACTGGGACAAGGCAATGAGCCAAATTTCAGATCAATTAATCGGCATCAGAGAGAAATATGGTGCAGACGCAGTTCAGTTTTTAGGATCTGCAAAATGTAGTAATGAACAAGCTTATTATATAAGAAAGTTCGCAGCTATGTTTGGAACAAACAACATAGATCACCAAGCTAGAATTTGACATAGTCCAACAGTTGCCGGTGTGGCAAATACATGGGGTTATGGAGCTATGACAAATCATCTAGGTGACATGCAAAACTCAAAAGCTATTATAATTTTTGGAGCGAATCCAGCGGCAAATCATCCGATTGCTATGCAACACATTTTAAAGTCAAAAGAACAAAATGGTGCAAAAATAATCGTGGTAGATCCAAGATATACAAAAACTGCTGCAAAGAGTGATGTATATTGTCGCATCAGAACAGGTACTGATATCGCTTTTATGTACGGAATGATAAGACTCATCCGTGATAACAAATGGTATGACAAATCTTTTATAAACGATAGAGTTTATGGAATGGAAGAGATCTTTAAAGAGTGTGAAGAATATACTCCTGAGCATGTAGAAGATGTAACTGGTTGTCCAAAAGAGATCCTGATCCAAGCTACTACTGCGTTTGCTACTGCAGATCCAGGTTGTCTGATTTGGAACCAAGGATGGACTCAACATACTGTTGGATCATCAAACACAAGACTAGGTTCAATCCTACAACTTGTTCTTGGAAACATGGGTAAGCCAGGTGGTGGAACAAACATTCTAAGAGGTCATGACAATGTTCAGGGATCTACAGATATGGGTTGTCTCTCTGATACTCTACCAGGATATTATGGTCTTGCTGAGGGTTCATGGAAGTACTTTGCTTCACAATGGAAGGTAGATTATGATTGGTTAAAAGGTCGTTTTAAATCTCAAAAGATGATGCAAGATAAAGGTTTTAGTTTGAGTCTTTGGATTCACGGTGTGCTAGATGAATCAAATGCAGTAAACAATGCTGACACTCCTCTTAAAGCACTAGTTTGTATAGGAAATGGAATATCCACTATTACTCAAACACACAAAGTAAAAGAGGCTCTTGATAAGCTTGACCTTGTTGTTTTTATAGATCCATATGTAAATGATGCGGCAGTAATTACTACAAGAGAGAACAATCTCTACTTACTACCAGCAGCGTCTCAAGTTGAGTGTTCTGGAACTGTTGTAAACACTGGAAGAAGTGCTCAGTGGAGAAGTAAAGTAATAGATCCACTATATGAGGCTAGACCTGATGAAGAGATCTTGTTTGACTTTGCAAAAAGATTAGGTTTTTACGATGAGTTTGTAGCTGGAATGGGCAAAGGTAAAGATTTTACTTGGCCAGAAGATGCAACAAATGAAATAGCTAGAACTCTAAAAACTATTGGTTTTCAAGGTAGAACTGCCGAGAGACTTAAAAAGCATACAGAAAACTGGCACTTGTTTGACACCACTTCATTAAAGGGAAGAGGTCCAGTTTCTAAAGAGTACTATGGCTTGCCATGGCCTTGTTGGAGTGAAGATCATCCAGGAAGTCCAGTTTTATACAATGTTAAACTACCAGTTTCTCAAGGTGGAATGGGCTTTAGAACTAGATTTGGAACTGAGCGAAATGGTGTTTCACTACTAGCCGCTGATGGCGTTGCACCTGTTGGTTCACGCATTAAAGGTGGATACGATGAGATCACTTTTAAAAATATTGAAGAGCTTAGTGGCATTAAACTAACAGATGAAGAGAAAAAGCTTGTTGAGGGTAAAAACTGGAAGACTGACGATAGTGGAATTTTAGTTAGAAATGCTCTTGCAGCTGGACTTGCTCCTTATGGAAATGCAAGAGCTAGAACTATTGTTTGGGGCTTTAGAGATGAGATTCCAAAACATAGAGAGCCATTGCACTCATTCAGACAAGATCTCATAAAAAGATACCCTGCAGTTGCAGATATAGCAAATCATTATAGAACAAATGTTCGCTATGCAAGTGAGCAAAATGCTCAAAACTGGGTAGCTGATTATCCTATAAACATAGTCTCGGGACGTGTAGTTGAGCATATGGGAACAGGAACAGAGACTCGTGCATCTAAGTACTTAGCTGAACTCTCAGGAGAGATGTATGGTGAACTTCATCCAGAATTAGCTGCAAAGCTTGGCATTAAAGATGGCGAGATGATGTGGGTATATGGAACTGGCGAAGGTAAGATTAAGATCAAGTGTAAATACTCTTATAGAGTAGATGAAAACTCAGTCTTTTTACCTCAAAACTTCTCTGGAGTTTGGAGTGGTGAGAGCCTAGAGAGTAGATATCCAACGGGAACTGCTCCTCATAGTTTTGGCGAGAACTCAAACCAAGTTACAAGTTACGGTTACGACCAACAGACATCTTGTCCAGAGACTAAGTGTTCTTTGGTAAGAATCCAAAGAGCATAGGAGAAGTAAAATGAGTAAGCCAAAATATGCGAGAATGAAATTTTACTGCGATGAGGATCTTTGTATCGACTGTAATGGTTGTGTTGTAGCTTGTAAAGAAGCGCATGAAGTCCCAGTTGGAGTAAATAGAAGAAAAGTTGTAACTATCAACGAAGGTATTGTAGGTAAAGAGATCTCTATATCTATGGCATGTATGCATTGTAGTGATGCACCATGTCAACAAGTTTGTCCAGTTGATTGTTTCTATATAAGAGTTGATGGTATAGTCCTTCACGATAAAGATAAGTGTATCGGTTGTGGATATTGTCTATTTGCTTGTCCTTTTGGCGCGCCTCAGTTCCCTCAAGATGGAGCTTTTGGTACAAAAGGTAAGATGGACAAGTGTACAATGTGTGCAGGTGGTCCTGAAGAGACTAATTCACCCGCAGAGTTTGATAAATATGGACAAAACAGAATTTCAGAAGGCAAAGTCCCAATGTGTGCATCTATGTGTTCAACTAAGGCGTTGTTAGTTGGAGATTCAACAGAAGTAGCAGCTATTAAAACATATAGATCTGTAGCTCATGGAAAAGGCATATCAACACAGTCTTACGGTTGGTAGGAGTAGATTATGCAAAGTAATACATTTTTTACTAGAAACAGAGCATATATACTTACCCTCTTAGGTTTAGGTGTCGTTGGTCTTATATTTGTTAGTTTTTTAATGATTATAGAGTGGGAGTACTTTTTAAAGTACCCCATCCATGTCCTCTTAACTGGAGATACTAGTGGAGTTTTAACTGAGCCAACTTCAAACTACCAAGCGATGGTAAATGCAGCTTTTGGTCCTAGTTATAATTCTATTGCTCCGGAGATTATTCGTGCGAGCAATGAGAGACAAGAGTTTATTTGGTGGGTATTTGTAGCAGAGATTGCGATCTTTTGTTTTATGTATGCGAAATACGGAAGAAAAGTTGCAACAGTTAGAGATCCAAACGATAAAGTTCAAGTTTTTTCTATCTTTCATAGAGCTGTGATTTGGTTAAACATTATCGTAATATCTGCTTTAATAATTACAGGCTTCAATATAACATGGGGTATGCGCTCAGGTGGTGGAGATATAGCATTTTTCCTTAGAGGTTCACATGAGATCTTAGGTCTTGTTTGGCTTCCTTTATGGTTTGCTATGACTCTTATCGCATTTAAAGATGCGAAGATTTTATTTAATAACTCTATAACTAAAAAGCTTATACTCAGAGGTGGTTATTCACCTATGAGAAGAGTTATATTTATAGTTTTTGTCATTATGGGAGCTGGTCTTTTACTTAGTGGTATAACTATTTGGTATATTCATCCAGATGCATATACTCATAGTGAGTTTATACAGCTAAAGAGAGCAATGATCTATCTTCATTTTGGAGCTAGTGTTTTAATGATGTTCTTCTTGATGGATTTTGTTTACTCGGTTATGATCGCAGTAAAAGGAAATCTTAAAGGTTTAGTAACAGGAAAGTATCCAAGAGAGCATCTTGAGCAATTAGCGCCAGATGTTTTAAAAGATATAGAAGAAAAAAGGTAGTCTGACATGACTAAGTTAATGACAAGCACAGAGATTCCACAACTACATCCTAACTTAGGTGATCACACTAAAAGAGTGATCATCGAAAGGTTTGATCTAGATGGAATTGACACATTTGAAGACTATGTTATAAAAGAACAAAGAGTTAAGTTTTTTCTAAATGGAGTAAAATTCCTCTCAGTTATGTGTATTGCGAAATATCAAGACGCACACATTGTAGGTTTTTTACTCTCAGAAGCTGTCATAAAGAGTCTTTATGATGTTAAGAGTCTAAAGGTTAGCGAAGATGGACTCAGCGTCTATGTAGATGCTGATATTTCACAAGAGGGTTATGATAATCTTTTTAAAGAAAAAACTCTAACATCAGGATGCTGTATTGGTGTAACTGGTAATGCAGAGGAGCTTTTTAAATGCTCATTTGTAAGTACAGATTACACTCTTAGTGCTGATGAGGCACTAAAAACTATGAGAGATTTTTCAAAGCCATCTGAACTATTTGATAACACTGGTTGTGTCCACAAAGCAAGACTTGTTTTAGAAGATGGTAGCTTTTTTGAGGCTGAAGATATAGGAAGGCACAACGCTATTGATAAGGTAGTTGGTCTTGCAACACTATCTAAAAAAAATATAGAGAGATCTGTTTTATACGCAAGTGGCCGACTCTCTATGGAGATGGTTGTAAAGTGTGTAATGCACAAGATCCCCATAGTAATATCTAAAGCCGCAGTTACATTTCAAGGTATAAAAGCCGCGAATGAGCACGGCATAACTCTTGTTGGATTTGCAAGAGGAAATAAGATGAATCTATATACTCATTCTGCTAGAATAGGAGTATAAGAAAAGTAGGTACTTCTCATTAGCTTCCCCTAGTTTAAGAGGAAGTACCTACTAAAAAAGAGGAAATATGCTACATCTAAATAGACTTCAATACAACTCACTTCAAACAATAGATCTCTCAAACTCACTCTCTCTAAATGCACTCAAAGAAAACCGAGAGTATGAAAAACTCTGCTTAGATTTTAAAGATAAATACAAACATAAGATGCTAAAAACATTCTCATTTTCAAAAGAGGGATTTTTAGGTCTTTTTCTTGAGTTAGATGCAAAGATTGCAATTAGTCTGGGTGAGAGCCAAGCTGTTGTTGAGGCTGGAATACTTTATGAAAAACTTGGGTTTAGTGTCAAATGGCTTGAGTTAAACAGAGATGGAAGTGTAGATCTATCGAACTTAAATGGTGTAGATTTTGTTTTTGTCTCTTCTTATGTAATGGATACCTTTGTAAAAACAGATCTAGGTCAAATTAAAAAGATTTCAGACGCTAAAATTATCTCAAATGCCTCTGCAAATTACAATGAAAATAGCGATGCGATCTATTTTGACTCTTACAAATTAACAGGCTTTGCTCTTAGTGGAGTTTTACTTTTTAATGATGAAATCTTCGATCTAATAAGCATAGGCTTTATGGACACTCTTGCTCTAAAGTTATGTTTTGATGCACTAAAGATCCAAAGCTTTAACTTTGAGTTAAAGGGCAAGTTTTTAAAAGAGTTAAAGAAGAGTTTTAAAGAAGATCTCTACTTTTTCGTAGATCCAAATAGTACGCTTGAGTACTCACTACATTTTGGACTAAAAGGCATAAAAGCAAGAGAATTTATAAGAACTTTAGCACTAAGTAAGATCTTCATTACAAATGGCGAGGGATGCTCACTAGGACTTGCAAAACCATCAAGAGTCATACAAGCTATGGGTTATAGTGAGACACAAAGTAGAAATAGTATAGAATTATCTTTTATGGATGAGATGAGCCAAGAGGAGATAGTGAGTATAGTAAAGACAATGCGTCTAAAATATACCCAGCTTATCTCTTTTAATGATTGATACGCAGCTTTAGGAAGCGATGCTTTAGCTTCGCCCTGTGGGTTTTGAATTAGTAAGCAGCTTTCAAATCCTTTCTACGAGGTTCATCGTGCAGAACGCCACAGGTTAGCGTTCCTAAAAACCTCGCTTCCGAAAAGATTTCTAACTAGATTCTCGCGTAATCAACACTCAAACAAGCATCAAGCTCTGAAAGTTCTTGCAGAGTCTTCTCATCGACGCCATCATCAACTAAGATAACAGCTAACGCTTCTGAATCTTGGTTTCTTGCTAGTGAGAAGTCTGCAATATTAACATTGTTCTTAGCTAGGGTTGAACCAATACTTCCAATAACACCTGGAACATCACTGTTTTTAAACAGAATCATATTACCCTTTAGTGCCACTTCAATATCAAAACCATCAATCGCAACTATACGCTTAACACCATCATCAAAGATAGTAGCGCTAATAGTTGTAGTTCCCTCAGATGTAGTTAGTTTAACTGTTATAAGGCTCTTAAATACAGATGAATCGCTAAGTTCTTCTGACTCTATCTTTATGCCTTTTTCTTTTGCAACAAATTCAGCATTTACATAGTTTATAGTATCACTTGAACTCTCACTCATAGCCCCTACTGCTACAAAGGTAGAGAGAGACTCAACATACTTAGCTATCTCGCCTTGTCCGCTAACTTTTATAGCTACGATTTGAGATTGATTGATCTGAGATGCCAAAAATCCTATCTTTTGTCCCATCTCTAAAAATGGTTTTACAAAAGGTGGGATTTTACTCTCATCTATTGGCAAGTTCATCGCATGAGCAAAGGAGATACCTTTAGCTGCTTCTATCGCATTTTGTGCAGCTTGAGTTCCAATGTTATACTGTGACTCATAAGTATTTGCACCTAAGTGTGGAGAGACTATGATGTTATCAAGATCTAAAAGAGGATGATCTGTAGCTGGCTCTTTGTTAAAAACATCTATACCCGCAAAACGGATTTTCTTAGATTTTAAACCATTATAGAGTGCTTCTTCATTGTAAAGACCACCTCTTGCACAGTTTACTAATACTACTCCATCTTTCATCTTAGCAATTTCTTCTTCATCTATCATGTTAAGAGTCTCTTTATTTTTAGGTGTATGAATTGTAATAATGTCACAAGCTAAAATATCTTCGAAGTTTTTAGTATAAGTCATATCAAGATCAGTAACTTTTGATGGGCTTACATATGGATCATAAGCGATGATATCCATCTCAAAAGATTTAGCTCTGATTGCTACACGAGAACCGATATTACCAAAACCAATAACACCTAATTTTTTGCCTTTCATCTCATAGCCATACCACTTCTCTCTTTTCCAAATTCTTTGGTTTTTAAGATGATCATGTGAATATGGAAACATTCTCATACATGAGAGCATATGAGCCATTGTAAGTTCCACTGCAGCTACTGTATTTGCAGTTGGCACATTCATAACTATGATGCCTTCTTTTGAACACCCCTCTATATCAACATTATCAACACCAACACCAGCACGCACTATTGCTTTCATGTTTTTAGCAGCTGCGATAAAAGCAGTATCTACATCAGTAGAACTTCTTGTTATTGCTACATCTGCACCAGCGATAATATCAAGAAGTTTTACCTTATCTTCATCAGCTGCCATTATTAAGTTGATGTTTTCATCATTTCTAAGCATCTCAAGACCAGCTTCATGAATATGATCGCAGACTACTATTGTATGTTTTTTACGACTTGGCATTTAGTGCCTCCCCAAATATAATTTTATATTTTAGCATTTATATATCTTCTTTGAAAAGCTCTATATTTGCTGATATTTGATAATTTTTCAAGACTCTAACTAAAGAGTTGAGTCTTGCTACATCTTTAGAGTAGATAAGCAACTCTACACTATTTTTGTCTCTCACAAGATAATATTTCAAGCTATGTTGTTTTAGCTCCTCTTTTAAGCAAAAGAGTTGATATGGATCTAAGAGTGGAGCTGAGAGTTTATATATAGTTTTACTAACTATCTTTTCATCTAAGTCTAGCTCTATAAAGACTTCATTAACAGGATAAAAATATCCTAACTTTTGGGTTTTTGAAAAATGATTTAACCAAACATCTTGAGGTTTTTTCTGCAAGACTTCACTTTTATGTCTAAGTGGTTGCCCATAGTTTTGTTCATGTGAAGGATTTATAGAGATAAGGAAAAAGATGATAAAAATGGCAACTCCAAGTGCTAAGACTGGAGTAAACCATTTTAATATTTTTTTCATCTTATTGGAATTTGTCTTTTATAAGGTCTCCTAGAGAGTTTGACGTCGTATCATTAATCTCATCTAAAAGTTCTTGATTTTTAATATAGTCTAGTTTTTTAACAGATAGACGAATACGGTCTCTTTTTGTGTCTATTACTGCGATTGCAGCTTCTATCTCTTGACCTACTTCTAGCTCTTCTTTTACAAGTGGAGCTAAATCTTCATCACGAATAAGTGCATCAACACCATCTTCTAAAGAGACAAATACACCAAACTCTTTGATATCGCGGATAGTTCCTTTAACAGCAGTGTTTACTCTATGGTTAGTTGCAAACTTATCAATAGGACTCTCTAGTAGAGTTTTGCGGTTAAGTGATATTTTTTGATCTTCTTCATTGATCTTAGCAATCTTAACTTCAACCTCTTCACCAACTTTTAAAACATCTTTACACTTCGTGTTTTTATCCCATGAGATATCTTGATTGTGAAGTAAGCCCTCTACTGAACCAACACGAACAAACGCACCAAAGTCAGTTAAAGATGTAACTTCACCAGTTACCACATCACCTTCACGGAAGTTTTTGATAAACTCATCAAATGGCTTTGGAAGTAGTCTCTTTAGTGAAACTCTAAGTTTATGAGTCTTAGGATTTATCTCAATAACTTCAACATCAATCTCTTGTCCTACTGTTAGGTAGTCATTTGGATTTTTAACATTTTTACTCCAAGTAATCTCTGAAATATGTAAGAAACCTTCTATGTCATTTCCTAAATCTACAAAAACACCATAAGCTTCAATGTTTGAGACTGTAACAGTGATAGTATCACCTTCATCTAACTCACTCTCAACTTCTGCCCATGGATCTGGTTGAACTGCTTTGATAGAAAGAGAAAGATGTCTTTTATCTTTATCATAAGAGATAGCTTTAACAGTTACAACATCTCCCTCTTTATAAAGTTTTGATGGATTAACTGGACCTTTATAGCTGATTTCATTATAGTGAACTAAACCATCAACACCACCAACATCTACGAACATTCCATAGCTAGTGATTTTTTTGATAGTTCCCTCAACTAATATATCATCTTCCATTAGTTTGTCAATGATCTCTTTTTTCTTTTTTCTCTCTTCGTTAAATAGCTTACGACGAGATACTACTATAGAGTTCTCTTCTGCATCAACTTTTACAACTTGTGCTTTTATTTTGCGACCAACTACTTCGTCAGTCTCTTTAAAAGCAGCAAGTGATCGAGGCATAAAGAAAGAAACATCATCAGCTTCTACTACATATCCACCACGATTTTTCTTAGTTATAACACCTTCGATAACTAAATCTTCAAAGTCTTCTTTGTGTGCATCAATAAAGTCAATAGTCTTTTGTAGCTCTAATACTTTTTTGTAAGAGATTTTAGGACGCTCATTGTAGTATCCCATAACCATTACTTTTATCTTATCGCCTGTATTAAACATCAAACTACCATCTTTTGAGCGGATCTCATCAAGGCTTATAATACCCTCTAACTTATCGCCAACACCTACCAATGCTCTATCTTCGTCTGCTTGAATCTCAACAATCTCACCCTCTACGATGCGACTTGATTCCTGCTGCTTTTCTGTTGCAGCAAACATCTCTGCAAAATTTTCTTCTTCTTCAAATGATTCGTTATCGAACGCCATTACCTATCCTCTTGTTACATAAAAATTGCGTGATTGTACCTTAATTATGTTTATTTTACTATAAATTTAGGAGTCTAGGTCTGAAGTTTTGATAATAAAGCTATTTGTTAACATTGTTTTGTATGGAGTTTACTACATTTTGGATAATCCAATCAGGTGTAGATGCACCAGCACTAATGCCACAAAACTCTTTATCTTTAAACCATTCGTAATCCAAATCATTTTCATCTTCTATGTGGTAACTAGATGGGCAAAAATCCTCTGAGATGCTAAAGAGTTGCTTTGTATTTGATGAATTTTTTCCACCGATGATAATCATAACATCAGCCCTCTTAGAGATCTTTCTAACTGCCTCTTGGTTTTCAAAAGTAGCATTACAGATGGTGTTAAAAACTCTTACTTCTTTATATCTTGGAATAAGATAGTTTGCAACTTCGAGATAATCTTCAACTCTTCTTGTAGTTTGAGCTACAAGTGCGACTCTCTCCTTTAGCTTTATATCTTCTAGATCTTTAGAGCAAGTTACAACTTTAGCCCCATGAATAGCATAACTTTTAACACCTTTGATTTCAGGATGAGCTTCGTCTCCAAAGATAACAATATCATAACCAGCCTCACTCATCTCTTGACAAATTTGTTGTGGTTTTGTTACATAGGGGCAAGTTGCATCTACAACATCGACTCTATTTTCTTTTAACTCTTCAAGTTCATTTTTTGGGATGCCGTGAGTACGTATAACTGCTTTATCACCTGTTTTAAAACTCTTATGATCATCTGTAAGACCTACTTTAAAGTCTCTCTCAAGTCTTGCTATCTCTTTTGAGTTATGGATAAGAGGCCCATAAGTAGCAGAGTTTTTATTCTCTTCTGCTATCTTAATAGCGCGTTTAACTCCAAAACAAAACCCATAATTTTCAGCTAGTTCAATTTTCATATTATTTGTCTCCTTTTCTTTAAACATAACTTCATCATTCTAAACTTGATTAAAAACTCTTGCTTCATCAGCCTGAACTTGATTCAGGATCTCCTTGGTGTCTTATTAGATTCCGTATCTAAATGAAACTTATCTCTTGCTTACTTAAATTCTACTTTGGTTATCTTTTGAAGTAGTTCAAAAAAGTTTGGAAAAGATGTGTTGATGCACTCTATATCAGTTACATTCATCCCACACCTAAGCCCTGCAATGATAAAGCTCATAGCGATTCTATGATCTCCATGGCTGTCAACTCTTGCACTCTTCATCTCGCCACCAACAACTTTGTATCCATCTTTGTACTCATGAACTTCTATGCCAGTTGCTCTCAATCCCTCAACTACGGTAGAGATTCTGTCACACTCTTTTACACGCAACTCCTCGGCATTTTTAATAAGACTCTCGCCCTCTGCAGATGCAAAAGCAATAGAGAGAGCTGGAAGCTCATCTATTAACCATGAGATATTATCTTCTACTACAATACCCTCAAGCGGAGCGTACTTTACATGTATATCGCCTATTGGTTCGTACTTATTATCAGTTAGTTTATAACTAATATCTGCACCCATTCTCTCAAGTGCTTTAAAAGCTTCTATACGAGTAGGATTTAACGTAACACCTTCTAAAACTATATTTGCATCTGGAGTAATAGCAGCAGCTACTGCAAAGAAAAAAGCACTTGATGGATCAGCTGGAACTCTTATACTTAGTGGAGACAATAGTTTTTTCATAGGAGTTATTATAGTTTTTAGCCCATCTATTTTTATATCCGCTCCCATGCCACTAAGCATTCTCTCAGTATGATCACGCGAGAGTTCTGGCTCGCTAAATGAGCAGACTCCATCAGCACTAAGAGCTGCTAAAATCATGCAAGATTTAACTTGTGCAGATGCAATTTTGCTCTCATAATCAAATGCCTTAAGTGTAGCTCCACGAATACTTAACGGTGCTAAATTTGACTCATCTCTACCATCTATCTTAGCACCAATTTTGCGCAGAGGCTCAGTTACTCTTTTCATAGGACGTTTACGCAAATATTTATCGCCACTTAAGATAAAGTGACCCTTTGCAGAGCTTAAAAGTCCACAAAAAAGCCTGATACCAGTTCCAGAGTTTCCACAATCTAAAATCTCGAAAGACTCTTTTATACCACTTGAAGTGATCTTAATAGTCTCTCCATCATCTTCAATTTTTGCACCAAGATTTTTAACAATCGCTAAAGAGTTTAGAGTGTCCTCAGCTCTTAAAAAGTTTTTTATCTCACTAGTTCCACTAGCCAACATTGCAAACATAGCACAGCGATGTGATATTGATTTATCAGATGCTATATTATCTATTTTAAGAGAAAAACTACCCGCACTGCTAACTATGACTTCTCTCATCTAAGTCCTACTTTCAACTCTTCATTTAGAGATTTTAAAATAGTCTCCATTGTTGATGTTATATCCTCTTCTTCTAATGTTTTTTCATTCGATTGAAGCACAAAACGAATAGAGAGACTCATGTTTTTGCCTAAAGTTTTATCACTATATTTATCTACTGGATAAAATCTTATAAGCTCTTTTGTTGCATTTTTCTCTATAACGCTCTTAACCTCTTCATACTTCATAGTTTTTGGCACTATGATGCTTAGATCTCTTATAGAAGATTGGTACTTTGATGATGCTTTTGCCGTTTTTAGTCCATAAGGAAGTTTAATAAAATCAAGCTCACAAAGGTAAGTAGACTCAAGGTCATAACTCTCTTGCACGCTAGGATGTAAGCGAAAAAGCTCTCCAATTATTTCATCATTTTGTATAACTGAAGCACATTGATATGTATGTGAAAGATTATGCTTAGTTTCGTGTTCTTTCAGCTCAAATTCACCTATAATATCTGAAATTTTTTGAGTAAAATGGGCAAAATCAATACTACGAGGTTTACCAGCATTTAAAAGAGTGTCTTTTTCTTTATCACCACTAAAGATAAAAGCCATCTTCAAAGATTCTTCTCTAGTTGGACTAAAGATGGATCCAACTTCAAATAGTTTTACGGAGTTTATGCCATTTTTAACATTATGTGATGCAGCTTTTAGAAGTCCAGTCATAAGCGTTGGTCTAAGAGTATCAAGAGTATTTACTATAGGATTTATGAGTTCTAACTCTTCATTAGTGGTCTCAAATCCACACTCTAGTAAAACTTTCTTCTCATCAAAAACAAAAGCAACATTTTCAAAAAAACCACTCTGCGCAGCTTTATGTCGGTAGATACTTCTTTTTTTGTATGCAAAATAATCATCTTGAAGCTTAGAAGACTCAGCAAAAACAAAAGGCTTTGAAGCGATATTATCGATCCCAACAAGGCGAACAATCTCTTCAACTATATCTTGTTTATGAGTGATATCATGGCGAAATCTAGGAACAGTTATAACAAAATTATCTTGTGATGATTTGTTTGTATCAAAGCCTAAGTTTCTCAGTATCTTAGTAATTCTAACTCGGTCTATCTTAGCGCCTATAATCTCTTCTATCTCTTTTTTTGTAACTGTAATAATTTTGTCTTCATAAGAGTCACAAAGTTCTATAGTTCCTCCATAAACAAGCGAAGAAGAGTATGTTTCTATCATATTTAAACAAAAATCAAGTCCTTGATTAAGCTCAGGTTCACTTCCTCTTGATGTTCTATAATACATCGGTCCAGACTCAATTTTTGATTCTTGCATTTTTTTAGAAATAATATCTGGTGGAATATAACTAGCTTCTATAAGCACCGTACGCTCTTCATCTTTTGCCTTAGATACATCTTCTTGTATGATCCCAATTGTTGAAGCTTTTTCAGCTCTTACGCTAGAGTATATACTAGCGTAAGAATTCTCATCTTTTTTAAGTTCAATCTTTGCAATAGATTCTCCATCACTAGAGAAAAATTCATACTTATAAGCTCTTAAAATAACACCACTACTATGTGTTACATAAAGCATTAATGACTCTATATCTGTACTTCTTGACTCTTCTATCTGAGCTAATCTTAGTTTCACAATAAGAGGAATAGTTAACTCTTTTATATCTACTGCTCTATAGCGAAGATTTACATCAAGTTGAGTTTCGTGTGAGAGGCTTAAAATTCGCCCTATTCCTACTCTTTTATCTTCATCTTCATTTATCAAAGTCTCTATAAGAGGTTTATCATAAGCTGCACTAAGATCTCTTGCAATACCTCTGATACTTAGACAATCTCCACGATTTGCAGTTAATTCTATCTCTATAAGATCATCGTTTAGTGCATCTATTGTACAAACTTCTTGACCTAGTTCATACACACCTATACTACTATCTAGCTCTAAGATACCATCATGTGCATCTTCAAGTCCTATCTCTGTAGCACTACAAATCATGCCCTCAGACTCAACACCGCGAAGCTTAACAGGCTTTATCACAACTCCACTTGGCATAACTGCACCGATAGTTGCAACTACAACATCCAGACCTGCTCTTACATTTGAAGCGCCACAAACAATTTGGCGGATACTAGTACCAATATCAACCTTGCAAACATTTAATTTATCAGCATCAGGATGCTTCTCGCACTCTAAAACTTTTCCGACTATTATTTTTTTAGCAATATTATAACTATGGATACGATCAACTTCTAAGCCTATAGAATTTAACTTTTTAGCCAAATCTTCAGTTGTGACAGCGCTAAGATCTATCCACTCATTTAACCAACTTCTTGTAACTATCATTGAAACTGCTCCAGCAACTTTATATCTCCCTCAAAGAGTGAACGAAGATCTCCAATCTGATGGATAAGCATAGCAAATCGCTCAACTCCCAAACCAAAAGCATAACCACTTACGTTGTTATACTTAACTGCCTTAAAAACATTTGGATCAACTATTCCACAGCCTAAGACCTCTAACCAACCTGTTTGAGAGCAGACTCTACAGCCTTCGCCTTTACAAAAAACACAAGAGATATCAACCTCTGCTGATGGCTCTGTAAAAGGGAAAAATGATGGACGAAAACGAACCTCGACATCACCAAACATATACTTCAAAAAATCTTCTAAAATATACTTTAAGTTAGCAAAAGATACTTTGCTCTCATCATCAACTAAAAGTCCCTCAACTTGGTGAAACATAGGAGTATGAGTAATATCATAATCACGGCGAAAAACAGCACCAGGAGCAATCATTCTGATGGGAGGTTTTTGAGCCATCATTGTTCTTATTTGAACAGGAGATGTATGAGTGCGAAGTAGCATCTCATCTTTAAAATAAAATGTATCTTGCATATCACGAGCTGGATGATATTTTGGCAAGTTTAGAGCTTCAAAGTTGTTAAAATCATCTTCTATCATATTGCCGGTTTTTACTTCAAAATTCATAGCACAAAAATACTCTACAATCTTATCCATTGTCTCCATAACAGGATGCAATGCCCCTATTTCACTCTGCGCACTAAACATTGAAACATCTATTGCCTCTGCTTGCATCGCTTTTTTTAACTCTGCTGTTTGCAAAGTTATCTTTTTTGCACTAAGTTCACTCATAAGAGAGTTTTTATGTGTGTTTAAATCTTTTGCTATTTTAGACTTTTCTTCACCCGTTGCATCTTTCATCTTAGCAAATTCTGCTGCTAAGACACCCTTTTTTCCAAATACACTGATGCGGATTTCTTCAAGAGCTTCAACACTCTTGACTTTGTTAATTTTATCATACCACTCTTTCAATAGAGTCTCCATAATCATAAGGCAAATACACCTCTTAAATTTTGAAATGATTATAGTCAATTATAATTTACATATAGCTTCATTTACCTGATTATGTGATATAATTTAATCTACACCCATAAAAATAAAAGGAAAAAAATGTGTATATTTTGTAAAATTGTAAAAAAAGAGTTACCCTCAAGTGTGGTATTAGAAAATGATAAATTTCTCGCTTTTCACGATATAAATCCAAAAGCTCCTGTTCATATTTTAGCAATTCCAAAAGCTCATGTTGATAGTTTTGATGAAGTTAGTAGTGAGACAATGGCTGGTATGACGGAGTTTATTCAAGAAGTAGTTAAAGTTGTAAAAATCCAAAAGAGTGGTTATAGAGTCATTACAAATATTGGTGAAAATGGCGCTCAAGAAGTTCCACACTTGCATTTTCACATCTTAGGTGGTGCAAGATTAAAATGGGGTCACTTCAGTGATGCAGATCCAAAAGGTCACTTCTAATATGTATAAAAATGCATTGGTTTTAATCTGCCTTTCATCTGCACTTTTAGCACAAGATATGCAAGATTACAAGAATCAACAAATGCAAAATTTTAAGTCTCAAACTACAGAATTTGAGACTTATAAAAAAACTCAAGAGAGTGAGTTTGATGCTTATGCAAAAGAGCAAAAAAAAGTTTATGATGAGTATAAAAAAGAACTTGGAGTTTTTTGGGATGATCCTAAACTCTCAACTCCTAAAAATTGGGTCTCTTATGAAGATGACAAAAAAACAAGAACAGATGTTGACTTTGAAAAAGAGACCATAACCATAGAAGCAATCGCAAAAAATCCAGAAGAAGCAAAGGAAAAACTCCAACTTGCCCTTGCAAAAGCCATAATAGTAGATACTAAAACTGTCCAAGAGAGTGACCCTTTAGAGTTGGAGCTTAAAAAGATAAAAAAACCATCAGGAGTTGTAGATGCAAAAGTCAAAGCTGAGCCTATCCTCTCAACTGTAGTTTTTGATAAAAGTCCTACGCAAAATGATGTAAAAAAATATGTGCAAACACATGTGCAAAACAAAGATATAAAAGTAAAGCAATCATCTAAGATAGAAGATGCCAAAGTTTACACTTTAAATGTAGCACTTCCAAAAGACACTATGGTTAAACGCTCAAAAGTTTATTATGATGATGTAGTAAAACATGCAGATAAACAAAAACTTCCAGCATCCTTAGTTTTTGCAGTTATGCAAACTGAGAGCAGTTTTAACCCAAGAGCCAGATCTCACATCCCAGCCTATGGCCTGATGCAAATAGTTCCTAAATCTGCTGGAATTGATACTTATAAATTTTTATATAATGAGAAAAAACTTGTAAGTGGAAGTTATCTATACAACAGCACTAACAATATCACAATGGGAAGTGCTTATCTTCACATTCTATACTATAGATATTTAAAAGATATAAAAGATCCAACAAGCAGACTTTACTGCACAATCGCAGCTTACAATACTGGTGCTGGAAATATTGCATGGGCTTTTACAAAGACACACAACATGAAAAAAGCAGCCCCACTTATAAACAACAAAACACCTGAGGAAGTTTACAACAAACTTTTAAAAGATTTGAGATATGATGAGCCTAAACACTACTTAAAAAGAGTAAACTCTAGAATGGGTTCTTACCATAAACTTTATGGTATTTAGTAGATCTACGAGTTTAAACACTACTATAAGTGCAGAGCAAAAACTTCGCACTTATGTATAAAGAGATATTTAAAATAAACTTTTAAAATTTTCGCCCCACTCTCTTTTTTGCATAGCATATGAGAACTCATAAGCTATTACCATTAATACCGATGTTGCTAATAAAACTACTGCCATTTCTAACATTATGAACTCCTTTGTATCTGTTCTAATATCTTAGAGTATAAAGGTCTTAAATGTTAAAAGTATGGCAATTTGTCATGAAATTTGTTTATTTTGTTAAAATCAAGATGGACAAGACTCAATTTCACCCATATCTATACTTGAACCACCACCTGAAATCATCTGCTCATTTTGGCAAATTAGTTTTGAGTTGTGAGTGATAGTGTAAGATATTGCAGTTGAATCTCTAATAGTATTTATAGTTGAGCAGTAAGTCTCCAAAGATGCCATAACCCACCTCTTAGCCAATAAATCATCTCCATCAGAATCAAAACTATACGATAGATGTAAGGTGTTAAATTTACAAGGATGAGATTCATTTCTTACAACCTCTCCATCTACAACTAAATTTGTTACTGTTTTATCTTGATTTTTAGGAATTAAAACTATATCTGATGCACTACATGAGATGATTCCAGCTAAAAAATACTCTATAGGAGAGATAATCGGGCAATCAATTATAAAACTACTCTTTGAAGTCTTAGCTTCAAACTTCATGCCATCTTTGTGTGAAATAGTTACTTTCATTTCATATTCTCCTTTAAAAAAGTTTTAAAAAACTCTAACTGCTCTTTTGTTCTTATAGTTGAAGTTCCACCAGCAGATGTTCTTGCATTCATAGAGTTTTTAAGTATGAGATATTCTAAAACATCTTCATCTATTCTTGCATCGATCTCTTTTAAATATTTAAACTCTATATCACTTAGATCAATGCTTAGCTCCTCAGCTTTTGCAACTGCTCGACCTGTTATAAAGTGAGCTTCACGAAATGGTATAGCGCATTTCTCAACCAGATAATCAGCCAAATCAGTAGCAGCTAAGTGTCCAACAGAACAAGCACTTCTCATGTTGTGAGCTTTTACTTCCATAGTTTTTATAGCTTCTTTTAAAATTTCTAATGAAATCAAAGCAGTCTCTACTGAGTCAAAAACACCCTCTTTATCTTCTTGAGTATCTTTGTTATAAGCTAGAGGAAGTCCTTTCATAACTGTTAGAAGTCCCATTAAAGAACCATAAACACGACCAGTTTTTCCGCGAAGAAGTTCTGGAACATCAGGATTTTTCTTTTGTGGCATGATAGAAGAGCCAGTTGAGTACTCATCGCTAAGTTCAACAAAAGCAAACTCATAACTAGACCACATAACAAGTTCTTCACTAAGTCTTGATATGTGCATCATCATAGTTGAGATGTTAAAGAGGATCTCTAAGGCAAAATCTCTATCACTTACAGTATCTAAACAGTTCACACTCACACTATCAAAGTCTAGAAGTTTTGCTGTCATATCTCTATCGATTTTATGCGGAGTTCCGGCTAAGGCTGCACATCCAAGAGGTGAGACATTGCATCTCTTGTATGAATCTTCAAATCTCTCAATATCTCGCTTAAACATAGCAAGATATGCACCTAGATGAAAGCCAAAGTTTGTAGGTTGAGCGTGTTGGAGATGTGTCATGCCAGGGATAAGTGTCTCTGTATGCTCATTTGCTACAACTAAGATCTCACTCATAAGAAGTTTTAGAGCATCTACTATGTCCAGATTTCGCTTTAATACCCAGCGACGAAAATCGACTGCAACTTGATCGTTTCTACTTCTTGCAGTGTGGAGTTTTTTCCCAGCATCGCCAACAATAGCAGTTAAACGCTTTTCAATCCCCATATGCAGGTCTTCATCATGGATACTCCAAACAAACTCACCTGATTCTATCTCTGCTTTTACTTGTGCTAAGCCATCTGTTATTTGAGTTAATTCTTCTTTAGTTAGTATATTTTGATGTGTTAGCATCTGCGCGTGAGCTAGTGAGCCTTCTATATCTTCGATATAGAGTTTTCTATCATACATGATTGAAGCATTAAACTCATCTAATAGGTTTGACGTGCTAGCTAAAAAGCGCCCTGACCACATTTTTTTCATTTATATTCCTTGACTTTGCAGTAGATTTTCTTGTTGAAATAAGTTTTGTATTTTATCTAAAATATTTGAATTAAAAATGAAGGCTAGTTACAAGCAGGAACATTCCCACTATCTTTGGCATATTCTAATAAAAAATCTTCTAAATGTTTTGTTTTTTTAGTATAAGAAGAACTTTTGAAGTATTCCCACGATTTTTTTGCTTTTTCATCTTTAAGATGAACATATGCTAACTCTTTTCCATTATCTAGCATAAGCGTTTCCCATTCATAAGTTGTTTTACTAGAAACAAATGCTCGTCTTAGATTATGGCATTGCACACATTTTTTTATAAAAATCTTTTGTCCCTTATAAACTGCAGCATTTGCATAAGAAGAGAAGATAAGGGTTATTGTAAGAGCTACAAAGATTTTTTTCATAAAACAACCTTAAGTATAATTGTAGCTATGTTACATTAGAAGATATTACAAAAAGCTTATAAAAATTTCTACTCATTTTTTATTACTAAAAACTACAGTTGAAATTTTTTATTTAACTTTTCATCTAAATCCCACAAACCTCTTTTTTTAAGGGATTCAACGACATTTTGTGTACAATCTACATCATCTGGCCACTCTCTTGTAAAGTCATCTATTTGGCTCTTATTTGTACCATCGATTCCAACCATAAGTCCAGATATAAATATATCTCTTTGTGCATCCATATTATTTGTCACACGCCAAACTAGCATATATGGGTTCATAATATCATTTTTCTTCTCATCTACAAATACTACTATTCTTATGTTTGGACTAAGCTCTATTAGTGCATCAAAATAGTGTTTTGCACTCTTTGTTTTATTTACACCAATTACGGTGATAGGATTTTTTGTTCGTCTCATATATTGGTGAACTGATGAAGCATCAGGAATCAACTCTTTTATTTTTACAAGTAACTCTTCATCACCAAAAAGATGTGGAGCTTCAACCTTATTTGCAGCAGTTGCATCTATACCCAATTTTCCACCAACAAGATTTTCTGGAGATGAGTGATCTAGTGCATCTAATACACCCTCAGATATAAAAAGAGACTTAGGAGCAAATCTATCTAAAATATATGAAACTAATGTCTCATAGTTTTCTAATTTAGGAGCATTTTCATCTAAGAATATAGCATGCTTTACAAAACTCATCTGTCCTGTACCCCAAAAAGCGTGCATAAATTGTTTTGCATGACCTTTATAGAGCGGTTGCATCTTAGCGAGTATTAGGTTGTGAAAACCAGCATTTTCTGGCATATGATAGTCTATTAAAGCGGGTACGGTAGTCTTTAAAAGTGGAAAGAAAATCTTTCCTGTAGCCCAACCCATATATTTATCTTCTAGTGGTGGCTTACCAACAACTGTTGCTAAGTAAGTAGGTTTTTTTCTTGTGGTTATCGCACTCACCTGCATAACAGGATACGGATCTGCCAGCGTATAGTAACCAGTATGATCTCCAAAAGGTCCTTCAATTCGCAACTCTTCTGTATCTACCCAACCCTCTATTACATAATCAACATCTTGTGGAATATACAGAGGTGTTGTTAAAGATTTAACCAACTTTACTTGTTTTTTAGTGATGAGTCCATACATTAAAAGCTCATTTACTCCATAAGGTAGAGGTGCCGTAGCACACCAAGTATAGAGTGGATCTCCACCTATTGCAATAGTTACTGGCATCTTTTTCCCAGCTTTTTGGTACTGATCAAAAAAGTGAGACGAATCTTTGTGTATCTGCCAATGCATACCTAGATGATCTTTATCATAAACTTGAAGTCTATACATTCCAACATTTACTAAACTACCATCAAAGCTTTGTGTATAAACTTGTGCCATAGTTATAAAAGGACCACCATCTTGCTCCCAAGTCGTTAAAACTGGAATTTTGTAGAGATCTATATCATCATTCATATACACGACTTCTTGACAAGCACCTTTTTTATTGGTCTTCTTTGGAAAAATATTCTTTAATGAAAAAAGCTCACCTGCCATCGAAATTTTATCCATAAATCCTGCCGGTGGTTTCATATGTAGAAGTTTTGTAATCTCATCCGCAACTGATTCTATAGTTCTTCCAAAGAGAAGTTCACTTCTTTTATATGAGCCAAAAAGATTCATAAGGATAGGTTCATCAAATTTTTTACTGTTTTTTTTATCAACTACATTTGTAAAAAGAATGGCTTTACCACCATCTTTTTTCTTAACTTCTGCATATGCCAAATGTGGGATCTCAAGATATATATCTAGTTCATCCTCAATAATTCTTAACTCATCGTGCGTCTTTAATAACTCTATAGTTTTATGCATTTTTTGTCTCCTTTTTAAAAGAAGTAAATTCTTTTAAAATTCGCCTCTCGGCGAGAATCATATTTTATTTTATAATCTTTGTGGCATCTCATCTTTAAACGCATGTTTTTGTGCATCTTCGAGCAATTGTATTGCTCCATTATCTATCATTTTCTTAGCCATCTCTAGACCTAAGTTTTGACTCTCTTTAAGATCTACTATAAGTTTTTCTTGCATGATTTTTGTTCCATCACTAAAGCCTATCATAGTTCTAAATATTACTTTATTATTTTCAACTACGGCATTACAAGCAACTGGTGCTGAACATCCTGCTCCTATTTTAGAAATAAAATCTCTCTCTATTTGCGTACAAATATAAGTCTCTTCATCATTTAAGCTTTTTGCGATCTCTCTTACTTTTTCATCCCCACAAACTATCTCAATTCCAAGAGCAGCTTGTCCCATAGGCGGTATCATCATATCTAGAGATAGTTTATCTTTAAATGGGATATCTTTTAGTAGATCTAGTCTATGTAAACCTATGTAAGCTAATATAATGGCATCGTATTGCCCCTCTTGTAACTTTCTTAGTCTCGTGTTTACATTTCCTCGTAAGTCTTTTACTTTTAGATCTGGTCGTTCGCAGAGGAGTTGCATTCTTCGTCTTAGACTTGTTGTCCCAACTACCGCACCCTTTGGTAAATCGCTTAAATTTTTATATTTATGAGATAAAAAAACATCACTTTGGTCTTGTCTTTGCGTAACTGCAACTAACTCCAAACCGTCTGGGATATAAGTCGGTACATCTTTTAGAGAATGAACTGCCATATGAGCTTCAGAGGCTAGCATTGCATCTTCTAACTCTTTTGTAAAGTGACCTTTCCCACCGATTAGAGCTAATGGCTTGTCTAAAACTTTATCACCATTACTTACTATTTTATTTAACACAACTTCTATATCTGGATATTTCTCTTCTATTCTTGCTTTAACATGATAAGCCTGCCAAAGGGCTAGATCTGAGACTCTAGTGGCGATTACTAACTTTTTCATATATCTACTTTACTTTTTGGTATTTTATTTTTGTTTTATCTATCTTATCATCAAAGAACATTGTTGGAGTTCCATTTACCATTAACTCATTTGCTATTTTCATATCACTAGCATAGTGATCTTGTACAGCTTTTGACTTTATATCTTGAAGCGTTATATTAGTTTTCATAGTTTTATTAAATGCTGCAAGAATTTTATTCTCATCACTCTCTCTTGGATCTACTTCAACTTTATAAACTCTCATAACTACATCTTTTTCACCCTTTAACTCAGCTGCAGTTGTGGCTTTTACAAGGGTAAGAGCTGCTGGATGCAAAGATTCTAATGGAAAGTGATAGTAATACAGAGCAAACTTTTTTGGATCTTTTTTCATATGCTCTATTGCTTTTGGGACAAAGTCTCTACAAAATGGACAGAGTGGATCTGAGAAAATTGCTACTCTATGAGTTGCATTAGCATTTCCATATATAAGGTTTTGCTTTTTGTAGTGAGTTAATTCAAAAGATGGAGATACCGAGTCTTTTAAAGATTTCCCCGTTTTTAAATCTATTAGATCTGGCGAGATTGTAGTTCCATTTGAGAACCAAATCATCTTTTGGTTGACATCTCTACTACCAGTTTTATCTTTTACACTGGCATCTACATTTAGTATAAAAGCACTCCAACCATCAACTTGCTGTAGCTTAATTTTTTTGTGAACTTTTACATCTAGTTTTAGAATATTTGGGTTAGCAGAAAATGACTTTGTTAAAAAAGCTTCCATCTCCGCGTTTGTATTTGCATTTAAAAAACTACTTACTATCAGGGTGCTTAGTAATAACTTCAACATCAATGACATCTGAATCCTTTTTTATATTTTTTTGTATATCTTCACTATTATACTTGCCTGAGGATTGTACATTATAACGGTTAACAAGCATACTCGTAAAGACACTAAACTGCATTAAAGCACCTATTATATCTGTCATAAATCCTGGCAGTATTAGCAAAAAAGCACCTATTATTGTAAAGAGGTTAAGCTTTTGAAACTCTTGTAGATCTATCGCATTGTAAGAGACTGCTGTGATATTTTGAAAAAGAGTCTCTCTGAAGTTAAGAAGTATAAGAATACCAATAAGAGCAGTTATAACTATCTCAAAAAAAGTAAAAAGTCCACCAATAGTTGAAGATATATTTACAGAGATCAAGACTTCTAAAAAAAGATATATTAAAAAATAAATCATCTTATATAAGTTCCATTATCTTAGCAAAAACATCACTTACTTCAACAGATGTTTTTACTTTTGTTTTTCTATCATAAATCTCAACTAAACCATTTGACAACTCTTTACCTATGATGATAGTATAAACAAAACCTATAAGTTCTGCATCTTTCATCTTAAAACCAAATCTCTCTTTTCTATCATCTATCATAACTTCAACACCGCTATCTACTAGCTTGCTATAAAGTTCTTCACCAGCTTCTACCTGAGCTTCATCTTTGATATTTGAGACTAAAATATTTACCATATATGGAGTTGTACTTTTTGTCCAAATACAGCCATTTTCATCATGGTTTTGCTCAATAACAGCAGCTATTAACCTGCTTACTCCAATACCAAATGTTGCCATTTCAAATGGTTTTGCTCTTCCATTCTCATCATTAAAATTTGCATCTAGTGCCTCTGAGTACTTAGTTCCTAGTTGAAATATATGTCCAACTTCTATACCTTTTTTAAAACTTAACTTTGCACCACATGAACATCTCTCCTCAATACTTTGAGTTTGTAGATCTTCGTAACTTTTCTCTTGTAACTCATCTATTTTTTGCTCATCTTCATAAAGAGTCTCTATATTTGCACCATATTCACAACTCTGGCAAACTACTAAGGTATCCTCTCCACTATCAGCCAGCACATGAAACTCTCTACTTCCACTTCCACCAATAGCTCCACTATCAGCCTCAACTACTCTAAAATCGAGCCCAAGTCTTGTAAAGATTTTTTTATAAGTATCTTGCATAAGATGAAACTCTCTTATCATATCATCCTCAGATGCATGAAAAGAGTATCCATCTTTCATTAGAAATTCACGACCTCGAAGAAGCCCATATCTAGGTCTTGCTTCATCCCGAAATTTTGTATTTATTTGGTAAAGATTTATCGGCAAATCTTTATAACTTGTTACTCTGTTTTTAACAAGTTCAACCATAGCCTCTTCATTTGTAGGACTAAGAACAAACGAGTTTTCATGTCTATCTTTGATGCGAAGCATCTCTTTGCCCATAGTCTCGCATCTTCCGCTTCGCTCCCAAAGACTCATAGGAGTTACAAAGCTAAGCTGAACTTCATTACATCCTGCCCTATCTAACTCCTCTTTTACTATAGTTCTAATCTTCTCTAGTACAATCTTTCCAAGAGGTAAAAAGTTATAAAGCCCAGCACCTTGGCTGTTTATAAAGCCAGCTCTAACTAAAAACTGGTGACTTGGCAGGGTTGCATCGGCTGGTACTTCTTTTGTAGTTGGTATGAAAGCTCTACTTCTTCTCATTTGCTTCCCTTTTGTGCAACATTTAGTGCATGTTCACATTTATATTTATCTGGTAACTCTTGTTTTTCATTTTTTATCAAGAACTGCATCGCTCCCGTTATCATGTCTGATTTTGAATCTTGTGATACGCTTCTCATTTTTGAAGTCATATCGTGCAAGAAGCGTTTTATAACCTGTTCTGACATCTTGCGGATCTCTTGTTCATACTCTTTTGGAATGTATTTGTTTTTTATAACTCTATCGCTCTCTATCTTTGCAGCTTCATATGCTTTTGAGTAGATATCTTTTATCATTGGCTCAATATTTAGAGTATCTAACCACTCAAAAAAAGCAACCGTAGCTCTTCCCACAATTGTATGAGCCTTTCTAGCCTCATCCTCTCTAAGCCCCTTATTTTCATCAACTATAGTTCTTAGATCATCTATTTGGTAGAGGTTTATTCTCTCTCCCTTGTGATAGTTAATATCTCTAGGAAGTGCTAGATCAAACCAATATCTATCAAAATCACAAGACTTGATAATCTCATCAGTGATAATAGCTCCAGGTGCTGAAGTTGCAGTAAATAAAATCTCAAACTCATTTACAACTTTTGAGAGTTGGTCAAAGTCTAAAACCTTAGCGCCACACTCTGCAGCTAAGACAAATGCTGTCTCTTTTGTTCTATTCATTATATATACATCTGCACCGTTTGAGACTAGATGCTTTGCAGTTATCTCTGACATCTCTCCAATACCAATAACTAAAGCTTTTTTTCCTTCAACACTCTCTAAGACTGACTTTAATTTAGCGACGGCTACACTTGCAATTGAGACTGGTTTTGAAGAGATATCAGTTGCATTTCTAACCTGTGCTGCACACTTAAAAGCATTATGCATTGCACGAGCTAGTTTTTGACCACAGTGACCCTTATCGTAAGAGAATCTAAATGCATCTTTGAGTTGTCCAGCTATTTGAGTCTCACCAACAACCATAGAATCAAGTGAAGATGCAACACTAAAGAGATGATGAATAGCGCTACTATCATCAAATATATCAGCACGACCCTCTAGCTCCTCCATAGAGATCCCAGCTCGAGCTGTAAGTTTTTCAAAGATATGTTGTGTAGCTGCCACTATATCACTACAACTACAAAATATCTCCATTCTATTACAGGTTGAGATAAGTATCGATTCACTTATAGCTTCGCTCTCGTTTAGCTTACTCAAACAAGCATGGAGATGCTCATCATCTGGGTAAGAGAGTTTTTCTCTAATTTCCATAGTTGAATTTTTGTGTGAAAAGCTTATATTTAAGTAGTGCATTAGTAACTTCTTTTTATCATAGTTTGTAAGATTTTGGTTAGTTCTTCATCGCCTTTTACAGCATCCATAGCATCTGAAGATAGTTTTTTTGCAAGAAGAAAGGATTTTTCTATACTTCCATGCTCTTGCATTTTAATTTTTATCCAAAGAGTTTCGTCTTCATCAATAGATTTTGCGTGTGAACTCTTTAGTCTTGATTTGTCTTTGTCTTCTAGTTCTTTATAGAGATATATATAAGGGAGTGTACATTTTCCCTCTACAAAGTCATTCATAGATGGTTTACCAAGAGTAGCTGCATCTGAGGTAATATCTAAAATATCATCTATTATCTGAAAAGAGAGTCCAAGATTTCGACCATATATAGCATGTTTTTGTGCATCTTTATTTGCTAAAAGAGCAGATGCGTATGCCGCTGCTTCTATAAGAGTTGCAGTCTTTAGGTAGAGCATATCTAAGTATTTATCTTCATCTTCATTAAACTCTTCCGCCATTTTTACATCTTTCATCTCACCCTTACTAAGTGAAGTAACAGAAGAAGATATTGCTTTTGCGATCTCTTTATCAAACTCCACTAGTGCAGTAAAAGCCTTCGAGTACAAGATATCGCCAAGCATTATAGCTATTTTACTTCCATCAGTTGCATTTACAGATTTAACGCCTCTTCTAGTACTAGCTTCATCTATAACATCATCATGAAGCAGACTAGCCGCGTGGATAAGTTCAACTATAGCCGCTAATAGCGGGGCTTTCTCATGTTCTGGTGCTATCTTTAGGATTAGTTTTGCACGAAGTCTTTTTCCACCTGTGAGTTTATTAAACAGATGAGTAACTTCATCATAATCAACCTCTTTTATAAGCTTAGCAATTTCACGCTCAACTCTTTGCATTCACACCTCTTTAAGAATTATTAAGATCTTCGAGTCTTATCTCAAGATCTCTGTCATACAAAAAAAGCTCAAATATGGCTTTTTTTGTTTCATAATCAAACTCTTTAAATTTAACTAGCAGATATGGAGGATTGAAACTATTTGCTCCACGACTTCTTAGCTCAACTCTAAAGAAACGACTTCTCGCTTTATTATAGAGTATGTTTTGAGCTACAATTTTATCATATGAGCGATGAACTACCAATCCTCGGTTTTTGTATAGTGTCCAGCTAAATTTAAAGAGTTTTGAATTACCTTCGTATTTTACAAGAATTTTCTTTTGTTCATCCTTTGCTAGGGATATTGTCCTTTTTTCTCTCTGCTCATCGCCAAGGCTTAGGCTAGAGATAAGGACTAAAAGAAAAAAAACTTGTAAAAATTTCATCTAAAACCTATTCACTTTTAGATACTATCTCACCCATCAACTCTATACTAAGACTCTTTAGTTTATTTTCTACTTCATCTTGATTTGATAGTATAAACTGATCCACTTTATTAAGAAAATCTTCGCCTAAATGCTCTTCTAAAAGTAGTTCCATCGCAGCTCTTTTTTTCATAAAGTTTTCCAAATCAAATCTAACAACATCATTATTAGCATTAAAAAGTATATCCATTAATTTACTTGTAGGTGAACCTAAAAACACATCATCTTCATCTTCAAATAGTGCACTGTATTTTGACATTTTATAATCCCTTGGTTTTTTTTATATATTTCTTGATTATACAATTCATTTATTAACTACTTCTTTCACAAAATAATTTGTGTTCCAACACCCTCTGTAGTGAAGAGTTCTAAAATCATTGAATGTTCTATTCTCCCATCTATGATATGGGCTTTTTTAACTCCACCCTCTATAGCTTCAAGACAAGCATCAACCTTTGGCACCATCCCCCCGTGGATAGTTCCATCAGCTTTTAGGGCTTCTATCTCATCTCTTGTTAGAGTCTCTAGTAGCTCTTTATCTTTGTTTAAAACACCTGGGGTATCTGTTAAGAAGATGATTTTATTTGCACCTATCGCTTTTGCAACATATGATGCACACAAGTCTGCATTTATGTTAAATCCAGGGTGTCCCATCTCTTGACCTGCTGCTATTGGAGCAATAACAGGAACAAAATTATCAGCAATTAGTTTAGTTATGACTATAGGTTTTACTGCATTTATATTTCCAGTTAGTCCCCACTTTGCAAAGTCTTTTGCTTTTGCTGTTATAAAATGAGCATCTTTACCACTAATACCGATGGCTTTTGCACCATGGGAGTTTAAAAGTGAGACTATCTCTTTGTTTATCTCTCCACTTAGTATCATCTCAGCGATTCGCATAACTTCTTTAGTTGTAACTCTTTGACCCTCTATAAACTTCGACTCAATACTCAGAGCATCTAGCATCTCTGTTATTTTAGATCCACCACCATGAACTATGACTGGCTTGATCCCAACTAAATACATTAGCAGTATATCTTCTGCAAATTTCTCTTTTAACTGTGCTGATGTTTGAGCTGAACCGCCATATTTAATAACAACTATCTCATCTCTAAACTCTTTTATAAAGGGTAGTGCATCAAGGAGTGTTTTTACTGTTTCTATCTTTTTTTTCAATCTCTCATCCTATAATTATCAATAAAATCAAATACTGCGTCATCTACTTCTACTTCTAGATCTAGTAAAGAAATAGGCAAATTAAAAGCCTCAATTTTTACAAAATCTTTATACGTCACTAAAAGTGTCTCTGAGCCATCATTTTTCAAGATATCTTCTAATTCACTCTTTGTATATGAGTGATGATCTTCAAAGTAGTGTTTTTGCACTACATTCGCTGGTAGATATTCATCAAGTCTCGAGGGTCTTGCGATTGCAGTTACAAGTGACATTTTATCACTTTTATCTCTAAGATGCACTACTCTTTTAAAATCTCTGTTTTCTTTTAAAGTTATTGCATCTTTACTAGCCCAAAGTCTCTCTCTAAATGCGCCTGAGGGCAAACATCTTTTGTTTTTTGCATCTACTTCTATAAGAAAGTCCAGTTTTTTTATATCATGCTTTGAGTAAGCATCATCTAAAAAAATTATCTTTGCTCCTAGATCTCTAGCTTTTTGTATAGCTATATTTCTATCTTCACTTACTATTACTATGGCAGAGGAGAGATTTTTTGCATAAATCATAGCTTCATCTCCGCTAATGTTCACATCGCATAAGATCTTATCATCTTCTTTTACTACAAAAAGCCCTCTACTTTTTCGCCCATAACCACGAAGAATCACTGCTGAATTTTCATATCTTGAGGCGAGAGCTGTCACAAGAGGAGTTTTTCCACTTCCACCAACACTTAGATTTCCAACACTAACTATATCGATGTTAAAATCTTTTACTTCTTTGCTCTTAAAGCGAACAAACATAGCAAAGCAGTAGATCCAACTAAGAGGAAGAAGTAAAAAAGAGAGAAGATTATCAAAAAGAGTTGGCTTGTAGAAGTATCTCTCAACCCAAAAAACTAACCTCTTCTTCAACTCTCTTAAACTCTTGTTTTGGCTATTTGTTTTACCTTTTGGCAAACAAATTTAACTTCTTCATCATTCATATTCGCATAAATTGGCAGAGAGAGAACTTGCTGAAAACTTTTAAGTGCTATAGGAAAATTATTTATTTTTAGAGAATATTTTGATTTATAATAAGATAAAAGATGTAGTGGAATATAGTGAAGTCCACACTCAACACCAACTTTTTTAAGCTCTAGGGCAAAAGAGTCACGATTTTTATCTACTTTTATAATGTAGAGTGAAAATGGGTGCTCTTCGTTGCTCATATCTGGAATAGTTACATGAGCAGTTGATGCAAGTGCATCGCTATATATTTTCGCTATTTCTTGCTGTCTTTTTATATTTGAGTCTTGCTTTTTAAGTTGCGCTCTAATATATGCAGCACTAAGCTCACTCATAATATAATCATTTCCAATATCTACAACATCATAGATATATTCGAGTGCATCTTCATCTCTAACTATTGCATGTTTTCTTAAAAGTTTAGCTCTATCTATAATCTCATCATCATCACTAACTAACATTCCACCATTACATACATTTTTCTTTAAATGCGGAGAGAAGTTAAAACAAGTTATATCAGCACCGGTTGAACCTATCTTTTGACCTTGATATGAAGCACCTAGAGCCTCACTTGCATCTTCTACTATTTTGACATTATAAATCTTAGCAATAGAATATAATCTGTCAAGATCCACGCTAAAACCAGCTATGTGTGTAACTATAACTGCTTTTAATTTTTTTGATTGGTTATCTTCTAAATAAGCTTCTAGTAGATCTAAGTTTATATTGTAGTTTTTTGCTTCTATGTCCACAAAAACTGGCTCAGCATCAAAGTGTCTTACAACCTCAGCTACATTTACAAAAGCATTTACACTACAGATTACTTTATCGCCTCTTTTTAAATCAAGTGCTATCATGGCTAAATGCAAGGCTGAAGTTCCATGAGAAGTTGCAAGTGCATATTTACAACCTATATAAGATGAAAATTCATCTTCAAGTTTTGATACTTGATCTAAATCTTCAGCATCTAAAACATCTGCTACATTTCCATGTTCTTCTCGTCCACTTTCATATCTACTAAAAGTTATTTTCATCATATCTTCCTTCAAGTTAATTTCTAAACTCTTCTCTATTGATTTTTGCAATTTTTGGCATCTCTAATTTAAAGCTATTGTTTGTGACTCTTTTTGTAATCATCTCTAACATCTCTCTATCTATGCCCTTTTTTAAAATATCTTCTTTACTTAATTTCTCATCGACCAAAAGTCTCAAAGCAATATCAATCTGTGCATAAGTATAACCCAAATCATCCTCATCGCTCTGTCCTTGCCATAAATCGGCAGAGGGAGCCTTGTTGATAATAGCTTTTGAGACACCTAAATACTTAGCTAACTTGTAGATCTCACTTTTATATAGATCTCCTATGGGGTTTATCGCACAAGCTAGATCTCCATAAAGAGTTCCATAACCTAACATTAACTCACTTTTGTTACTAGTACCCAAAACTAGAGCATTTTCTCTAGCGGATATATCAAAGATAGTAGACATTCTCATACGAGCTGAAAAATTCCCTACTCTTAACCTATCCATATCTGGATTTAACTCTTCATATGCTCTTAGCATCGGCTCTATAGAAGCTGCAACGGCTTTTATAGAGAAGTCTTTGCATAGTGTATCTGCATCTGTCAATGAACTCTGTGATGAGTATTGAGATGGCATTTTAACGCACAAGAGATCATCTTTAAAAACTCTCTGCGCTAGTACTGCAACAACAGCAGAATCTAGACCACCACTAAGTCCAACAATGACTCTATCAAAACCTCTTTTTGTAACTTCAGCTCTTAAAAATCCTTTTAAAGATTCTGCTATGTGGGCATATTTATTCATATTTTTTTCGCTAACCTTTAAAAATCTTTAACTAAAATTATTATATCAAAAATAATGCACAATTTGCACAAATGAATATTTAGTTTTATTTTTTATATTATTTTGTTACAATCCAAACAAAAAAGAGATATTATGAAAATAAAAGTTCAAGCCATGGGAGACTACCAAACCAACTGTTATATTGTAACGATTGACAATAAAGACTTCATTATAGATCCAGGAGTTGATGCAACTTCTTGGGTAGAGCAAAATGTTAAAAATCCAGTAGCTATCCTTAACACTCACGGTCATTTTGATCATGTTTGGTCAAATAATGAATTGCAAAAAAGTTTAAAGATACCACTCTATACACCAAAAGATGATGTAATGATGCTTCAAGATAGCTCTTGGATGCCATCACTTCCGCCATCAACTGCAGATGTAGAGGTTAAACCAAATGAAGAGTTTGATTTTGATGGAGTAAAGGTAAAATTCCATCATTTCCCGGGTCACAGTGGTGGTACTTCTATGATAGAGATAGGAGATGCAATGTTTAGTGGGGATTTTATTTTTGAGAGATCTATCGGTAGAACAGACTTTCCATACTCATCACCAGAAGATATGAAAACATCTCTACAAAGATTTAAAGAGCTAGATTTTGACAAGACTTTGTATCCTGGTCATGGAGGAACTACTACCATAAAACAAGAACAAGCCTATACAGATTACTGGATCCAAACCCTTTAAAGTTTAAGACTTCTCTATGTCGAGAAGCTTAAGCTTTAAGACATGTTTTTCAGTTATTACTGTTCTAAATTCTCCATGAAATATCTTTATATCTAAGACATGAGCCTCAACATAAACATTTCTTTTTCTTCCCTCTTTATGTCTAACTCTAGCCACAAAGTTAATCTCATCTCCAAATTTTACAGGTGAGAGAAAATGAGTATCAGCACCAACTAAGACAACATTCTTTTCATTCACTGCAGCCATCGCCGCAAAGTCAGCAGCTCCAAAGATAAAACCACCATGAATAAGTCCTTGATCATCTGCAACCATCTCAGAACTTGTAGTCAGACGAAGTTCTACATAACCTTGTTCTATCCTCATAATCTCTCCACACAAATCACGATTTATATTCTCATGTGTGTTAAGTATTACTGAGTTTTGTTCGTCTTCTCTATAGTCATCTAGTTCTAGATCTTTGTCATTTTCTTCATTCATAATTAACCTTATTTATTTTATCAGTCGTACATATACTCTAGCAGGAGCATCATAACCCTCTACAGTTTTCGTATTATCTTGTGGATCTAAAAAATCTTCTAATGATTGCCCCTCTATCCACGAAGTTTTCCTCTGCTCACTTGTATCTGTTTGCATAGTCTCTAAAACTTCAAAATTACTAAACCCAGCTCTATGGCACCAGTTTTTTAGAGCTGGGATTGTTGGAACGAAGTAGACATTTGGTATCTTTGAGTAAGAAGATTTTGGACAGAGTGCCATCTCTTCATCTCCTTTGATATAAAAGGTATCAAGAATAACCTCGCCTTGTTCATCAAGTCCACGATATAGAGACTTAAGCATGGCAACAGGATCACTTCTATGGTATAAAACACCTAAACAAAAAATAGTATCAAACTTCTCTTCATAAAACTCAAGATGCTCAACGCCTAAGAGTTCATAAACAATGTCGCTTTTTACAAAATGGTTTATAAAATCAAACTGCGTCTTATAAAGAGGAGAAGGATCAAAACCTACTAGAGTCTTTGGATTGTCCTCTTGCATACGAAAAAGATAATATCCATTGTTGCATCCTATATCGGCAACTCTTCTATTTTTTAAATCAAAATGCCCTCTTAGCAGATTATACTTGATGTTGCTCCTCCACTCCGCATCTATAAATGTGCCACAAACATCAAAAGGACCTTTTCTCCACGGCATCAAAAGTTTTGCAACTTCATAAATATCACAAGGCTTATCTGAACTTATTTTTATAGCATCTTCTAACTCAACTTTAAAACCACCATTTGGCAAAGCCTCTAATGCATCACGAAGTGGCTTTATGTTTTTCCATGTCATCCACTTTTGTCTATCTTTTCTTATCTCATCTAGGTTCATATCAATCTTTATATCAGTAAATTTTGTTACAATTGTACCAAAAATTATAATGAACAATAATATAATACAAAATCGCGTGACAAAATAAAGTGAAGGAAACCCTTCGCTAGTTCCAATGCTCCGCGTTGGAACTTATCTATATTTTTAGGTGTTATATATAGGCTCCCACGCAGAGCGTTGGAGCCAGAGGGCGTAAGTATCGGGATTACTATCAATACCGTGACAAAGTAAAATTAAGGGATTTTAATGAGATTAGAAAAAAAGGCTACTGTTGTCTCGACTTCAGTCGCAGCAGTTTTAGTTTTGATGAAGATGACAGTGGGAATTTTAAGTGGTTCTATCGCTGTTTTAGCATCTGCTATTGATAGTTGTTTAGATCTTATTGTTTCACTCTTCAACTACTTTGCTTTAAATACATCTGAGAAAAATCCTGATGATAAATTTAACTACGGAAGAAGTAAGATAGAGCCTCTTGCCGCTGTAGTCGAGGGAAGTATTATATCTTTTTCAGCTATCTTCATCTTTTATGAAGCCCTTGTAAAGATTGCTCATCCTAGAGAGATGTCGTTTATGCAAAGCAGTATTTGGGTAATGGCAGCTTCAATTATTATAACTTTAGGACTTGTTTTGTTTTTAAATTATGTTGCAAAAAAAACAGACAACATGGTTATAAGAGCTGATGCACTTCACTACAAAACAGACCTCTTCTCAAACGGTGCCATTCTTTTAGCTCTAGGTCTTATCGCATATACTGGTGAGCAGTTAATAGATCCTATTTTAGGAATTCTTATAGCCATATATATGATCTACTCTGCTATTCCTATCATAAAAGAGGGAGTTCTTATGCTCTTAGATGTAGCCCTTCCACAAGAAGATATACAAAAGATTCAAGATGTTTTAGATGCAGAAGAGTTAAACGACTATCACTACTTAAAAACTAGAATATCAGGCTCTCACGTTTATGTCTCTGTTCACGCTGTTTTTAATGTAAGCGTATCTTTATATGACGCACATTTAGTAGCCGATAGAGTTGAAGCAAAGATTAAAGCTATTTTTGATGATAAAATTGTACACACACTCATACACATGGATCCATATGATGATTCTGAGATAAATGATACAGAAGAAGGATATTAAAAGATATGAAATTTTACGCTCTTATTATTGGAACTGAAATATTAAACGGCAGAAGAGAAGATAAGCACTTTAATTTTGTTCGTGATGAGTTAAAAAAGTATGGTCATGAACTCTTTGCATCATTTATTGTAAGAGATGAGACAAAACTACTTCAAAACTGTTTTGAGCTGATTAAAGCTGATAAAGAGTCGGTAATGTTTTCATTTGGTGGGATTGGTTGTACGCCTGATGATCTTACAAGAGAGATTGCAGCTGACATTTTCACATCAAAGCCTCTAGAGAGACACAAAGAATTTCTAAAAGATATCTTAGATAGATTTGGCGAGAGAGCTTATCCTAACAGAGTTCAGATGGCAGATCTACCACAAAACTCAGATCTACTTTTTAATCCAGTAAATAATATGTCAGGATTCTCTTTAGAAAATAGATTTTTTTTCACTCCTGGTTTTCCTGAGATGGCACATCCAATGATACGAGATGTTATCTCAAAACTTTGTGCAAATAGTCCACTGAGGCATAGAGTAACACTTCTAGCTAAAACAAGCGAAGAGACACTAATAGCTAAAATGAGGCTACTTCCTCCGCATATAGAACTATCTTCACTTCCAATGTTTATAGATAAAAAACCAAATGTTGAATTGTCTTTGAGTGGATATGATAAGAATGAAGTTAGAGAATACTTCGCTATGTTTGAAGATGAGTTAAAGAAGAACGATATTGAGTATAGGCTACTTTAGACTCTCAGTAGCTAGAGTCTCATATATTTTAAAATTTCTATAGGCTTTAAGTTCCTGATCAGATTGCGGGTCAAGCCCGCAATGACGAAAATTATGGAGTTTATTTTACGGTCTCGAGTTTACAATGTCACCACTCCAGCACCATAAATTCCATTATTCCAGCATCCTAACCACCGCTTCGTCACCCTGAACTTGATTCAGGGTCTCTTGAGATTTTTTAAAGCCATAAAAGTCTTAACTCTACTTAGCATACTCTACAGCACGGCTCTCTCTAATAACATTTACTTTTATCTCGCCAGGATATTGCACTTTTTCTTCTATCTCTTTTGCTATCTCTTTTGAGATAAGTACAGATTCATCATCGTTTACAAGAGTAGCATTTACAATAACTCTTACTTCACGACCTGCATTTATCGCATAGGCTTGCCTAACTCCAGAAAATCCAGATGCTATCTCTTCAATGAGAGTTACCCTTTTTAGAAAACTCTCTAAAACTTCACGTCTTGCCCCTGGTCTTGCAGCTGAGAGTGCATCTGCTGCACAAACTGCCGCACACTCTATTGAGTTCATGTCTTCATGCCCATGATGAGCATATATAGCGTTTATGACCACACTATGTTCATTATAACGATTACAAACTTCTACTCCTAGATCTACATGGTTTCCATCACTCTCATGAGTTAAAGATTTTCCTATATCGTGAAGCAAGCCTGCTCGTTTTGCAAGTCTTACATCTCCGCCCATCTCTGATGCCATAATTCCAGCTAAATACGCCACCTCTATAGTATGTGCTAATGCATTTTGTCCATAACTAGCTCTATATCTAAGCTTTCCAATAAGCTTTATAAGTTCAGGATGCATAGATCCTATATCCATATCTGATATAAGTTCTTCGCCCTCACTTAATATTTTATCTTCAAATTCTTCTGAGACTTTTTCAAAAATCTCTTCTATTCTAGCTGGTTGAATTCTTCCATCTTCTATAAGAAGTTGAAGTGTTTTTGTCGCTATTGCCCTGCGGTACAAGTTAAAACTACTAACTAAAATAGCATTTGGCGTGTCATCTATAATAATATCTACACCAAGTAGAGTCTCTAACGCCTTTATATTTCTACCCTCTTTGCCTATGATGCGACCCTTTAGTTCATCATCTTCTAGGTGAACAATATTTGTTAATCTCTCTGATGCAAATTCACCTGCATATCTGCTTGTAGCTTGAGCTAAAATATAGTTTGCTTTTTTCTTAGCCTCAACTCTCGCCTCATTTTCATAGCGCCTTACTATGTGCGCTACATCAGCACGGCTCTTCTCTTCTATACTCTCAAGTAAAACTTTTTTGGCTTCATCTTGAGTCATTCCCGCACTATTTTCTACCGCATGAAGTGCTTCATCAATCTTCTCTTCATACCTTTTCTTTAGGGCTTCTAGTGACTTTTCATTTCTATCTAAGTCTATCTTTTTAGCTTCTAAAACTCTTACTTCATCACGAAGTCTTTTCTCTTCATTTTGTTTATATCTCTTAAAACTCTGCTCTTTTTTTGAAACATCATCTTCTCTTTGACTCAAGTGAACTTTCGCTCGCTCTTTTACACTATCAAACTCTTTTTTAGCTTCAAACTCAATCTCTTGAGCTCTTAGATTTGACTTGTGTAAAAGGTGTTGTGCTTCATTTTCTATAGCACTAGCTTTTGCTTTTGCTTTATCAACAAAAACATCAAAATTTGCATGAGTAATTTTCTTAGAGATAAAAAAACCAAAAAGACCACTTATAGTGGCAACTGAGCCACCTATTAGTATCTCATTAAACATTTTTTTTCCTGTTCTCTTAGCCCTTAGTACTTCGTCTTTTTATAATTTTTGGTGTCAATAGTAAATCACATGCGATGTCATATTCATCACATATATATTCTTTTGTAAAACAAATGTCTGGTTGCACAAAGATGGTATATGGTTTTTTTTTCAATCTTTCAAAAAAACGATCATACATTCCTTTTCCAAAACCTATTCTCTGTAATTTACCATCAACCCCAACCGCAGGTACTATGGCTATATCAATTTTATTTATATTTCTTAGTGTATTTCCCGCTTCGTAAATACCAAAATTCTTTCTCTTTAGCGGTAATCTAAATGGTACTACTTTAAAACTTTTATCTTGCATAAATGGCAGATAAACATCACAAACTTTACGAACGCTTAAGAGTGTTTTTCTTATATCTGCTTCAAATTCTAATGGATAGTAAAACAAAATAGACTTTGGTTTTAATCTCTTTATCTCTTTTAAGAGTCGCTTATTTATTATTGCATCTCTATAGTATTTAGTTGACCTTGGGGCATTTTTCATCTTTTTGATACAATTGCGTCTAAATATCGATTTTGTAAGACTCATATAAAAACTTTCGGTTATAATTTCGCATATTTTACAATAATTAATCAACAAAGGCACTTTAAATGTTCAAAAAAACCATTACTTCGCTTCTTTTAGCGTCAGCTATGTTTTTTGTTGCATGTAGCGATGAAAAACCTGTAGAAGCAAATAACTTAATCTCAAAAAATGAGTTTGTTCTAACTGCGCTTGATAACAAGCAATATGTTGTAAAAAAAGAAGGCTCTGACTTTATACTCAAGGATGCAAAAGGCAAGGTTGTTCTTTTTGATATCTTTGCTACTTGGTGCCCACCATGTCGTGGAGCTGCTACTCATCTAACTTCACTTCAAGAGAAGTATAAAGATGACCTCATAGTCATAGGAATATCTATAGAAGAAGGCATAGAGAACTCTAAACTACTTGACTTTAGAAATGAATACAACGCAAACTATACTCTTGTAAACTCAGATCAAAATCGTCGTTTAGCTGACACTATTGTAAATGAACTTAAACTTGGAGACAGATACCCAATCCCTGTAATGGCACTCTATAAAGATGGTAAATATATAAATCACTTTATAGGCTCAATAGAAGAAGAACTAATAGAGAGTGATATCAAACTTGCTATAAATAAGTAAGGGTTTAAAAAGATGTTTGGCTTTATAAAAAATTCTCTATCTAAGACTGCTGATGCCATAAAAAGCGTAGTACCAAAGAAAAAAGTAGTTTTTTCAAAAGATGAGATAGAAGATATTTTACTAGAAGCTGATGTTGAATATGAACTAATAGAGAAGATCTTAAACGAGACCTATCAAGAGAAAATCACAAGAGAGATACTTCGCTCAAAACTTCTAGCAACTCTAGCTTACACTAGTTACAAAGAGCCAGAGTTTACAGCTCCTTTTGTTGAACTGATAGTTGGAGTAAATGGTGCTGGAAAGACAACAACCATTTCAAAACTAGCTCTTAAATACAAAAATGAAGGCAAAAAAGTTATCCTAGGTGCTGGTGATACTTTTCGTGCAGCTGCGATTGAACAACTAACTCTTTGGGCAAAAAAGATAGATGTACCTATAGTTGCATCATCTCAAGGGCACGACTCTTCAGCAGTAGCATATGACACTATAGACTCCGCAAAATCTAAAGGTTTTGACAATGTTATCATCGATACAGCAGGTCGTCTTCACACTCAAACAAACCTATCAAATGAGCTTAAAAAGATAAAAAGAATTTGTGATAAAGCTCATAATGGTGCTCCACATAGAACTATCTTAGTACTTGATGGAACACAAGGAAATTCCGCTATTTCACAAGCAAAAGCTTTTAATGAGATGATAGGCATAGATGGCATCATCATCACAAAATTAGATGGAACTGCAAAAGGTGGTTCAGTTTTCTCCATTGCTTACGCGCTAGAGCTTCCTATTTTGTTTGTTGGAACTGGTGAAAAGAGTGAAGATCTCACTCCTTTTGATAAGTATGAGTTTGTAGATACTCTGCTTGATGCCATCTTTATAGAAGAGTAAAATGGCTAAGAAAAAAATCCTCTTTGAGTGTCAGCATTGCGGATTAACGACTCCAAAATGGATGGGAAAGTGTACTAACTGCGCTGCATGGGATTCGTTTATTGAGCTTAATGAACATCAACAAGAAGTAGTAAAAAAGACAAAAACTAGTTCAAGTCAAGCCTCAAAAGCGATAAGCATAAACGACATTATAGAAGATGAAGTCTATAGATATAGCTCTTTAGATGTTGAGCTCGATGGTGTTTTGGGTGGCGGCATAGTCCCTGGATCTCTCACTCTCATAGGTGGAAGTCCTGGAGTTGGTAAGTCTACCCTACTTTTAAAAGTGGCCTCAAATATTGCATCTTGTGGTAAAAATGTTCTCTATGTAACAGGAGAGGAGTCAGCTTCACAGATAAAACTTCGTGCAAATCGTCTAAAATCAAATGAGAACACTCTCTATCTTCTAAGTGAGATTAGACTAGAGCAGATCTTATCTGAACTCGAGCATAGATCTTATGAGTTTCTAATCATCGACTCCATACAAACAATCTACTCAGAAAACATCACTTCTGCCCCTGGATCTGTTACACAAGTAAGACAGATCACGTTTGAGCTTATGAGAGTAGCAAAAGAGAGAAATATCGCAATTTTTATCATAGGTCACATCACAAAAGAAGGTTCGATCGCAGGACCTAGAGTGCTAGAGCATATGGTCGATACAGTTCTTTATTTTGAGGGCGATTCATCTCAAGAACTTCGAATACTAAGAGGTTTTAAAAATCGTTTTGGACCAACTAGTGAGATAGGTGTTTTTGAGATGAGAAGTGATGGTTTAGTCTCAGCTACCGATGTAGCCTCAAGATTTTTCAACAGAAATTCCGAGCAAGCTGGATCTGCTCTAACCGTAGTAATGGAAGGATCTCGTCCTATTATCCTTGAAGTTCAAGCTCTAGTCTCAGAGTCTCATACTCCAAACTCAAAAAGACAAGCTACGGGTTTTGATACTAACAGACTAAATATGCTCTTAGCATTACTAGAGAGAAAATTAGAGATCCCACTATCTGGTTATGATGTTTTTATAAATATTACTGGAGGCATTAAGATAACAGAAACAAGTGCAGATCTGGCAGTCTTAGCTGCCATCATCAGTAGTTTTAAAAATCGTGCAATATCTAAAGAGACTGTTTTTATCGGTGAAGTCTCACTAGTTGGAGATGTAAGAGATGTTTATGGTCTTGATGTTAGACTAAAAGAGGCTAAAATGCAAAATATTACAAAGGCATTAGTAGCGAAGAAACCTCTTGAAAAAAGTAGTATGAAAGTTTTTATAGTAGATGAAGTAACAAAACTTATAGAATGGTATTGATTTTTTACTCGTTTGTAGATTTTTAAAACTATATTGACTATAATTTCAAAACATATAAAAAAAGGATATCGATGATAGATGCTGAATTTAGAAGCGAAGAAAGATTTTCTAGGCTATCATTGGCTTACAAAAGCGATGAAGAGAAACAACGGGTAAATTACTGCGTTGCAAATATAATTAAAAAGCATAAAAAACAACCTGAAACTTACACAACTAGTATCTCTGGTGGCAGAGAAGTTTTAGTAATAGAATACCATGATGATAATAATCGTGAAGCTGGAAGTATCTTTGAAGAGATAATCAAAGCTTTAGAGATTACAAAGTGTATTTAAATAGATGAATTTAGAAGAGTATGCCCATGGCAACGAACTTTTCAAATCATATTTTAAAAAAAATAGAGAGTCTTTACTAAAATTAGTTTCAAGTGGACAAAGCCCAAAAGCTCTTTTTATTGGTTGTTCTGACTCTAGAGTTATACCAGATCTAATGATTCAGTCAGATCCAGGAGATCTTTTTGTTATCAGGAATGTAGGAAACTTTGTTCCTCCATACAAACCGGATGAAGATTATCATGCCACTGCATCTGGAATTGAATACGCAGTTGGTGTTTTAAATGTAAAAAAAATAATTATCTGTGGACATACTCATTGTGGAGCTATTAGCAGTCTTTACAAAGATATAAGTGACCCATCCTTAATTCATACAAAGAAGTGGCTTGAACTTGGAAATAGCGCTAAAATGAATGCAATCTTAAGTCTAGGCGCTGATGCGAACAAAGACCAACTATATAGACTCACAGAAAAGCTATCTGTTATGAAGCAGCTAGAAAATATTTTAACATATCCATTGGTAAAAAAGGCTTTTGAAGCATCAGAACTTTCTATTCATGGATGGTTGTATGATATAGAAACTGGCGAGATCAAATACTACAATGCAGAAGCATATGAGTTTTCACCTCTAAAAGACTTGGCTAATATGAACGATATTTCATAAATATTTTAGATATTGCGATATACTAGCAAAATAATATTTTAAGGAAAAATTATGGCAGAAGAAGAAAATATTCAAGATACAGTTACAGAAAAAAAATCTAACAATATGTTGATAATAGTTATCATAGTTGTTTTAGTTCTCATTATTATCGTTGGTGCGATAGTTGCATTTATGCTTATGGGAAATGATAATGTACCTGCAAACAACCAAGTTGCACCTCAAACTAATGAAAAAAGAGCACCTTCAACTAGACAAAGTTCAGATGAGTATAGTGACTCTAGAAAACTGAATGATATTGGTATTTTATATCCACTAGATACATTTACAGTAAACTTAAAGAGTGATTCAGGTCGTAGATATCTCAAAGTTACTATGTCGCTTGAGCTTGAAGGAAAAGAGTTAAGTATGGAACTTGACAATAAGTCTCCAGTTATTAGAGATAGAGTCATTAGAATACTAACATCAAAGTCCCTAGAAGAGATCTCTTCTAAAAAAGGTAAACAAAAAGTAAGTGATCAAATCATGGAAACTTTAAATGCAATGACTTCAGATGGTCGCATAAAAGGCATATACTTTACTGAATTTGTTGTTCAGTAAGTAAGTTTTGTTAAAGCTCTTTATCATAGGGCTTCTTGTTGTTAGGAAAAGTCTAAGCAAAAAATGTTTTCCTTATCTTTATGTAAATAGCTCAAGGAAAAGTTATGCTTATTTATGATTTTACTCACAATACTAAGTCCAAGTCCAAAACCATCCCTTTGTGAGAGCTCCTGTGTAAATGGTTTTAAATAGTAATCAAGCCCTTTTGAGAGTTTTTTACCTCTATTTATTATATATATATTTTGTTTAGAAACTCTTAGAGTAATTGGCAACTCCACGGCGTATTTTAGTGCATTGTCCACTAGATTTTTTAACGCTATGGAAAGATAGTGTAGATCGGCTTCTATTTTAAAATTATCTTCTATCTCAAGTGTGATATTTGCCTCATTGCTGATATAGAGCTTGCTAAGCGCCTCTGTTATGAGTGTCTCAGCACTAAAGGTTGAGATGTTTAGCTCTGTAGAGTTTAGCTTCTCTAGCTCTATTAGCTCATTTGTTAAAATCTCTAAATCCAAAAATATCTTTTTGAGCAACTCTTTTTGCTCTATGTTTTCTATTTTTTGGATGACAAACTTCCCTTTTGCTATAGGAGTTCTGAGTTCATGCCCTATATCTCGCAGTAGCTCCTCTTTGCTTTTTATAAGCTCTTCTAAGGACTTCGCCATTTTATTAAAAGTGTTTGCAAGTGTTCCCATCTCATCATTGGAGACTATCTCTATCCTGCTGTTAAAATTTCCACTTGAGAAACTTTCAATCTTTTTTGTAATTTTTTTAAGTGGAGAGAGCAGCTTTAGCAGATACAAAAATATAAGAAATAAAACTAAAATATCTAAAAATATAAGAGTATTTAACTTTAATTTGTCATTTATATTCTCTTCGTTGGGTGTCCTTAGCGTATAACTTTCATCAAGAAAATTTATCTCTATGATAAATTCATCTTCAAAAGAGGCTTTTTTTATTGAGATGAAACCAAAAGTGTGCTTTTCATAGTACAGAACCTCTCCTCTCCTTTCATCCTTAGCCTCAACTTTTTTTAAATCGTATTTGTTTATTAGGCTCTCAATTCTATCTTTATTATCAATATTTTGAAATATCTCATTTGAAATTTTTAGATATTTATCTTTTATCAAATCATCTATCCTTTTGGAGTTGATGGTGTCAATCCAAAACCCTATTATGCTCATAAGAATAAAACTTATTAAAAATAGTATTGATATTTTTTTAATTATTGACATCTCAGTTCACAAACTTATAGCCGATACCCCAGACGGACTTGATGTATTTGGGCTCTTTAGGGTCGTCACCTATTTTGTTCCTAATATTGCTTATGTGCGTATCAATTGTTCTGTTTTTTGTGTTTTCATTCAGAGAAGTTGCATTTAAAATCTGTTCTCTTGAGGATATTTTATCTCTGTTTTGTACTAAAAATATAAATATTTCAAACTCTATTTTTGTAAACTCAATAGAGTAATCATCTAAAAAAACCTCTCTGTTTGCTTTGTCAATAGTAAACTCTCCTACCATAGTTTTTGAGCGTAAACCTTTTTTTAGTATATGTTCTATTCTTAACACTAGCTCTCTTGGCTCATAAGGTTTTGCCAGATAATCATCAGCACCCAAATCAAAACCATGTATCTTGTTTCCAATATCTCCTCTTGCTGAAGAGATAATAACTGGAATATCAGATATACTTTTAATACGTTTTAAAACATCAAAACCATCAATATCAGGAAGCATTAAGTCTAAAATAACAATAGAGTAAGAGTTGTGTTTCTCAAGCTCTTTTATCGCATCTTGCGGATGTGCAAACGCATAACAAGTAAAACTGTAGCCCTTTAAGTACTCGGTTATCAAACTTTGCATCTGCAGGTCATCTTCTATAAGTAAAACTTTTTTATTCAACCCTCCACTCCTGCAGATAGTATGAAAATTTTTTACGTTGCGAAGCTGATAAAATAGAGTGAATCTCTTTTAGTGTATCAATCTCTAGCTCAACTGCCTTTTCATTTATCTCTTTAATAATATTTTTATACTCTTTTTTGTCGAACTTTTCTTCTTTAATAAGTTCTTGGAGCTTTTTTTCTCTTTTATCTTTTTTCTTATAAAATTTTTCATATTTTTTTCTGTAATCTATCAATATCTCTTTCATCTCTTTATGTTGGTGCTCGTTTAGGTTTAAATAGTCTAGATTTTTATATATATGATTTTTTTTGTGCTCATAATCATCATCTGCAAAAAGCGAAAGGGAGAGAAACAGACTACATAAAAGCACGAATATTTTTAATTTTATCATCTTCAATCAATCCTTGTTCTATATCGCTATGACACGCTTTACAATTTGCTTTACTTTTAACATCAACACACTCAAAAACTTTTTTTGAGATATCTTTATGCCTAGTTTTGAAGAAATCTGTATGGGTTATTGCTATTATATCTTTATTTTTTAGCGAATCCAAAATCTTAACACTTACCTCTTGAGTTGAGCTCTCAGCGCTATTTTTTAGCAAAAAATCCAAAATATTTTTGTTCTCTTCTTCGCTTAATGAAGCATCGTCTTCGAAGTGGTTTTCTAGATTACTCATTAAAGCTAGCCATGACCTTTTAGGCAGGGTATGCGGTGGATATAGTGTGTGGCAGGAAGCACACTCTTTAACAAAAAGCTCATTTTGTTTTTTATAATCTATGGGTTTATACATTGAAGCAATTAACGGGTTAGATGGGGTTGTAAGATTAAAGAGCAAAAAAGCAATAAATATAACCAAAAATAGCGCAGCTATAAGTTTTTGAAAAATATTTAGCTTGATACCCTCATTCTCATCTGTCACTTTATATCCGCTAAATATAGATTTTAGCGTCTCATGTTTTGCATGAAGCACTCTATCACTTAAGATACCCAGTAGATGCAAAACTATTAGAGCAATCAAAACTCCGGATAAAAACTCATGTATATCTTCAAATAGTTCCATTTTTTTAAAAAAAGTGCTATTTAACGAGGAAAGTAAGCCTTTTCCCTCTTGAACGCCAAATGTTAAAATTCCAGTGAGTATAGTGATAAAAGCTACTATAAATATACCAATCATCACATACGAGGCAATAGGATTGTGTCCTATATACTTCTGTTTGGGATTAAAAATATTTACTATAAACTCTTTTACATCCTTAATCGCCATCGGAAAATCTTTAAATTTTGAATACTTTGGACCAAGATAGCCCCAAAAAAATCTAAAAACCAAAAGAGTTAAAATCCCATAGCCGATAAGCGCATGATAATTTAGTAACTTATCATCATCCGTTAAAAAAGCAAGCAGAATTAGCACTGCAAAGAGCCAGTGAAAGACTCTAGTAGGAAGCGACCATATATAAGACTTCATTGTAGTATCTCCTTAATCTTCCCATCTTCCAAAATTTGGAATCATAATATCTTTCTCGCTGTATATGCCTTTTTGCGCTGTGGTATGACAGGCGGTGCAGTTAAATATCCCTTTAACTTCTTCTTGTGTTATAAGGTCTTCTCTTATCTTTTTGTGCTTTTCAATCATGTAAGGAGTTTTTGATATAGAGTCTGCAACTTCTCCCACTCTTAGGCTATTTACAATTCTAGCACTTCTTTTGTAGTTCATAAACTTTTCAGCACTATTTTTATTTAAATACTTAGATATAGAGTCAAAATCCTCTTTTGCCAAAGAGGCATCAGAGCCAAAGTGATTCTCAAGATTTGACATCATCTTCTGCCAAGCGTTTGCTGGAAGAAGTCCGGGTTGATATGCAAAGTGACATGCGCCGCACTCTTTTATATATAGTTTGTCCGTTGCCACAGCAACACCTTTTTTATCGTAACTTGATGCTAAAACTACACTCGCTAGTGCGGCTAATAAAATTAATAACTTCATCTTTGACTCCTTATTTGTTGATGATGTATGTTATTACATCACCTTTTTCTTGAGCTGTTCCCTCACGGTTATACACATCATTAAAGTTTCTTCTTAGCCATTTCTCAATTGTTTTAACTTCGCTAAATCTTTGTGAATTTGCTGTAGGAGAGAGCGGTTCAATCTCTTTTGCAGTAAAAAAATTTTTACTAGTTTTGCTTAAGTCATCTCCATGACAAGATACACAGGAGACCTCTTTGCCTTTTTTTCCTATATGCTTTGAGGTAAAAATTTCTTCGCCTTTTTTTAAATCAAATCCACTAAAACTTGGATTTTCAATTTTTGCCTCTTTGGTAAGAGTGTTTAAATACTCATCTACAACCGAAGCAGAGGAGATAGTTAAAAACAACAACAGAGCAAATATAAGTTTCATTTTTTCTTCCTTTATTTGTATATGCCAGAAGTATAAAATGATTGTGTCAATTATTTATGTTAGTTTTCTTGACAACCTCTTAACAATAATAAGAAGTCATAGCAGTAGGAGGGTGGTTATTATATTTTATAGCAGATTGGCATGCAAAAAAAGCATGCAAAATTTATTATCTTTTTCTTCTAGTTTGATGATCTTCAAACTCTTTTTTATTGACTACGCCATCTTCGTTTGAGTCAATTCTTGAAAACTCATAATGGTTTTTGGCATTCCTTTGCATTCTGCCTTCTTCTTGGCGCTCTTTTGCCCTTATCTCTCTCGCCTCATTCATCTCTTTCTCTGTGAGCGTACCATCATTGTTTAAATCAAAGCTCTCAAAAGTTGGCATATTACGCCCTCCATTTTGAGCAATAGCAGGCGTAACTAACAACAAACTTAGCGCAACAAGAAATAATCTTATATATTTACTAAATATTTGCATAACGAAACTCCTTTGAGAGTGTAAATCTAACTGTGTAAACCTTAAAAATTGAATTTATTTGATATAGTCATCAAGTGAATTATTTATAAGGATTTACACATGAGTTTGATAAACCACGAAGAGCTAAAAAAGCAAATTA
>Ga0265293_10001048_pt1 | contig 62304 bp, 31 predicted proteins | sample Munlanlewell138R_FD_192505 | JGI IMG/M metagenome (GOLD analysis project Ga0265293, IMG submission 192505) | Leachate microbial communities from a municipal landfill in Southern Ontario, Canada - Leachate well 138R | ecosystem: Engineered > Solid waste > Landfill > Unclassified | place: Canada...
CTAAGTGCTTATATGGCAGGTGTGTAGGTTTTCAGAATGGTAAAGTTCGGCTAAAAAAATGGGGGAATGCCAGAGCGAAATTTAACTTGACAGACTTGCTGTGTGTTATTATGATGCACTCAAGTTTTGAATTTGAATAGCATTAACTGCGTTGGACATAGATCTTTGTTATGGAAATATGGCTAAAGGCCAAAAATAAAAAGGAGAACAAAGAAATGAACGACAAATATCGGTTGACGATTTGGGAAGGTTTCGAAAAGTATAAATCAGCGGTAGTTTTATTCAAAAAAGGTGCTTGATGCATTATCTAAGCTATTGCTATTATGGATGTAAGGAGAGATCATGAATGAGATGACTGACCGTTGGCTATCGGTAAAAGAGATATGCTCATACATGGGCGTGAGCAGTGACACGGTTTATCGGTGGGTAGAAACACACGCTATGCCAGTTCATCGGATGGGGCGTTTGTTCAAATTCAAGATCTCTGAGATAGATGCCTGGGTCAAGGCAGGTGGAGCAAGTCGCAAACATCCAAATGACGATTCGAAATGACTGAGATCCTCGATAAACTTAGAATATCAATAGAATCGATTGAAACGCAATACCATCGTCTGATCATTCTTGTGAATTCCGAAGAGGCTGGTAAACAGGATATCCTGGACATGTTGAAATCTAATTTTGGTGTAACGCTAATAAACCTCAATCTGGAGCTATCATCCAGGCTGCTTGAATATAGCATCAAACAAAGACCACTGAAAGTAACTGAGATCACAACAGAGATCATTGAACACTTGTCTTCCCCGGTTCTCTTAGATAAACTCGATATCCTTTTTGATCCATCCCTACAGACCGATCCCTTAGCACTGCTGCAATCACTATCCAGGAGCAAAACCATCATTGCTTTCTGGAGTGGTAGCCTGAAAGATAATAAGCTATATTACGCAGAACCCGGATATCCGGAATATAGATCATACCCTGTCCAGGACTTCGTGGCAATCGATGCAAAGCCACAGGAAAGTTTCTAAACCGAAGGAGAATTCTCATGTTTTACAAAGATCTTATCCAGTATGAACCAATCGAAAGCCTGGTTCAGTTAAAAGACGCTTCTGATACTCAAAGGGCGAAAAACCTGGTGAGTACCTATGTTATCTCTGCAGAAATGTCAGATCGCATCGCCAATGTGATTATTCCGCAGTTGCAGTTTGACACTCCAGCAGATAACAAAGGTCTATTAGTAGTAGGCAATTATGGGACAGGTAAATCCCACTTGCTATCGGTGATATCCGCTATCTGCGGGGACGCATCGCTGGTTGAACACCTCACCGACAGCAAAGTGAAGAATAATGCAAAGGACATAGCTGGCAGATTCAAGGTGGTTATTCGCACAGAACTTGGCGCTACCACAATGCCATTGAGAGATATCCTGGTCAGAGAACTGGAAGAGAATCTGAAGAAGTATGGCGTCGAATACTCATTCCCTCCGATGGATAAGAGCTATTCCAACAAGAAGGACCTCGAGGAGATGATGCATGCATTTCATGAGGTATTCCCTGAAGATGGCCTGATCCTAGTTGTGGACGAGCTACTAGATTACCTGAGAAGCAGAAAGGGACAAGATCTGGTGATCGACCTCAATTTCCTGCGAGAGGTTGGTGAAGCCTGCAAAGACCTGAGATTCAGATTCATAGCCGGCATCCAGGAAGCGATATTCGACAGTCCAAAATTCATGTTTGTGGCAGATAGCTTGCGCAGGGTGAAAGACAGGTTTGAACAGGTCCGGATTGCCCGGAATGATCTCAAATATGTGGTCGCCAATCGTCTACTAAAGAAAAGTGCCGATCAAATCCAGAGAATCAGGGAGTATCTGGAACCCTACACTCGATACTATGACGACTTGACTCAACGCATGGATGAGTTTGTGAACCTATTCCCCATCCACCCCAATTACATAGATACCTTCGAGAGCATCTCCCTGATCGAAAAACGAGAAGTTCTTAAAACCATCTCCTTGAATATGAAGCAGATCATCGACAAGGAAGTGCCTCAGGATACTCCGGGCATTCTGGCTTATGACAGCTATTGGAAAATGCTCAGTGACAATCCCAGCAATCGTTCTAATCCGGATGTGAAAGAGGTGATCGAGGTAAACTCGGTTCTGATCTCCAAGATCGAACAGGCATTCACCAAACCCATATACAAACCAATTGCCATCAGAATCGTTAATGGCCTTTCCATTCACAGGCTTACCACGATCGACATACATAATCCAATCGGTGCAACTCCGCAGGAGCTCAAAAACAATCTTTTCCTCTTTGATGCCAATGCTGCTAGCATGGGGGGAGATGAGCCAGACAAGGATCTGACCACTTTGGTGGAGACTGTCTTACGAGAGATCGTGACCACTGTTAGCGGCCAGTTCATCTCCTCAAATTCCAATAACGGGCAGTACTACCTCGATCTTAAGAAGATTGATGACTACGATGCCATTATTGGAAAGAAAAGGGATACTCTAAATGATGCAAGCTTCAATACTTATTACAATGAAGCTCTCAAACGTGTCCTAGAAAGGATGGACGTGAATCCACATGTAACAAACTACAATATCTGGCAATATGAAATCAACTGGCGGGAACGAAACGCTCCGCGCAGCGGATACCTATTCTTTGGCTCACCGAACGAACGATCCACTGCAGTTCCTCAAAGAGATTACTATATCTACTTCCTGCGCCCTTATGATGTGACATCTGTGAAAGATCAGAAACTCGAGGATGAAGTGTTCATCTATCTGAGCCGCAGGGATGAGGAGTTTGATGAGGCATTGGCTCTGTTCGCTGCCTCACATGAGTTATCCCTTACCGCTTCGGGGAATGCTAAAAACATCTACCTCCAGAAATCTGAACAATACCTGCGCAAAGTCGTTTCCTGGCTGCAGAAGCATATTTGGGAAGCCTTTGATGTAGTTTACCAGGGTAAGCGCCAGTCCCTGGAAAACTGGGCTAAGGGTAAGAACATCAGGGAGATCTCAGGAATCGGCCAAAATGAAACCGCTAACTTCAGAGATATAATCAATGCCATTGCTTCGATCTGCCTGGCGCAACACTTTGTAACCCTGGCACCCCAGTACCCCAAATTCTCTGTCCTGATAACCGGCTACAATAGAAAACAAGCCATCTCTGAAGCATTGCGAGCCATCTCCAGTAACAACCGCACCAAGCAAGCTCTGGCTATCCTGGATGCCCTGCAGCTTCTCGATGGAGATAGAATCAATGTATCCAAGTCCCCCCTTGCCAGATTTATAAGCGAAAAACTAGCGGATAAGGTTAGAGGCCAGGTGCTAAACCGGGAAGAACTCATAGCCAAGGTACATGGCTTGGACTACCTTGATCCCAAGGGATTCAGATTGGAGCCGGAATGGGTGATTGTTGTTCTGGCAGCAATGGTCTATAGCGGAGATATTGTGCTAAGTGTGATCGGTGATAAATTTGATGCCACTAGGATACAATATCTCTGTGCGACAGACCTTGCCACCTTGATCGACTTCAAACACATTGAGCTTCCCAAGGACTGGAATATACAATCCATCAAAGCACTATTTGAGCTTGTGGGTCTTTCTCCCGGCTTAGCTCAAAGTGTTACTCAGGGCAACGATGAACCGGTTAGGGTCCTGCAAGACGCTATTTCTAAATTGATAGCCCGGATCGTGATCACGATGAACCATCTGAGGGATGGATTGATCTTTTGGGGAGTGGACTTGGCAATCCCGTTAAACTTGGATAAGGCCCAACAATCCATCACTAAAACAAAGGAATTCTTTGAGTCCCTGACTGTCTTCAATTCTGCAGCCAAGCTCAAGAACTTTAATACTCCTGTGGCAGATATAGAAACCCATCGTAGTTCTTTAGATCTGGTTAAAACCATCAATGCCGCCAGAGACTTCATCATCAATCTGAATCCCCATATAACGTGGCTTTCAACAGCTGAAAACCTTCTCCCCACCGAGCATCCCTGGCAGACCGAGTTCGGAAAGGCTAAAGAAGGCGTACTCAAACAGGTTCAGGAACTAAAGGCTGATGAGATTAAGGCTCTGACCGGAAAGATCAGCTATGAACTGCAAAAGCTCAAGAAAGACTACATTGAGCATTATGTGAAGCTACACAGCAAGCATCGCCTGAACAAACAGGATGATAGAAAGAAAGCAGAACTCTCCAACGATCTAAGGATTCGCAATCTGCTCAAGCTTGGTGAAATTGACATCATGCCCAAACAGCAGGTCAACGACATTCTGGAGAAATTGGCAGCTCTGAAAACCTGTTTTAACCTCACCGAACAGAACTTGCAAGCAGATCCCATCTGCCCCCATTGCAGATTCAATCCTGCCGTGGAATCTGGCACCTCGTCCGCAAGCCATACTCTGAACCAGATAGACCAGTTGCTTGATACTACTATCGCCAGTTGGGGCGAAATGCTGATCCAGAATCTGAAGGATGAGCATACCCAGGAGTCAATATCACTGCTGAGCGAGAAAGACCAGGCACTGCTGGAAGAATTCATCAAAAGCAAAGAGATCCCTGATAAGGTTGATGATAACTTTGTGAGGTTTCTCAAGGAAGTGCTTGCCGGACTCACTAAAGTAACTATCAATCTGGATGAGATCCGCAGAGTGATCAGCAAGGCTGGAGGATCGATTACACCCGCTGAATTGAAAAGGGTCTTGGATCAGTATATTGATTCGCTCACTCAGGGAAAGAACCCTCAGCGGATAAGGATAGTGCTGGAGTAAAATATGCCAACTATGACTAAAGATGAACTAATAGAAAGACTTAAGAAATACGAATGGAAAGACGTCGAGTTCAAACTATGCCAGAATGACGTATCCAAGGATGTCTATAAAACTGTTTCTGCGTTTTCAAACACCGAAGGAGGACATCTTGTATTCGGGATCAGTGATATTGATGGTAAGTTCGATATAGTGGGGGTGACCCGGGTCGACGAAGTTCAAGGTGCATTCCTGAGTTGCTTGAAGTCCGGCAGCAAACTTGGAAAGCCCGTTAGCGTTGAGGAAGGGAGAATTGAGGAAGGAGATAAGACTCTTCTTGTGTTTTTCATCCCAGAAGCATCCAGAAAGGATAAACCTGTTTACCTCAATGGAGATATCAGGCAATCCTACAAAAGGAGTGGAGGTGGAGATTACAAGTGTGGGGATAAAGATATTGAAAGATATCTAAGAGATTCATCTGATACCACTTTCGACAATCAGCCTCTTAATAGCTATGATGCCGAAGATTTCTTTGATGAATCAGCGGTAAAGGCATACCGTAGGTTCTACTTAGAGAAAAACCAGAACAAACATGCTGATTTGTCTGATTCGAAGTTTTTAGAAGAACTGGGATTTGTTGTGGATTCAGATGACCGGATGGTCCCCAACAGGGCAGGATTGTTGATGTTTGGAAAGTCCAAACTTATTCTAAAAGAAGTACCAAGAGGAATAGTAGATTTTCAAAAGATCAATTCACACTGCGATGATTGGACACCTGATACAAGGTGGAATGATAGGTTGTTTGTGGAAGAAAATCTTTTTAATACTTGGGTAGCCATATCAGAGAAGTTCATCAGTATATCTGAGATTCCTTTTTCGCTTGATAGTTCGACCCAAATGCGAAAAGACGAGCCTGTTGACTATATTGCCTTCAGAGAAGCAGCAGTTAATTTATTAATGCATCAGGATTATGGAGACTCTACTAGGACCCCACATGTAAAGATATTCAAGGATAGAATCTCTTTTTGGAATCCTGGAGACGCATTTTCTTCAGTTGACGTACTTATTGATGGCGGTGAAAAAGAGCTGCGCAATCCAGTGATTGTTCGTGCATTCCGCCAAATTGGGCTCAGTGAGCAAGCAGGAACAGGAATACGAGCCATAATGAGAAAATGCAGAGATCTTGGATATGTCCCAGCGCAAATCAAAAATGACAAGTCTGATAAATCGTTCAGGTTGGATATTGTTAAGCACAGTCTCATTACCGAACGGCAAGTCCTGTTTCAAAGTCAACTAGGAGTAAGCCTTACCGATAATGAGGCTTCAGTTTTTGCACTTGCCTGCCAGAAACCTTCAATCACTGTTCCAGATGTAAAATCAGTAATACTGACAAACAACTCTGAGTCTCTGAAGATTGTTAACAGGCTTCTCACTCAAAGACTTATTGAGCCTGTAGCTGAAGACTATTCATGGAAACTGGCAGAACATCTCAGAGAAAAGTACGAGCCTGCTAAACCGATATCAGCTGATCAAGGAGAAACTGACCAAGTTCCAGACACGGGTGGTAACTTAGTCACTGACCAAGTTCCAGACACGGGGGGTAACTTAGTCACTGACCAAGTTACCACCAGGCCAGATGTGGCTTTAATAACAGAGTTATCCGATCAACAGATGAGAACATTACTTTTCTGCGAAGCACCCAGAAAACTAACGGAGATTATGGTGGAACTCGGTCTTTCCCATAGGGCATTCTTTAGAAACAAACACCTACTCCCATTGATAAGGGCAAATCTAGTTGCTATGTCTTATCCTGAAGAGCCCAATCATCCAGAACAGGCATACACTATTACCGACTCTGGACTGGCACTAATAACCAAACTCCACGAACTCGAAAAGAGGAATCAGACTAATGACGAAACAAACAACGATTGACTTGGGGATTGGCAGTAGCTTCAAAGGTCCCGTCACCTGTCTGGGACAAGTATATGCCAGCGAAGATGAACGCAGAGAGCACTTTAGGAATCTCCTGCGTGAAAAGCTGAAAGATCCTGATTTTCGCAAGATCGAAGGCTTCCCTATCGGAGAGGATGAAGATATCATTGCATTGAGTGATCCTCCCTATTACACTGCCTGCCCAAATCCCTGGATAAATGACTTCATTGCCGAGTGGGAAAAGGAAAAGGGAGACAGACCAGATGAATATCACAGGGAACCCTTTGCCGCAGATGTGAGTGAGGGTAAGAACGATCCGATTTACAATGCACATTCCTACCATACCAAGGTGCCCCACAAGGCGATCATGCGCTATATCCTCCATTATACCGAGCCGGGAGACATCGTCTTTGACGGCTTCTGTGGGACTGGTATGACCGGTGTCGCAGCTCAACTCTGTGGAGATAAAAAGGTGGTTGAATCACTGGGATATCAGGTTAAAGATGATGGCACAATCCTGGATGTAGAGGGCAAGCCTTTCTCCAAATTGGGGGCAAGAAAAGCTATATTGAATGATCTCTCTCCTGCAGCTACTTTTATTGCTGCCAACTACAACTCTCCAGTTGACATAGTTGAGTTTGAGAAAGAAGCAAAACGCATCCTGGAGGAAGTGGAAGAGGAATGTGGTTGGATGTATGAGACTCTGCATCCTGATGGTAAAACTATCGGCAGAATCATTTACACCGTCTGGAGCGATGTGTTTATCTGTCCAAACTGCTCTCAAGAGATAATATTCTGGGATGAAGCAATTGATATGCAAGATGGTTTGGTTCTAGATGAGTTTCCATGCCCTTATTGCCATTCAAAATTAACAAAAAGAAGAATGGAAAGAGCTTTCGTTACTAAGTCTGACAAGTTCATAACTGATAGAGATGCAGATATATCAGGAATGATTATTCGTCAGGCAAAACAAAAGCCTGTTTTAATCTGCTACTCAATAGGGAAAAGTAGATTCCAAAAAACACCTGATGATAAGGACTTAGCTTTGATAGAAAAAATCGAGCAAAGTGATATTCCATATTGGTTTCCCACTGAGAGAATGCCAGAAGGTGATGAATCGAGGCGAAATGACGATTTGGGAGTTACTCATGTGCATCATTTCTATGCAAAGAGGAACTTATGGACATTAGCAGCTTTTTGGGATAGGTTACCTTTTAATATTAGGTGGAAGGCTACTTCCTTCTTAGGACGAAATCTCACAAAGCAGAATAGGTTCATTATAAACAAATACAATCCTAGGGGTAGAATTAACGGACCATTAACAGGCACTCTTTATATACCCAGTGAACAAGTGGAGCAGTCTGCATTGAGTTTATTCAAAGAGAAAGTTGTTCAGGTTGGATGGGATACAAAGGGCAATGTTATTTCAACAGAATCAACTACCAATATAAACAGAATAGAACCTAAATCGGTTAACTATATCTTCACCGACCCTCCTTTTGGTGCGAATTTTATGTATTCAGAGTTGAATTTCATACTAGAAAGTTGGCTTAGAATCAAGACATGCAATGATCACGAAGCAATAGAAAACTCATCTCAAGCGAAAAGCCTCTTAGACTATCAGGGTCTAATGAAGAGCTGCTTTACTAACTACTATAAAGCGCTCAAATCCAATGGGTGGATGACTGTAGAATTTCACAATTCGAAAAACAGTGTGTGGAATGCAATACAGGAAGCTCTGCAACAAGCTGGTTTTGTTGTCGCAGATGTTAGAACACTTGATAAAGTTCATGGTGGAATTAAGGCAGCATCTTTAGCAAATGCAGTTAAACAGGATTTGATCATCTCTTGCTATAAGCCCAATGGTGGTATTGAGGAGAGATTTGTTAAACTCTCCGGAACTGAGGAAGGAGTCTGGGATTTTATTAGAACACATCTCAAGCAGCTACCCAAACTTGTGATTGAGAAAGGTAAGATGCAAATTGTGGCAGAACGGCAGAATTATCTGCTCTATGACCGCATGGTGGCTTTCTACCTGCAGAGAAATGCTTTGGTTCCTTTATCTTCAGGAGAATTTTATCGAGGTCTTGAAGAGCATTTCCCATCCAGGGACGGAATGTATTTCCTCCCGGAGCAAGTAATTGAGTATGACAAGACAAAGATGAGGATTCCTGATCTTGCCCAGATGGAGATATTCATCACCGATGAGGTTTCGGCTATTCAGTGGCTTAGGCAGTTACTAAAGGACAAACCTCAAAGCTTCCAGGATATCCATCCTCAGTTTATGAGAGAGATCGCAGGATGGAATAAGAACGAAAAAAGCTTGGAGCTTTCTCTGATCTTGGAAGAGAACTTCCTAAAATACGATGGTAAAGCTGAGGTACCAAGCCAAGTTCATACATACCTATCTACAAATTGGAAGGAGCTTAGGAATCTCCCTAAGGATGATCCGGCACTCAAAGCCAAAGCCAAAGACAGGTGGTATGTACCTGATCCCAATAAGCTGGCAGACTTGGAGCAGATGCGGGAAAAAGCGCTTTTGAAAGAGTTCTGGACATATTTGCCCAAGGACTATAAACCCAAGAAGCTGAGCGATCTGCAAATAGAGATTCCAGACCTGCCCAAGAGCAACCCAGATCTGGTTTCCGGCAAGAGATTCAAGATCATCCGGGCAGAAGCGGTGCGAGCAGGATTCAAATACTGCTGGCAACATCGGGATTATGAGACCATCATATTGGTGGCAAAGCGCATTCCCAGCTCCTTGCTGGAAGAAGATCCCAAACTGCTGATGTATTACGATCAGGCTATTACAAGAACTCAGTAGAAGAGGGTTTGAGGTGAATAGAGAGCAAGACTTGAAGTATGGGGAGTTGTTAGACGCTATAATCGAGCGATTGTGCGCATCATCTTCTCAGATGGTGATCTTGTTCGACCATGATGGCTTAGCCACCACCACGGCTGTTTTTGAGCGTATGGTGGGCAACGGATATGATATCTATGACTACACTGACAACCTGAGCTTGTTTTTCTACCTTGAAAGCAAGTGGCTGAAGGGCGGGAAAGATTTAGATTCAAAACTACTGGTCATGATATCGGCTGATCAGGCCGCAAACGCTAAATTGCCATATTCAGTACTGGTTAATGCCGATGTGATCAAACTGCGGCTGGAAGACTTTTTCGAAGGGATATCTACCAAAGCTGTCAAAGAACTCCCCAGCCAGTATTACGATCTACTCTTTGAGTTGCTTAGATCACAACCGCAGAGCTTGACTTCATACAAAGAAAGCATCGATTTCATTACCCGGCGAGTATTTGGGATTGATATTGCAGGGATAACAAGTGAGGTCCAATTCTGGGTTGTCCTGTTTAAACTTCATTACACAGACACAGAGCTTCCAGGATTCGTGGTGGACAGACTACATGATTCTGGCAGTGGTTTTGTTAATAACTACGAAATCGACCTTGAACAAGCCTTGAGAAGCAGTGAGTATTTCTTTGCTTTTCTGCAGAGAGAATGGGTGCATTTCGTTAAACAGCGGGTAAGCAATGTTCAATCGGCTAAGGTGCTGCCTTTCGATCACCCTGATTTGAAAGTCTATACAGATAATTTCTTTGCCGAAGGCATGCTCAAGCGCATCAGGATAGATAATGCCAAGGCTGAAGAACTAGGTTGGATAAGTTGTGGAATTGATCTGAATGAATCTGGTCCTGCTGATCAAATTGAGAGCTTGATATCGACTTTGCAGGCACATCTTCCCGATATTGACTGCTCCTACAAAGCTTGGCAGAAGTACGCGAAAGACTATGCTGAGTTTTTGCACCAGATATTTAGTTCAGATAACGCGCTTGACGCAGATAGAGTTCACAGCCTGAGAGTGGAGATCAATGCCAGGTTCCAGAACTGGATTCAACAGCACTATGATTCTCTCTCAAGCCTGCCTTCCAGCAAACCAGTGATGGTGCACCAAATAGCCAAGAGCTTGGCATATCGAAGGGCTGAGCTAAATGCAGCTAAAACGGCTTTGATTGTAATGGACGGAATGTCCTACGATCAATGGCTGTGCATCAAAACAGAACTTGATCTGAAGACTTATGAGACTAGTGAGGATACTCTATTCGCATGGATTCCCACTCTCACCTCGATATCCAGACAATCCATCTTTAACGCTTCAGTTCCATATTACTTTGCCCAACACATTGGTAGCACGGTTAAGGAGCCAAACCACTGGAAACGATACTGGGAAGATAACGGGGTAACCTCAAAAAGTATACACTATCTGCGTATGGATGGGACAGGAGATATCGGAGCAGAACTGGAGAAACAGGTTAACCTGCCAAGTGCACTAGTGATCGGACTTGTTTTGAACTTGATCGATGACATTATGCATGGCATGAATCTTGGTTCGGCTGGTATGCATAGCCAGATCAAGCACTGGGTAAAACAGGGATACTTTGACTCTTTGCTTCAGCTTCTGATAGATCATGGTTACACAGTGTGGATCATCTCAGACCATGGCAATTTGGAATGCGAAGGAATTGGCAATATCCAGGATGGTTCATTATCCGAAACCAAGGCATCCAGAGTTAGGATATATCAATCAGAAGCTCTAAGAGACCAGGCAGCAAGAAAGACAGATACATCCCTGGCCTGGACTCCCAAGGGACTTCCCAATGATCTGTACTGCTTGTTTGCTCCCTATCGGGGTTGCTACCATACAGTGGGAAAAAAGATCGTATCTCACGGGGGCATCTCATTGGAAGAGGTCATGGTACCATTTGTGAAGATCAATAGGAAGAGTAAATGAATAAAAGTCGTTTTGACAAGGTCGGCATCAAACAGGTAATCCGGCTGGAATGGATGGATAGATGCCTGAGCCTACTTCTTTCAGGAATGTCTGCAACTGAGATTCGTAAGGATCTGATAGACTATCTGGCGGATAAAAAACAGAGTGGTGGAACTGGGGAAAGAGGTGACAAGACCTATACCATTGCTATCGGAATCCTGGCAGGGTGGTTCGATCCGTCTCCTGAGCTTATTGATTTACGGGATAGATTGCTCTTGAAGGCAAAGAAATGCTCTGTGGATAACTGGCTGCCACTGCACTGGGCGATGATGATAGCTGCTTATCCATTCTGGTTTAATGTGGCTATACAAACTGGCAGAGTATTGACTCTACAGGAGAAAGTAACTCAGAAGCAGATATTTGATCGCTTGGTAGAGCGTTATGGAGAACGTGCCACAGTCTTGAGAAATGCCAGATATGCAGTTAGGTCATTTGTTGCATGGGGTGTTTTGGAGGATACAGAGATAAAAGGTCGTTACAAGAAAAGTGATCCAATGGCAGTATCTGATCCGCAGATCATGGCCATGCTCTTCGAGGCAATGCTTATCTCAACACCAGATAATAAGGCACCTCTGCGTTCTCTAATGGCATCGCCTGCGCTCTTTCCAATGTGTTTGGCTATGGATGTAGCCCAGCAGGCTATTGCATCAAATCCGAGACTTGTTAGCGATCATTTCGGAGATGGTGAGATGATGGTGGGATTACAAAATAACTCATGAACAATAAAAATCAAATTCGGAGAATTGATAAGCTTTCTATGGAGGTAGGCTATGAACGAAACGAACATTAATGATTTTGCTAGTAAACCAGAGATTGGGAAAAGGGGAGGACAGGAGTTTTCTGTTGTAAGATCGATAAGCACATTCTTGGGGCAGATGTCTGACGGTAGTGCAAGTCCAGAGTCAACTGTCATTAAGGAGCTATTACAAAACGCTGATGATGCCGGGGCTACAGAAATAGAAGTAACCTTGGATTTACGAACTCTTCCTGCTGAAGACTCACAATACGGACCAATCTTGGGTCCTTCCATTCTTGTCCGAAACAATGCAATGTTCAGAAGCAAAGAAGAATTAGCCAACCGTGATAAGGGAGATTTTGATGCATTACTTGATGTCGCAGGTGGGCATAAAACTTCGGACAGTGTAGCAGCTGGAAGGTTTGGGATTGGCTTTAACAGCGTTTATTTTCTCACTGACAACCCCATTATCTTCTCAAGGGATGAGATTCATTTCTTTGATTTATTGCACCTGTTGCCATTTAATAACGAAAATGGATGGATTTTTAAACTTGCAGACTTCCCGGCTGATGCAAGGAAATCAGCAGGTCAGATTAAGAGAATCATCGAACTGTGTTTCCCCAAAATAATACTTCAACAAGACACGATTGGAGAGATGGCACGTAAGCAAGAGCTTTATAATCAGAGTGCATTTAGGCTACCGATAAGGACTTTAAGTCATGGTTCAGATGCAGTTTATAATGCAGTGTATTCTATTGAAACTGTTAGAAGTGTTTTTGAAAGAATGATTAAGGAAGCTTCAAAATCAATACTATTTCTTAAATCCATCACTAAAATAATCTTCTCCGAATTGGAATCTACTGTTTCGAAAAAGATAATAGCAGAAATCACAGTAACTCCTAACCCAGTAGAGTTTGACACCTTCCTGGAACACCTTCAGCATCAGAAAGATTATACCTCCGAGGGCATTAAGAGAAATATTAGTATAACCTGTAACGGTGAGACTAATGTGCTGCCTTTTACAGTATGGCATAAAGTTAGTTACTCTAACCTTGCTTTGACCGAGATTCGCAAAAGGTTGGAGGGAAGTGACAAAGCAATCCCCTGGGTTTCAGTAGCAGTTCCTGGCTCTAAAGATGCCATGATGCTTGATGGAAATGGCAATCCAAATTGGAGAGTTTTTCTACCGCTTCTTGAAGAAGGACCTTGTGGGTGTATATTCTCTGGAGCCTTTTTTGTCGGACCTTCAAGACAAAGACTAGACTATAAAATTGATTCTGGTATCCTGAAAACGGAATGGAATCAAGCATTGGCTAGAGAGGCTCTAGTGCCGTTGTTCTGTGATGTCTCTATAGAAATACCAGAAAAAGCTAAAGACATATTGTCTGTTGACCCCAAATCATACTTAGGGTTATTCCCAGGTAAAATGAAATCTAAGGAAGCTAGAAACCTGTCAGATTTCATACAATCTTCTTTTCAAACTACTGAAAAGGTTTGGTTTGTCAGGGTGCCAGATTTATGGGGTAAGGATATCGACATATGGAAGGGGTCGCAAGAGTTTACAATCGAAAAAGTACCAGAATGGCTGTTCAGATATAAGAAGTGCTATGAAGAACTTAGTAAACCCCAGAGAAGATTTGTTTCAGAGTCGCTGGGGAGAGCTTTGTCAGATAGAGCCGACGTCCAAGAATTCTCAACAGACATAATCGAAGCAGTGTTAAGAGATAAAGATGCTATTGATGTTAACGATTTAGACAGGCTATGGAGTAGATACGCCAAGAATTTTGATAACACAACATTCCAAAACCTAAATGGGCTATCAGCTTTTACAGATAATGATTCTGGAGCATTGATTGAGTATGATGCTGAGAAGTTATTCATCGTTGTTCCCAAGAGCTTCAGCGATCCTGTGTTCAGCTTGGTGAAATCATTTAAAGCTGGGTTCTCCGATGTGTGCTGGATTAATGAAACGGGGCTCGCAAAAGAAGCAAAGAACTTCTCTGACATTCAAAACATCTACAGACCATCTCATAGCACTGTTCTTGAGTTACTTCGTCGGATAGACATCGATGACCACAAAGCTATTGAACTGAAGAACAATGACCTGGAGATTCTCGTTGATTTTCTTGTTGAGCGCAAGAGTGCAGAATTGGTGGATTTGAAGCTTGGATTCCTGATTAAAATTGCATCAAATAAAGAAAGATTTGCATCCAGGAAAAGTGTGTTTATCAAAGCCATAAGTCCGACAAAGGATGACGATGCCTTCTGGAATGTTTGGTTCAAATCACATTTCTCAGAGCTTGACCCTCATGTTGCCAAACAGGTTAGACGATTGCTTGATGCTCACCCACAAGTTATTGACATGATAAAAACTTCACAGATAAGCCTTGTAGAAGCTAAAAGCACGATTGGCATCGATGTTCTGGAAAGAGCAATCGCGTCAGATGACCAAGTAATCAATGAATTGGCTGCAAGCATGAATTCACTTAAAGATGAAGCGAATGCTCGAAAGGTGTCAGAATACATAATTGAACGGGCAATGAGTCAATGGGATGATTGGGATGAAGACAGGCGGAATTGTATCCGGGTGTTACCCATCCACAGGACGGTTGATGGGAAGTATGTATCTCTGAAAGCTGATGAGGTTTATTGGCTACAATCCAAAGACAGTGCCGATCTAGATGCACCGATTTCACTTGATGAGAGGCCTCTCCTGAACCCTCAGTCGCAGTTTGCCAATGAATTCTATGTTAACATTTTGGAAATTGAATACAATGGAAGGCTCTCAATTATAAAGAAAGCTCTTAAGCAGATCGGCTTAGATAATGTAAACAATCAAGCGCTTCTGGCATATATCGTTAAATACTACTCCTCTGTGACTGATGCTTATCCGGATGAAGTATCCGATCTTAAAGAGCTTCTATTGGCAGCAGATATCGTGCTGTGTTTAGATGGGGAATGGAGACCTATCCCTGAAACATACAATCCTGCCAGAGTGATTGACATTCTATGTGATCAAGGTTGGAAGACTGCTGAAGCTCAAAAAGTAGTGAAATCTGTTTGCAGTGAAATACCCATAATCGGACTAAGCATATTCCATATATTATACCCTTTATTACTGTCTCAATCCCTTGAAATCCCGGCTTTGACACCAGAGCAGTTTTCAAAGAGTATAGTTACATCAGAGAGTATAGATCTGAGCATTCAACAGATTATTAAGCTTGTTACAAAGAACAGATACAAAGATGATTTTGAAATTTCCGGCTTGATCCAACAGTCAGATCTACCAACTATAACAGGTTCTTCAATATTGCATGAAGCCGAGTTGTTGATCAATAGAATCAACCTGTCTGATAGGTTGTTGCGGCGTTTGATACCCAATCTGGTTGATGTCCAAAAGCTTAGTGATAGTATTGGCATCTCTAAAAAGGACGTGCAAGATACCTTAAGATACCTCAGAGTTTACGAGGTAACTTCGGATTCGGTTTATCAGAGATTTGTCTCCCAATTCACTGATCTTTGGGATTCAGCCAAAACTAAGGAAGAAAAGCATGAATTGTTGGCTTTCATTGAAGAGCAAGATGCCCTTGATGACCTTCGAGATGTGCTAACTGCACTCCCTATAGTACAAACCACAGCCCAGAAAGAAACGTGGACTACCCCAGAAAATGCTCTAACACCAGATATTGCCAAACTCAATCCTCCCTTGATATCTGAAACAGAACTCCCATTCAATGAAGTTCCTGACAAGATCAGTGCATTGTACAATAAGATATGTGGGATAAACTCATTTCCCTTGCTTTTCTCTCATGTATTGAGCCGATTGGCTTCTGGTACCAACTCCACAAGAATCTCTGAAGTGTATAAGTGGCTCAGCAACCTACTGAATGAGAAAATGATAATCAGTGATGAGTTGGTCGACTGTCTGAAGACCAATAACTGGGTTCTGGCGAACAAAGGTGGCTTAGAAGATTATTTGATGCCTAAAGAAGTTTTGATCTGCGATGCATCTTCTATCTTGAAACACCACTTTTACGTGCCAGTCCTACCCATTCCAGATAATCTGATCAAGCTGGACATTGGATTCCAACGTTCGTTGCCTGAGACTCTAGAAGACCTTCGCGGAGTATGTCAGGCAATATTGGAGTCTGGTACAACTGATGACGATTCCTACATCGCTTTGTATAAAATGATTGCAAAGCTACTAACCGATGACGAGTTAAAAGAAATCTGGTTAGAAGAAGCCAGCAATAACCCTCTGATATTGACTTTTCGGGAGAAGAAAGGGTTCAGTAGTATTTATGGCCTTTTTATCGGAAATGATGAATACAACGATGATTTATCAAGTAACTTACTATGCCTAAAGAAGACAGAACTACCCAAGATAGTTGAAAACCTATACTCGAAATTGGGTGTTGAGACTCTGCCAAGCATTAGCCATCTCTATTATGCTTTGTCCGAGTTTGATGTAACCGGGGACTCCAAGGAGTATCGCAAATTAGTCGATCTCATTACGAAATTCATAGATACAGATATCTCTGAAGCATCCATGAATCCTGGGAGATTGAAAGTTAAAACTTTAGCAGGTACTTACGATGAGATATCCAAATGCTATAATGCATCTTCGCTGACTACAAGTGGAGAAGTTATCGAGGGACAAGAATCTCTGATTGATACCAATGATGCATCCACCAGGAAGTTGGTCGATTGGATACACAAAATCGTGCCTTATTACCCTAAAGAACTTCAAAGTTATTCTGATTACTCGATACAAAGCCAGGATGATCCAAACCTTTTACAACAATACGAAGCCGTACTCGATGCATGGGTGCAGCTTCTCTATGACCTAAACAGAGGGGATTCTCTACTTATCGAAAAACTCAATGAGCAAAGTATCGAGATAGAACCCATCGAGATCAGGATTAAAACGGCTGGTTACATTGAAGTCAAGGCCAGTACTGGAAACACAAAGATATCATTTACATCAAATGATCAGAATTGGTTCTGTAGCTCAGAGAGAGGCAGTGGTGTAATAATGATAAAACCATCGCCTACAATAGATTACCAGTTAATTGACAGTGCTATTACGAAAGAACTGCTTTTCCAGCTTGGAATAGATACAACGAAAGACGAATATAACATTGCTATATCAATTCTGCAAGATTACTTAGAGCGACCATCGTCTACTCTTAGAAAAATCTCAAAAGATAAGAAGGATTCTTTACTTGTTCTCTATAAAAACGAGGTAGCCGATCCAGAATTCAACGAGAAATACAGTACCTATGTAAATTCTTCAAAGCGTATACAACAGACTCTTATTGATCAACTCATTGCCATCGCATCAGAAAACTACATCAACGAAAGGAGAAAAACTATACTAGGGCATGGGTACGATAAGAATTCCATTGTTACAGAGCTCCTTCAGAATGCAGAAGATGCCTATAAGCAGGCTAAACTACTTGGGATGGAAATTCCCGAGGTTCCTTACTTCTCAATCCTTGTATCAGAACACTCTGAAATCAAACAGATATCGGTTGAATACCAAGGAAGACCTTTTAACTACTATAAACACCACGGCAAGGCAGATAAATCTTTTAAGCAAGACATCGAAGGCCTACTAAGATCATCAGGGAGTTTTAAACCTCATGCAAATAAAGGTGCTGATCCATCAAATGCGGCAATAGGTAAGTTTGGACTAGGTTTTAAATGCGTATATCTCATAACTGATAGTCCCATTATTCACTCAGGTCATTGGCATTTCAAGATCAATCATACCTGCATACCTGAAGAGATAGCTCCCCCAGAGAATTGGTCGCCTAAGAAAACGAGAATTGAGCTACCTATAAACGTTTACGATCTCACTAATGATATTGATGTTGACTCAATCTGGAAATTGCTGCCATTTCTGCACCACATATCTAAGATCGAAGTTGTGATCAAAGAAGAGACACGCCTGATTAAACGAATTGAAAAGGCAGTCCTGACCAGAAACGACATGCTTATCACTTCCAACGAGATCAGCATTGACGATTCTTCAATATGCAGATTCATAAAAATCAGCCGCCAACATGCACAATTAGCCTTACTATTGGATGAGGCAGATAAGCCTCTCAGATGGCTTTCTGAGTTCAGTAATGACTGTTATTCATATCTTCCGCTGGCTAGTAGGTTGGATTTTGGCGTTGCTGTATCGAATCAATTCAGTATTCAATCCGGGCGAACCCATCTACTTAAGGATGAGGAAAACACTTCTCACAGCGCAGAAATCAAGCAATTGATCCTGCCTCTACTGGAGTATCTTGTAAGCCGGTACGCAGACAATGTAGGCTTCTGGAAAGGTTTTTGGGAAGTGTTCAAGTGCGATAGCAGCGGTCCGGAGACGCAACGCATCAAAAGAGATATAGCAGATTCATTAACAAGTTCAATGCAACAGCTCCCGATCATCCCCACAATAACCAGTTTGGTAAGCATGACAGATTGTTACCGGTTATTCTACTTCTCTGATGAGGTTTTGTCATCAGTTAGAGAAGTAATCTTGAAAAGCGGTATTAGCCTTTATGGAGCAGTAGTAACCCAAGGCAATACTGCCGAAATAGAGACCATCGCCAGGCTTAGGGCTATCTTGAAACTCGCCGGACAAGATGACGATTCGCTTTTCGTTAGGATCGATGTTGATACGCTAATAGATGCCTTCAAAGAGCATCCCATTCTTGCGGAGAATCCAGAAATTCTTAACATTATTGCTGAAGAGAGAAATCGCAATCATTGGCATTTCCATACAGGATGGTTATCTGATTGTGAAGTCTTGATAGATGGTGATCAAGGTTCTGATTTCCCAGATCATCTGTATTTGCCATCAATAGCGGATTTAGCATATTTGCCAATCGACAAGATGCGAATGATCTCGAGTCACTATAACGAAGAGGCCATTGAACTTCTTTCAGATAACGGGCTAAAGACACAGCCGGATGAATCAGAGTTGATAGATTGGATTTTAACCAAGGACTTATCGCTAAAACAATGCATAGACATAATCAGGTATTTAAGTATAGACAACAGGTACTTACAGTATTGCGATGTTAGGCTGGTCATACAAGGCAGATGGATACCTTATAACAATTCTTATAAATCTCCAAAGGAGATTAGTGAAATTACATCTGATTTGAGTAGCATTCTGGGGGATTCATATTACTGTGTTTTCTTGGGTATAATAGCTATACCCCATGCAGCCCCTGCCCATCCATCTGAACTCAAGCAAATTGACATCAAAGCTGTGCTTGCACGAATTCATGATTGGTGGAAAGAGGTGAGAGAAGGGAAAAATGCCGAGTATAACCGCTTGGCATATCCAGATGGAAATGGACTTATGTATCTGAATGAAGACGATTCTAGTATCAATCGCAAATCCGATTGGTTAAAGCTCTTCATGTTGGGGTCATTACATGCGATGGGAAGATCAAAACCTGAGCAACACAGAGAATACTTGTCTAAATGTATCAAGTCTGGAATGTTCAATATGGGCTTCAGTCGCAAAGAACGTGAGGACAGATGGTTAAAATCCATGCTGGAGATTATCGATAGTCCAAACGATAACCAACAATATTATCATTGGATAGGGTTCACCGTGGTACGGTTTTTCCAGTTTAATAGATGGCTGGACGATTATATATCTGTGTTTCAAGATATTAATAAATACAAGAAAACAATCCCACTTGAGAAATTAATGAAACCCAGAACAAATTCCAGTTATTCAGGTACAGGCATAGAGCCACCATCTGTATCAAGAGCTCTTGGGACAGTTGGAATCCACTTTGTTCTTAGAGAACTTGTAAGGCATGAGGTCATTAGGAACGAACTAATATTTAGTCAGTGCTTTGTCCCGTCTCAGAAGATGAAAGAGATGTTTAAATACCTGTCCAATGGGGTCGATTTCGAGTCATCAGAAGATATTATGGCATTTCTGACAGAAAACATGCCAGGTATGGATGCAACATTTGGAAAGTGTTTCGATATTCCATTCCTGATGATAATAAGGGACGATGAGTTGAGGGATGAGTTATTTCTTGAAGATCTAGACATAGATATGGAGGATGAGGATGACATATAAAAACGGCAACAAAGTTGAGCATGCCAGGTTTGGCCTTGGTACTATTCAGGTTACAACAGATTCGACAGCTATAGTAAGATTCGAACACGGCATTGAAGAAGTCTTGATTTCAGAACTTGAATTGGTCCGCACCATAACTGATGCTATTTCTGAGCAAGCGTGGGCTTCTCCATTGCATGTTTTATGCTTAGGACTATCCTCTGCAATCGTATCTGTAAATGATACTTGGGGGCTGTTTTCACGGTCCAGAATTACATTGTTACCCCATCAATTGTGGGTTTGCCGGAAAGTGATATCAAATTGGCCGGCAAGGTGGTTGATCGCTGATGATGTAGGACTAGGCAAAACAATCGAAGCAGGACTCATTCTCTGGCCTCTGTTATCAAGAGACCGGGTTAAGAGACTCCTAATCATCTGTCCAAGTTCTCTTGTGGATCAGTGGCAGTATCGATTGCGAACAATGTTTGACATTCGTTTGGTAAAATATACTGTCGAGAGCGATACATCGAAAAGTGATTTTTGGAACTCGAACAACGCTGTAGTAGCATCAATGCAAACCCTGCGTGCTGATAACAAGAACCGCCACAAACGCATGTTAGAAAGCGAAGCATGGGATCTGGTAATTGTTGATGAAGCTCATCATCTGAATGCAGATGAAAGCCGTGGACCGACTCTTGGGTATCAGCTACTGCACAAGCTAGAAAAAAATGGAAAAATCGTTTCAATGCTGTTCTTCACTGGCACACCGCATAGGGGGAAGGATTATGGCTTTCTAGCCTTACTCAGGCTTTTGAGATCAGACCTTTTCAACCCCAAAGAACCTATGTATAACCAGCTAAAAAACCTTTCTAGCACAGTTATTAGGAACAACAAGCAGAATGTTACTGATTTGTCTGGCAAGAAGCTTTTCAAGCCTCAGGTTGTTATTCCTAAAACTTTCAGATATACCGAAGATGAAACGTATTTCTACGAGCTTTTAACAGGATTTATCACTAGTGGAAAAACATATGCTTTGAGCCTGGATCAATCAAATCAGAGGCTCGTGATGCTAGTTCTAATATGTATGCAGAAATTGGCTTCAAGCTCAATTGCTGCAATCAAGCGAGCCCTGGAGAACCGACTTGCGAATCTCAAGAAACTTGATGACGAATTGAATCAATATCGAAAAAAGAATGAAAACCTGAGAAGTGATCCGGACTCTGATGGTTATGACGAAGACGAACAAAGTGCACGAGAAGAAAAATTGGCTAGTGAAGCAATACTCAACTTACTAAAAGACGAGGAGAAATGGCTTAAGCACCTAATCTCTGCTGCTGACAGAGTTCAATCAGAGACAAAAATTGAATTGATAGGCGAGGTGCTTGAGCATGAGTACAAAGACAGATCTGTGTTGTTGTTTACTGAATACAAGGCTACACAAAGCAAGGTAATCAACCTGCTGATCAAGCGTTATGGAAAGGATTCGGTCGTATTCATCAATGGTGACGAGATGCTGGAGGACTTGGATTATGGTGATGGAGTTAAACGAACTGTACGAGTTACTCGAGGCGAGGCTGCTGATAGATTCAATGAGGGGACGGCCAGGTTCTTAGTATCGACTGAAGCTGCTGGAGAAGGGATCGACCTCCAAGAAAACTGTCACTCTATGATCCACATAGATCTGCCGTGGAATCCTATGAGACTTCATCAACGGGTTGGCAGGTTGAATCGTTACGGGCAGAAAGAGCAAGTCGAAGTCATCACCCTTCGCAATCCAGACACCGTAGAGGCTCGTATTTGGGACAAGCTGAACTCGAAGATTCAGTCAATCATGACGGCATTCAGCAGCTTCATGGATGATCCTGAGGATTTATATAGTCTCATTTTGGGAATGACACCCCAAAGTATGTTTACAAACTTGTTTTCTGATACTGCATCGGCAACAAAAGACAATTTCTCCAAGTGGTTTGATGATAAAACCGCTACATTTGGGGGAGAAGATGTCATTGATACCGTTAAACAGCTATTCGGTAACTGTGCCAAATTTGACTACCAACAGGCTAAGCTGGACATTCCAAGGCTAGACTTACCGGATCTAAAACCTTTCTTTGAGGCTATGCTGATCTTTAACAGGAAAAGAAGTAAAGAGAATGAAGATGGCTCAATTAGTTTTAAAACTCCAGACGAATGGAGGGATGCTATTGGAGTTCAAAAGGAATATACTGATATTGTGTTTGAACGGAATGGGGATATTAAGCGTAAACTCGACAAGATCTTTGGGGTGGGGCATGTGGTGGTTGATAAGGCTATCAAACAGGCACTGAATATCAAGGACAGCATATGTGTCGTATCTCAAAATGATCTTTCAACACCTTTGTATCTAATTAAAGCCAGAGATAGGATCACTAACACAGGAGAATCAATAAGATTTCTGATTTTTGGTTTAACAAAAGATCCCCAAGGGTGGGAAGTTCTGAAGGATTGGGAGTTGATTAATATACTTAATCCACTTGTTTCTAAGTATCAGCTTCATCGAAAGACATACAATCCTGAGATCCCACCTGAAGTCATGCAACGAGAAATCCAAGAAGTGATGAAGTATTTTGCCGAGACAGGGTATTATAGTTCCCTACCATTTAAAGCGCCTCACATTGAAATCGAAGCTATACTTCATTCAGGTATAGATAACGAGTTATCCTGACACAATCGAACTATGATCGAATGCGACACCTCCCATATAGCATTTTTCGATGAATCAAATTGGAACAAGGGGCGATTCCGTTCAATATCTATGATAAGTATAAAACATTCTGATTATGTAAGGTTAAGTCCACAATTATCTGAAATATCGACCGGAAAACATCGGGAAATGAAGTGGACGAATATTGATATTGATACTGGCATACAAGTCGTTGGTTTTGTTTTTGAGAACCTTCATGTGATGAGAATTGATGTCCTAACTTGGGATACTGATGATAGCAGGCACAAGGGCGTTATAGGAAGAGATGACGAGCAAAATCTACAACGTTTATACTTCCGGCTTATGAAAACCGTCATGCGGGACAGATGGCCAAATGATGCTACATGGACGCTATGTCCAGATGAGCACGATTGTATATCATGGAAGACCATAAAGGAATACCTTGATGATCACAGTTGGGATGTTCAGACTATCCCATTTGATACAAACCCGTTTCATTTCTCATTCATTAACAGATACATAAATAAGGAGATTGTCCCGTATCATTCGCACCAAGAGCCTTTCATACAGCTAGCGGATTTTTTTGCTGGTACTGCATCATACTCATTCAAATGTTTCGATAAATTAGCACACTGGAAAGAAGCAAACACTATCCAAACAACGATTTTCGATAGTATCGGGGAAGAAACTCACTCTGTAGAACTATCAAGAAATGATCGAGTACGCATCCCTTTAGTTTGGGAGATAAAAAGACAGGCTTCTCAGCGTAAAATGGGCATTTCCCTAAACAGCGCTTCAGGATTGGTAACATGGAATCCTATAAACCACCTAAACTTTTGGCGTTACAAGCCCCAACACGAGAGAGATAAAGCCCCGACAAGACAGCAGTCTAATCGATAGTGAAAGGGTGGTTCCGCCTGTAGCGTGGGTGTTTTGCAAGTACTTCGGTTGATTTTACGATCAACTCGACTAGGCAAGAAATGAAAAAGCACCGATGTCAATTTGTGTTTGACAAATCAGTGTCACAACCTGACAAATATGAGTCATGATTTGACAAAAAGCTGTCACTTCTGATTAGCTCTTGATTACGATGATTTGACAAAATGGTGTCACAAACTGAGGCATTTCCGTTGTTTTGTCAAGTGGGTGTCACGATTTGACATTTGGGGTGTCACTTTATACCTTCCTCCTCTACAGAGGAAACAGCCGGCCTTGCCCCGTTAATTAAACCATATCATTTCACCCTTTACCCCCTTCCCAATATTTTTACTTGACAGTATGTCAACTCTTTTTACAGTTGTGCTGTAAACTAAGGATTCAGGAGAAGGAAATATGCCTGAAAAGCTATATCGCAAGATGCATGAGTTTGTAACGGAGCGCTTCGATTTGAATCGTGTCTTGGAGCCTCTTAAGGATAAAAAGTGCAGCCATTTGCTGGAGATCACCGGCAAATCCGGCTCGGGGAAATCCTATCTGATAAAACCGATCATTTCGGCTCTGGAGAAGCATTATAGTGAGATAGTATATTTCTCACCGCATCCGCTTTATTTCAATCACACTCCGGAATTGATCAGGATCATAACAGGTTTGGATGAAGCCGAGCAGATGCAGGTCTATGAGACTCATTATGAGAAGTATTATACGGGCAAGAAGTATGATTTCTTTTATTATCTCACCGAGTTTCTGCTGCAAAAGAAGCTGTTGAAGCCCATGGTATTGGTGATAGATGATAGCGATGTGCTGGATGCCTATTCCCGGGACTTTTTGCAGTATCTGGTGCAGTATGCGCAGGATGCGGCGATTCAGATCGTAGCTTTGTCGCAGAGCCATCTATTCCCTTTCTCTACTGTAGAGTATCTGCCTTCTCTGGGTGCGGAGGATTTGCAAAATCTATTGAGCAGCATTTTCCCCAATGCCCGCATGACATACATCTCAGAGGGTGAAATCTTGCACAATATCTCGGGTGGAAATCTGATGATATTGGAGCGCATATTTACGGAAATGGAGGAGGCTAAGCCCAAGGGCGGCTTTGATCTGAGTCCGTATCTGGAAAAGACTTATGATCCTGAAAGCGTGTATTTTCAGAATCTGGATGGGATCACAAAAGCTCAGAGCGAATTCCTGACCGGCATGTACATCATGGATGGCCTGGATGTAGATCTGGTAGCAGAAGCTTTGGGACGCAAGGGCATCAAGACGGACATGAAAGCTCTGGTGGAGAGGGGACTGCTGGCTGTGGTGGGAGACCGCTGCGGAGTGCAGAAAAAGCGTGCCTTCAGCCAGTGGTTACATGAGGACCCGGCGAGGCTGCCCATGCAATTGGTCAGCAAGATCCTGGCTTATCTGAAAAAGAAGGAGCTCAAGAGCCAGATCCGCCTGCGTCTGCATATTCATGGCAAAACTCACAGCGCAGAGCTATTCAAGGCTATGACCCATCTCTTTGAGATTTTGAGTGATGCCCAGAGCAGCCTAAAGATCAATGAATATCTGGTCTCGATCAGCACAAATCCCCATGACAAGCTGCTTTATACTCAGAAGGTGGCATCCTGCTATTCGAATCTGGCGCAAAAGGACAAGGCGGTGGACTATTACAGGGAGTGCCTGCACATCTGCACGGAGAATAACCTTCCTGCAGAAGAAACGGTTTACCATCTCTCGCAGAATCTTTTTGCGATGAATTCCAGCAATTTTGCCCTGGAGATCATCAAAAAATACTCTCCGGATACTATAGACGCTTATTGGAAGGCGCGTATCCTGTTGCTCAGAGCCGATATCCAGGCCGAAAATGAGGATTTTAACGAAGCCTTTGAAACTCTGGATACCGTGATGCAATCCCTGAGTGGAATCGATGATCAGCACCAGCGCTATCTCGTGCAGGCCGAAGCCAAGAAGATTAGGGGTAAGATCCACTATTACATTAATGAATGGGATCAGGCCGAAGAAGCTTTCCGGGAATCTGAAACCATGTATAAACTGGCCGATGATCACGCGGGATTGGCTGCGATCTACAACAACATCGGCGTACTGTATATGTTTCAGGGGGAATGGGAAAAGAGTGAGAGCCACTTTCTGGCGAGTCTGGCTTTGGAAAAAAAGGATTACAATCTGAATGGCATCTCAGTGTGTTTCAACAATCTGGGTGGCCTCATGGACGACAAAGGCGATGCCTCCCGCTCACTTTACTATCTGGAAGAGGCGCTGAAGATCCAGCGGTTGCTCTCAGAACCATATAATATTACCAATATATACAATAACATAGGCGTTACCATGATGGATCATGGGGATTACCCGCGGGCGGAAGAGGCGCTGAAGAAATCCCTGGAGACTGCCATTGAATTCAATTTTGTGCGCAATACCATCGCCTCTCTGAATAATCTGGGGGCGCTTAGCTTTAAGATGGGGGATTGGAAAGGCTCCATCAGCTATTATGAAAAAGCGATCAAGCTCTCTCAGGAAAATAACTTTAACGAGGGACTACTGCGCAGCTTTAACAACCTGGGCGAAGTATATGAAAAGAGCGGTGAACTGAACCTGGCGTATGACCTGTATTTCAAAGGCCTGGAGCTGCTGCCCACGGTAAGCGATGATTATATCAAAGCAGAGCTGCACGGCAATCTGGGTTCTGTGCTTACCAAGCTGCACAAATTCAAGGAAGCCTACCGCTATCTGATGGAAAGCTTTGACTTCTTTAAGGCTTTGGGCGCGCGGGATAAGATCGTGGAAGGCAGTCAAAATCAGGCTTACTACTTTATCATGACCCATAATGCCGAGAGTGCGGACTATTACATCAATGAAGCGCTGAAGCTGGCTACCGAGCAGCAGAATGATTTTGAGATCGGCTGGACTTATTATCTGAAGGCACTCTTAGAGCGTAAGAACCTGGAAAACGCCAAAACATACCTGGAAGAAGCGATCAAGAATTTTGTGGCTTCCGGTAATAATTACGAGCTGTCCCTGGCGAATTATGAATTGGCCGGCGTACTTTTGGACCTGGAGGACTGGGAACAGGCTCTGCAGATTCTGAAAAATAACAAAAAGGTGATTCAGCAATACGGCTCGATCAAGCTCCTGGAGCAAAACGATATCCTCATGCAGAGAATCTCACGCGAGTATTCTTCACAAATGCAAGAGGTGAAATTTGAAGAGAATCTGCTCAATCAATTCTATGAGATCACCCAAAAGCTAAATACCATCACAGACCTGGATTTGATCATAGAGCAGTCCCTTGACAGTTTGGTAGAAATCTCGGAAGCGGATGGCGGCATACTCTGTTTGCACGATAGCTCCAATCTACCCGATTCCTGGGAGTATAAGCTCTTCAAAAACTTCTCTGCGGAATCTCCGGATTATGAGATGATGATGAATCTGTGTGCGCAAGTGCATCAGGAAAATGAACTGAAAAACTATAAGCAACCGCATTTTGCGGCAAAATATAACAACATCCTGATGATGCCACTTTCTATCCGCAACAACAACCGCGGCGTAGTGGCGCTCTTTTGCAAAAGTGGCTCCCACTATTTCAGCGAGCGCATCATCAATCTGCTCAATGCCCTGTCAAACCAGATCATCGTAATCATCGGAAACATCCGTAGCGCAAATCTGGAAAAGAGCCATGCTACGATCCGTGAACAGCTGCACAAGGGTAATATCTATGCCAATATCATCGGTAAAAGCCCGGAGATGATGAAGATATTTGAGGTCATCGAAAAGGTGAAGGATACCCCCACCACCGTGCTTTTGGAAGGCGATAGCGGCACGGGTAAGGAGCTGCTGGCCAGGGCATTGCACTATGGCAGCAATCGTGACAACAAAGCCTTCGTAGCCCAATATTGTGGGGCCTTGCCAGAATCGCTTTTGGAAAGTGAACTCTTTGGCCACGTGAAAGGCAGCTTCACCGGCGCTGCTTATGACAAAAAAGGGCTGTTTGAGATCGCCGATGGCGGAACCTTCTTCCTGGATGAAATCTCCGACATCAGCCAATCCACCCAAGCCAAGCTCTTGCGCTTTTTGCAAGAAGGCGAAGTCAAGCGGGTAGGCGCTACCAAGACCGAAAAGGTAAATGTGCGGGTAGTATGCGCCACAAACGTTCCGCTTTTGGAAAAGGTCAATAAAGGCGACTTTCGTCTGGACTTGTATTATCGCCTGAACGTAATCCGCATCCTGGTTCCTCCGCTGAAGAATCGTCCTGGAGATGTACCGCTTTTGGCCATTCATTTCCTGGATAAATACAATAAACGCATCGGTAAAAACGTGCTGGGCTTTAGCTCTGAAGCGATGAAGACTCTGGAGAATTATGAATTCCCCGGTAATGTGCGTCAGCTGGAAAATGAGATCGAACGTGCCGTAACCCTGGTGGATGATAATACCTTTATCACTCCGGAGGATTTTTCGGAGGAAGTGCACGGTCACAAGGAGCAAAGCCGCACTATCGATCTGCTCAGCAGTAAGATGAATCTGAAGGAAGCAGTAGAAGAGCTGGAGCGCAAGATGATATATGCTACAATGGAAAAATACGAGTGGAACCAGACTCAAGCGGCGCGGGAATTGGGACTTTCCAGACAGGGTTTGATCAAGAAATTGCAGCGCTATAACCTCGTGAAGGATGCTGAATGAAGTTCTCTGATACCCTAAATTTCGTAGCCATAGATATTGAAACTACCGGGCTTTCACAGCAACGGGACGAGATCATCGAAATCGCTGCGATGAGATTCGAAAAAGGAAAAGCCACACAGAGCTTTGACAGCTTTGTAAAGCCGCGAGGGAAGGTGCCAAAATTCATTCAGCATCTCACTCATATCACTCCAGCAGACCTCAAGGACGCTCCGGATATCAAGGATGTGTTGCATAAGCTGAAGAGCTTTGCAGGCAAAGACATTTTGGTGGGGCACAACGTAGGCTTTGATACCGGCTTTATCAATCACAATCTTGCTTTGCTTGGCGAATTTCCCTTGATGAATGCCTCTTGGGATACGGTGGAACTCTCCCGCATCTATATGCCTTTCATGGCAAACCACAAGCTGGGCACTATGGTGAGTTGCTTTGGTATCACTTTGGAAAATGCCCACCGGGCGGATGCTGATGCCCGGGCCGCTGGAGAGCTCTTGATAGCTTTGGGAGAGCACATTACAACGCATTACAGCATGGTGGTAAATTCGCGGATTCTGTCTTATCTGACCATGGCGCAGATGCAGAGTATCAGCTTTTTGGAGGAGCTCATTCGCTTTCAGCGCTTAAATGCGATCTCGGCTCCACCATCTGCCAAGCTGGAAAGTCCATATTACAATGTGATAGACAATAGCCTTCCTGCGGCTCAGAATCCGGATATTGATGCCGTGTTTTCGGAAAAAGGGCTTTTTGCGCAGCGCTTTCCAAATTTCGAATATAGAGCGGGACAATTGCAGATGGCGGAGGCAGTATCGCAGGCCTTTGCCCGGGAAGAACATCTGGTGGTGGAAGCGGGCACAGGTGTAGGCAAATCCTTCGCTTATCTGGTTCCTTCGTTGGAATTTGCCCATCGCAATGAAGACAGGGTAGTGGTTTCCACAAATACCAAGAATCTTCAGGAACAGCTTTTTTACAAGGACCTGCCTCAGCTCGCAAAGATACTCCCCGTTCCCTTCAAGGCGGTATTGATCAAGGGTCGGGAAAACTACATCTGCGAACGCCGCTGGCAGGAGCTGCTCTCTCAGAGCGGCAAGGAGCTCTCCACTTGGGATGCAGAGGCGCTACTCTATCTTTATATCTGGAAGCTGCATACCAAGACCGGCGATATCTCAGAAAATTCCAGCTTTGATCGCAATCGCTTCAGCATCAGCTGGCGCAAGGTCTGTTCAGACCGCTATCTTTGCAGCAAGCGCAAGTGTCAGCATTATCGCTCTTGCCATGTGATGAGTCTGCGCAAAGAGATAGAAAATGCCTCTGTGGTGGTGGCAAATCATGCGCTGCTCCTGGCCGATATGCGCATGGAAAACAGCACCCTGGGAGGGTATAAATATCTGGTTATAGACGAGGCACACAACCTCATGGCCTCGGCCTCAAAGCATCTTGGCTTCAGCCTCTCTTATGCAGATATCACCATTTTATTCAATCAAATCGCCAGTTCTTCACGCAGGCGTAAAACCGACTTTGTAAGCAATCTGCAAAAAGCTCTGGACAAAAGCGCTCTCAGCGAGCAGAAGAAAGAGCAGTGCAGCTCTCTGGCCAGGCGACTGGAACAGCTGATCACAGACAGCCGCAATTTGGTGACCGATATCTTCAATCTGGCCGGAGCCAAATGTGATGCTGCAGATAGTTACAATAAGCTTCGCATCAAGTCTGTAGCAGAGGCACCGGAAATCTATGAGCCGCTGCAGCACTTTAGCCTGGCTTTCAAGGAGATAGTCAAGGCAGCTGTAGCTCTGGAAAATGTAATCAGCTCTCTGGAAGGCAAGCAGATGCCAGCTTACGACCAACATCTGGAAGGGATATCCGCCTTTGTGATGCGCCTTTCGGAGATGGAGGGCGTCCTGCTGAGCATCCTGAATCCGGATTTCAATAACTACGCGCTATGGATAGAGAATGCACACCGGCCAGACCGCAATACGCCTTCCTCCATCCTGAATTATGCTCCCATCGAAGTGAATAGCTTCCTGATGAAGATGCTTTACGAGAAGATTCCGTCTATAGTCTTTACTTCCGCCACTTTAGCGTTACGGGGTTCATTCAAGTATTTTCTGGGACAATCCGGGCTGAACTTGATGGAAGACAAGCAGGTGGTCTGCCGCATTGTGGATTCTCCTTTTGACTATGATACCCAATCCAAGCTTCTCATCACCAGCTTCCTGCCGGAGCCCAAGGATAGATTTTTCCATTCCCAGGCTATCGCTTGTTTGAAGCAAATCCTGGATACCAGCGATGTGGGCACTATGGCACTTTTTACGGCATATCGGGATCTGGATGCAGCCTACGATGAGGTCTCGGATGATATGTTTTATGCCAAGCGTCCTTTCTTTGCCCAAGGCAAGGGAGGAAGCCGCAGCAGCATCCTGGAGGAATTTAAAAAGGTCAAAAACGCTGTGCTCTTTGGCACTTCATCTTTTTGGGAAGGAGTGGATGTGCAGGGAGAATCGCTCTCGCTTTTGATCTTGTACAAGATTCCCTTCCAGGTGCCCTCAGAGCCTTTGGTGGAGGCTTATATCGACAAGCTGGAGCGGGAGCGGAAAGACTCTTTTATGCATTATATGTTGCCCAATGCGCTGCTGAGGCTGCGTCAGGGCTTTGGCCGCCTGATCCGATCCAAGACAGACCGCGGCATCGTGCTCATCATGGATAGCCGCGTGAGCAAGAAGCGCTATGGCAGCTATTTCAAAGAGATTCTGCCCGGCAAACATCTGGAGCTAAAAGATGAACTTCAGCTCATCACAGAAATAACGAGGTTCTTTTCCAAGATATGAAATCCGATATTCAAAATCACTTTCCACAGCTTTATGAAAGAGGGCAATTGCTCTTCGATCAGCCTTTGGCAAAACGCAGCAGCTTCAAGATAGGAGGCCCGGCGGATGTTCTGGCTATTCCACATAGCCAAAAGGAGCTGATCGCGCTGCTTATTTACGCTTTACAAAAGCAAATCCCCTATTTCATCCTGGGCCGGGGGAGCAATCTGCTGATCTCAGACAAAGGCATCCGGGGCCTGGTAATCAGCATGGAAGGCTTTCAAAAGATCACCCGGGATGAGAATTACATCTCTGCTTTTGCGGGAGTAAGGCTGAGGAGCTTGTGTGAATTTGCCCAAAAAGAAGGCCTGGCGGGGATAGAATTTGCTCATGGCATTCCCGGCTCTGTAGGCGGCGCTGTATTCATGAATGCAGGAGCCTATGGCGGCGAGATCAAAGACAGGCTGTATTGCAGCAAATGCCTGATCCCGGAGCTTGAGCACTTGAATAGTTCAAACCCCATCTTGCATCTAAGGGCAGAGCAGCATGAATTTTCCTACCGCATGAGCGCGCTTCAGACGCGGAGTCTCATCCACCTGAGCTCTGTCTTCCGGCTTACAGAGGATGATCCTTCTGCCATCCGGAAGCGCATGCAAGAGATAGAGCGGACGCGCTGGGAAAAGCAACCTATGGACCTGCCCAGCGGGGGCTCGGTCTTCAAGCGTCCCCAGGGGCATTTCACCGGTAAATTGGTGGATGATTGTGGCCTCAGAGGTTACAGGATCGGCGATGCGGCGATTTCGGACAAGCACTGCGGCTTCATCGTGAATCTGGGACATGCCACTGCTCAAGAAGTAATGCAGCTCATAGAGTATATCCAGAAAACAGTGTATGACCGCTATCAGGTTACCCTGGAAACCGAGATCAGGATGGTAGGGGAGAGGTGAAAAACAAGCTGCTGCCTTTGGGGCTGTTTGTAGTCTTAGTCTTGCTATGGCAGTGGCTGAGTTCGCGGGCAGTAATAGCTTTTTGGATAGTACCCTCGCCTTTGGATGTGCTAAAGGTCTTTCCCCAAAAGAGCGATCTGATCTGGCATCATCTACAACCTACTTTGCTGGCAGCGCTTACCGGTCTTTTGGTAAGCATAGTGATCGGCTCCCTCACTGCGATCGCTATGGATGCCTCCCGGTATTTCAAGCAGCTGATCTATCCCTATCTGGTGATCTCGCAGACCATCCCGATCATCGCAGTGGCTCCGCTCATCATCATCTGGTTTGGCTATGGCGTATCTGCCAAGATATTTATCGTGATCCTAATGTGCTTTTTCCCTATTACTTTGGGCTTGTTTGCCGGGTTTCAACAGGTGCCGGTGGAGCAGATCAGGCTGATGAAAGCGATGGGGGCTTCACCCTACAAGTGCTTTCGCTATCTGAAATTGCCAGCCAGTTTGCCGGGATTTTTCACCGGCTTGAAGCTTGCGGCTACCTATAGCGTGATGGCGGCTGTGATCGGCGAATGGCTGGGAGGTTCTGCCGGACTGGGGATATATATGACCCGCGCCACAAAGTCTTTTCAAACTGCCGATGTCTTTGCCGTGATCTTCGTGATCATCGTGCTTTCCATGGCTCTGTTTGGGCTGGTGGCAGCTTTAGACCGCTTTTTCCTGAGTTGGCGCTATCGGCATCAGGATGAATATATCGAGCCTAAAAAGCTCCCATAACTGATTGTTTGGAGTTTTAATGGCAGAGTTGCTGGATAGCAGGCGTCCCGCCTGCAGAGCAGAGTTTTTCAAAGCCTCTGGCCTTACTGGATGCGAGACGCATCCAAATCCAGCGATCAAACCAATCCAGCGTTCAAGCCAAACAAAACCCGGGTTTTTAGCCCGGGTTTGTTACAATAACGGAAGTTACTTTATTTCACACGGATTACCTTGCTTATAGCAGAGGCCTTATCCTGCTTTGCCCTGATGAAATAGATGCCATTGGCGCTGTCTCTTCCCCGAGAATCTTTACCATCCCAGGTGATCTGATCCGAGCCTGTAAATTCCCGGATTATCTGACCGCGGCTATTATAGATGCTGATCTGTGGAGTGCCCACGGATTTTGCCGTAGTGCTAATATTTAGGCTTTCGGAAAAAGGCATAGGCCAGGCTTTGATCTCTATGGCAGGAATCACTTCCTGCACGAGGTCATCGCTGGATGTATAGCTGTCCCAGAAGTATTCGGTCTTCGATTCATCTTCCCAAGTACCCGCATAGCTATATTGAGTGATGCTATTGGTCAGATTGTCATTTGCATCGTAAGTATAAAAGGTCTTGTATTCGGTGACCCACTCATCTGTCACCCAATTATCATCGTCCACACGGATTCTGCGCAATGAACCATCATATTCCCAGATCGTTCGATAATCAGGAACCCAAGCTCCATCTTCCCATAAATAGCTGGTATCGGAAGCTACCAGGATGGGGATATTCCAATCCATTAAAAAAAAGGTGGAGCCATAGATACTGGAAATATATGCTATAAAATCAGCTCCGGTAGAATTATCCTGGGGATGATAAGTGCTCAGATCTCTGGTATCGAAAGTCCAATTTTCGGAATCCATTGATACAGAGGAGATTTCTTCGGTGATCCTGCCCGAGCTGTCGTAACTGAATGTGCTGTGATAGTACTGGTCATAACCCTCATAATCATCCCAGGAGTATATCTCAAATTCATTGTTTGATCCATATTCAAAATCAATCCACGAATCTAAGATCCAAGTCTCAAAATCCATAAAGTCTATAGTGAATGTTTCATGGCGGGTGATACGGTTTTGCGAATCAAAGACAGATTCAGTACGCATGAAGGGAACCATCTCGGACTCCATGGTTACATTCATAGTGCTGTTTATGACCAATCCGGCAGCATTGTACTCGAAATCGTAATAAACTACAGGATCTCCCCAGGCACCTTCATCCCAGCCATACATAAGCATAGATTCCACTCGGGAGGGATGACTGTCAAAGTAATTAAACGTGGATTTCATAGATGGTACCCAAAGTCCTTCATCTTTGTCGCTCATGATCTGATGTGAGAGCCTGAAATCACCATTTTGGAATTGGGGATAGTTCTTGTTAGCATGCTGAACCTGGCTCAGAACCTGGTTCAGTAAGCCAGCCTGTGCGAAAAGTGGTAGAAAAGCTACCATAAGTAAAAGATATCTTTGTTTCATGACACACCTCATTATTTAGTTTAGGTATAGAATAAGCACTTTCTTTGTTGTGTCAAACTGTATCTTCATGATTGGGCAGCTAATTTCTCCCTCGTTTCAGATAGTAGATTAGATATTGAACAACCCTTAATCAAGCGTTAACTATTAAGGCTTGATTAAGGGTGGATGAAGAAGTGATTGATGTCCTTAAGTGAGGGAGAAGAGTTCAAAATCAAAAGTTGATGCTTAAATACCACCTAAATACCCATAAATGGCCGTGCTTAAATGTCCTTGCAAAATGCCCGTGCACACAGCGGCACGGGCATGTCACATGAGAGCCTGGTTACGGCTCAAATACTATTATCTGCGATGTAGTTTACGAGCTTAGAGAGACTATATACATAGGAGCCCAGCTCGTTATCATACCAGCCAAAGATTTTGGCGTGGGTCACTGGCATACCCAGGTCCTTGTCTGCCCTCAATCCATGTTTTTCCAGAGCTTCGGGTGGGAAGCTGATAAAACCTGTACGGGTATGGGTTTGATGGGCTTCCAGGGTGATAGAGGCCAAGGTCCCGATGAGGTCTGAAGAAACGTTTTGTCTTTCACTGTAAACCAGAAGGCCTTTTTGGGCACCTTTGGCTGCATTAGCATAGACCTCGTTGATCAGTTTGCGATTGATCAAAGGCTCGCCCAGCTTGTCCAGATCGGTGTAGAAAGTAGCATTGAGATTGATGAGCGACACCGTATTTGTGGGAATGCGAACGCTATCGGCCATAAATCCTATCCGTTTGACCTCAGGCATTACCAGCTCCAGAGCTTTGGTGGCACCGGTGGTAGAGAGAATGATGTTGTTCATTACACTGCGGGATTTTCTGAGATCGGTGGCTCCTGCTTTGGGCACGCTATCCAGGATGGATTGGGTATTTGTAGAGGCGTGGATTGTGCTCATGGAAGCGGTTACGATCTTGGATGTGTACTCATTTTCCATAAGGGGCTTGATCATGTGCGCCAAACCGGTGGTAGTGCAGGATGCAGCGGATATAATATGATGTTTGGCTGGGTCATATTCCAGATGGTTGATGCCATAGATCATGGTTTTGGCATCCTCTGGAATCCTGGCAGTACCTTTTATCTTGAAAGGAGCGCTGGCGATCACTTTCATGGCACCGGAATCAAGATGTCCGCGCAGGCAGGGTTTGCCAGCTTCTGTAGCCAGGGTGGGGTCCAGGAAGCCGCCTGAGCAATCTACCACGACTTTCACACCTTCATTCAGCCAATTGATGTCTTTAGGGTCTCGGGCTGTGCGCAGGATTTTTACAGGGATGCCATCGATGCTCAGGATCTGTTTGTCACTATCCAGAATCTTGATCTCGGCTCTTTTACCCACCATACCATAGAGAAATTTGTGGATAGAGCCATAGTTGCTATCTTTTTCGATGGTCTGGATCAGATCATCAAGTTTTGTGCCGACCTCACGTCCGCAATTTACTACGAAGCCATCGAAATGTCTTATGTGGATCTGGTTCCACAAGAGGAGTTTTCCGATTCTGCCCAGGCTGTTTATGCCCAGCAGATTTTTGTTGCGTAAGCTTAGGTTCATGCTTTGGGTCTCCTTTATCTGTTATTTATTTCTAAAAAAGTGAATAAACGCTTTGCAAGGGATAGTGTCCCAGGTAGATAGCTCCGCCGGTGGCATCCAGTGAGATTTTGTCTCCCGCTTTTAGTTGCAAATTCCCGATTCTGCAGGTGGAGTTATCTTCATCCACAAAGAGTTCACGGCAATTTACTATGCCTACCAGACCCAGGCGCGTGGCGGTTACTGCAGCGTGGGAAGTTACGCCGCCTCTGGAAGTTAAAAGTCCCTGGCATTCAAAGAGCAGTGCCATATCATCCGGCACGGTATCCGGCCGTACCAGGATCAAGGGCTTGCCCTGATCTTTGTACATCTCGATGTCTTCTTCACGAATCACAATGATGCCGTTCATGGCGCCTTTGCCAATGCCAATCCCGGTTCCGATGCTATCCATCTTGGAATCTTTGGTGCCTAAAACCTTGTATTCCGGACTTTTGCGGATTACCTGATTTCGGGTCTGGAGTATATATAGCTGCTTTTCAGAGGGGCCTTCAAAGGTAAATTCAATCTCCTGATGGGGATAGCGGTAGTCTTCGATAAGCTGCTTGGCATATCGCAAGAGCTTATGATACAGGGCGGGAAAGTCCTTTTCCAAAGATACGTCTCCCTGTTGCCTTTTCCTTTCTGCTTCAGAAATGGGCAGAGTATGCACCAAACCGGCGACTACGTCTTCTCCCTGGCTGCATAGGGTAAAGTCTCCATTCAGGCAGATGCCGGGTTCCTGGTGCCAATCCGCAAAAGTAAAGAGCACTCCGGTACCACTTTCCAAAGAGATATTGCCCATCACCATCTTTTGGATGATGACTGCCGTTCCCCATTCTTCCGCAATGTGAAGCTTGGTGCGATAGAGCTTGGCGCGTTCTGTATCCCAGCTGTCCAAGACATGGGAGATGGATTTGTAAAGCTGTGTGAAGAGGTCTTGATCCAAGGCTACATTATGATTTTTGAGCACAGATTTATAATCCTGCACCATATCTTGAATCTGTTTAGGGGTGAATTGATTTTTGAGCTGAACGGCATATTGCTTTTTGTAGTCTATCATTACTTTGTCAAATTCATCGCGGTCTATGCCATAGGCCATGCCCCAGCTTTGGATCAGGCGGCGATAGCAATCCCAAGCAGTCCAGCTATAATTCTTGGTTTTGGAAAGTTTGGCGGTGATCTCGTCGTTTAGCCCGATATTCAAGAAAGTATCCATGGCTCCGGGCAGGCTCATCGGCGCTCCGCTGCGTACGGAAAAAAGCAAGGGGCGATCGGGATTGCCAAATTCCAACTTGGTGTAACGCTCCATTTTCTTAAGATTTATGTTCAGTAAAGCGTCAAACTCCGCAGAAATATCGGGGTGAGTATTTATGATATCCCGATTGCGAAAGAGGTCTGTGGTAATCACAAAGCCCGGAGGTACGGGGAATTCATATTGGTACATGCGCTTTAAGAAAAAGGCTTTGGAGCCTAACAAGACCTGATTTTCAATGCGGGAATTACGGGTGTAAAGATGGAAGAAAAGCCGATCCGGATCGTAAGACATCAGTTTAGTGATATCTTCTTTGCTAAAGAGCTTACGCATCGCGTTCAGGGATTCCAAAATCCGGGTGATAAAACCATCCAATCCTTGAACCAAAAAAGACGCAGAAAGCAAGCTACGATAAAATTCCTCGGCAAAAATCTCTGTTTGCTGCTTGCTATTCTTGTCTGCCTCCAATCTGGCTATTTGAGAATCGTAAAAGCGGTAATAGTATTCGTTGATGATCTCGTTTACGCTGTCCTTGAGCAGATTGAAGATATCCAGATATTGATCCAGGCTGAGATTGGAGATGTTTTGGAGTGAACTCAGCATGGCCAGGGCGCTGCCAAAAGCATCGCTGGTCACCATTTCCTGCTCCATGGCGTAATCGTAAATATCCAGAATACGGATGATGCGGCGCAGGGTCTTGCCATTGATGTAAGAGAGATTAAGCTGCTCTCTGCTTCGTTCAAAGAGGCGGCGTATCACGTTTTCCAGCCTGAATACCATGCCCATGGCTTCCAGCTTGGGTTCTTTGTAGATGCCATACATAGAAGGTATGCCCGCGGCGACATGGCGTTTGTAATAGATATTTTCCCAGGGGCTGGTAGGTTTGGGGTCCAGCACTTGAGCATTCAGCCTGCCGATGTATCCCAGCATCTGCCGGATAGAGCTTTCATAGTCTTTGCGGGTGAGGCTGGTGCGCAAGCGGTTTTGCTCTTTGGCATCAAAAAAGTTGTATCGGGAAAGGAATTTCACTATATCATAAGGATCGAGATTGTACTTGTCTTTCAGCAAAAAGTGGCAGTAGCATAGAAGTTTCAGACGTTTGGTATAATAATCCTCTTCCAGGTCCTTAAAGATGATCTCCACCTTTTGCCATGAAAGCGCCAACAGCTCGGTATCGCTGAGCCCGATCTGGGCCAGAAAAGCATTCACAGCCTTGCTTTGCGCCTGTATGCGTTCGTCCGGAGTCTTGATTTGCTGCCATACATCCTCCGGGATATTCTTCTCTAAGGGACTGGGGTCCATCGTAACCCAATAGCGCAGGATTTTCTCTATCAGCGTGATGTGAGTGTTGTTGCTTTCGGTATGCACTTGCTTGCGCAAAAAATGAATGAGGCGGTCTTTACGCTGGGAAAGCTCATCCAGATTTGTACTGGCATCACGAATCTCGCCTTCGGCTCCGATCTCGTTGAAGAATACGGGAAACATTCGCAAAAGATGCTTGCTCTGCACAAAGATGGGCTTTAGCTCTGCTCCCAAAAAGGCAGAAACATCCTTTTGAAAGAGGTCTGTATCTGCAATGAATACTCCCTTGCGGGTCATGCTGATGATGGTGAAGGCGAGCAGGTCTTTGTTTTGCAGTGGGTTTATAGCGATGAGCTCAAGCAGGATGCGCAGGTGTTTTACGTGGTTTTTGTCCACATCAATCTGCCAGTCGCTGGCGATGCGCACTTCTCCGGGAGCCGTGAAGCCGAGGTCTATGATTTGCTCGATGATTTTTCGTTTTAGCTCCAGATTGGAGCCTTTCAATACGGCTTTTCCGATGGTGTGCAGGCAATCCAGTACTATGCTCAGATGCGTCTTGCTAAAGGAATTCAGAGCTTCAAATACCGTATCCAGCATCCGGGATACTTCCGGCGGCGTAAGCTCTTCATATAGATTGGCCAATTGCCGGTTTAAATCCCACAAAAGGTGATCCATGAGGTCTATCATGGTGGGCAGGCCCAAAAGAAAGAAGATGTATTGCACCCGATGGCTGAGATGCGGAAATTCGCGGATATAATCCCGATGTAGGCTTGCAATCTCAGAAAAGGCGGGAACTGCTTTCAGATCAAGAATGCCAGTAGCATCCCTGACCTCTTTCTGCCAATGCTGGTAAAACTCATCAGAAGGCAGAGCAGAAAGGTCTATATGCTCCGGCTTATCTTGCAGATTGCTCAGCCAGGAATTGATATCGGTGCTCTCTTGCCAGTAAGACAGAGTAGCTTCCAGCAAGTATCGCAATAGCTGTGTGCACTGCTGGCTATCGCAGCCTTTTTGCTCCAGCTTTATCAAAGCTCTGCTGGCCACGCTGCTGAGGCGGACAAATAGCATCTCATGCGCTGAGCAAAAGCTTTTTATCATGCTAAGTACACGATCAAACAAAGCAGGCAGCGGATACTCACAAAGGGCAGAACTAAACTCCAGAAAGTCCTGAAAGAGCTTCTTGTGCTCTTCATCCTTTGTGCAAATAATCTCGGCTTTGATGTAAAAATCCAGGATCACGTTCAGGGCAGCTTCAACCTGTTCATGGCCGCAAAACCACCAAAGATCCCCCAGAATGCTGGTACGCATCAAAGCTAAAGCTATTCCAGGATTTACAAAGGGGTGATATAATTCTTCCAAAAAGGCACGCAGGCGCTGGTTGACTCCAAAATAATCACTGGAAAGACCCAGCAACCATTTAGCAGAGTCATCAAACTGTATCTTAATTACCCTGGTGGCTTGAAGGTTCTCGGTTAAAGCCTTCGATTCTAAGCTATCCACAACTGTTTCCTCAATATTTTAGTTTCTTTAATCTCTCCCCCTATAGCCTTTCTAAATGGCAGTCCTTTTCTGTCAAGCGAGATTCTCGTCAACCTAAAGAAATGCGGAATTGCTTGACATGAAAGGGCAGCTCAAATCTTAAGTTATATGGTGAATAGATGAAAATACCCGTCTTATGTATCCTGATCCTATGCTTGATGCCAGGCTTGTTTCTCGCTCAAACAAGCCAGGGGGAGCCTGTGCCCATAAGTTCGGAAGCCATTCAGAACAGCCTCAAAGTCAATCTGGATGAGCCAAGCGCACTGGATTCATTATTTTATGCGGCAGACAGCATTCGTGCTTATTACGAAGATGAGCAGATCTGGCTGCATGGCAATACCTCTATAGAATACAGCAGTTCTAAAATTCAGGCAGATTCACTCTTTCTGGATTTGAAAAAGGAGCAGGCTACCACCTTTGGGCTTACCCTGATGCAGGATGGGGCTCAGCTTTTGATAGGTGAGGATGTAAGCTATGACATTCGCAGTCAGACCGGGCGACTGAGCCAGGGGCAGAGTTATATCGAAAACGGCTATTACAGTGGGCAGGAGATCCGTAAAATAGGCACAGATATTTATGACATTGATGGGGGCAGCTTTACCACCTGCGATCTGGCCGAGCCCAGCTTTTGGTTTTGGGCAAAAGCCATGCGCATATATCAAAAGGACAAAGTGGTGGGGAAACATGTGGTGGCCTATGTGAATCACATGCCTGTCTTCTATTTCCCCTTCGTTACCATGAGTATAAAGCGCGGACGTCATCCCGGCATCCTGGTTCCGGAACCTGGCTATAACAACGTGGATGGCAAATACATCCGTGATCTGGCCGTGTATTACCCTTACAAGGATTTTGCCGATTTCACTCTGGGTATGGACCTGATGGAAAAGACAGGATGGAAGGCTAATTTTAATTCCCGATACTTGAAACGATACTACTACAGCGGTGGTCTGAATGCCAGCTATCAAAAGAATACAAATAGCGCCGGCACTCAATTTGACTGGTCCTTGAGGGCAAATCACCATCATGACCTGCCGGAGAAATCCGCCCTGGACATTTCCCTGGACTTCATCAGTAACAAAAGAATATGGGAAGGCAGTGATCTGGTAGATGAATCCCTGGCTCAAAGGCTGAGTTCCAGCATCTCATATCGCAAGCCCATCGGCACTACATATCTGAATGCAGGTGCTTTGTACAATCAAGACTTGATCAACGATACCGCCAGCCTCAGCTTGCCAAGCGTAAGCTGGAGCGTATCCAGCAGGCCGGTATATGAGCTTTTGGGGCAAAGCAGCGAGGTCTGGTATTCAGGCTTGAGTTTTCATTACAATGCCCGCCTGGATCATAGCGGGAATATCCGCAGCAAGGACCCCTCTTTTCAGGATTACATCTGGGCAAACACACCTGATGACGAGAATCCGGATCAATACCTGGTAGAGCATCACGCAGGCATCAGGCAGTCTCTGGGGCTGTCAAATAGTTTTAACTACCGCGGTTGGCTGAATCTGCGGCAAAGCGTGGACTATAACGAAGCCTGGTTTGACCGCAATCGTGAGCAAGAGAAATGGGTGCGAGGCAATGACTACTCGGCCTCTGTAAATGGCAGCTTCAATCTTTTCGGACTCCGCGCCTTTGGCTCCTCTGGGGTCAATGTCATCCGTCATGTCATGACTCCCTCGGTGGGCCTTACATATCTGCCGGAACATGCTGACAATAACCAATTCTATGGTTTCGGAGGAATATCTCTGAGACAGAACGTAGAGAAACAGGCCAATCTCAGCTTTGGCCTGGCACAGAAATGGCAGCTTAAACTGGGTGAAGAGGGCAATCAGCGCAAGTTAAACGATCTATTCAGCCTGGATTCCCGCATCTCCGCAAATCTTTTCAAGGAAGGCAAACGCTTTGGCAATATCACTCATAGCGTGAATTTCCGGCCTGGACCTTTTGCTCTGGGCTCGCTCAAACATAATAGCTGGAGTATGAACAAGCTGAAAGCGAGTTATAACTCTCGGTTGAGCCTGATCCAGGACACTTATGCAATAGGCCTTGATGATCTGGCTATCAAGAATCAACACTTCTCTCAAACTGTTAGCATCGGCGGAGATGCAAGTTATGCAGATTATTTCCCCATGCCTTTGAATAGAACTTTTTCCGCCTTTGGGGAGGAGACTGCTGCCAAGGCTCCCGGTACCTCGACCGATAGCTGGAATCTATCCCTCACCCACGATCTTTTTGCTCCCAAGAGTCTTTTGAATCCCCGTAGCCAGAATCTCAGGATGAATGCCAGCTTCAAGCTAACCCAAAACTTCAGCCTGAGCTATTCAAACTACTACAACCTGAAAGATAGAGAGCTTATCTCACAGGGCATTAACCTGAGCCGTGACCTGCACTGCTGGAAGCTGGACTTTTCCTTTACCAAACGTAATGAATATTGGGATTACCGCATTGTCTTCTTCAACAAGCAATTCCCGGAATCCCTGAGGTTTAAAACCAGTGACAGTAAAAAGTATTAGACGCGCGATATTTCTGGATCGGGATGGCACGATCAGCCCGGATGAATTTGGCTATATCAAAGACCCTGATCTGTATCATCTTTATCCTGAGACTCCTGACGCCCTGCGCATCTTCAAAGAGCTGGGCTACCTGATCTTTATAGTTACAAATCAAAGCGGTATAGCCCGGGGATATCTGAATCTTGCACAGTTGGATAAAGTGCATGAAAAGATGCTTAGGCTTATCTCAGACGCAGGAATTCAGCTGGATGGCATCTACTTTTCCCCTTATCATATAGATGGAATTGTGCAGCCCTACAATATCGATCATGAAGACCGTAAACCGGGGATAGGTATGTTCAAACAGGCCAGTGCAGAATACAGCTTTGATCCCTGCCAATCCTTCATGATCGGCGATAGAGGCACCGATATTGGCTTTGCCCAAAATTCAAATATGAAGAGCATTTTGCTGCTCAGCGGAAACGGCAAAGAGGAAATGGGCAAGCTTATCAGCTCTGATGCAGAATACAAGCCTGACTTTATCTGCGAGAACATCCTTACCGCCGCCGAAATGATAAAAAGATTTTTCTCATGAAGTTCATCGCCAGATACAGCCCGGAGAAGTTTCAAAACTTCAGTTTCGATGCCCAGATCAAGGCATTAAACAAACTCCTGGCCGAGCTGGAATATGAGCTGGCAGATGCTGACAAACGGCTGTCGCTGATTCAGCAGTTGCAGCAGCTATATCCACTGTGCAAAAAGACCTTACCTGTCAGAATGGACACCCTGATCCGAAATCTGCCCACCGACCCCTTTCGACTCCTGCGTGCCCTCTCTGCCTATCAGGGTGATAAAGCCCTCAAGGATAGCCAGATTCACCTGAAAACCGGAGATGGTAATGCCAGTCCAGACCCAGATTCTATCCAGCGCGCTGCTCAGATCACTGTGATTGCGGATAACCTGCGTAGCGTATTTAACGTAGGTTCGCTATTCCGCATTGCGGAATGCCTGTCTATCGGTGAATTGATCCTCTGCGGGATATCGCCCACTCCCGGGCATCCCAACATGGCAAAAACAGCCCTGGGCACCACTCAGAGAGTGCCTTTCAAGTATCTTGAAAGCACCACGGATGCAGTATTGGAGTTGAAAAGCGCAGGACACAGAATCTATGCCCTGGAGACCGCTGAACCCTCCCGATCGGTGTATAATGCAGATTTTGATCTGCCTTTGGCTTTGGTAGTGGGCAATGAAGCTCTGGGGATTGACCCCAAAGTCTTAAGCCTTTGTGATGAAATAGTATATCTTCCGGTATTGGGCTGGAAGAACTCTCTTAATGTCAGCGTGGCTGCTTCGGTGGCACTTTATCAAATCATGTTTGGAGGCAGATGTGCAAACTAATGAATACTATCAGAAAGTAGCAGAACTAAGCGCAAACAATCAACCCCTCTGGCAGGCCTGCATCATCCACACCGATGGCTCATCTCCGGCCCGGGCTGGAATGAAGCTGCTCATCCCTTACCAAGATGCTGTTTATGGTAATCTGGGTGGGGGAGAGCTGGAACACAAAATCATTGAGTTTGTTCGGGAAAAACAGCCGGCTGAGCCTTTGCAAATCAGCTTTGACTTAGGTAGTGATAAGCTGGAGGATAGCAAGCCCACTACCATGATCTGCGGCGGATCGGTCACTGTGTTCATGGAAGCGCTATATATCCCCAATCAGCTCTTTATCCTCGGAGCCGGACATTGTGGCAAGGCTTTGGGACATCTGGCCAAACTCTGCGGCTTTTGGGTGCACTTAATAGACAAGCGCCAGGATATCCTGGACAATATTCCGCCAGATAGCTTTCACAGCAAGCATCTGATAGACTTTTCCGATGTTTCCCAAGCGGTGAGTTTTGGCCCGCACTCTTGGATAGTGATAATGACCCATGGACATGTGCATGATCAGCGGGTCTTGCAGCAATGCCTCAAGCAAGACTTCCGATATCTGGGCATGATAGGCAGCAAACATAAAGTATCTGAGACCTTTGATATATTGCGTGAACAGGGCTATAGCGATGATCTGCTCAATCAAGTGCATGCTCCCATCGGGCTTCGGATTGGCAGCCAGCAGCCTTATGAAATTGCCATCAGCATTATGGCAGAAATCATAGCTGAACTGCGGCATAATACATCTCCAAAGCTGATTTCATAAGCAGAAATCTTAAACAATAAAAAAAGGAGCTCGATACGTATCGGGCTCCTTTTGATATATATAGGGAAGTTTATTTCATTAAGATCATCTTACGGCTTTGTCTTTTCTCACCTTGCAAGGCAGAATAGAAATACAGGCCACTGGACACTGCATTGCCGTTTTCATCCTGTCCATTCCAATTGAAGCTGTGAGTCCCTTCTAACAGCTCTCCTTGATGGAGCTTTTTCACCAATTGTCCTTTGGTATTGTAGATAGCAAGTTCAATCTCGCCTTTCTGAGGCATATCAAGCGCTATCGTAGTGGAGGGATTGAAGGGATTAGGATAGTTTTGTTTCAGTTTGGGACTTTGCAGTCCGGGAGTTACCAGGTCTGCGTTTGAAACAGTTTGATTATTCACCTTTTGAGCGTATAGTCCCAAAATCTCAGTTTTACCGCTGCTACGTCCATCGGCCCAGACTATATAAGCGTTGTTGTTCATAACACAGGCTTTAGGCTCGTACTGACCTTTCCCTGCATCAGAAAGGACGGCTCCTCCACCTCCAATGACGAGATCGCCATTGTTGTTCAAATAGTCATAATATATATCACTATCCAAGGCAAGGTATTCGGTCCAGGATACCATAATCCCGTTGTCATCAAAACTAACCAGATTGGGATCGGACTGTGAGGAGTCTCTTTGTGCCACGGCATTGCCGAGAGTTCCCCATAGGGGAGTTCCTGAGAAGCTGAATTTTTGTGCCATTATGTCATACTCGCCGCCGACGTTTTCGCACCAGGCGGCTATGATCCCATGATCGGTAACCGTGAGATCGACAAATTCTTGCTCCAGGCCGCTGGCTGCGACCTGTAGTCCTTGTGAATCCCAGAGCCTCTCGCCATCGCCGGAGATATGCTGGGCATAATATTGCAAGGCGCCGCCGCGGCTGTCTTTCCAAAAAATTGCCACACCTTGATCAGTGGCTTCGGCCTCAGGAATAAGCTGAATAATATAGCTATCTATATCGGTAGTTTGCAAACCAGCATCTTCCCAACCGGGATAAGCATTGCCATCTTCGCCCACACGTTTGGCCCAGATGGTCTGAGAAAATGTGCTGGTATGGCTTCTGTGCCAGATATAAGTATCACCTACTATGTGCTTTAGCAGGCATTCATCAAACAAGTCATTACCGGTCAGGGTTGAGACCAGGATGCCATTTGGCCCCCAGAGTTTTTCTGAATTCATGATCCTCTGACCGTAAACATGGAATACAAAAGTGCTACTGACTGCATCCCAATTTGACCAGCCAATGTAGAATGAGCCATTATGATAGGAGATTTTCGGATCAAGCTGTTTTAAGGATTCATCGTCAGTGACCTTGATACCATTATCGCCCCAAAGCCTGTCTCCATTTACGTCAATAAGCTGGGCATATATATTGGGATTATCATAGCGGCTATCCATCCAAACCAAGGCTATCTGATCATTATCTGTCACTACAGCATGCGGTAACGCCTGATGACCACCACCTTCCAGAGTTATGGGGCGTCCATTAGTTTCCAGAGCGGTCTGGCCGTCTTCAGTCAGGATTTGATAAAATAGGCGGTAGCCGTCGTTCGCAAAACGGGTATCTTTCCAGATAACTACACTGTCATTGGAGCGAGGCAGGATCATGTATTCTCCTATGGGTGTATCGCCACTTAGGCCCCAGAATACTTGCTGGCCATCGGTCGGTAAAAGTTCATTGCCACTGGCATCCAAAGCTTGATAGTAGATCCCTACGCTGCCATTTCTAATATCCATCCAATTCACGAAAACGTGGTCTCCGCTGGCTTTTATCAAACCGCCATTTTGTTCGTTGGGCTTGGTACAAATAGCTTTTCCACCCGGAGTCCACATAGCCTGACCTGCGCTATTCAGATGTTGAGCATAGACGTCGTCATTAGGAGCGTTTCCATTGCGCAGATCATCCCAGACTATATATACTCCACCGTTATTATCGGCATCCATTCGCTGGCCGATCTGAGCAAAATCGGCAGTAACCAACGCTATACCATCCTCTCCCCAAAGCTTGGTGCCATCGGCCGCTAACTTCTGAGCAAAAAGGTCTGCGTTTTGTCTGTCCAGACGAAAATCTTCCCAGACGATTACGGCGGCATTGTCAGTAGTAGCTTGAATCCGAGGATTTTTCTGAGGAATAGTATCCTGTTCGACATAGACTATAAAGGGGTCTGGCCATAAGATTTCTCCGGCCAGGTTGATTTTCTGAGCATAGATATCAGGATCATTAGAGCGCTGGTCTGTCCAGGTAAACACAAAGTCTCCACCGCTAAGAGCAGCCAGCCTCACACCAAATTGGTTCCCGGTAGCTACTGCCAGAGCCAGTGGATCAGCCCAGGTCATATTACCATTGGCATCAAAGTGTTTGGCATATATATCTTCATCGCCCACATAATTATGAGTGTAGGCCATCATCATGCCACCCTGTCCATCGGGAAGCATAGTATTTTGCACCTCATCACCAGGGCCATTGGCCACCGGGATACCGTTTACAGTCCAAAGAGGCTCGCCCGAAGCTGAAAGCCGCTGAGCGTAGAGGTCTTTGCTGGGATTTCGGCTATCTCCCCAGATTATGAAGGCACCACCATCGTTGTCGGCTTCCATATTGATGCCCAGCTGCATGCTGTTACCTACGCATACCGGTTTTCCACCTTCCTGCCACATGAGTTCACCGTTTGCATTAATTTTCTGGGCATAGACATCTCCATCCAGGTCTTCAGAAAAGTCTATCCAGGCAATGATATAATTGTTGTCTGAAGTACGAGTGATTACAGGGTCTTCCTGGCGGTCTGGTTTGCCATCAATAAGCACAGGATCACCCCATACCATATTGCCACTGGCATCCACTTTTTGGGCCCAAAGGTCCCTTTCACCCAACTGGGTATCACTCCACACGTAGATAGCTCCGCCATCAGGCGTATCAATTCCCGTACGGAACCATTCAATATTGACTCCCTGACGGATGGGAACTGCATCGTCCCACATCAATTCTGCGGATAATAAAGCTACTGACATTATCAGTAACATGATCAGAGTTATATGTTTCACACTCATCTCCTTTATTTAATATAAATTTTGAAAAAACTGACCCGCTTTTATGCGGGTATATAAACTCAAATACTCATATATGCAATATGAGTTCCAAATCAAAATTAAACTGCCAGGCAGGGCATAGCGGGCTGGAGCGATTAACATGTTTTGAATTCGTTTTTAACTCGAGTCCACTCGAGCCTTCGAGTCAGCTCGAGTTAAAAACGAGTCAGGCCTGAATTCATGTATAAGGAAGCGCAAGGGTAAAAACATTCCAAACCAGGTGAACAGATATAGGATTCTTATCTATGGTGATCAAGATTTTACCGTCATATCCTGGCCCTGGACGAATACCCGCGAAATCTCGAAATCCTCACTCATAAAGCAAATCTGGCTCAAGCTGTGGCCTCCGATATCAAAGCCCTGGGGCGGTTTGAGCAGGATGAAATCGGCATCTTTATCTGCGTTTAGCGATCCTATGCGATCCTGAAGTCCTAAGATTTTAGCGCTGCCCAGAGTGATATGGTAGAGCATTTGCGGTGGTAAAACCGGCGATGTGCTTTGGCGGAAATTCATCTGTTTGGCGTGGTAGAGCATATTCAGAGTGGTTCCTGCTCCCACATCGCTACCCAAAGCAAAGGGTATCCCCTTATCGGATATAAGGTTCAAGGGATACTCGCCACTTTTCAGATAGAAATTGGAATCCGGACAGTGGGCTATAGCGGAGCCACTATTTTTGAGCAAATCAAGCTCGGTTTCCGAAAGATGGATAGCGTGTCCCAGAATAGTGCGGGGGCCCAAAATGCCAAAATCGGCATAAACTTTGGTGTATGAACTGCGGCCAAAGATTTCTTTGACCCAGGCAATCTCATCCAGATTTTCGGAAAGATGAGTCTGGATAAAGCTATGATGTTTAGCGGCATATTTACCGGTTTCCCGCATCAAAGCCTCAGAGCAGCTTGGGGCAAAACGGGGGGTGAAGATATATCCCAAAAAGGGATTGTCCCAGATTTCAGAAAGTTCGATGCTATGCTTTAAGGCATAATCCGTGCTCTGCAAAAGACCCTCCGGAGCATTCATATCCATCATCGTCATGCCGATTTTGGCACGAATTCCCATCTCACGCGCCACTTCAAAGGCAATCTCTGCAGCCTGACGGTATGGAGCCGTATAAATCACAGAAAAGGTGGTGCCGAATTTGAGTAAAGCCCGATAAAAATCTTGGCTTAACCGGCGGGCGAAAGAAGGCTCGCTGCTGCGCATTTCTTCAGGGAAGACGTTTCGCTTCAGCCAGGGCAGCAAATCCGGTTCATACAATCCCCGGATGCGATATTGAGAAAGATGTACATGCAGATCGATCAGGCCAGGTAGCATGATGTACTGCCGATAGTCCTCCCAGGCCCCTGTGAAATCTCGGAATGGGATGATGGAGTGGATTTTTTCACCATCAAAGCTTAGCACATGATCGGCCAGAAAATCTGCTTTAGTAGCGGAAACCGGATTGAAGATATTGCTGCGAAAGTGTTGCATGGCTATGGCCTGAACAGTTCATAGTGCAGAATCTGGCTTTGACCAAGGCCAAAGTGCAATTCCGGGGCGTTTTGGGTGCTGCTGCCTTTGGCTGAGCTGAGCTCACGAATCAGGCTGTATTCACGCCCAGCTTTATCTTTGAGATGCAGCTTTACCCTTGCCCCAAAAGCAGGGCTATTAGGATGTTCAGCGATATTTTCCTGGATAGGGATCAACCGAGTGCTGCCCTGGTCGTAAACAGGTTTGAGATACAGGGATTTGTTATCAGTATTAGTAACATTACACAGGATTTTAGTGCCGTTTCCGCTGCCCAGCACCAGATCGATGAGCCCGTCCCGATTGAGGTCTCCTGCAGCACAAGACCAGCCATTGTAAACCCTGGCGCCAGCCAGGAAGGTAATATCTGTGAAAGTGCCGTCGCCGTTGTTACGATACAAATAGCTACGGTCGTTTTCATAGACGCTGCTAATATAAAGATCAAGATAGCCGTCGTTATCGGCATCAAAGAAAAGTGGTTCTGCATGCAGCTCATCATAGCTGATGCCGCTGAGCTCTGTAATGTCTGTAAATTGCCAATAGTAGAGAGTATCTGCACCTACTACCCTGTGCGTCAGACCATCATTGCGATATAGGAAAGTGGTATCCGAGATATCCAAAAAGCGGGGATGGGCCAGATTTGCTATGATCAAATCCAGATCGCCGTCATTATCGATATCTCCCCAATCCGCTCCGATGCTGTGCCCATAATATCCATTTTTATATTCACCGGCCACGCCATAAAGGGCAGCTATGTCTATGAATAGAGAATCGGCCTGCTTGAACAGGAAGTTGCGGTTAAGGCGGTAGTTTGTAACCAGGATTTCCTGTTTTCCATCGTTGTCAAAATCTGCTGGAGCCACTCCGCGTCCAGCCTGCCCTGGATCGGAAGTATATGTCGGAATGCGAAATCCTCTTTCCTGGCTTTTGTCGCTAAAGAAGCCTGCATCGTTCTCCCAGAAGAAATCCGGGAAACCGCTCTGCTCCTGCCAGATTTCGTAATTTGCCATATATAGGGAAGGAAAGCCGTTTTGATTGATATCAATAAATGCAGCGCCTTCGGTGGGCATTTGATCGTCGATATCACCGGCTTTGGCATTGACTTTTACAAAAGAGTGATCTGGATTTTGTTTCATGAGGGCATCCCCAATTCCATCTGAACTGTGAGACAGGCTTGCAAAATCCAGCATACCGTCTCGATTGAAATCTGCCCAGAGGCCTCCGCTGGCAGGCAGGGTCATGGCAGTATCGGGATGAGCGGCAAAATTAAACGAACCGAGATTGCGGTAGATTTTGCGGCCATTAAAGAGTATATCCAGCAGGCCGTCGTTGTCATAATCCGCCAAGGCTACGCGAGTGAATCTGTGATCATCAAAGCTGTGCGTATCTTCGAAAATGATGCCGTCATAATCGAAAATCTTCCGCAGGTATTCTTCAGGGCTCTGGTTTATCTTCATCCTGGCCAGAATGCTGGTGATCATTGCCATGGCCTGGGTATCATACTGTTTTCTGGGGGCGCCGTAGATCAGACATTGGCCAAAGTCTTCGATCGCCTGTTTTTGATACTTTGACCTACGATACAGTGCGTTTATCTTGCTCCGCCAAAAGTACAATTCTGCCAGTTCTCCTTTATCATTTGAGGCAAAAGAGACTTGGGCTATCATGTCAAAAAGCTGGAGTTGCTTTCTGTTTGGCTTTCTGTACAGGCCGATCAGCTCTTCTTCGTCGCCGTAAAAAGGATCGTGTGATGCCCTTGCCTTAAGTTTGGCAAGCTCATAATAATAGTGGGTTTTCACTTTTTGCAGCAGGACTCTGTTTGCCCAGGTCTGGGGTGAATAGGAGTCGTGCAGCACTATGGCGCTGTCTGCCAGGCTGGCTGTAGATAGGGCTGCATTGGCCATATTAAGCAACTTGATATTTGAGCCGGCATCTGCCTGCTGTCTTCTATTTGAGGGGCTGGCCAGATATAAAGCTGAGATATAGGCATGAGATGGGGATTTGCTCTTGTGCTCTTCGATAACCCTCAGCATCTGGGTAAAATCTTTGAGCTGGGATAGATGATACAGATGGTAGTAGTAGGCCGCTTGGTGCCATTTGGAATTCGGATAAACTTCGTAGAAAGAGATGATCAGCTCCATGGCTTCATGAGGCGAAGCCAGGGTGGATAGTTCATCCAGGTAAGTTTTGGCATTGGCTTCGATTATATCGTTGTATTCGCTGAGATCTTGCAGTTTATCCAGCTCAATATCTTCGTTGATCCCGCTGTAGTAAGCGAAGACTAAAGAATCTGCCTGGCTTACAAAGCTATCGCAGAGCAGAGCGAGCTTGATCTGCATGGCCGTAGAGTCTTCCTGGATAACGGTTTGCAGGATTAGCCATTGCAGGGCATCTTCCAGAGAGCCGGTATCCAGAGCGAGACGGTAGTGAAGATCAGCGGCTAAATCTATCTTTTTGACTCTTTGAGCATATTCCAGCAGGGCCTTTTGATCGTCCGGGTCCGTGCTATTTGCCAGAAGCATAAAGTCATTCTCATACTTCTGTATCAGCTGAAATTGCTCCCGCTCCAGCAGGAAACGCAGGTCTTCGGCATCCAGGTCCTGGGTTGCTATAGCGCTGCTTGCACTCAGCCAGAGCGTGATAATCGAAAGTACAAATACAATCCTTTTCATCTTAATCCAAACTCCTGATCAGCTCTTCTATCTCTTCTTTACTAAAAGTATAAGCTGTATTACAGTAATGACAAACTGGAGAAATCTCTTCCTTCATGCTTTGCAATTCTTCTTTTCCCAAAAGCAGGAGGACATCGGCAAACCGCTCTTTGCTGCAATGACATTGGAATTTTATGGGAGTGGTTTTACTGATCTGCCAGGGTAATTCTTTCAGGACGAATATATCCAGGATTTGATTGATAGTAAGGCCCATGTCCATAAGATCAGAGATATTGGGAGTATTTATAAGATTCTCTTCCAGCTGTGCGATCAGTTTCTTATCGGCTTGGGGCAAGGCCTGGATCAGGATTCCGCCAGCAGCCCGGATACGGGCTTTCTTGTCGATTAAAACGCCCAAATTCACAGCGGTGTGTATCTGCTCGCTTTGCAAATAGTAATGTGCCAAATCGTGACCGATCTCGCCGGTAAGCAGCTCAATCTTGCCTTCATAGGGAGCATTGAGCCAGGTTTGCTTGATCACAGTTAAAGTTCCTTTGCCAAGAGCTTTCCCCACCTTGAGGTTGTCCCGATTTTCTGGCATCCAGAGCTGAGGAACAAAGGCGTAGCCCTTGAGCATGCCTTCTTTGCTGGCAATAACTAAGCCGCCCTTTAATGGCCCTTCTGCATCAATGCGGATGGAGACCTCGCTGAGATGAGATTTGAGTTCGCCACTCATCAAGGCTGCGGCGGTAATCAAGCGTCCCATAAAGATAGAAGGCAGAGGGTAAAGATCGTGGATATCTCTTACATGCTGTACTATGGCTGTGGTTTCACAGGCAAAAAAGCGGAATTGGTTGTCGGCGATGCTGCCTCGCAGCAGGGTTCCATCAGGGTTGTTCATCTTGTATCCAATCTGTTGTTATTAAGGTTTTGGGATAATAAATCTGCAAAATATCGGTGTATTCATGGTCGGTTCTGGCCAATCTGAGAGCTCCCACCTGGCACATACCCACCCCGTGTCCTGAGCCGCGACCTTTGATCATTATAGTAGCGGGTGGAGAGATGGTGGATTTGCCGGCGTTCCCCTCAAAATAGAAAAACGAGGAGGGCAAGCCATCAAAAGCCTGGCGGATTTTGTATTCACCGTTTAAAATGATTTCTTTATTGCCCTTTATTTTTAGGGTCAGGATGCGTCCGGAGCGTCCCCGCTTTATGATCTGTATGCTGTTGATGCGGGAAAGTCCCAGGTTTTTGGCCAGGGCCTTGCGGCTGATCTGCTTTTCCCAAAAGAGGGTGCCACGCTCCCAACTGCTCATGCCCTGGGTCTGGGGTTTGATATTCAGCCAATTGGCCGCTCCTTTTTCGGTGGAAAGGTCATATTGATCTGCCTGGGGAATGCAGGTGCTACCGCTGAGATGTGGGATAAAGCCGCCATTCCAGATCGCTTGAGAAGAATCGGTCTTGCCTCCGCAACTGCTGTGATAAGTGGCATCAGCTACACGGTCTGTAGTGATCAAGATCTCGGCAGCGGTCTGCTCTACGGCCTCTTCTATGGCAGCATTGCGTTGATATCTACCTTTATATACCTGGCAATGGGTGCCATTGCACAGATCGTAACCGTCTTTAGTATGGCGGTTATACAATAGCAAATTCACGGCATGGGTTCTGGCAGCTACGGCTTGGGCTTTGAGGGCTTCGGCAGGGCTGTAATTGCCAATCTCATTGGGCACCACTCCTGCGATGTACTCCTCCAGAGGTAAAAGCTGATTTAGCACCAGTCTGTCTTCCACTACCTTGAGCCTGAACTCTCCATCATAGCAAAGACCGTCTATCCAGAGCTGGTCTGATATAATCTTCAGCGGGCTTTCCAAGAAGTAACTTTGTCCGCTAAGACCTTTCAGAGAAACTGTGGCATTCCCTATTGGTATTTGCTGAATATCTTTGGGAGCAAGGCCCAGAGCCTCGGCATACTTTTGAGCACGAACGATATCGCTGAAGCTTTCCGGGCGATAGTAGATGCTTTCCTGCTTTAAGATCAGGCGATCGTCTTCCCAGGAAAAATACTCTCTTTGTACACAGTCATTGGGGTGTTCTGCACGGCCTTCTTCAATCCTGTCTATGAAGCCATAGCGATTTTCCAGCTCCAGGGTAGTCATAGCGATATCCAGTTTGCCTTGCGCATTGTGATGAAAGAGCTCAGATACATCGCTGATATCCATGGAGTCTGCCTCTATGCTCAGGTTCAGCCCGGAGCTAAGATTTATCTCCAGATAAAGGGTCCCATCTCTGAACTCAGCCGCAATCAGCAAGCTGCCGATAAAGAGCAGGATCAGAAGGCTTTTTCGCATCATTGTACAGGAGAGCCAGGGGAGCCCCCATCCGATAAAACCAGATGCAGACCATCCTCATCATGGGCTGCCAGGATCATGCCATTGGAGACTACTCCTCTAATTTCACGGGGCTGGAGATTCACGAGCATGGTAACCGTTTTGCCGATTAGCTCTTCGGCCTTGTATGTCTGGGCAACTCCTGCTACCAATTCCCGCTGTTCAAAGCCCAGGTCAACCTTCAGATGCAAAAGTTTATCAGTCTTAGGCACGGCTTTAGCTTCCAGAACTTTGGCCAGGCGCAGATCGAGGGCAGAAAACTGCTCAAAGCTGATCTGCTCTTTCACCGGTTCATAGGCCTTCTGGGGCTTGTCATTGGCTTTGGTATGGAGTTTGTCAAGCTGAGCCTGAATTTCTTCGTCTTCGATCTTCTTAAGAAGGGGCTTGAACTCTGATAGCTTAAAGTCTCTGTTTACAAAAGCATCGTCCCAATGCAGCAAGTCTGGCAGAGACATCATTTGTCTGAGCGCTTGCATGTGTTTGGGCAGTATGGGGGAGAGGGCTACACAGATGCGTTGCAAAAGGGCAGCGCAGACCCAAAGGGTTTGTTTCACCTTTTCTCTATCGGTTTTGATCTGCATCCAGGGCTTTTGTTCTTCAAAGAAGCGGTTGCCGGCTCTGGCTATATCCATGATCAACCGGGTATTGCGTTTCACCTGATAATCTTCGTAGGATGCAGCGATCTCGGCCATGGTATTATCGGCCTGTGTAAGCACTGCCTGAGCATCCTCATCCAGGTTAACCTGCTCGATGATGGAATCAAAATTATTGGCCGCAAAGACGAAAACTCGATGTCCCAGATTGCCCAGCACGTTATTCAGCTCTCCATTGATCTTTTGCTGGAAGTCTTTGAGGTTAAAGTCAGCATCCTGACGTTCTGGTGCATTGCTGGCCAGATAGTAACGCAGGTATTCGCCATCAAAATCCTGCACAAATTCATCCACCCAAATAGCCCAATTGCGGCTGGTGGAGATCTTATCGCCTTCCAGATTCATAAATTCATTGGCGGGGATATCATGCGGGAGGCAGTAGCGGGTGTTTTGCCCCATCAGCAAAGCCGGCCAGATCAAAGCGTGGAAGATGATGTTGTCTTTGCCGATAAAATGAACCATACGGGTTTCCGGATCCAGCCAATAGTCCTTCCAGAGCTCTGGCTTGCCGATCTTTTTGGCCCATTCCACAGTGGATGAGATATAACCGATGGGGGCGTCAAACCATACATACAGCACCTTGCCTTCTGCTTCGGGCAAGGGCACGGGCACTCCCCAGCTGAGGTCCCGGGTGATGGAGCGCTCGATAAGGCCCTTCTTCAAAAGATTGAGCATGAAGTTGCGTACATTTTCCTTCCAGTAGTCCTTGTGGGCTATCCACTGGGTGAGTTGATCTGTAAAATGCTCTAACTGGATGAACCAGTGTTTGGTTTCGCGAATCTCCGGTTCATTGCCACAAATCTTGCATCTGGGGCTTTTCAGCAAGGTGGTCTCATAGGTCTGTCCACACTTGTCGCATTGATCTCCCCTAGCTCCTGTGCTGCCGCACTTTGGGCAGGTTCCTTCTACATAGCGGTCTGGCAGATAGCGGGCATCATGCTGGCAATAGAACTGTTTGGTAGTTTTGGCTTTGATATGACCATTGGCATACAGATCGGAAAAGAACTGCTGTGCCAGCTCATAATGTTCATCCCGGGCTGTGCCGGAGAAGTTGTCAAATTCGATGCCGATGCCGTCAAAGGCGGATTTGATGCTATCATGATAACGCTTTACCACTTCAATGGGCTTAATCCCTTCTTTGTCGGCAGAGATTGAGATGGGTGTGCCGTGTTCGTCTGTGCCGCAGATATAGATCACGTCTTCACCTTTGAGGCGCAGGTAGCGTACGAAAATGTCAGCAGGCAGATAAGCTCCGGCCACATGACCTACATGCAGCTTACCATTGGCATAAGGCAGAGCGCTGGTAACGATGTATTTCATTTATTCTCCAAAAAATTCCTGATGTAAGAGGACGAGAGTTTTTGCTACCTGCTGAGTAGGTAAGATCAATTCCAGGCTCCGTTCTCCGTGTGAAATGCGTTTGATATCTATAGTCTGGGTAAGCTTCAATACTCTGGCCATAAAGGCAGGGTCTGCAGCCAGGCCAAGTCCGATCAGGATTACAAATCCCCAATTATGATCTTTAGAAAGCTCATCGTAGCCTGATTCTGTCAGAAGGTAATCGATCTCAGACTCATATTTGTCCTCAATATACAGCTCTAGCGCCTCGCCCTGCACGGTTATCTTAAAAACCTCATTTTGCCATTTATTGAGCAAGGTATGAGCTTTTTCGTCAAGGGGGATCAGGTATCGTAAAATGTTTTCTTTGTGGGCGATGGCGGTTACTTGGATTGTTTCCATAGTTTTGTCCTTGGGGCTTTCTTCGTTTTTGATCATGGTTCCTGGTGCAAAGGTGAAAGATGATTTGACCTCCACAGGTACTTTGTATTTACTGGCAAATTCCACCGCTCTGGGATGCAAGACTTTGGAGCCGTTATAGGCTAAGGCCAGCATATCCATAAAGCTGATTTCAGGTAGCAACCTGGCATTGCGAACTATTCTGGGGTCTGCACTATAGACTCCTGCCACATCGGTATATATCTCACAATGCTGAGCCTGTAGATAACAAGCCAGAGCCACTGCAGAGGTATCAGAGCCTCCGCGTCCCAGGGTGGTGATTTCCTTGGCCGTGCTCACTCCCTGAAATCCTGCAACGATCACTATCTTGGCTTTGTTCAATTCTTCATGAATGCGGAAGGCATTTACTTTCAATATCTTGGCATTGCCATGGTGGTCATCTGTGATGATGCCGCTTTGAGAACCGGTAAAGGAGATGGAGGGAATCCCCTCTTCCAGAAGAGCAAGTGAGAGCAGCGACATAGATATTCTCTCACCGGCTGTGAGCAGCATATCCATCTCTCTGCGGGATGGGTGGGAAGTAATCTCATGAGCAAGGCCGAACAGGCTGTCTGTAGTTCTGGCCATAGCAGATACTACCAGTACCAATTGATCGCCTTGATGATACTCTTGGGCCAGTTTTTTGGCGATAGCCTGAATCTGCGGCACACTGCCCACCGAACTGCCGCCAAATTTCTTTACTATAATCCCCATCTAAGCCTTAATTGCCGCTCGCAGTAGATTTACAAAGAGGGGATGGGGACGGTGCGGACGGGATTTAAATTCCGGGTGAAATTGCACTCCAAGATAAAAGTCATTGGTCGGATACTCCAGGATTTCCACCATGTCTCCGCTTTCTGATACTCCGCTCAGGCAGAGTCCTGCATCGATCATGATTTGCCGGTAGTCATTATTAAATTCATAGCGGTGTCGGTGCCTTTCACTGATTTTCAGACTGCCGTAAGTCCGATGAGCCAGGCTGCCTTCGCTCAGTTTGCAGGTGTATGCGCCCAAACGCATGGTTTTGCCCCGTTGCTTCTGATTGGACAGGCCTTCCATCAGCCGAATCACGGGCTGAGCTGAGTTTTCGTCAAATTCAGTGCTATGCGCCAGGTCTATCTTGCAGACGTTGCGGGCAAATTCTATCGCCATTACCTGCATGCCCAGGCAAATACCCAAAAGCGGGATGTTCCTGGTTCTGGCATATTGGGCGATGGCGATCTTGCTATCAATGCCATGAATGCCAAAACCTCCCGGGATAAGGATGCCATCGATGCCGGAAAGCTCTTTGTCAAGTCTATTCCTATCAAAGACTCTCTCCGAATCTACCCAAGTGATAATGATCTTTTTCTTGAGCTTTGCGGCAGCATGATATAGAGCTTCCACTATGCTTTTATATGCATCCTGATGTCTGATGTACTTTCCGCACACTGCTATCTTGACTGAGTCTTCGCTATGTTTGCGATTGTCCAGAAATTCCTGCCAGTGAGAGAGATCGATAGGGCGGGTTTCCATTTTAAAATGCCGGCAGATAATCTCTGGCAGATTGGCCTTATTATAGTTCATGGGGATTTCATAGACGCAGTTTACGTCGATGGCATTGATCACACACTCTTTGGCCACATTGGTAAAAAGTGAGATCTTGGAATATATTTCATCCCCAAATTGTTTTTCACTACGGCAGAGCAGGATATCCGGCTGAATCCCGATTTCCCTGAGTTTGTATGCACTATGCTGGGAAGGCTTGGTTTTCAGTTCTCCGGCGGATTTGATATAAGGCACATAAGTAAGCAGGATGTTCAAGGTGTTTTCATTGCCCAAATCGAGATGCAATTGGCGAATGGCCTCCAAAAAAGGCAGACCTTCGATATCGCCCACAGTACCGCCGATCTCGGAGATCACAAAGTCATTGCCTTCGGCCTGTGCTGTGATGCGCCGCTTGATTTCATCCGTAACATGGGGAATTACCTGGACAGTATTGCCCAGGTAAATTCCCTTTCTTTCGTTTGTAAGGACGCTTTCATAGACTTGTCCGGCACTGCAGCTGCTTTCGCGGCTGCAATCCTGATCTACAAAGCGTTCATAATGTCCCAAGTCCAAATCGGTCTCGGCTCCATCATTGGTAACAAAAACCTCTCCATGCTGGAAGGGGCTCATGGTCCCGGGATCCACATTCAGGTAGGGATCAAACTTTTGCAATACTACCTTGTAGCCCATGGATTTTAACAGCAGCCCGATGGAGGCTGTGGCTATCCCCTTGCCCAAAGAGGATAGCACCCCACCCATTACGAAGATGTATTTTGCCACTTATCTTCTCCTTAGACCATTGATTTGAGTTCGTCTAAGGACTCTTTGATGGCATTAACTGTGTAGGCCAGGTCTTCATCTGTATGTCTGTAGCAGATGTAACCGTGGTGATAGGGCTGCAGGAAGACCTTGCGACGGATGAGCTCGGTATAGAATTTCACTCTGAGCTTTTTATACAGGCCTTCATCATCTCTGAAGAAGGTGATAAAAGGCATCCAGGGGGCGCCACTGAATTCCACCGGCATCCCGGAATCTGCGATCACTTTATTCACGTCGGCGGCAAATTTTTCGCCTTTGGCTGCGACCACGTCCAGGACCTTGTCTCTTTGCAAAATCTCAATGGTCTTCAAGGCTGCTACGATGCTGTCGCTATTCGGGAAGAAGGTGGAGGAGAGAAACACATCAGTGGCCAGAACCTTCATATACTCTTCTTTACCTACCAAAGCAGCTACAGCGTAACCGTTGGCCATGGCTTTCCCGACAGTGGTGAGATCCGGGGTTACTCCCAAATACTCTTGAGCACCGCCCAAAGCTACTCTAAAACCAGTACGAATCTCATCAAAAATGAGCACACATTCATACTTGTCGGCCAGTTTACGCACGCCTTCAAGATATCCAGGTTTCGGCATTTCTACCGCAGAACCCAGAGGGTGACCTATGGGCGTGATGATGATGGCGGCCATATCACCTTTATTTGCCTTCAGCAAGTCTTCCAGTTTCTGAAGATCATTGTAGGGGAATTCCAAAACATCTTCATATAGCTTCTCAGGGATTCCACCTTTTACTTCCACACACCAGTCGTGCCAGCCATGGTAACCGCAGCGGGCTATCTTGGTTTTGCCGGTATAAGCCCGGGCCACGCGAATGGCGATAGTAGTGGCATCAGAGCCAGTCTTGACCAGAGATACCATCTCGCAAGAAGGAATAATCTCTTTGAGCTTGAGCACCAAATCATTCTGGATCGGCTGGGTCAAAGAGAAGCAAAAGCCCTTTTCATTTACCTGCTTTTGTACCGCTTTATCGATCTCTTCTTCCCGGTAACCGATGATGATCGGTCCATAAGCACAAAGATAGTCTATGTATTCGTTACCATCGACGTCGGTGATGCGTCCACCTTTGCCGTGTTCAAAATAAATCGGGTATTCGCCTTGCACGAAGTTGTAAGGACGACGGATGCCGGCCACTGCACCAGGAACGCTTTTTAACGCTTCCTCATACATTGCCATGCTTTTATCGAGTTTGAGTTTTTTTGCCATGTTTATTTCATCTCCCATAAAGTTGCAATTCCCATTCCTCCGCCGATGCAAAGCGAGGCTAAGCCTTTTTTGTTGCCACGGCGTTTCATTTCATGTAATAGAGTAACAATGATACGAGCTCCACTGGCACCGATGGGATGTCCCAGTGAGATAGCTCCACCATTGACGTTTACGATATCGAGATTCAATTTTCCCAGACCTTCTTCTTCCAGGCCTTTGAATACTGAAAGTGACTGTGCGGCAAAGGCTTCATTCAGCTCTGCCAGCTCTACTTCACCCAGCGACCATCCGCTCTTTTTCAGAACTTTCTTGATTGCAGGTACAGGGCCATAGCCCATGATGGCAGGATCTACGCCGGCCGATGCGCTCTGCACGAACCAGGCCAGAGGAGTAAGGCCCAGCTCTTTGGCCTTGTCTTCACTCATAACCAGGAGCAAAGCTGCGCTGTCATTGATTCCGCTGCTGCTTGCTGCAGTGACTGTACCATCTTTTTTGAAGGCAGGACGCAATTTTCCCAGACCTTCTACGGTCACACCGGCGCGGGGCATTTCGTCTTTATCCACCACGATCGGCTCGCCTTTGCGTTGGGGGATGGATATTGGCACGATTTCATCTGCAAAACGACCGCTTTTTTGGGCAGCTTCAGTTTTGTTTTGAGATTTCGTGGCAAATTCATCCTGCTGTTGCCTGGTCAGATTAAACTTTTCGGCCAGATTTTCGGCAGTAACGCCCATGTGATAGTCGTTGAAGATATCAGACAAACCGTCACGGATCATCAAATCCATCATGGTTTTGTCTCCCATGCGAGCGCCCCAGCGGGCATCTTTGAGGACGTAAGGGATCTGGCTCATATTTTCAGTGCCTCCGGCAACGACGATTTCAGCCTCTTCACAGGCTATCATCATAGCAGCCAAAGATACTGCCTTCATGCCGCTTCCGCAAACTTTATTCACGGTATAGGCTGGCACATAATCCGGAATTCCGGCATGGATGCTGATCTGACGGGCAATATTTTGCCCAAGGCCAGCTCCACAAACGTTGCCGACGATCACTTCGTCGATGTTTTCCGGTTTAACACCGGTTTCAGCAAAGATTGCTTGCAAGGTGTGCACCCCGAGCTGAACTGCGGATACATCCTTGAAGACTCCGCCAAAATTTCCGATAGGGCTGCGTTTTGCGCATACTACTACGGCTTGTTTCATCTTTCCTCCAGATTTTCTATGATATTTTTCTTTGTAATCCACTCAAACAAAAGCGGCATTTTAGTCAATGGCAAAGTTGGGCTTCCAGATTTTAGTGTTTTGGCGTTTTAAGGTTTGAATGTATTGGCAGGCTTAGGTTCAGCCTTACTGGGACTTATCCTTTTATTTTTAACACATTATGGATTCAGGGCAGGATGAGCATAGCTATATCATTTCTGTTATGCAAGATAAACCTCAATTCTGAGAGGGATAAATCTCACCAGTTTAGCTATTTCATCAAAAGCATCTTGTGAATCAAGGTGCTTTTAGGAGTGGTCATTCTATAGAAATATACTCCAGAAGCTACAGGCTTTCCTTTACTGTCAGTTCCATCCCAGGTTATAGAATGCTGTCCG
>Ga0265293_10001049_pt1 | contig 62303 bp, 39 predicted proteins | sample Munlanlewell138R_FD_192505 | JGI IMG/M metagenome (GOLD analysis project Ga0265293, IMG submission 192505) | Leachate microbial communities from a municipal landfill in Southern Ontario, Canada - Leachate well 138R | ecosystem: Engineered > Solid waste > Landfill > Unclassified | place: Canada...
ATCTCGGCGAGCGCCGGATAGCCCGCTTGCAGGTCATCCATGGTCTGGTAGGCGCCTTCCACGGTGCGGTAGCAGGCATAGCCCGGGATGCTCGGATAGCCGGCTTTCGTGATCTGTGGCAGGCCGGACTGCACCGCATCGCGCATCTTCGCGTAGAAGCCGCGCAACTGCGCCGTGCCGGCACTGTCGATGCTGACCGCGAGGCCGGCCTGCTCGAGCAGCTCGATGCCGCGCTCATCGGTGTCAACGCGCAGCACCTGGCGATTCGCATCGACGATGGCGTGCTGGAAGTGTGCGGTCGCGCGGATCAGGGCGGCGCGGTCGGGATAGTGCGCTTCCACCATCCATTCATCGGCGACGGCCGATTGGCTGGCAAGGAGGGCGAGGCTGGCGGCAAGGACGAGGTTGCGCATGCGAGGTTCCGGGGACAAAACCCGGCCATGGTAAATCCGCGCGATGCCTGCTGTCGCGTGCGCTGCAACATCGCCTGAGTGGCTACACTTCCACGCCTGCAACCCGGTGTCCCTGGCCACCGCCGAACCCTGACTGATCATGACCGATACTTCCGTCCCCTCCGCGATCGCCGCGCGCGCCGCGGCGCTGCGCAGCCTGCTCGAGGATGCGGCCTATCGCTACTACGTGCTCGACGATCCGACGCTCGCCGATGCCGAGTACGACCGCCTGTTCAGTGAACTGGTCGCGCTGGAAGCGGCGCACCAGCAACTGGTCACGGCCGACTCGCCCACCCAGCGGGTCGGCGCCAGGCCGAGCGGGCAGTTCGCCGAGGTACGCCACGCGCTGCCCATGCTGTCGCTGGCCAACGCCTTCAGCGACGTCGAGGTGGAGGAGTTCGTGCGCCGCGTCCGCGAGCGCGTGGGATCGGGCGAACTGGTGTTCTCGGTCGAGCCCAAGTTCGACGGTCTTGCCATCAGCCTGCGCTACGAAGACGGTCGCTTCGTGCTTGGCTCCACGCGTGGCGATGGCCAGGCCGGTGAGGACGTGACGGCGAACCTGCGCACCATCCGGGCCATTCCGCTGAACCTGCGCGGCACGGGCTGGCCAAGCGTGCTCGAGGTGCGCGGCGAGGTGTACATGCCGCGTGCCGGCTTCGAGCGCTACAACATGAAGGCACGTGCCTCGGGTGGGCGCATCAAGCCGCTGGTCAACCCGCGCAACGCGGCCGCCGGCAGCCTGCGCCAGCTCGATCCGCGCATCACCGCGCAGCGCCCGCTGGCGTTCTATGCCTATGCCTTGGGGGTGGTCGAAGGCGGCAGCCTGCCTGCCACCCATTCGGCGACGCTGACGCGCTTGCGCCAGTGGGGCTTGCCGGTCAGCCAGCTGGTGAGCACGGCGAAGGGTGCCGAGGGTTGTCTTGCCTATTACCGGCGCATCGGTGCGACACGCGACGACTTGCCCTTCGATATCGACGGCGTGGTGTACAAGGTCGATGACCTGGCGGCCCAGCGCGAACTGGGCACGGTGGGGCGCACACCGCGTTGGGCCATTGCACACAAGTTCCCGCCCCAGGAGCAGCAGACCACGGTCGAGGCGATCGACGTGCAGATCGGCCGAACCGGCGCGGCCACGCCGACCGCGCGCCTTGCGCCCATCTTCGTCGGCGGCGTGACCGTCACGAATGCGACGCTGCACAACGCCGACCAGGTGGCGCGGCTCGACGTGCGCGTCGGCGACACCGTCATCGTGCGCCGCGCCGGCGATGTGATACCGGAAGTCGCGCGCGTGGTGCCGGAGCGGCGCCCGGCCGGCACCGTGCCCTGGCAGATGCCGACGACCTGCCCGGTGTGTGGGTCGGACATCGTGCGCGAGGCGGGCGAAGTCGTCGCGCGCTGCACCGGCGAACTGGCCTGCCCGGCGCAGCGCACGCAGGCCATCGTGCATTTCGCTTCCCGCCGCGCCATGGACATCGATGGGCTGGGCGAGCGCTACATCGAGGACCTGGGCGAGTTCGGCTATCTCACCTCGCCTGCCGATCTCTACAAGCTGCGTCTGGATGATCTGCTGGAAATGAAGCGGCGCGCCGACGCGCGCGACGGCACCACGCCGGAGACCGTCAAGGCCGGCAAGGTGGCGACGAAGTGGGCGGAAAACCTCATTGCCGCGATCGACGCCAGTCGGCGCAGCACGTTGGAACGCTTCCTGTATGCGCTGGGCATCACCCACGTCGGCGAAAGCACGGCCAAGGCACTGGCGGCCTGGTTCGGTGACCTGGACCTGATCCGCCGCATGCCCTGGCCGCTGCTCAAGCGCGTACCCGACATCGGCGGCGAGGTCGCGCGCGCCATCGATGGCTTCTTCCAGCAGGCAGCCAACCAGCACGTCATCGACGCCCTGCTCGACCGCGGGGTGGTCGTGAGCGGCGCGCACGCGCCATCGCCGAGGCTGCGCGCGGGCCTGGACGTGGCGACCCTGCTCGCCGACCTGGAAGTTCCGAAACTGACCCCGTTGCGTGCTGCCCAGCTGGCCAGCCGCTGCGGGCAGGTGGATGAGCTGCTGGAAGTGCCCGAGTACCAGCTGATCGGCGCCGGCCTGCCCGCGGACAGTGCGGCCGCCTTCCTGGTCTGGCGGGACGAGGCCGCCCATCGGCGCATCCTGCAGCGCAGCTTCGCCATGCTCGAGGAACTGCAGGCCCGGCTTGCGCACGCGGTCGAGGGCGCGGCCCTGCCGCTGGAAGGCCAGACCGTCGTCCTGACCGGTACGCTGGCCAGCCTCACCCGCGAGGAGGCGAAAGCGAAGCTCGAAGCCCTGGGCGCCAAGGTCGCCGGCAGCGTATCGAAGAAGACCCGCTTCGTCGTTGCCGGTGAGGCGGCGGGTTCCAAGCTCGACAAGGCGCGCGAGCTGGGTGTGGAGATCTGGGACGAAGCACGCCTGCTGGCGCTGCTGGGACCGGTTTCCTGAGGCGCCGATTGCGTCCCGGCGCCGTATGCCGCCCCATGCCGCTGCGCCCTGGCCGCGACATGGGGCGCGTTCATCCCCAGGCGTCCGCGAACGGTGCGGTGACAGGCACGACCCGGCGCGGCCGGCGCCACGTTGCGTCGTGGCGCCGCTGCAAGTCGCCGGCGCAAGGGCGGCGCACCTTGTCCACGCGCCACCGTGCGTCCGTTGTCCTCACCGGTGCGCAACCTGCGCGCGGTTGTCATCACTCACCCGATCGATGAGTTCGTTGAACGGATCGATGCCCGCCTCCCAGGGTTCGCCATCGACGGTGACGGTGATGGTGCTGTCGCCGTCGGCCACCGTTCGTCTCTCGAGGTACAGCGGTTTGCCGTCCTCGCCTTCACCCGGCGCGGGCTTGGCAAACACGCCGATCGTGATCGGGATATCCAGTCTTGCCGGTGTCTCCTTGCCCTTGCCGTCGGCGTGGAACTTGGCGGCGTGGATGTTCATCGTGACCTCGTGGCGGCCATCGGCAAGTTGCCGGGAGGTCGCCGAAACCATGCGGCTGTCGAACAGCGTGATCCGGTCGAAGAAATCGGTAATGAGGTTCTGGTTCCCCGGGCCGGCGACCGCGCGCAGTTCAGCGATGAGGTCGCGCGTATCGGTGTACGGGGGTTGCTGGAAACGCACCCTGTCCAGCCAGGTACGCAGCGCGAGGTTGACCTTGTCCTCGCCGATGTAATCGGCCAGCGCGTACATGATGACCGAGCCCTTGCGGTAGTGGATGTAGGGCTGGTTCTCGACCAGCGCCAGCGGCAGCTCCTCGATCTTCTCGTCGGCCCGGCCGGACAGGTAGCGGTCGAGCTCGTACTTGAGGAACTTGCGCATCTGGTCCTTGCCGTAGAGGTGCTTCATGACCATCAGTGCGGAGTATTGCGCCAAGGTTTCACTCAGCATCGTCGCGCCCTGCACGTTGGCGCCGATGGCCTGGTGCGCCCACCACTGGTGGGCAATTTCGTGCGCCGTGACATAGGTCACGTAGTCGATGTCGGTCGCCTTGCGCAGATCCGCGATGAAACCGATCGATTCTGAAAAGGGCACGGTATTGGCGAACGACTGCGCGAACGACGCGTAACCCGGGAACTCCAGGATGCGCAACTGGCGGAACTGGTACGGGCCGAAATTCGTCGTGTAATAGTCGAACGAGAGCTTCATCGCCGTCAGCATGCGCTGGATGTTGTACGGATGTTTCGCGTCGTGATAGACCTCCAGCGCCACATCGTGCCAGTGGTCGCGCGCCACTTCATAGCGCGCGGACTGGAACGAGAAGAAATCAAGGATCGGCGTGTCCTGTACATAGTGGAACCAGCGCCGGTCGCCCTCGGTCCATTCCCTTTCCAGATAGCCCGGCGCCAGCGCGATCTGGTCGGCATCGGTCGAGAGCGTCGCCTCGAAGTGCACCCAGTCCGCGTCGCAGGAAAGCGCGTTGTTGGCATGCGCGGCAGCGTCATCGCGCTTGGCCATGCGCGAAACGGGTCCGAGACCGTACTTGCGCCGGTCATTGTTGTCGGACAGCTCGCGGCCGTCGTTGTAGCAGAATCGCGGGAACGCGAAGCTGTTGATGAAGGTGCCGTTCTGCACGAGTTGCTCGCCGGTCGGCTCGTTGGAAAAGCCCGGATAGCCGGCGTGGATGCGGAAACCGAACTCCATCGACGCACCGGGTTCGAGCGGCGTGTCGAGCCGGTAACGGTAGACACCGTGGACGGCGTCGGCCTGCAGCACCGTGTGCGCGGGAAGATCGAAATCGAAATGGAACGCCCGCGCCGGCGACGGAGGCAGCTCCACGTACAACTCGCTGATCGGCTCGGCATGCTTGTTGACCAGCGTGTAATGGCCATCGACATCCGCCCTGCGCTGCTGCGGATGGATCGCGACGGTGACCTCGACGGCGGTGATGCGGGGACCGGCCACGCCCATGTACCTGCGGTATGCCTTCTCGTAATCGGCGTCACGCAGCTGCTCGGCATCATGGGACAGGTAGCGGTACAGGCCATGTGTGTTGTGGAAGGCAAACGCGCCGATCGCGACGAAGCCGACCAGGCTTGCCGCCAGCAGGATGCCGGCCGGGGCGCCGGCGCGTTGCCAGGCGATTCGCCCGCGCGCGCGCCAACCGCCTTCGTTGCCACGTACCCAATACCACGCGGCCGTCACCAGCAGGGCGATCGCGAGGCACGCCCAGTACGCGCGGAACCACAGGTTGCCGATCCAGAACGTCCCATATCCATTCATGTCCGAATACGGCGCATCCGGCGCGGTTCCATACCGGTACAGATGGTCCGCCAGGTGAAACTGGGCCAGCACGATCATGGCAACCAGGTAGGCGACCAGCAGGCCATAGCCGACAAACTTGTTGTTGGCCCACACCTGCAACACCACGGCGAGGATCGCGAGCAGCAGGAAGCGCGGCAGGTCCAGGCCGATGTATTGCAGGTACACCAGCGGCTGCAGGTTGGCGTATCCACGCAGCAACTGGTAACCGATCGACAGCAGTGAGCCGGCCACCAGGAACGCGAGGATGATCGCGGCGAGTGCCGTGATCTTGGACAGCAGCGGAATCCAGTCCGGCGTCGGAAATGCATCGGTGACCTGGCTGATGCGCGCATCACGCTCGCGCCAGACCAGCTCGCCCGCGTAGAAGCCGATGATGATGACGAGCAGGAACGTGTAGGACTGGTCCATCGCCTGCGTCATCAGGTGCGTGACCGGCCACACGCTGGTGCCGAAAATCTGCTCACTGAAGTACAGGCTCGCCGCGAGATTCAGGAAACCGAAGGCCAGCATCACCAGGAACGCGGTTCCACGCAGAACGCTGCGCGTGTCGAACCAGGCAAGTCGCAGGAACTGGACGAGGCGCGCTCCCGCCCCCGTTTGCAGGTGGACGGTCGGCATTGTGATTGGACTGGCTGGCGAAGGCGCCGGTACCTGCGCCTGCGTGCTCGCCCGGCGCCGGCGCCACGGCTGCAGCCCTTCGCGATCCGGCTTGAACAATGCGATCGTCGTCGCCAGCAACCCGACGCCGATCGCCAGCCACAATGCCCGGTTGCCGAGCATCACACCGAACAGTCCGGGAATGCGCACGTTGCGGTCTGCCGGCGTCCAGTAGCGCGTCGCCAGGTCCATTGCGCCCAGCCCGAACGGGTCGATCAGCGCACCCAGGGTCAGGTGCGAAATGTTGCCTTTGCCAAGGGCCACGCCGGCGATCGTCCACAGCACGAAGAAGGCGATCACGCCGATGTAGGTACCCAGCATCGAGCGTGTCAGGGTGGCGAGCAGGAACAACAACGCTCCGAGGAAAAAGAGGTTCGGCACTACCAGCACGCCAAGTCCCCAGGCGTAGGCGGCCCACCGCGTGGGGCCGAGCCGGGCCGGATCCAGCCACGGCATCAGCGAACCGAGCCAGGTACCCAACGCCACGGCAACCAGGATCAGGACACTCACCAGCCAGCCGGCCGCGAACCGTCCGCCGAGGTAGGCGCTGCGCCGGATCGGCGTGGAAAACATCAGTTCCGCGGTCCCGGATTCGAAATCGCGCAGTGCCGCGCCGGCGACGAAGATCGTGAGCAGGAACAGTCCGAGCACCGAGAAGAATCCAAGGACCTGGATCACGACGAAAGGCGCATTGCGGTGGATGTTGCCAATGCCGCCGCCGATCGTGACCGTATCCGAGCTCGCGGCCATGAAGGCGAGCGCGGCAAGCGCAAAGGCGATCAGCCAGAACAGCGGGCTGCGAAGCTGCTGGCGCAGCTCGAAACGGAGGATTTCGCCGAACATGCAGTACTCCTCAGGCTGCCCGTGCCGCAGGCGCGGCGGCATGGCGCAACTGGCCGAAGTAGACGTCCTCCAGATCCGGTGAAACGCTTTCAAATCCAGCTTCCGGCTGCGCGTCGGCAAGGACGTGGATCACGGTATTGCCGGCCACCAGGCGCGTGGACAATACATTCAGCCGCGCGCGGTAATCCTCCAGCGCTGCCTTGTCGATCGCACGGCGCCACACGCGCCCTTCCAGCGCACGGATCGTCTCGCGCGGCTCGCCGGTCAGGCGGACCTCGCCCTCGGCAATGATCGCCATGCGCGGGCACAGCTCGGTCACGTCCTCGACGATGTGCGTGGAAAGGATCACCACCACGCGCTCGCCGATCTCGGCGAGCAGGTTGAGGAAGCGCTGGCGTTCCTCGGGATCGAGGCCCGCGGTGGGCTCATCGACGATCACCAGTTTCGGACTGCCGATCAGGGCCTGCGCAATGCCGAAGCGCTGGCGCATGCCGCCGGAGAATCCCCCCAGCTTGCGCTTGCGCACGTCATGCAGGTTGACCTGCCTGAGCAGGGCCTCGACGAGGTCGCGGCGCTCGCCGCGCTGCGTCACGCCCTTCAGCATCGCGAAATGGTCCAGCATCGCCTCTGCCGTAACCTTTGGATACACGCCAAATTCCTGCGGCAGATAACCAAGTACCCGGCGCGTGGCCGGCTTGTCGACCAGCACATCGATCGGCTCCGCTCCCGGCTCGCCGAGCGTGATGGTTCCGCTATCGGGCTCCTGCAACGTCGCGATGGTGCGCATCAGCGTGGACTTTCCGGCACCGTTGGGACCCAGCAGGCCGAACATGCCGTGGGGAATATCCAGCGAGACGTTGCGCAGGGCGCGCACGCCATTGGCGTAGGTCTTGGAGAGATCGCGAATCGACAACATGGCAAGCTCCGGAATTGGATCTGGGCGAAGGTGTCCAGCATGCACTCGGCAAGCGTGCGCGCGGCGACATGTGCACGCCTGTCCCACAAGTCATTTGCCGTTCGTGCCGGTATTGGCCTTGGAGATGTTGGCGGCGCGGTTCCGGCGGAGCGTGTTGCGCACGTCGGCAAATCCGTCGTTCGCGTCGACCGTCAAATCAACATCTTGAAAATCAGCTCCACATGATTCCTGCCCAGGAAAGGTCGGTTGCCGCGCGCATCCAAACGGTCGCGGTCGAGGGCTTCGCCTATGTGCACTCGTTTGACGGCTTCTGCGACGACCCGCGGGACGTGTTGCCCAATGAAGCGGCGAGCGAGGACTTCCTGGAGGTGTATTCGCAGCTCGAATGGCCGGCCGGGCTGCGTGAAGCGCTTCTCACGCGTGCCGGCGCCGTCGCGGACGCCGAACTCGCAAGAGGATTCGACTGGAACATCGGGCGGCTCGCGCGCCTTACTGCTGGCAACGACGAAGCGCGCCTGCTGGCGCTGCCGGGAGCGGCTTCCTGAGGCGCCGATTGCGTCGCGGCGTCGTGTGCCGCCCCATGCCGCCGCGCCCTGGCGGCGACATGGGGCGCGATCACACCTAGGGCGTGGGCTCGAAACCGTTCCTGAAGATGATCTCCCCGGCGTAGATGACCGAGCAGTCCACCGCCACGTCGGTGACGTTTGCGCCGTTGATGGTGCCGCTGCCGTTGCTGATCTGGCACAGCGTGGGCCGGCCGCTGGCATCCGTCACCGTGTAGGCGGCGCCATCGGCGAGCAGGCTCAGGAAGCCGAAGCTGCCGTTGCCGACCGAAATCTGCGCGCCGCCGTTCAGGGCAAGCACGACCACGTCACTGCCGAGCAGGCCACTTACCGTGCCGCCGACCGAGTAGCTCGCCGCGCCGGCCACCACCAGCGTGTAGTCCTCGGCCTGGCCGTAGCCGGCGCTGTTGCAGGCACCCGCTTCGGAGCTGTATTTCTTGATCACGCGCAGGCGCACGGGCCCGGGTGTGACCGACGCGGGCACGGTGATGTCCGCACTGGCGTACTTGCCGTCCTCGCCGGTCGAATTGATGATGTCGCCGATGAAGTGGCCTTCGCCCGCATCGAAGCTTCCGTTGCGGTTCCAATCGATGTAGGCATTCACCTTGGTGGTGTAGTTGCCGACGGTATTGCCCTCGACGAGCATCGCGTACACCTGTCCCGCTTCGATGGTGCCGCCGGTCACGCCCAGGAAGTCCTCGTGTGCCGGGCTGCCGCTTGGCGAGGCGGGACTGCGGTGGTCGATGCCGCTGAACTTCACCCGGGTGATCGGCTCGACGCCGTTCGGGAACGTCACCGGGCAGTAGGGCTCGGGGAAGGTGACGCCGGTGGTGAAGCTGCGTGCGGCGCTCCAGGTGCCTGCATCGCAGGCGTTGCTGGCGCGCACGCGCCAGTGGAAGGTCGCCATCGGTGTCAGGGGCGGCGTCACGGTGACCGAGGTCGCGCCGCTCACGGTACGGCTGAACACGACGTTGGCGAAAGCGGCGTCGCTGGCCACTTCAACCAGATAGTCGGCCGGACCGCCGCCTGCCGCCGTCCAGGAGAGGACCGGGCTGGTGGACACGTCGGTGGCGCCCGCCGCCGGGGACACGAGCGCGGTGGTTCCTGGCAGCGCATCGTTCAGGGTGAGCGCAAGGCTGCGGGAGCTGGAATCGGTGCCGCTGGTGCCGATGACACGCAGGGAATATGCCCCGGCCGGCGCGGCGCCAAGCGCACTGAGGGTCAGGCTGGATGTGCCCGGCGGCGTCACGGCGGGCGGAGAGAACGCCGTGCCGACGCCGGCCGGCACATCGCCGGCGCTGAGAGCGACCGGGTCGACGAATCCCGCGTCGGCGGAGACCTCGACGGTCACGCTGGCGCTGCTGGTGGACGCGGTGCATACGGCGAGCGAGGCGGGATCGAGGCTGAGCGTAAAGGGGCTCATGCCGATGCCGTCGATGTATTCGGCGCCGGTGCCGAGCGGGTCGAGATGGTCCTTCATCCGCGTCGCCGGCGTGCCCCGCCCTTCCCAGGCGACGGCCAGCTGCCCGTATTCATCGGAAAGCGCCGAGCCGGTCGCGCCGCAATACGAGCTCCCGCCGCTCAAGACGCCGACGAGGCGCTGTGCCGCGGTGTAGAGCGGCGAGCCGGACGAACCCGGTTCGGTGACCCCCGGCGGCAGGCTGGGGGGCGGATTGGAGATGTTCGGCAGGATCGGTGGTGTCGGATCCCAGGCGGCGTGCCAGTGCGTGTTGATGCCGCGTGAAATGCCGCTCACCGTCAGCGGGAAAGGCACGAAGGTGATGCGCTTTTCATCCACGTTCGGATGGTGGATGGAAGCACACAGCCCCACCGTCGAGGTGGGATCGGCAGGTTCGGCGCAGGCGGCACCGACACTGCGCCGGTCCCAGCCTTCCCAGTACAGGTTCCAGGCGGGATTGAATGCTTCGTCGATCTCCACCAGCGTCCAGTCCGAGCAGGTCGGTCCCATGCCGCTGGCGCAGCTGCTGGAACTGAACGGATTGGGCGTGGCGGCGACGAAGGTCGCGCCGGAACTGGCCTGGGCCGGATTCGGCGGATTGCTCTGACCGCTGGCCGGCGTGCCCGGGGTGCGGCAAGTCGGCCACTCGTAGTTCCAGTAGAACACCGCGGTCGGCGAGCTGGAGGCGGTCAGTCCGCAATGGCTGGCGGTCGCGAACAGCCGGCGGCGATCGCCGCCCGTGTTGTTCACCAGCGAACCGGTGCAATCGTCCTGGCCGCCGAGGGTGATGGCCGCCACCGCGCGGCGCGGCGCATTCCACGGATCGGCCTCGTCCAGACAGGCGACGTCCATGTTGCAGGTGCCCGAGTTGATTTCGTCGGCCGAGCAGGGGCCGTACTTGGGCTGGCCGATGTCCGGCTGCACGTAGCCTGCGCTATGGCCGCCGAAGCCGCGATAGCCCTGGTTGATGCGGCTGAGCAGAAGCTCGACCCGATCGCGTTCGCGCGTATCGACGTCCAGTTCGATGACGACGTCGGACGCGGCGATCACCGGCGTCCAGAGCTGCCCGTGCGGCTCGTTCCTGCTTGCGTCCCAGGGACCGGCAAGCTGGCGGTGCTGGCTGTCGTAGATGTACAGCTGCGCCGAGGGCGGCAGGCGGTAATGGGTGAAGCCGAAATTGAGCGAGGATGCGCCCTGCGCCTGCACCCGGTAGCGCCAGATGCTGCGGCTGCCCACTTCCTCCCAGGTGCCGGCCGTGCGCGTGTCGAGCGTCGTTTCATGCGCGATGGCGAAGCGGTGCGGGCGCCCCTCGGCCTGGCGCAACGCATCTTCGGCGGCGATGCGTGCCAGATCGAGCTGCGGAAAATGGATGGTGTCCACCTGCGAAAGCGGCAGGACACCACCGGCCAGGGCTGCCGGCGCGGCTGCCTGGGCGGCGCTGGCGAGCGCGGCGGCAGAGCAAAGGAAAAGACACGCGGCCAGGACGGCCAGGCGAAGCTTGCGGAACATCGCGGTTTCCCCGGGTGTGGTTGCCCCCGCAAGGTATTCTGATCCAGGGATGAACGCAATTGCAGCGCAGGTTGCCGTGCGTGCCATTGGTCTGGATTGGCCATCCAGACGCCCGCAGGCGCCCGCCAGGCATTCGCATGTCTTCCGGTCGGCAACGCCACCTGCCGATGCCGCGCGCACTGCCGGGCGTCGTCGCGTGGCGGGCCGGGGCGCATCCGCCGGCGTGGCGTGCACGCGCCGGGCCGCGCGCACGTCATGCGTGAGACGGACTGCCCGATCGAAAGCTGGGGGTGATGAAGGGTGCCACTGCGCTGCAACGCGCCTCCCGGTCACCGGTTCACGCGCCTGGCGAACCCTGCAGCCGGGAGCCGGCGCCCACCGGTGCGACCGGCCTTGCGGCGATCACGCGGGCAGGTCGCCCGCGTGATCCGGTGAATTGCCTCAGGCGGCCTTGCGCTCGCCCGTCTCCGGCGCCGAAGTGCGGATCAGGTGGTCGAAGGCGCTGGGCGCCGCGGTCGAGCCCTGGCCCATGGCAATGACGATCTGCTTGTAGGGCACCGTGGTGCAGTCGCCGGCGGCGAACACGCCGGCCAGCGAAGTCTCGCCGCGGTCGTTGATCTCGATCTCGCCGCGATTGGACAGCTCCAGCGTGCCCTTCAGCCAGTCGGTGTTGGGCAGCAGGCCGATCTGCACGAACACGCCATCAAGGTCCACGCGGTGTTCGTCGCCGCTCTTGCGGTCCTGGTAGATCAGGCCATCGACGCGCTGCCCGTCACCGGTGACCTCGGTGGTCTGTGCCGAGACGATCACGGTGACGTTCGGCAGGCTGCGGAGCTTGCGCTGCAGCACCTCGTCGGCGCGCAGCTGGCTGTCGAACTCGATCAGCGTTACATGCCGGACGATGCCGGCAAGGTCGATGGCCGCCTCGACACCCGAGTTGCCGCCGCCGATCACGGCCACGTGCTTGCCCTTGAACAGCGGGCCGTCGCAGTGCGGGCAGTAGGCCACGCCCTTGTTGCGGTATTCGTCCTCGCCGGGCACGTTCATCTGCCGCCAGCGCGCGCCGGTGGCCAGGATCACCGTCTTGGACTTGAGCGAGGCGCCGTTGGCGAGCTTGACCTCGATGAGGTCCTCGCCGCGGACGAGTTCGCTGGCCTGCTGCAGGTTCATGATGTCCACGTCGTACTCGCGCACATGGGTTTCCAGTGCGGTGGCGAACTGCGGGCCTTCGGTATAGGGCACCGAGATGAAGTTCTCGATGGCGAGCGTGTCCAGCACCTGGCCGCCGAAACGCTCCGCTACGATGCCGGTAACGATGCCCTTGCGTGCCGCGTAGATGGCCGCCGCCGCGCCGGCCGGACCGCCGCCGACCACCAGCACGTCGAACGCCGGCTTGGCCGCGATCTTCGCCGCCTCGCGCGCCGCGGCGCCGGTGTCGAGCTTGGCGACGATCTGCGCCAGGCTGACTCGGCCGCTCTCGAACGGCTCGCCATTGAGGTACACCGAGGGCACCGCCATCACCTGGCGGCGCTCGACCTCGTCCTGGAAGGCCGCGCCGTCGATCGCCGTGTGGCGGATGCGCGGGTTGAGCACCGCCATGAGGTTCAGCGCCTGGACCACGTCCGGGCAGTTCTGGCACGACTGCGAGTAGTAGCTCTCGAAGTGGAAGTCGCCGTCCAGCTGACGTACCTGTTCCTGCAGTTCGGCGTCTTCCCTGGACGGATGGCCGCCGACCTGCAGCAGGGCCAGCACCAGCGAGGTGAATTCGTGGCCAAGCGGCAGGCCGGCGAAGCGCAGGTGCACGCTGTCGTCGGCGCGGGCGATGGCGAAGGAGGGACGGCGCACGTCGTCGGCGTCGCTCTCGATCAGCGTGATCCTGTCGGACTGTGCGGCGATGTCGTCCAGCAAGGCGCGCATGTCGCGACCGGTCTCGCTGTCATCCAGCGCAGCGATCAAGCGGATCGGTTGCTGCAAGCGCTCCAGGTAGGTCCTGAGCTGGGCCTTGAGTTCATCATTGAGCATGGCGTCGGTCTCCAGTTCCGGGGCAGGCAGGCAGCATCCGCAACGAGGCGGACGCGGAAATTTCGGGGAAGGCAAGCCGCAGGCCGCGAGCGCGGATGGCGGTTTGCCGCGCGGCCGCCCAGGAGCGGGCGGCCGGCGGCCGGGTGCATGCGCTCAGGCATGCGCCCGCAGGGGTCAGATCTTGCCGACCAGGTCGAGCGAGGGCGCGATGGTCTGCTTGCCTTCCTTCCACTTCGCCGGGCACACCTCGTTCGGGTGCGCGGCCACGTATTGGGCCGCCTTGAGCTTGCGCAGGGTCTCGGTCACGTCGCGGGCGATGGCGTTGTCGTGCACTTCCATCGTCTTGATCACGCCTTCCGGGTTGATGACGAAGGTGCCGCGCAGCGCCAGGCCCTCCTCGGGAATATGCACGCCGAACGCGTTGGTGAGCTGGTGGGTGGGGTCGCCGACCAGCGGGAACTTCGCCTTGCCGACTGCCGGGGAAGTGTCGTGCCACACCTTGTGCGAGAAATGCGTGTCGGTGGTGACCACGTACACCTCGGCACCGGCTTTCTGGAACTCCGTGTAATGCTCGGCGGCGTCTTCGACTTCGGTCGGGCAATTGAAGGTGAAGGCAGCCGGCATGAAGATGATGACGGACCACTTGCCCTTGAGGGTCTGGTCGGTCACTTCCACGAACTTGCCATTGTGGAAGGCCTGCGCCTTGAACGGCTGGACGGTGGTATTGATCAGGGACATGGCGACCTCTCGTGTTGGGGGAAACGAATCAGCCTGCATAGGGTAGGACATCGATAGTGTTTGGTAAAATTGATTGTTTCAATTACTTCAATAGCCAGTGCCTATTGCCAGGCTGTCCCGCGGAGCGCGTACCCGGGAGCGGCAAGACCGTACACTCTCCTCCCATGCCATTGTCCGCTTGCCTGCATGAACGTTTCGACTGACGCAGCATCACGCAGGCGGGGTGCGCTGCGCCTGCGTGCGGCGCTGTATACGCTGATCCGCGATTTCTTCGCCGCCCGCAACGTGCTGGAAGTGGAAACCCCGATCCTGTCGGCGGCCGGCAACACCGAGCCGAACATCGAGAGCTTCAGCACCGTATTCAGCGGCCACGTGGATGCCGGCGCGCGCGAGCGTTGGCTGCGTACTTCCGCGGAGTATCCGCTGAAGCGCCTGCTGGCCGCGGGCATCGGCGACTGCTACGAGCTGGGTCGCGTGTTCCGCAACGGCGAGGCCGGACGCGGCCACAACCCCGAGTTCAGCATGCTCGAGTGGTACCGCCTTGGCCGTGACCATCGCGAACTTGCCGGCGAGACCGTCGAACTGGTCCAGGCGGCGCTGGCGCTTGCCGGCCGGCAGGCCGCGGTGGACCAGCGCAGCTATCGCGGATGGTTCGTGACGGAACTTGGCCTTGATCCATTCACCGCCTCGCCGGAGGAGCTGCGCGCGCCGTTGGCCGACGTGCACATCGACGACCGGGGACTGGTGCGCGATGACTGGCTGGATCTGCTCATCACCCACCGCCTGCAGCCCGGTTTCCCGACCGACCGCATCAGCGTCATGTACGACTTCCCGGCCAGCCAGGCGGCACTGGCGCGGATTCGCCCGGGCGATCCTCCGCTGGCCGAGCGCTTCGAGCTTTACCTCGGCCCGTATGAACTGGCCAACGGCTATCACGAGTTGCGCGATGCCACCGAGCAGCGCGCGCGCTTCGAGCGCGACAACGCCCGGCGGCGCCTGCGCGGCCAGCGCGAGCTGCCCGTGGATGAACGCCTGTTGCGGGCTCTCGGCCACCTGCCTGCCTGCGCCGGCGTCGCGCTGGGCATCGAGCGGCTGTTGATGTGCCTGGCCGGCACCACGGAAATCCGCGACGTGCTGGCCTTCCCCTTTGCCGAGGCCTGAGGCGCGACCGCCATCGGCCTTGCTTTCACGCTAACCTAACGCGTTTCGCGCCGGGCGAACCAGGCCGGCGCCAGATCGCGAGGATACCCATGGCCATCACCCAGGCCCGCACCATGCCGGGCGTGCTCGAGCTCCTGCCGCTCGACCAGGTTGCCTTCCAGTCCATGCTGGACGCCATCCGGCGCAATTTCGAGCGCTTCGGCTTCCTCGCCATCGAGACGCCGGTGATGGAGTACTCGAACGTGCTGCTGACCAAGCAGGGCGGCGAAACCGAGCGCCAGGTGTATTTCGTGCAATCGACCGGGGCCCTGCAGGCCGCCAGGGAGGGCGAGCTGCCGGAGCTGGCGCTGCGCTTCGACCTCACCGTGCCGCTGGCGCGCTATGTCGCCGAGCACGAACGCGAGCTCGTGTTCCCGTTCCGCCGCTACCAGATGCAGCGCGTGTATCGCGGCGAGCGCGCCCAGCGCGGGCGCTTCCGCGAGTTCTACCAGTGCGACATCGACGTGATCGGCAAGGATCAGCTCTCGGTGCGTTACGACGCCGAGATCCCGGCGGTCATCTACAACGTCTTTCGTGACCTGCGCATCGGCGATTTCACGATCCAGATCAACAACCGCAAGTTGATGCGCGGCTGGCTGGAGACCCTCGGCATCCAGGGCGCGCCGGCGCAGGCCGCGGTGCTTCGCGAGGTGGACAAGCTCGACAAGCGGGGTGCCGAGGCGGTGCGCGCGACGCTGACCGGCGCGGACTTTGGCCTTGCCGCTGACGCTGCCAGCGCGTTACTGGATTTCGTGGCCTTCCGCTCCACTTCGCTGGACGCGGCCCTGGCGCGCCTGGATGCGCTTGGGTCGGGCAGCGAGGCGCTGGAGCAGGGGCGCGCCGAGCTCAGGGAAGTGCTGACGCTGATCCGCGCCTTCGGCGTGCCCGAATCGCATTTCGCGCTCAACCTCTCCATCGCGCGCGGCCTGGACTACTACACCGGCACCGTGTACGAAACCACGTTGAACGATCATCCGCAGATCGGCTCGATCTGCTCGGGTGGCCGCTACGAGAACCTTGCCGGCCACTACACCCGCTCGCACCTGCCGGGCGTGGGCATCTCGATCGGTGCCACGCGCCTGTTCTGGCAATTGCGCGAGGCCGGCCTGATCGGCAGCGGCCGGAGCACGGTGGAGGCGCTGGTCGCGCAGCTGGACGAAGCCGACCTGCCGCGTTACCTCGGCCTGGCCGGTGAACTGCGGGCGGCGGGCATCAACACCGAGGTGATACTGGAAGCGGGCAAGCTGGCGCGGCAGTTCAGGTATGCCGACCGTGCCGGCATCCGTTTCGTGCTGCTGCTCGGCAGCGAGGAGATCGCGCGCGATGCGGTCACCGTGAAGGATCTGCGTGCCGCGACGCAGGAGACGATCGCACGTGGCGAGGTGGCCGCGCACCTGCGCGCGGCGCTTCGGTAGGCTTCGACCGTGGACGCCTTGCCATTCCGTAACGAAGCAGGATTGCCGGTCTACGCGAGAACCGACCCGCTTCCCTGCGTGTTCCACTCGCATCCCTGCGAGCGGGTTACTTTCTCTTGCATGCCCAAGAGAAAGTAACCAAAGAGAAGGGCACCCCGCAGCGGCGCCCTTCGGGTTCGTGGTCGCCGGCCGGGGTTTGCCGACGGCACGTCCCTGTGCCGACGGCAAACGCGCGCGAATCCATTCGTGCGCCCCTGCGGGCCTCTTCGTCGGGCGCCCACCGCCGCTGAAGGGGAGTGGGGCGTCCGCCATCCTGTCATTCAAACTGCATACTGTCGTCCATCTACGAGCCAACCGGAACAAGAACCACCATCATGTCGACCTCCCCCATCGTCCTCAACGGCTCCGCCCTGACCCGCGACCAGGTGGTCGCCGTGGCGCGCGGCGCAGGTGTCGTGCTCGACGCGGCGCAGCTTCAGCACGTGCAGCGCGCGGCCGACTTCCTTGCCGCCAAGGTCGATTGCGGCGAGCCCATCTACGGCGTTACCACCGGCTTTGGCAGCAATGCGGACAAGCTGCTGGGCATGCGCCGGGCGCGCGACGAACTGCCGGGCGGCAACCCGGATGCGCCGACCGGCTCGCTGATGGAGGAACTCCAGCACAACCTCGTCATCTCGCATGCGGTTTGTGTCGGCAAGCCACTGGCATGCGAAGTGGTGCGCGCGATGCTGGTGATCCGCATCAATACCCTGATGCGGGGCCATTCCGGCATTCGCGTGGCGACCCTGGAGGCGCTGGTCGAGTTGCTCAATCGCGGCGTGGTGCCGGTCATTCCCGAGAAGGGCTCGGTCGGCGCCAGCGGTGACCTCGCACCGCTCTCGCACCTGGCCATCGTGCTGCTCGGCGGCGGCGAGGCTTTCGTTGATGGCACGCGCATGGACGGTGCCCAGGCGCTGGCGACGGTCGGGCTGGCGCCGATCTCGCTTTCGTTCAAGGAAGGCCTGGCACTCAACAACGGCACCGCGCAGATGCTGGCCACGGCCGTGCTGGCGCTCGATCGCCTGCACGACCTCATCGAAACGGCCGATCTGGCCGCGGCGATGACGCTCGAGGCGTTCGCCGGTCGCGGCGGCGCGCTGCGCGAGGAAGTCCACGCGCTGCGCCCGCATCCGGGCCAGGTGGCGTCGGCGCGCCACCTGCGCGCCCTGCTGGATGGCTCGACCCTGGTCGATATTGCCTATCACCTGGTGCCGCGCTTTCGTACCTGGACCGCGACCGCCTGGCACGCGGCGGACGATCAGGCGCGCCATTTCGACATTGCCTGGGATTGGGTACCGCCCGCCCAGCGCCAGGGTCGCGAGGCGTTCTACACGCGCTTCCTGCCCTTCCGCGGCGGCAAGAAGATCCAGCCGCAGGATGCCTATTCCCTGCGCTGCACGCCGCAGGTCCATGGCGCGGTGCGCGATGCCTGGGCGCAGGCCTGCCGGGTCATCGACGTCGAGCTCAATGCCGTCACCGACAATCCGCTGATCTTCCCGGAAGCCGATCACGCCGCCGTCATCGAACAGCAGGTGATCTCGGCCGGGCATTTCCATGGCATGCCGCTGGCGCTGGTGATGAGCTATGTGAAGGCGGCCCTGCCGGTGCTGGCCTCGATCTCCGAGCGCCGCCTCAACAAGTTGGTCGACCCGGCCACCAACGATGGCCTGCCGGCCTTCCTGATCGGCAACGAGGACGCCACGGATTCGGGCTTCATGATCGTGCAGTACACCGCTGCTGCGCTGGTCAACGACCTGACCACGCGGGCCCACCCGGCCAGCGTGTATTCGGTACCGACCAGTGCGAACGCCGAGGATCATGTCTCGATGGGCGCCAACGAAGCACGCCACGTGCTGGAAATGACCGAGGATCTCGGCTACGTGCTCGCGCTGGAGCTGTTCACCGCGGCGCAGGCGCTCGATTACCGCCAGGCCATGCTGGATGCGGCGCGCAAGCTGGCCCAGCGCGGCGACTGGCAGGCGCTGGCGGGCAAGGTGGTCAACGCGCCGGCGGTGGATGATCCGGCGCGCACCGGTTTCGAGGACGAGGTGCGCGCGCTGATGGGCGCACTGGCCGAGGCGCCGCCCTTTACGGCCGGGCAGGCGGTGGAGCGCGCACGCGCCGCGCTCCGCGCCCGGGTGGCCTTCATGCACCGTGATCGTGCACTCGACCGGGACGTGCGAACGATCTGCGAATGGGTGGCTGCCGGTGGGTTGCGGCAGGCGCTGGAGGCGTCCGCGCCGGGCGCCTGAGGCCGCCCTGGGCGCAGCCGCCGGCACGCCCGCTCCCGGCCCGCGATTCGTTCTGCCGGCCCGGTCGCTGCGGCGCGGCGAAAACCGGCTATGCTGCGGCCATCCGGCGCGGGGGCGCGCCGGCTCCCCCCGCGTTTCACACGTACCTGCCTGGAGCTGCCATGCGCCATCCGCGTCCTGCATTCACGCCCGCGATCCGTTCCACGCCGCTTGCGGCCGCGCTGGGCCTGGCCTTGTGCCTGGGCCTGGGCATCTCCGCGCCGGCCTGCGCAGACGTCGTGTCAGGGGCGGCGGGGACCGGCGAGGAGGCGAGCGGGCCGGCCCGCTACACGATCGTTTTCAAGGGCGCGCCGCTGGCGGCGTACCAGGGCGAAGTGGCCGGTTTCGACGCGCCGCCACGCATTGCGCGCGGTGCCAATCACGCCAGGCTGGATGTGCACGCGCCCGCGGCGCGCACCTGGGTCGCGCACCTGCGTCAGCAACAACAGGCTTCGCTGCGTGCGATCGAGAGCCTGCTCGGTCGTCCACTGCCGGTCCTGGCCTCGATGCAGCACGCGCTGAACGCGGTGGTGGTGGAACTGTCCGCGCACGAGGCGGCACGCGTCGCGCAGCGCGCCGACGTCGATTTCGTCGAGCGCGAGCATCAACTGGAGCTTCTCACCTCGCGCAGTCCCGCCTTCATCGGGGCGCCATCCATCTGGGATGGCAGTGCCGCGGCCGGCGTCGCCTCGCAGGGCGAAGGCGTCGTGGTCGGCGTGCTGGATACCGGCATCAACTGGCAGAGTCCCGCCTTTGCTGCCGTGGGGCCGATCGACGGTCACGTGCATGTCAACCCGAACGGCGCCGGAAATTACCTTGGCCTGTGCGGGCCCACGCCGCCGAATGCGGACCTGGGGCGTTGCAACGACAAGCTGATCGGCATGTATGACTTCACCAGCACGTCACCCGGGCGCAGCGCCACCGATCTCAATGGCCATGGCTCGCATACGGCCAGCACCGCCGCCGGCAACTTCTGGGACGCACCCTTCGGCGGGGGCAATTTCCGCCTCTCCGGCGTGGCTCCGCATGCGAACGTGGTCGCGTTCCGTGTCTGCACGACGGGGTGCTCGACGGTCGCCTCTTCGCAGGCCGTCAACCAGGCGGTGGCCGACGGTGTGGTCGACGTCATCAATTTCTCGATCAGCGGCGGCACATCGCCCTGGACCGATTCAGTCTCGGTCGCCTTTCGCAACGCCGTTGGTGCCGGCATTTTCGTCGCCGCGTCGGCGGGCAACGACGGGCCGGATGCCGGCTCGGTCAATCATGTCGAACCCTGGGTGGAAACCGTGGCTGCATCGACCAAGGACGAGGTGACGGGCTTTCGCTTCGACGTCACCGCCCCCGGCCTGCCGCCGCCGGAAGCGCAGCACCTGCCGTTGCGCCCGGCGGCGCCACCCTTGCCGACGGCGAGCCTGGTGGATGTCCCGGTCGTGCCCAGCCCGACATTCACCGACGGCAGCAACGATGGATGTGCGAGCTTCCCGCCCAACACGTTCACGGTGTCCGGCGTGGGCGCGGTGGCGGTGCTGGCGCTGGATCAGAACGCCAGCAACTGCAGCAGCGGCACGCGGCGTGGCAATGCGCTGGCGGCCGGGGCCATCGGCGTCATCTTCGTCGATCGCGATTTCATCAACCTCGGTGCCAGCGGGACTTCGTGGTCCATGCTGCGCGCCGATTGGGAGATCGCCTGGACGGTGATGGAAGTCGACCCGCAAGGCGCGCGCGCATCGCTGTTGCTGCCGGCGGTTTCCTTCCCGCAGCGGGGCGACGTGGTGTCCGATTACAGTTCCCGCGGGCCGCTCGCCAACGGCGGGCAATACCTTGCCAAGCCCAACATTACCGCGCCGGGGACGGACGTCCTCGCCGCCTATCGGGCCGACGCCGGCGGCGCGAGCGCGACGGCGATGCAGAACGGCACTTCGATGTCCGGTCCGCACATCGCCGGTGCGGCGGCCCTGCTGCGCGCCGTGCGGCCGGACTGGACGCCAAGCGAGATACGTTCGGCCATCAACATGACGGCCCGGACGGATGGACTTGTGCGTGCCGACGGCAGCCCGACCGACACCTGGGATCTCGGCTCCGGGCGCGTCGATCTCGAGCGGGCTGCCCTGAGTGGGCTGGTGCTCGATGAAAGCGTGGCCCGCTTTGCTGCGGCCAACCCGTCGGCAGGCGGTGTGCTGGCCGATCTCAACCTGGCCGAGTTCACCCACGGCGCCTGCGCGGCGAGCTGTACGTTCACCCGCACCTTGCGCAGCAGTGCCCCCACCCAGGAGACCTGGCTGGCTTCGGTCAGCGGTGACTGGGCGAGCGCGGTGACGGTGGTGCCGGAGAGTTTCAGCATCGCACCCGGCGCGACGCAGGTGATCGAGGTCGGCATCGACGGCAGTCGCCTTCCTGCGGGCTGGAATTTCGCCCAGCTGGTGCTCGAGGCGCAGGCGGGCGAGAACGCGGATGAACTGTTCCGCGACGGCTTTGACGGTCCGCAGCCACCGCCGGAATCGAACTTGCCGAGGCTGCATCTGCCGCTGACGATCCGGCCCTGAGCCTGGCGCGGGGCGGCGCGTGGCGTGGTGCGCGGGCCGGCGCGGCGCGCGCGCCGCGCACGGCGGCCCCCATCTTGGGCGTTCGAGGCGGCAAGTACAAGACTATCCGCACCGGCGTTGCGCCCCTATGATCGACGCATGTCTGTCGTCCTTGAACAACCGCGAACCCTGTTGCCTGGCCGCTTCGAATGGCTGATGGGGCTGTATGCGGAGAACTATCACCGCCTGACCCGGCTGTTCCATCCGCAGCAGCTGGCGCTGGGGGCCTACCGGTCGTCGCTGGACGATGGCCTGGATCTGCGCCTGGACGTGCTGGAGCGCCATCGCTACACGCTGGACCTGAAGCTGACCTATTGCTTCGTGGATGACGAAACCGGTCACCATGCACCGAGCGCGCAGTTGCGCATGTACGAGGATGCGCACCTGGCCGAGGTGCTGGCCTGCCACCCGGATCGACGCCTGGCGCGCGCGATCGGCCTGCTGCGGCCTTCACGCGCGCAGTTCCACGAACGTGTGCGGGCCAGTTCGTTCCTCAACCGCTGGCTGGAATATCTGGCCAGCCAGGGCCATTCCGCCGGCACGCTGGAACCGCTGCCGCTGCGCGCCGGGGCATCGGCCGCCGCCTGACGCATCGCGCGGGCCCCGTGTTGGTTTGCCGCACGTGACGACGCGGAGGCCATCCCTTCCACCCTGCCAGGAGGAAGTGTCATGCCCGATTCCACCTGTCTGCTGGCCGATGTCGGCGGTACTCATGTGCGCTTCGCGCGGGTCGACCCGACCAGGCCCAATCCATTGGCCGGAGTCGCCAGCGTCAGCTATCGCGTGGCCAAGTTTCCCGACCTTGCCAGCGCCGCGCGGCAGTTCCTGGCCGGGCAGGGCGGTCATGTGCGCCAGGGCGTGTTCGCCATCGCCGGCCCGGTCGATGCCGGCAGCGTGCAGATGACCAACCACGCCTGGACCATCGCGCAACCTGCGCTGATGGACGCTCTGGGCCTGGAGGCGCTGCACGTGATCAACGATTTCGTCGCCATGAGCCTGGCGATCACCCTGCTGGGCGAAGGCGACGTGCGTGCGCTCGGCGAGCCCGCGCCGCCCGCCGACGTGGCGTCCGCCACGCGCGGCTTCGCGGTGGTCGGCCCCGGTACCGGCCTGGGCGCCGGCGCGCTCATCTGCCAGGCGGATCGCCCGTTGGCGCTGGCCACCGAAGGCGGTCATCTCGGCTTTGCCCCGGCAACCGACGAGGAGATCGCCATCCTGCGTTGCCTGGCGGCGCGCTTTGGCCGCGTTTCCAACGAGCGCCTGCTGAGCGGCGGCGGCCTGGTCAACCTGTACCAGGCACTGGCGCAGATCGCCGGCACGGCGGCCGAAGCGCTGGCCCCGGAAGACATCACGCGACGTGCGGCCGCCGGCAGCGACCCGGTCTGCAGCCGCGCGGTGGAAATCTTCTGCGAAGTGCTCGGTGCCGTTGCCGGCGACCTGGTGCTTGCCTACGGCGCCTGGGACGGCGCCTACCTGGCCGGTGGCCTGTCGCCCGTCCTGCTGCCCTGGCTGCAGCGCGGGGGATTCCGCAAGCGCTTCGAGGACAAGGGCCGCTATGCGGCGCGCATGACGCGCGTGCCGACCGTGGCGATCATGCACCGCGAACCGGGCCTGCTGGGCGCCGCCGCCTGCGCGCGACGCCAGTTTGGATGACCGGACGCTGGGATGGACACGGGTTTTCAGGGTATCGTGGTGCGTTCCCCGTCACGTGACTGCTCGGATGTCTCCTGATTCCAGATGGCTGGTTCCGCTCGCCCTTGGGCTTGCCTGCTCCGCGGCGGGCGCCGCGCAGATCGCACCGGGCCTGGGGGAGCAGGTGGCAGGCGAAGGCACGCTGGACGTCCTGCTGGTGCTGCCCGACCAGGCCCGTCCGTCGATCGGGATGCCGCCACCCGGCGACTACAAGGCGCGCCGGCGACAGCTGGTCGATGCCTTGCGCCGGCGCGCGGCCGACCAGCAGGCGGATGTGCTGGCCTGGCTGACCGCGCGTGGCGTAGAACATCGTGCCTACTGGATTGCCAACCTCGTGTGGGCACGCGTGAGCGCGCCCGAGCTGGCCGCATTGGCCGCGCGCGAAGATATTGCTCGCATCGAGGCCAACCCGCGTATCGCCGCGCAGCTGCCGCAGCCGCTGGCCGGGCCGCTGTCCGCCCCGATCGCGGCGGGCATCGAATGGGGCGTGGCAAGGATCAGCGCACCGGCCGTGTGGGCCGAAGGCCACACCGGCCAGGGCGTTGTCATCGGCGGCGCCGATACCGGCTACCAGTGGAACCACCCGGCGCTGAAGCGCGCCTATCGTGGCTGGGATGGCGTCACAGCCGTGCATGATTACCACTGGCACGATGCCATTCACGATGCGGTCGGCAATCCCTGCGGCAACGACGCGCCGGCACCCTGCGACGACCAGGCGCACGGTACGCATACCGCCGGCACCTTCGCCGGCGATGACCACGCCGGACACCAGATCGGCGTGGCCCCCGGGGCGCGCTGGATCGGTTGCCGCAACATGGCCGATGGCTGGGGCACGCCGGCGCGCTACATCGAATGCATGCAATGGATGCTGGCCCCGACCGATCTTCAGGGCGCCAATCCGCAGCCGGATCTGGCCCCCGACATCATCAGCAACTCCTGGGGCTGCATCCCGTCCGAAGGTTGCCAGGTGGGCAACGAGATCCACGCCGCGGTCGACAACGTCGTGGCCGGCGGCATCCTTTTCGTGGTTGCCGCCGGCAACGACGGGTCGGCCTGCAGCAGCATCTTCAATCCACCGGCGACCTACGATGCGAGCTTCGTCATTGGCGCGACACAATCTGACGATGAGCTGGCCGGCTTCTCCGGACGCGGCCCGGTCAGCGGCAGCATACGCATGCGTCCCGACGTGGTCGCGCCGGGCGTGGGCGTGCTGTCCAGCGTGCCCGGTGGCGGTTACGGCACCATGAGCGGCACGAGCATGGCGACGCCGCATGTCGCCGGCGCCGCAGCCCTGCTGATGTCGGTCAATCCGGCCCTGAAGGGCGACCCGCAAGCGGTCGCCGCGCTGCTGCGTGCGACTGCGGTGCGCACGGGCATCGGCGATCCGTGGAACAGCGGCTGTGGCGGCCTGGGCATGGGCGACTGGCCGAACTACCAGGCCGGTTACGGGCGCATCGACGTGTACGCCGCGGCGCTGGCGGCGGCGCCCGACCAGCTGATTTTCAGCGACGGGTTCGACGGCCCGGGACCGGAAGGCGACTGACCCACGCAGGCGCGTCGCTGCGGCCTACAATGGGCTGACCGTGGCCGCGCGGATGCCTGCGTGGCCGCCACCGTGACCGAGGCCCGATTCGATGGAAGCGCAATCCCCTCCCCAACCGCAGGCAGCACGTCGCGAAGCACTGGTCGTGGCGATTTCCTCGCGTGCGCTGTTCGACCTGGGCGAAAGCCACGAGCTGTTCGAGCGCGACGGCGTGGACGCCTTTGCCCGCTACCAGATCGCGCGCGAGGACGAACTGCTGGCGCCCGGCATCGCCTTTCCGCTGGTGGAAAAACTGCTGCGGCTCAATCGCGCCGCACCGGTCGCGCCGCGGGTCGAGGTGATCCTGCTGTCACGCAATTCGGCCGACACCGGCCTGCGCATCTTCAATTCGATCGAGCACTACGGCCTGGACATCGCGCGCGCAGCGTTCACGCGTGGTGCGCCGACCTCGCCCTACGTGCACGCCTTCGGTGCCGACCTGTTTCTTTCGGCCAACCCGGAAAGCGTGGCCCAGGCGCTGGCCGCAGGCGTGGCGGCAGCGACGATCCTGCCCTCGCGGGCGGCGCAGCGTTCCAGCGAGCAGTTGCGCATCGCCTTCGACGGCGACGCGGTGCTGTTCGGCGACGAATCGGAAACCATCAACGAGCAGCGTGGCATCGATGCCTTCCACCGCAACGAGACCGAGCGCGCGCGCGAGCCCCTGTCCGGCGGCCCGTTCCGCGGGTTCCTCGATGCGCTGCACCACCTGCAGGCTGCGTTCCCGAGCGAAAACTCGCCCATCCGCACGGCCCTGGTGACGGCCCGCTCCGCGCCCGCGCACAAACGCGTCATCCTCACCCTGCGCGAATGGGGCGTGCGCATCGACGAGGCGTTGTTCCTCGGCGGTCGTTCCAAGGGGCCGTTCCTCGAGGCCTTTGGCGCCGACATCTTCTTCGATGATTCCAGTGTCAACGTGGAATCGGCGCGCCAACACGTCGCCACCGGCCACGTACCCCGCCGTCTGGTCACGCCGGCGCCATAGCGGGGTGGTGGGCCCGAACGCGGCGTTCGGCTAGCGCATCAATGCCGATCAGAACGGGCCGAGCGCTTCCACCTTGGCGATGAGCGCGCGGCGGATGACCGGATGCAGGGGTTTGTGCCAGTGGACGATCAGATGCTCCGGGCCGGCCGCGACGAAACCGGCGGCGGTCGCCACTTCCAGCGCACGCCGGTCGCCACAGTGGCCGAAGAAGGCGTCGCAGCAGTCGGCATAGCGCTCGAACGCGTATTTCAGCACCAGGTACCAGACGCCGCCGGCAGCCTGGATCGCGTCGCGGTGTGCCGGTGTCATGGCACGGATCGTCGCCCCTTCGCTGCACGAACCGCCGGAAAGATAGACTTCACCGAAGCGACGCATGTGCGAGTAGCCGGCCACGTGCAGGCTGCCGGCAGGATCGCGGTACAGCGCAACCAGGTGACGCCCCGCGTCCGGGGGCGGCGCAGCGAACTTGCGCCGGAACAGTGCCCCCGCCAGGAAGTGCGCGTCATCGACTTCGCTGATGGTGAAGAAGTCGCGCAGGTCGGCGGGGAGGGTGTGAGTGGCGTCGCGTTCCATGGTTTCATCTGCCGGGCAAGGTGCCCAGCGTAGCGAAGCGCGCGGGCAAACAGTAGCCGGATGCGGTTCGGCCGGGCTCGAGCTTCGCGCGCCGGCACCCGCTTGCCGATCCCTGGAGGAGTGGCCATGACACTTCCGCGCATCAGCGTGCAGCAGGCGCGCAACCTGCAGCTGGCCGCCCAGGGCCTGCTGGCGCGGCCGCGCCGCCGTGCACGCAAGGCCGATGTGCTCGCGGCTCTTCTTCGCATGCGTGTGCTGCAGATCGACACCATCCATGTCGTCGCGCGCAGTCCCTACCTGGTGCTGTTCTCGCGTCTTGGCAGCTACGACCCATCCTGGCTCGATGACCTGCTGACCGAGGGCGCGGTCTTCGAATGCTGGGCGCACGAGGCCTGTTTCGCGCCCATGGCCGACCATGGCCTGCATGCAGCACATCGCGGCGGGCGCGCGGCGCATTGGGCAATGCGCCATGCTGCGCGGGTGCTGCGCGAGGACGCCGCCGAACTCGATGCGCTGCTGGAGCGGATCCGCGCGCACGGTGAAGTCAGGGCCGCCGATTTCGTGCGCCCGCCGGGGATGTCGGGCAGCGCCTGGTGGGGCTGGAAGGACGAGAAGCGTTGGCTGGAAGCCCTTTTCGCACGTGGTGATCTGATGGTCGCGCGGCGCGAGAACTTCCATCGCGTCTATGACCTTGCCGAACGTGTGCTGGCCCGCGGGCATGTGGTGGCGGCGGGTGGCGCGCCGATCGAGGAAGACTACAGTCGCGCGGCGGTGCGCGCGCTCGGCATCGTCCAGGCACGCTGGATCAACGACTACTTCCGCTACGGGCCGCGCCTGCGCGACGAGGATCTCGTCGAGTCGGTCGGCTCGGGTGAACTGCTGCAGGTGGAGGTCGCCGGCTGGACCGCGCCCGGCTACGTGCACCGCGACCATGCGGGTCTGCTGGATGCAGCCATCGGCGGGCGCCTGCGCGCGACCCATACCACCCTGCTGTCGCCCTTCGATCCGCTGGTGTGGGATCGCCAACGCGCAGCGCTGATGTTCGGTTTCGATTACCGGCTGGAATGCTACACGCCGGCAGCGAAGCGCCGCCATGGCTACTTCGTGCTGCCGATCCTGCACCGCGGCCGGCTGGTTGGGCGGCTCGATGCCAAGGCGCATCGCAGTGAGGGCGTGTTCGAGGTCAAGGCGCTGTTTCTGCAGGATGGAGTCGCGCCCACCACTGCACTGGCGGTTGGCCTGCGCGACGCGATCCGTCGCGCCGCGGCCTGGCACGGCACGCCGCAGGTCGAAATCGGACCCTGTGAGCCGCGCGGACTCCGGGCGGCGTTGCTGCGTCATTTGTAGGTCCGCCCCGTCTCCTGGCGGCTGGGCCGTGGCAGGACTTCAATCCCACCCGCAGGGCTTCGTCGTGGAAGCGATGCAAGGCCCGACCGGCGTCGGCTCCGCAGGGTCGCCGTGGGAGGGAAGTCCCGATGCTCTTGTGCCCAAGGGGTAGGGAAAGCATCGCGGTTGACGCCGCTCCCACAGTGCTCCCCGTTGGGGATTGCCAAGACGCCGTGGGAGGGACTTCAGTCCCGATGCCTTCCATCGCGGGGGTGGCAATGAAAGCATCGCGGTTGAAGCCGCTCCCACGGGTGCGGCCCTGGTCAGGCGCACTCAACCCGGCTGGCGCTGTCCCTGGTTGCGTCGGCGTCCCTGCTGCTTGCGTGCGCCGGGGCGCGTGTCGGCGCCCGGCTTGGCTGCGTGCGGGGCACGCGCGTGGCGCTGCGGGGGACGCTGGCGCTGGCCCTGGGCCGGGCGTGCGGTGCCATCCACGCGCACCGGCACGGCCGGTTCGAAGCCGGCCACCGGCTCGATGGCGACTTCCTGCTTGAGCATGCGCCGGATGTCGCGCAGCAGGCCTTCCTCTTCATGCGAAACCAGCGAGATCGCCAGGCCTTCGGCGCCGGCGCGACCGGTGCGGCCGATGCGGTGCACATAATCTTCGGCCACCATCGGCAGGTCGAAGTTGATCACCATGGGCAACTGGTCGATATCCAGACCGCGTGCGGCGATGTCGGTGGCTACCAGTACCCGCACCTTGCCGCGCTTGAAGTCGGCGAGCGCACGCGTGCGCTGGCTCTGGCTCTTGTTGCCGTGGATGGCTGCGGCGCTGAGGCCGGCCTGTTCGAGCATGCGCGTCAGCTTGTCGGCACCGTGCTTGGTGCGGCTGAACACCAGGGTCTGGCGCGCATCCTCGGCCAGCAGGTGCAGCAGCAGGTCGCGCTTCTTCGCCGACTCGACCGGATGCATGCGATGGGTGACGGTGGCGACCACGCTGTTGGGCTTGGCAATCTGGATTTCCACCGGATCACGCATGAAGTCCTTGGCCAGCGCCTTTATTTCCGGCGCGAAGGTGGCCGAGAACAGCCAGGTCACCCGGTTCTGGCGCGGCAGGTGACCCAGAATGCGCCGGATCGCGGGCAGGAAGCCCATGTCGAGCATGCGGTCGGCCTCGTCGAGGATCAGCACCTCGATATTGGAAAGATTGACGCTACGTTGCCCGATATGGTCGATCAGGCGGCCCGGGGTGGCCACCAGGATTTCCACACCGCGGCGCAACGCGTCCACCTGCGGTTGCATGCCAACGCCACCGAAGATGGTGGTGGAGCGGATGCCCACATGCTTGCCATAGCCGCGCATGCTTTCGTGCACCTGCGCCGCCAGCTCGCGCGTGGGCGTCAGCACCAGCGCGCGCGGCGTCTTCGGCTGCGCGGGCTTGCGCTGGCTGACATAGATGCGCTCGAGCAGCGGCAGCGAGAATGCCGCCGTCTTGCCGGTGCCGGTCTGTGCGCCGGCGAGCAGGTCGTGGCCGGCCAGCGCCGGCGGGATGGCCTGCAGCTGGATCGGGGTGGGATCGGTGTAGCCTTGTTCGGCGAGCGCGCGCAGCAGTGCCGGCGCGAGGCCGAGGGATTGAAACGACATGTGATGCTCCTTGCCGCAACCGTCGCTGTTGCGCGGGTGCGATGATGGGACCCGGCAGCTTGCCGGCCCGGCCCGCGCGCTTCCATGAGCCGGCGACGGACTGGATGAATGGGGCGGCCCGGTGCAATGGCAGCCGGTTCCGGATTTGCGGCGACGGGAGTCGAGCGGTGCGGGAGCGGGCGACGGCCTGGGAAGGCATCGCGGTCGCGTTCCCGGAGGAAGATCGCGCAACGGCGCAACAAACGCCCGCTTATTGTACGCGAAAACGCAGCGCTACAATGGGTGATGGGCAAGAATTTGTCGGCAGCGCACCTGGCCTGGCCCTTTTTGCTGGCCGTGGCTGCGCTGATCGCGCCCGCCGGGTCCGCGTCGGGAGGTAGCGGTCCGCTTGGGGCGGGGCTCCACCATCAGGTGCGCTTTGCCGGCTACTCGCCTCTGGCGGGTACTCGCGCGCTTCTCTCCCGCGTGTTGGCGCCGTTGGCCGAGCGGCGCGCGCTGGCCCTGTATGTGGCGCGTGGTCAGCCGGTTCCCGAGTACACGCTCGACCTCACCGACGAGCACTTCACCGTCTTCGTTCCCGCGGAACCGCCGCCGGCGCGCGGCTACCCGCTGCTGGTGTTCATCCCGCCCTGGTCGCGGGCCGACGTGCCTGCGCGCTGGCGAGGCGTGCTCGAAGGCAATGGCGTGGCCTGGGTGGTGGCGGCGAACTCCGGCAATGGCCAGCCCGACCTGACGCGCCGCATGGCGCTGGCACTCCATGCTTACGCCAATGTCGCCGCCCGCCTGCCGGTTGATCCGGGCCGGGTCTACCTTGGTGGCTTCTCGGGCGGCGCACGCGTCGCGGCGCAACTTGCCCTTGACTATCCGGAAGTGTTTCGCGGCGCCATCCTGGACGGCGGCAGTGATCCGGTCGGCAGTGCGCACCTGCCCCTGCCGGCCCCCGAGTTGCTGGATCGCGCCCAGCAGGGCCTGCGCCTGGCGTACCTCTTTGGCAGTGCGGACGCGGCCAGTGTGGCGGCAGCCCAGGCCTCGATTCGTGCGGCACGCCAATGGTGCCTGCCGGCGCCCGTGCGGCTGGAGATGCGTGGCCATCCCCACGAGCCCGCTGATGCGCGGACCTTGCAACGCGCTCTGCGCCTGCTGGAAACCCCGCTCGGGCCGCGGGCCGGCCTTGCCGCCTGCCGCGCCCGACACGAGGCTGCGCGGCAGGCGGCGGTCGCTGAGGTCGATGCGCTCCTTGTGAGTGGACAACGCGACGAAGCACTGGCCGCCCTGCGCGCGCTGGATGGTCGGTTCGCCCACTACGCCGGGGCGCAGATCGAGCGCCTGGCGGCGCGGCTCGGCTACTGAAATGCGCAAATCGGCGGACAACAGTGTGGCGGTCACCGGCGTGCGCCTGGATGTGTGGCTGTGGGCGGCCCGCTTCTTCAAGACGCGCGCGCTGGCCAAGCAGGCGATCGAAGGCGGCAAGGTGAAGTTCGATGGCGCCTCCGGCAAGCCGGGCAAACTGGTGCGCCCGGGCACGCGTCTGGACATCACGCGCGGTGAGGATCGCTTCGAGGTCGAGGTGCTGGCGCTTGCCGTGCAGCGCGGCCCGGCCCCGGTGGCGCAAGGGCTCTACCTCGAAGCCGAGGCCAGCCGCATTGCCCGCACCGAGGCGGCCGAGCAGCGGCGCCTGACCGGCGCCAGCGAAGCGCGCCCAAGGGGCAAGCCGGACAAGCGCGCACGGCGCCTGATCCGCGCGCTGGGCGATATCGACGCCTTCTAGCCTGCGCGTCACGCTTCCTGGAATCCATGTCGGCGCAGCCGCGTCGTGGAACTCGCAGCCGGTTCGCCGGGGCAGGCGTGGCCAGGGTGACCGCCGTGTCCGGGCATGCCGGACATGACGCCAGGCACTGGATGCCGGTGTTCAGACCGGAAGCAGCCTTCCGAGTCATTTGCCCTGCGCCCCGCACGCCCGTCGGCGCGTGACGCCCCTTGCCTGGCCCTCAGTTCCCGGTGCTCGCCACCGCGGTCGAGCGCAGGGGCAAGCGGATGCGCGCAACGCAGCCGCTGGCGTCGCTGCGGTTCTGCAGCGCCAGGCTGCCGTCATGCTGTTCGATGATCTGGCGGGCAAGCACCAGGCCGATGCCGGAACCACCGGGCTTGGTGGTGAAGAAGGGAACGAACAGGTTCTTGCTCGGTGGCAGGCCGGGGCCGTCGTCGCTGACTTCGACCACCAGGCTGCCGGCGTCCACGCGCCAGCCCAGCGTGACCCGCCCGCCGGCCGCTACCGCGTCCACCGCATTCCTGACCAGGTTGATCAGCGCCTGTTCGATCTGGTCGGGATCGATCTCGACGCGGGTTGGCGGTGACTTCTCGACCGTGACGGACATGCGCTGTTCCAGGCGCACCACGCGCTGTGCGATTTCGCCGAATTCCACCAGATGCCGGCTGGGCGGCGGCAGCCGGGCAAGGCGTGTGTAGCGGGCCATGAAGCGCGCCAGGGCATCGGCTCGATCGGCAATGACATCGAGGCCGCTGGCGGCATCCTCGCGCCAGTCATGCGGCAGCGGTTCACGGCTCACCAGGCGTGACACCGTTTCAGCCATCGAGCGGATCGGCGCCAGCGAGTTGTTGAGCTCGTGGCCCAGCACGCGCAGCAGGCGCTGCCAGGCCAGGCGTTCTTCGGCACGCAGCGCGCGACTGAGATCGGAGATGACCAGCAACTGGTGCGGGCGGCCGTCGGCGCGAAAGCGCGCATGGCGGATTTCCCAGCGCCCGCTGGCACCCGGGAATCCATGCTCGAGCACCTGGGCACCGTCGCTGGCAAGGAAGGGCGCAAGGCCAAGCGCCTGCGCGGTACGCCCGTCGAGTTCGCCCATGGGCTTGCCGAGCAGGCGTTCGGCGGCCGGGTTTGCGAGCGCAAGGAAGCCGTCGGCGTCGAAACTCATCACGGCGATGTCGAGGGCGGCCAGCACCTTGGCGAGCTGCGCACTCTTCTCCTCCACAGCCAGGCGCTGTTCGCGCAGGGTCTGCGCCAGCGCGTTGATTTCCCAGACGACCTCTCCGACCGCGTCACCGCGGCGCGCGCGCGAGCCGCGCAGGCTGTAGTCGCCTTCGCGCAGGGCTTCGAGCAGGTTGGCGAGCGTGCGCAGCGGGAATATGGCGCGTGCGCGGAGCGCCATCGCCAGCATCAGCGTGGCGCCAGCCACGACCGCCAGTGCGCTGACCGTCGTGGTGCTGATACCGACGCCATACACGAGCGCGACGGCCAGCGCGGCGAAGGCGGGCAGCGCAGCCAGCAGGAAGCCCGCGAGCAGGCGCTGCTCGTAATTGAAGCGCGGCCTGCGCGGGTTCAACTGCCGGTCTCGATGCCGTATTTCGCCAGCCGGCGGTACAGCGAGGGTCGGCTGAGGCCGAGCTGGCTGGCCGCGCGCTGGATGTTGCCTCCGGTGCGTGCCAGCGCTTCGCGCACCATGCGCGCCTCGGCTTCCTCGACGGTGACCGCCTCGTTGGCCGCCAGCGCAGGGGCGCCGGAGAGCGCCAAGGGGGCCGGCGGCTTGAGGTTCAGCGCGGCCTCGTCGATCTCGGCCGCGTCGCTGAGCAGGGCGGCGCGCTCGATCACGTGCGAGAGTTCGCGCACGTTGCCGGGCCACGCGTAGCGGGCGAGTGCGCGCAGCGCCGTCGGCGTGAAGCGCAACCCCGCGCGGTGGTAGCGGGCCGCGTAGCGGGCCAGGAAGGATTCGGCGAGCAGGCGGATGTCCTCGCCGCGCTCGCGCAGTGGCGGCAGGTGCAGTTCCACGGTGTTGAGGCGGAACAGGAGATCCTTGCGGAAATGGCCGCGCGCGACGTCCGCGGCCAGATCGGAATTGGTCGCCGAGACCAGGCGCACGTCGACCCGGATCGTGCGCGAAGAGCCGACCCGCTCCAGCTCGCCGTCTTCCAGCACGCGCAGCAGCTTGGGTTGCTGCGCAGGCGGGATGTTGGCGATCTCGTCGAGGAACAGCGTACCGCCGTCGGCCAGTTCGAAGCGCCCGATGCGGTCGGTCTTGGCATCCGTGAAGGCGCCCTTCACGTGGCCGAACATCTCGGCCTCGAACACGCTTTCGGGGATGCCGCCCATGTTGACCTTGACGAAGGATCGCTCGGCACGCCGCGAGAGCGCATGGAGTCTGGCGGCGATCACGCCCTTGCCGGTGCCGTTCTCGCCGAGGATCAGCACGTTGGCATCGGTCGGCGCCACCCGCTCCAGCATCGCCAGCAGCGTCTGCATCGGCGGCGAGGAGGCGATGAAGCCATCCTCGTCGTCGCCGGCGCGCAGCAGGGCGTTCTCGGCCGCCAGGCGCTGCTCGCTGCGCCGCGCCGCGCCGAGCGCAAGCTGGTTGCGCAGGATGCTGGCCAGGCGCTGGTTGTCCCACGGCTTCTCGACGAAATCGCCGGCGCCCAGGCGCATTGCCTCGACCGCGATGTCGATGGTGCCCCAGGCGGTCATGACGACGACCGGAAGTTCGGCATCGAATTTCCTGAGTTCGCGCAGGAGGTCCAGGCCTTCGGCGCCGGAAGTCGTGTCGCGGCTGTAGTTGAGGTCGATCAGGGCCGCGTCGAAGCGCTGGCGGCGCGCGCATTCGAGCGCCGCAGCCGGGCTGTCGGCCACCACGCAACCAATGCCTTCGGCCTTGAGCAACAGGCGTAGTGCCTCGCGGATGTCACGCTGGTCGTCGGCGATGAGAATGGTGGTGCGGGTCATTGCCAATGCTGACGGGGGCTGGGGCCGAAATCGGCGGAGTCGGTGTCGTTGCGCAAGTCAGGCGGACCCGACGCAGGGAGCCGTCGAGGCGATCGGGGCCACGCCCGATCGTCCTTGCGGGTCGTGGCACTGGCCGTCCCGGCGGGTTCGGCCAGATCATAGCAAGCCCGGTGCGGGCGTCCGCGACGCATGGCATCCGGCGACGCCTGCGGTACGCGCCCGCTCACCCGGCTGGTGCTTCGATCCAGCCATCGGCCAGGCGCACCACGCGCTGCGCTTCGTTGCCGAAGGCCTCGTTGTGTGTCACCTGCACGATCGTCATGCCGTCGCGATGCAGCTCATGCAGCAGATCCATGATCGTGCGTGCCTGCGTGGAGTGCAGCGCACCGGTCGGCTCGTCGGCGAGCAGCAGGCGTGGGCGGGTGATGACCGCGCGCGCCACCGCGACCAGCTGCTGCTGGCCGCCGGAAAGCTGCGCAGGATAGAGCTCCTTCTTGCCGACGATCTGGAAGCGGTCGAGCAGGTCGGCGACCTGTGCCGCACGCTCCTTCGCCGGCACGTTGCGGTACTGCAGGGGCAGGTCCAGGTTTTCCCACACCTTGAGGTCGTCGATCAGATGGTAGTGCTGGAAGATGAAGCCGACCTTCTCGCGCTGCAGCGCCTGGCGCTGCCGGGTGTTGAGCGTCTCGACCGCGACAGCATCGAAGGTGAAGCCGCCCTGCCAGTCATGGTCCATCAGCCCGAGCACGTTGAGGAGCGTGGTCTTGCCGGCGCCGGACGGCCCCATGATGCTGACGAACTCGCCCTCGGCGATGTCCAGGGTGATGTTGCGCAGCAACCACTGCCGTCCATTCGCCAGCGGTACGGATTTTTCGAGCTGTTGGAGGTGGATCATGGGTTCGTCCGGAGCGGGGTTGGGGACCTTTGGCGATCCGTGCTGCACAGGTTCGTGGAAGCACGGGTGGTGCGCTGGCGCGCGCGGAAACCGATCCGCCGTCGCCTATTCATGTCGCAACGCCTCGACCGGATCGGTCGCCGCGGCGCGCCGCGCGGGGAGCCAGCAGGCGATGAGCGCCACCAGGGCAACCACGCCCATTGCCCCGCTCCAGCTTGCCGGATCGGCATAGCCGACCCCGAACAGCCGGTCGGCGACGAGGCGCGCTGCGGTGAGGCCCATGAGGGTGCCTGCGGCGAGGCCGGCAATGATCAGCCGGCCGCCCTGGCGCAGCACGAGCTTGCGTACCCCCGATGGCGTGGCGCCGAGCGCCATGCGTACACCCAGCTCCGCGGTGCGGCGGCGGACCGCGAATCCGAGCACGGCGGCGAGGCCGAGTGCGGCCAGGGCCAGCGTGACCACCGCGAAGGCACCGATCGTCTCGACCAGCCCGCGGCGGGCGGCGAAGCTCGCCTCCACGCGTTGCGCGAGTGGCTGGTTGAAGGCGATCAGGGCGTCGGGCATGCGGTGGGCAACCAGGCGCCGCACGGGTTCCGCCAGCGCTGCCACCTCCCCGTCGGCGCGCAAGAGCAGGATGAAACGCGGATCCGGGATCGCGCTGCTGCGGTAGACGGTGGGCATGCCATCATGCTCCTCCAGGGACGCCGTCTTCACCTCGTGTACCACGCCGACGATCGGGCTCATCAGGCGCGGGGCCGTCGGCGTCGCCATGTCCTGCGGCGAGCGGAAGTCGATGCCGACGCTGGCCTGGAGCGGGTCGCTGTTGCCCAGATACCGCCGCACATAGCTTTCATCGACGATGGCAGGAGAGGGTCCGTCGCCTGCGCGAGCCCGGCTGTCGAACCCGCGCCCGCGCAACAGCGGGATGCCGAGCGTGGCGAAGTAGTCGGGCGACACGGTTCGCGTGCGCAGCTGCTGCAATCCCGGCTGGCCGGGCACCTGCGCTTCGCTGAAGCTGTCGCCGCCGCTGAATGGCGAGATGTCGGCGGTCGCGACGTGCTGCACGCCCGGCAGCGCCGCCGCGTCGCGCATGAGGTCGTCGATGGCGGATTTGAGCCCGCCATCGTGGCGCGGATCGTAGTCGGGACGAAGGCGCGCCGGCGTGGCGAGGTCGATGCCGGTCATCAACACGCCCTGCGCATTGAAGCCGGCGTCGACGTCAAGGACATTCAGCGCGCTGCGCAGGAGCAGCGCCGCGCAACCGAGCAGCGCGGTGGTCAGCGCCACCTGGCCGACCAGCAGCGCCGGCCTCAGGCGCCCCATGCCATGGGCGCGGCCCTGCCGGGACAGGCCGGAGCGATGGCGCAGCAGGCGTGCGGCGACGAGTCCAGTCAACAACACGGCCGCCGTGATGGCGCCGCCGCTGGCCAGTGCCATCGTCCCGACGTTTGCCTCGATCGGCATGCCCTCCGGCAGCAGGCGCCGTGCGGCAAGCAGTTGCAGGCCAGGACCGACCAGTGCCAGGCCCGTGCCAACGCCTGCCAGCGTCGGCACCAGCAGATCTGCGAGCGCCAGCCACGCGACGCTGCCCTCGCCGGCGCCGAGCGCCCGGCGGATGTCGAATTCGCTGCTGCGCTGGAGCAGGCGGTCGAGTTGCAGGTTGACCAGGTTGGCACCCACCGCGAGCAGCAGGATGAGGCCGGCGAGCTGCAGCATCGCCAGCGCGGGACCGTGGCGGGCGGCAAAGTGCGCGCGCCAGGGCTCTGCATGCGGCTGCGGGTCCATGCTGGCGAACATGGCGCGCAACGGCCCGAGGTCCTTGCCGTCCGCGTAGACGTTGTCGAGGGCGAGGCGCGCCTGCTCCATGCTGGCTCCGGGCGCCAGCCGTGCGATCACCTCGAGTTCGCCCACGCCGTCGATGGCGGACAGGGGCAGCGGCCTGACAAACGGCCGCCAGGCGTCGGTCTGCGTGTCCGGGAAGGCAAAGCCCGGCGGCATCACGCCGATGATCGTGTCGGTGCGCTCGCCGAAGTGCACGCTGCGGCCGAGGATCTGCGGGTCGGCGTGGAAGCGGCGCCGCCATACGGCATCGGAGATCACCAGCACGTGGTCGGCACCCGCTGCGGCGTCGGCCGCCTCGATGCCGCGGCCGAGCTGTGGCGCAACGCCGAGCACCGCATCCAGTTGCGGCGTCACCTGCGCGATGCGCCAGGCACGGCCCGCGTCGTCGCTGCGCGTGCGATTGGCATCCACGAAGCCGGCGACGCCGCGGAAAATGGTCTTGTCGCGCGCGAGTTCGCCCCGGTAGTGCTCGCTCAGGCTGCTCTCGTTGTTGATCTTCGCCAGCCTGAGCTTCAGCCATACCAGGCTGTCGTCGGCCGCATAGGGCAAGGGTTTCCAGCGCAGCGTCCCCAGCGCGTCGAAGACGGTGGCGTTGACCGCGGTGACCGCTGCGACCAGCAGGAACACGACCAGCGCGAAGCTGGGCGCGCGGTGCAGTACGCGCAAGATTGGAATCGATTTCATGAGCGGCTCTCCATCATTCGCTGCGCAGCGCGACCATCGGCTCGACCTGCAACGCCCGCCACGCGGGCAGCCAGGCCGCGAAGCCGACGGCCAGTGCCAGGGTGGCGACCACGGCGAGGTACACCAGCGGGTCGCTGCGCGTGCCAGGCGTGAGCATCTGGCCGAGCAGCAGCGTGAAGCCGAAGGCCAGCGGCAGGCCGATGCCGAGCCCGATCAGCACCTGGCGTGCACTGCGCCGCAGCACCAGCGCCAGCACCTTGCCGGGCGGTGCGCCGAGCGCGCGCCGCACGCCGATCTCGCGCGTGCGCGCGGCCACGTCGAAGGCGAGCACGGCGTGGATGCCGGCTGCGGCGAGCAGGACCGCGAAGATGGCAAAGGCGCTGAACATGCGCGCCAGGATGTCCTGGCCCCAGAACAGCCGGTTCCGCCATTCCTGCATCGGGCGCAGCCAGTACACCGGCAGGTTGGGATCGATCGTCCGCACCGCGTGGCGGATGCTCTCGCCGAGCGCCGTGGCGTCGCCGCCCCCGGCATGCACGGCGAAGCTCAGGAAGGCCGGCGGATCCTGCACCAGGGGCCGGTAGATGTTGCCGTCGCCGCGATGCGCGGCCGCGGTTGCGCTGGTCACGATGTAATCCGATTGCAGGCTGTCGGCCACGACGCCGACCACTTCCATCCAGGGCTTTTCGCCATCCCTGGGCTGCAGGCGCACCCGCTGGCCGATCGCCGACTGGCCCGGCCAGGCCTTGGCGGCGAAGGCGGCGCTGACGATGGCGACCGGAATCGAATCGGCATGGTCGCGGGCATCGAACAGCCGGCCTTCGCGCAGGCCGACGCCGAAGGTTGCGAAGAAGTCGTCGCTGACGCGGCTTGACCAGGCCAGCGGCAGGCGCGCATCGACATCGACCGGGTCGCCGGCGCGGGCATACTCCTGGCGTTCGTAGCCCATCAGCGGCAGGGTGCTGGCGACACTGCTGGCATCCACGCCGGGCAGCGTGGCGAGCTCGTCTTGCAGTGCGCGGGCGAAACGCGCGCGGGCACCGGGATCGGGATAATCGGCCTCGAACAGGGCCAGCCGCCCGGTCAGCACGCCATCGATGCGCAGGCCGGTGTCGGTGTGCTGGGCATCAAGCGCGCTCTTGATCGTCGCGCCGGCGCCGACCAGCAGCACCAGTCCGAGAGCGATCTCGCCGCTGACCAGGAAGCGTCCCGCGCCGCGCGGGCGTTCGCCAGCCTGCGTCTTGCCGGCGAGGCCGGCGTGCACGTCGAGCCGGCTCGAGCGCAGGGCCGGTGCCAGCCCGGCGCCCAGCGCCGCCAGGAAGGCAATTGCGCCGGCGAACAGCAGGTCGCGTACGTCGGTGCGGTAGTCCACCCAGTAGGGGAGGTTGTCGGCCATCGCCTCGTCCACGCCGCCGTGGGCGACCCACACGCTGGCACCGCACCAGCCGAGCGCGGTGGCGAGACCGGCGATGACCAGCGCTTCGGTGATGATCTGCACCGCCAGCCGGCGCCGGCTGGCGCCGAGCGCGGCGCGCACCGCCAGTTCCCGCGTGCGCGCACCGAAGCGCGCGGTCATCAGCGCGGCCACGTTGGTGCAGGCGATCAGCAGTACCAGCAGCACCGCCACGAACATGGCAAGCGTGCTCTGGCGGATCTGCGGCTGGATGAATTCGTTGGCGAAGGCCTCCACCCTTGCCATGTCGCCGCGCAGCGGTTCGCTGCGTTCCGCGGCCAGCGTTTGCACCAGCGCATCGATGCGCTCGCGTGCCTGGGCCAGCGAGACGCCCTCACGCAGGCGGCCAAAGGCCTGGACCAGGGCCCCATCCTCGCCGGGCGCACTGGCCCGGTCGGTGGCCAGCGGCAGCCACAACGACTCGTTGACCGGGAAGGCGAAGCCTTCCGGCATCACACCGACCACCGTCACCGCATGGCCGTTGATGCGCACCGGGCGGCCGATGATCGCCGGGTCGGCATTGAACTGCAGCTGCCAGGTGCGCTGGCCGAGCAGGGCCACCGCCGCCGCACCGGGCTTCGCGTCGGCCGCGCCGAAGCCGCGCCCCAGCGCCGGCTGGACACCCAGCACGTCGAACGCATCCGGGCTGATCCAGGCTGCGGACAGGCGCTCGGGCGGACTTTGCAGCCCGCCGAGGTTGGCCGTGCCCTGGTACCAGGCGGCCAGCGGTCCAAGCACGTCCTGGCGCGCGCGCAGGTCGAGCCAGTCGGCCTGTGGCAGTGCGAGGCTGCGGCCCTGGCTGGCCCGCTGCGTGTATTCGACATGCACCAGCCGATCTGCGTCCTTGAACGGCAGCGGCTTCAGCGCGAACGCGTTGATCGCACCGAACATGTACACGGACAGGCCGATGCCGACCGCGAGCATCAGCACGCAGACCAGGGTGAATCCGGGCGAGCGGAGCAGCGAACGCAACGCGAAGCGAAGGTCATGCAGCATCGGGAGTCTCCGTCAGTCGTGGCGCAGGGCGGTGGCAGGTTCGATGCGTACGGCGCGGCGGGCCGGGACGTAGCAGGCCGGCAGCGCGACCAGCGCGAGCACCAGGCCCGCCGCGGCGAAGGCGAGTGCATCCGCGGGGCGCGCGCCAAACAGCAATCCGGATACGAGCACGGCGAGTCCCAGGCCAATGCCTTCGCCAAGCACCAGGCCGATGGCGAACAGGCGCCCGCCGCGCCACAGCACCTCGCGCAGCACGCGCGCGGGAGCCGCGCCGAGCGACAGGCGGATGCCGATCTCGTGCGTGCGGCTGGCAACGTGGAAGGCGATCAGTCCGTAGAGCCCGACGGCAGCGAGCAGGAGGCCGAGCAGGCCGAGGGCACCGGCGACCAGCCCGGCGATGCGCTGCGGCAGCAGCGACAGGGCGAGCGTGTCGCTCAAGGGATGGACCTGCGCCACCGGCAGCGCGCGATCGATGTCATGCACAGCGTCGGCGAGCGTCCGCGCGAGCGCCGGCGAGTCGGTGCGGCTGCGCACCAGCAGGCTGGTGCCCGCCGAGGGCACCTGCGCCAGCGGCAGGAACAGGAACGGCCGACGCGCCTCGCCGAGCGATGCGTATTTCCCATCGCCGACGATGCCGACCACGCGCAGCATGCGCGCGTCCTTGCCCTCGCCATAGCTGAAGCTGCGTCCGAGCGCGTCCCCGGCGGGTGCAAGGCGCGCTGCGAGCGTCGCGTTGACCACCGCAACCGCGTCGCCGCCGGGCCGGTCATGGGTGTCGAAGCCGCGCCCTTGGACCGGCATGCCGAGGGTGGCGAAGTAGTCGTCGCTGACCACGTTGGTGTCCGGGCAGAGTTCGTCTTCAGCCAGGCCGGCAAGGTGCACGCAGCCCAGCACCATGCGGTTGAAGCTCAACGGCAGCACCGCCGCCAGTGCCGCGTGCTCGACATCGGCAGCCTGGCGCACGCGCGCGAGCAGGGCCTGCTGCGCGCGGGCGCGCTGCGTTTCGTCGTAGCCACTGGGTTCGAGGTCGAAATCCATGCTGGCCACCTGCGCGGCATCGAAGCCGATGTCGATCGTGGCGGCGCGCTGCAGGGCGCGCACGAACAGCCCCGAGCCGATCAGCAGCACCAGGGTGAGCGCAATCTGCACCACGACCAGAGCGTCGCGCAGGCGCGTCCCGCGAGCACTCGCCTGGCGGGTTGCGAGCGCGCCGCCGCTGGCGGGTGCCTGACGCGAGGCGCGCAGGGTCGGCAGGGCGCCGAACAGGAAGGCGGTAGCGGCGGTCAGCAGCAGGGCGAAGCCGAGCACGCTGGCGTCGAGCGGAATGCGCGGGGTGATCGGGATCGGCGTGGGCAGGTCGATGCGCAGCAGCAGGTCGCGCCACCAGACCGCCAGCGCGATGCCGCAGCCGCCGGCGGCTGCGGCCAGCAGCAGGTTCTCGGCAAACAGCTGGAAGAACACGCGTCCGCGGCTCGCTCCCAGGGCGAAGCGTACGGCGATTTCCTGCCGTCTTGACTCGCCGCGCGCGATCAGCAGGCCCGCCACATTGACGCAGGCCACCAGCAGGATCATGCCGACCATCGCGAACAGCAGCCCGGAAAAGGCGCCGAGCGGGCCACGCAGCTGGGTCGGGATGCCGCGCAGCGGCGCCACCGCGATACCGGCGGCCGGATCGTCGTTGCCATAGGTGTCAGCGAGGCGCTGCCGGATCGTCGCCAGTTCCGCCTGCGCCTGTCCGATGCCGATGCCCTCGCGCAACCGGCCGCCGGCCATCAGCCATTGGGATTTGCGCTGCGCGAGCAGGTCCGGCGCGCCCTGGCGCAGCAGGGCGAGAGCGTGCAGCGGCACATAGAACTGCGGCGCCAGCACGGCGAGGTTGCCCGTGAAGTCCGGTGCCGCGACTCCGACCAGGGTGAAGGCGTGGCCATTCAGCGATACCGTCCGCCCAAGCGCCGCCGGGTCGGCATTGAAGTAGCGCCGCCAGGCGGCAGCGCTCGCCACCGCCAACGGCGGGGCGGCCGCCGTATCGTCCTCGGGCCCGAGCACCCGCCCCAGCGCCGCGGGTACGCGCAGGGTCGCAAAGTAGGAGCCGCTCACCAGCAGGCCAAGCGCACGCCGCGGGTCGCTGCCGGCGGCGACGTTGAGCGGCTGCATCGACCAGGCGTAGAGCCCCTCGAAGGACCTGGCGCCGGCGTAGTCGAGGAAGTCGGGGTAGGAGATCGAGTCCATGCCCGCGCCGCCATGTGTCCGTCCGACCTCGACGACGCGATCGGCGTCGCCGATGCCGCTGACCGGCGACAGCAGCAGCGCATGCACCAGGCCGAAAAGCAGCGTGTGCGCGCCGATGGCAAGCCCCAGCGTCAGCACCGTGACGATCACGAAACCCGGCCGCGCCAGCAGCGTGCGCAGGCCATAGGCAAGATCGGGGAGGATTCCGGCAAGCATCGGCGTGGTTCCTCAATCGTTGCGCAGGGCGGTCATTGGTGCGGTACGCGACGCGCGCAGCGCCGGCACCAGGGTGGCGGCGAGGCTGGCGGAGAGCAGCACGAGGAGCGTGGCGGCAATCGCCCAGGGGTTGAACGCGCCGACACCGAACAGGAAGCGCTCCAGCAGGTGAGCGGCGGCGCTGACCAGGCCGAGTCCGATGGCCAGCCCGAGAGCCACGTCGCGCAGGCCGGCACCGAGTACGCCGCCGAGCAGCCGTGTCGGCGCAGCACCCAGTGCCGCGCGCACGCCGAACTCGCGCCGCCGCGAAGCCACAGCGACGGCGGTGACCGAGTACAGGCCGATGCTCGCCAGCAGGGTCGCCAGGGTGGCCAGGATGCCGACCAGCAGTGCGTTCATGCGCTCGGGCGCGGTGGCATCGGCCACGTCGCGCTCGAACCGGCGCAAGGCCGCCATGCCCTGGCGGGGGTCGACCTCGCGCAGTATCTCGCGCAGCGGCGTGAACCAGTTCGCCGGGGTGCCGGTGACGCCCACGGCGACGTTGAGCGGCACGAACCGACGCAGCAGGTTGAACAGGCCGTCCGGCACCTGCGCCAGCGGCACGTAGAGAATCGGCGGCGAAGCTTCCTGCGGACCGAACTGGCGCACGTCGCCGACCACGCCGACGATGCGCATCGTGGTATTCGGTATTGATCCGCCGGCATCGAGCGCGATGCTGACCGACTGACCGACGGCGTGGCCGCCCAGGTATTGCCTTGCGAAGGCCTGGTTGACGATGGCCACCGGTTCGGTGCCTGCCGTATCGTCGGGGGCAAAGTCGCGCCCGCTGAGCGAAGGTATGCGGAACAGGTCGAAGGCACCCGCACTCACTGCGCGGTACTGCGGAGGCTCCGGCGGCGTACTGCCATCCGGAAGTTGTACGGGCAGGTTGAGCTGGCCGCCAATGGGCAGGGTCGTGGTGACGGCGGCGCCGCGCACGCCGGGTTGCTCGTCCAGGCGCTCGAGGAGATTCTGTACGAGGCGCTGCACCGATGCGGTGTCCGCATAGAGTTCGGTCGCCGGATTGAGCCGGTACGTGATGATGCCGCGGGCGTCGAAACCGAGATCCACCTGGCCGAGCTTCCACAGCGAGTGGGCCAACAGGCTGGACGCGCCAAGCAGGAGGGTGGCCAGGGTCGCCTGCGCGACGATGAGGCTGCGGCTGAAGCGCTGACTGGCCACCGTGGTGCCCATGCGCGTACCGGCGGCCAGCTCGCGCACGGCGCTCCTGCTGGTGCCGCGCCAGGTGCCGAACGCCGCCGCGAGCAGCGCGACGATGAGTGCCGCCGCCAGGGCGAAGGCGAGATCGCGCAGCCCGATCAAGGGCGTTGCCGGATCCAGCCAACCCGCTGGCAGGCGGCCGGCGAGCAGGCCGAGTGCGAGTGCTGCGAGACCAAGGCCGCCGAGCGCGCCCAGCCCGCCGATCAGCGCGCCTTCCCCCAGCGCCTGGCTTGCCAGTTGCGCACGCGAAGCGCCGAGCGCGGCGCGCACGGCGCTGTCGTGACCACGCGCCAGTGCACGCAGGAGCATCAGGTTGGCGAGGTTCACCGCCACCAGCAGCAGCACACAGGCGGCACAGGCGAGAAACAGCAGCAGCACCGGGCGCGCGGTCTGGTTGAGGTTGCGCGCGAGCGGTGTGGCGCCGAAATGTGGCCAGAGATTGGCGTAGGCAAAGCCGATTTCGCGCAGGCGCGTCGCCAGGCGCGTGGCGATCGCGGCACTGACGGCATCGATGTTGGCGTCGGGTGCCAGCCGTGCAATCACCAGCAGGTTGGTGGCGCCGTCCTGGCTGGCCGGCGCCAATGCCAGCGGCAGCAGCAGATCGGGCGCGCCGTCCAGGCGCAGAGTGGCCGGCAGCACCCCGACGATGGGCGTGGCTACCCCATCCACGAGCATGCTCCTGCCGATCACGTCCTCGGCGCCGCCGAACTGGCGCTGCCAGAGGGCATGACCGAGGATCGCCGCGCGTGGCCCGTTCGGCCGATCTTCCTCGGCAGTGAAGTTGCGCCCAAGCGCCAGCTTCACGCCGAGCGTTGGCAACAGGCCGGCATCGGTTGGCCAGGCGCTGACGAGTTCGGGGTCACCACCGCCGGAGACGTTGACGTCGCGGGCGGCGAAGTGCGATCCGAGCGAATCGATGCCGGGAAGGTCGTCAAGGCACTGGTACTGCTGGGGCGAGATCGTCGACCAGGGCAGGTTGTCGCCCTTGCCGACGACCACCAGCCGATCAGGCTGCGGAAACGGCGGCGGCGCCAGCAGGATGGCATCCACGAGTGCGAACACGGCGACCGCGGCGCCGATGCCGAGCGCCAGCGTCGAAGCGGCGAGCACCAGGAAAGCCGGGCGGTGCAGCGCGGTGCGCCAGCTTTGGCGGAGGGCGGCGAAGGGAAGGTTCATGCCCGGGACTCCGCGGTGGAGGATGCCAATGCTCGCGATTGCTGCGCGGGCACCTTCAAGTGGACGGGCTGCGTGGAATGCGCGTTCACGACAGTGCCTCGCGTGGCGCGGTGCGGCAGGCCCGGCGCGCCGGCAGGGCGCAGGCGGCGAGCAGCGTCGCGGTGAGCACGCTGACGACGGCGGCCAGGGTGAGCGGGTCGGCAGGGCGCACGCCATAGAGCAGCTGCGCGATGAGGCGCGCCCCGGCAAGGGCCAGCACGATGCCGGCGCCGATGCCAAGGCCGCCGATCGCCAGCCCGCTGCCGACGACGCGTGCGGCAATCTGACGGCGGGTCGCGCCGAGCGCCTGGCGCAACGCGAACTCATGGCGGCGCTGGCCGACCGCGAAGGCCATCAATCCGTACAGCCCACCGATCGCCAGCACCAGCGCCACGCCGGCGAAGGCGCCCAGCAGGCCGAGGCTGAAGCGCCGCCCGGCCAGTGCATCGGCGCGCAGTTCGGCGAGCGGCGCGATCTCGTGCGGGATGTCGGCGGCCGCGCGCTCCAGCAGCTGGCGGACGGACGGCATCAGCGTGGCAAGTGGCAGGGCAGAGCGAACCACCACGCTGAAATCGGCCGCGGCCACCGGACGCTGCGCCAGATCCACGTACACGGTGCCCATGGGTGGACGGTCCAGACGATGTTCGGCGACGTCGCCCACCACCCCGACGATGGTCAGGACGTGCGCGTCGCCATCCATGTTGCCGTACTGGATGCGCTTGCCGAGCGGATCCTCGCTGCCCCAGGTGGCGCGGGCCGCCGCGGCGCTGATCAGCGCCACCTGCAGGCCGTCGCTGGCGTCGCGATCATCGAATGCACGCCCGGCCAGGAGCGGAATGCCGCTCGCCTCGAAATAGCCGGGACTGGCCACGCGGAACTCGGCGTAACCGATGGGCCTTGGGGGATGCTCGAGGCTTACGACACTGCCATCCCAGAAGGCGCCATTGCTGCCGCCCGCCAGCGGCAGGGCATTGACGCCGCCAACCGCGCTGACGCCCGGAATGGCGCGCAAGTCGTCCATCAACCGCTGGTAGCGGCGGGCATTGCCGGCCGCGATCGCGGGATCGCGCGAGAAGCCCTGCGCGAGCCGCACGCTGAGCGCGCTGTCGGCATTGAAACCCGGGTCCACCGCAAGCAGGGTCAGGAAGCTCCGGCCGAGCAGGCCGACGCCGACCAGCAGCACCGTGGTGAGGGCGGTCTGGCCGACGAGCAGGCCTGCGCGCAGGCGCAGTTGACTGCGGCTGGCCGACTGGCCGCGCCCGCTTTCGCGCAGCTCGTCCATGCTGGCCCGACGGCGGTTCGAGGCGAGCACTGCCAACGTCGTGACGAGGGCGATGCCGCCCACGAGTGCCAGTGCGGCCAGCGCGGTGCCGGGGCTGAGGCCGATTTCCCCCGCGCGTGGCAAGCCTGCGCCGCGGCCATGCACCAGCACGCGCAGCGCCGCCCAGGCGAGGGCCAGACCCAGCGTGCCGGCCGCCGCCGCAATCAGGGCGGCCTCCGCGAATACCTGGCGCGCGAGGCGCGCGCTGCTGGCACCGAGCGCGGCGCGCACTGCGAGCTCGCGCGAGCGCGAACCGTTCAGTGCGAGCAGCAGGTTGGTCGCGTTGGTCACCGCGATCAGCAGCAGGAACAGCGTGCCGGCACCGAGCAGCAACAGCGCCTTGCGCACGGGGGCGGCGATCGCTTCGGCCAGCGGCACCACGTCGAAGCCGACCAGGTCGACGCCCTCGCCGTGTTCACGAACCAGCCGGCCGGCAAGGTTCGCCGCGGCCAGCCGCGCCTGGCCAAGGCCGGTGCCGCCCGCGAGCCGGGCCAGCCCCGACCAGTTGTGCGCCGTGCGTGAACTCCCCGGATCCTCGCGGAACGGCAGCCAGGCAGCGGTTCCGGGCGGGTAGGCGAAGTGTTCGGGCATCACGCCGATGATGGTGGCCTGCTCACCATCGACGGTGACGGACTGTCCCACCACGTCGGCGCGTCCTTCGAGCAGCGACTGCCAGAGCGCATGCGAGATCACCGCGACCGGCTGGTGCTCGTCGGCGCCGAAGGTGCGGCCCCGCTCTGGTGCGCTGGCGAGCACGCGGAAGAAATCGCCGCCCACCCAGCTCACGGTGGCGCGGCGGATGCGCTTGCCGCTGGCCAGTGGCACCTCGCCGCTGGCCCTGAAACCGGCGTCGGAGAAGCTGCCGTCGGCGACCAGATCGGCGTAGTTGGGAAACCCCAGGTCCATGCGGTGGCCGTCAGCGGCGAGCTCGCCGAGCACCACGATGCGCGCCGGATCGGGATAGGCCAGGTCACGCAGGAGCACCGCATCGATCACCGCCTGCAGCGCCAGCACCGCGCCCAGGCCAAGGGCCAGCGTGAGGGTGGCGAAAAGCGCGGTGCCCGGATGGGCGCGCAGCGTGCGCGTGGCAAACCCGAGATCCTGCAACGCGTTCATGGTGCGACTCCCGGTGGCGTTGTGGGGCAGTTCGAGGCTACGCGCCGCCACTGATGAAGGAGGAGCGGGGCGACGCGCATCCGCCGCCGCGCGGCCAGGTGCACATGACCGGCTGCGGCTGGGGAGCGCTCATTCATCGCGCAGCGCCACGATCGGCGACACGCGCGAGGCGCGCCACGCCGGGATCAGGCAGGCGGCCAGCGCGACCAGCGCCAGCAGCACCACGACCGCGGCCAATACCCCGGCGTCGGCCGCCGGGCTGGCGGCGGAGAGCTGGCTGTCCAGGAGGCGGCGGATCGCGGCTGCACCGGCCAGGCCGGCGGCCAGGCCGGGAACGATCATGCCCATGCCGCTCTTCAGCATCAGCGCGTGGATGTCGCCGCGCGTGGCGCCAAAGGACTGGCGCACGCCGATCTCGCGCCGCCGCTGGCTCGCGATCCAGGCGATCACCCCGTACAGGCCGATCATCGCCAGCAGCAGCGCGGTCGCCGCGAAGGCGCCCATCAGCGCGAGGTTGAAGCGGCGCAGGCGCGTGGTCTGGCCGGTGACCTCATCCATGGTGCGCACGGCGAAGACCGGCACGTCGGGAAAGGTTTCCTGCATGACCCGGCGCAGGGTCGGCGCGAACGCGAGGGCGTCGCCCTGCACCTCGAGCGCCAGCGCCAGATCGCCGACCGGCACCGTGCTGATCGGAAACCAGGCTTCGGCATTGGCCGGCCGATCCAGTCCCGACTGGCGCACGTCGCCGATCACGCCGATGATGGTCTTTGGCGAATCGTCGTAGATCGACACCTGCTGGCCGAGCGCATCGCCGCCGCCGAGATAGCGTTCGACGAAGGTGCGGTTGACCAGCATTTCGCTCGGAAATAGGGCGCGGCTGCCATCGTGGCTGTCGAAGGCCCGGCCGGCTTCGAGCGTGATGCCGAAGGTGCGCAACGTGTCGGGACTGGCGAAGCGGAACTCGGCGATGGCGTCTTTCGGAACCTCGCGGCCGGCGACGGTGAAGCCGCCGTTCCAGCCGCTCTCGCCGGATCCCGGCAGGGCGTTGGTGATGGCGACCGAGGTGACGCCGGGCAGCGCCGCGAGCCGACTCTGGAGCGTCGCCAGGGTCGGGTCCAGCGCGGGCTTCACGCGCGCATACCAGGCAGGAAAATCCTCGCCCGGCTGCATGGCAGGCGCGGGCAGGGAGAAGCGCGCGGTGAGCACGTGGGTGACGTCGCCCAGACCGGAATCGACCTTCGAGAGCTGGCGCAGGTTGTCGATCAGGAGTCCGGCTCCGGCGAGCAGGGTCATGGCGAGCGCGATCTCGCCGGCGACCAGCACGTTGCGTGAGCGCGCCTGGTCGCGGCCGCCGATCTGGCCGCGTGAGCCCGCTGCCAGCGCCTGCGCGGGGTCGGCGCGAGCCGCGCGCCAGGCTGGGACGAGGCCGAACAGCAGCAGGGTCAGCAGGGCGATCAGGGTCGTCGCAAGCACCACGCGCAGGTCCAGCGACGGCGTGTTGTAGCCAGGCAGAAGCTCGGGCGCGAGCCTGAGCAGCGCCGGCACGGCAATGCGCGCGAAGGCGAGTGCCGCCAGGGCGCCGGCGGCGGCCAGCAGCAGCGCCTCCGCCAGCACGGCGCGCATCAGCCGCGCACGGCCGGCGCCGAGCGCACTGCGCACGGCCAGTTCCTGGGTGCGGGTCTGCCCGCGCGTCAGCATCAGGCTGGCCAGGTTGGCGCAGGCGATCAGCAGCACCAGCAGCGCCGCGCCGAGCAGCACCGACAGCGATCCGCGCAGATTGCGGCCGACCAGGTCGCCGAGGCGCTCGACCTGGGCGCTGAGTTGGCCGTTCTCGGCGGGGAACGTGGCGGCCTCCCAGTCGGTAATGCCGCGCATCACGGCGCGCGCCTGCACCACGCTCACGCCGGGCGCGAGGCGCGCCACCGGCGCCAGCGAGTTGCTGCCGCGGCCTGCCGTGTTGGCCGGCAGGAAGGTCGGCGTCCACAGCTGTGCGTCGGCCGGATAGGCGAATCCCGGCTGCGCCACGCCGATCACCTGCCAGGCCTCGCCATTGAGATGGATGTTGCGCCCGAGGATGGACGCATCGCCGCCGAAGCGGTTCTTCCACAAGGCATCGCCGAGCACGACGACGCGCTGGTTCGCGTTCTCCTCGGTGTCGCCGAAGCTGCGGCCGAGTGCGACCGGCTGGCCGAACACGTCCCAGAAGCCGGGCGTGACCGTATAGCCGGTCAGCCGTTCCGCCGCGCCGGCACCGGTCAGGTTCAGCGTCTGCGGCACGTAGCCGCCGAAGGCATCGAAGGCCTGCCCGCTGCGCTCGGCCCATTCGCGGAACACCGGTGGCGAGACCGGGCTGAACTGCACCGGCGGCTGCTTGCGCAGCACGCGCACGATGCGTTCGGCGTTGGCGAAGGGCAGCGGCTTGAGGATCACCGCGTCATAGACGGTGAAGATCGAGGCCACCGCGCCGATGCCGAGCATCAGCGTCAGCACGGCCGTGAGCGTGAAGCCCGGGCGCGCACGCAGGTTGCGCAGGGCGAGGCGGAGATCGGCAAGCACGGCGTGCATGGCTCAGGTCCCGGTGCGCCGCATCAGGCGTTCGTCTTCCTCGTGGCGCAGGCGGTGCATGGTCTCCTCGTCGACGATGCGCCCGTCGAACATGAAGATCTTGCGCTGCGCAAACCCCGCATAGCGCGGGTCATGGGTGACCATGCAGATGGTCGAGCCGGCCTTGTGCAGTTCGTCGAGCAGGGCCATCACCGCCTCGCCGTTCCTGGAGTCCAGGTTGCCGGTCGGCTCGTCGGCGAGCAGGATCGAGGGCGCGCCGACCAGCGCGCGGGCGACCGCCACGCGCTGCTGCTGGCCGCCCGAGAGCTGGGCGGGGTAGTGCTTCACGCGATGCGCCATGCCGACCCGTTGCAGGGCCTCGATGGCGCGCTCGCGCCGCTCGGCCTTGCCCACGCCATCACGGTACGTGAGTGGCAGTTCGACGTTCTCGAACACGGTGAGGTCGCCGATCAGGTTGAAGGCCTGGAAGACGAAGCCGATTTCCCGGTTGCGGATGTGCGCACGTTCACCGGCATCGATGTCCGCAACCTCACGGCCGTTGAGGCGGTAGGTGCCGCCGCTCGGCGTGTCGAGCAGGCCGAGGATGGCGAGCAGGGTGGACTTGCCGCAGCCGGACGGGCCGGTGATGGAGACATACTCGCCCTGGCCGATGTCCAGGTGGACGTCGGCGAGCGCATGGGTCTCGACCTCGTCGGTCAGGAACACCTTCTTGATCGAGTCCAGGTGGATCAGCGTTTCGTCGTTCATGGTCGGACTGCCGGGCAGGGATGGTTCTGGGCGGGTTCCGGCAAGCGCCGGCGCGGAGACATCATTTCAGGCGGATGCGGTCGTACTGGTCCAGGGCGCTGGTGTCGGACAGGATCACGCGCTGGCCGGCTTCGAGGCCCTGCAAGATCTCGATCTGGTTCACCGAGGCCTTGCCCAGGCGCACCGGCACGCGGGTTGCCGTATCGCCGTCCGCATCGAGGCGGAACAGGCGCACTTCCGAATCGGGTTGGCCGAAGGCCGGGCGACCGACATGCAGCACGTCGGGCAGGCGCTGGATCTCGATGGTGCCGTCCACGGAAAGGTCCGGCCGTGCGCCGGGCGGGAGCGCGCCGGTGAGTTCCACATCGACCTGCACGCTGCCGTTCTGCACTGCCGGATCCACGCGCAGCACGCGACCGGCGACGATGCCATTGCGCGTATCCACGCGCACCGCCTGTCCAAGCGCGACGTCCTTGGCCTGGGTCTCGGCGATGCGCAGCTCCGCCATCAGGTCGCCAGGCCGCGCCACGCGCGCGAGGTTCGCGCCGGCGGCGACCTGCTGGCCTTCCTCCACCGGCACCTGCTGCAGGATGCCGGCGATGCCGGCGCGCACGTGCAGTGCATCGACCTGGCGCTGGCGCAGCTCTCGCGTATTGACGAGCTGATCCAGGCGCGCCTGTTCGGCTGCCAGCTGCGCGGCCATGTTGCGTTTGAACGCGGCGACACGCTGCTTTTCGATGTCCACGCGCGATTCGAGCTGTTCCAGCGTGATCAAGGTCCGCTTGTACTGCACGGCCGGGATGATGCCCTTCTCGGCCAGCGGCTTCTCCGCTTCGGCCTGCATGCGTGAGGACGCGTATTCGGCATTGGCACCGGCGAGTGCGGACTTTTCGTCGAGCAGCTTGGACTGCAGTTCAGTGCGCTTGGCCGCGAGATCGGACTGCGCCGCCGTGACGGCGGTTTGCGCGGTGAGGAGCTGCGCCTCGACCTCCGGGTTGCCCAGTTCCATGATCACGGTGTCCGGCGCCACGGCAGCGCCGGGTTTGACCACGATGCGCTCGACGCGTGCCGCCGTTTCGGCGGCGATCCAGCGGATTTCCTTCGGCACCAGGGTGCCGGGTCCGCGCACTTCGCGCAGCAGCTCCCCGCGCTTGACGGTGTCGATCAGCACGCTGCTGCGTTCGACGCCCGGCAGCGCCGGCCCGAGCCGCGCGAGGCCGATGCCGGCAGCGGCGACGAGCACTGATGCGACGGCGCCGAAGGCGAGCTGGCGGCGGCGCTTCCTGAGCTTGAGTTCCGGTCGGGCGATATCCATGGCCAGTGACAGCAGGGATCATGCCAAGCACGCCTCGCGGTTCGCCACGTACGCTCTGCAAGATAATGAAACGTTGTGGAAACAGTGAGGTACGTGCATCCACGCGCGTCCTGCCACCGGCTTTCCGGGCTGCCGTCGCACGCGTCGTTGCCCGACAGGTGTTCGCACGCGAACACCTGGGTGAACGCACGCGAACACACTGCATCGGGTGGGCTGCGCAGTTGGGCAGCGTACAGGCGCTGCGGGTTAAGCAAGTGGGCATCGTCACCAGAGGAGGCACGAGCATGCCAGCGATATCCAGGGCGCAGCAGAAGGCTGCCGGCGCGGCGCTGTCCGCCAAGCGCGGTGGAACGAAGAAGAGCGAACTCAAGGGCGCATCGAAATCGATGTACGAGTCGATGGACGAGAAGGAGCTCGAGAAGATGGCTTCCACCCCGCGCAAGGGCAAGCCCGAGCATAAGTCCGGCTCCTGAACGCCTGCCGCTGCGGGCGGGCCCATGGCCTGCCCGCAGTCGTTCAATGCCGGCTTACGGCGCTGGCGTGAGCCGCAGGTTGTCGATCAGCACGCGCGGCGCGGTCGGCTGGTCGTTCCAGGTGGCGTGGAAACGCAACGCGTCGAATGTCACGCCGGAAATCGAGAAGGTGTGGGTGGCCACGTTGTCGCGGCCGCCGAGATTGCTCAGCGTGAGACTGTCGGTGGCCACCTGGACGCCATCGAGGAAGGCATCCAGATGCAGCACGATGCCGCCCCAGGGGCCGTTCTCATAGAAGGCGGCTTCCAGGCTGGCAGCGCTCGCCGGCTGGGCCAGGTCCATGCTCGCCTGGACCAGCGCACCGATGGTGACGTTCGGACCCGGCACCAGGCTGGTGCCGAAGGTGAGCACGTTGGGACTGCTGCCGAACGTGGGAAAGTCCACGAACAGGTCCGTGGCATCCTCGATGATGAAGTCGCGGCCGACATCGTCGGGCGTGAAGGTGCTGCCGTCCGGAAACACGCCACCAATGTCGTTGACGTCGTGGTAGCTGACGCCGCGGTACAGGAACGAGGCGCCGAGGAAGCCTTCGGTGAGGTCGTCGTAGTCCGACAGCGGGGCAATCTGCTCGAAGCTGTTGGCGTAGACGTAATCACTGGCGATGGTACCCAATCCGAGGTCGGGATTGGTGGCCGCGGCGCTGGAAAAGGCCAGCGCGAGCAGCAGGGCGGACGGCAGGATGCGTTTCATCGGGGGCTCCCGTGGTGGCAGGATCCCGGGCCGTCGTGGTGCGGCGTGCCCGGGGCGCCGATCACGCTAGCGCCTCGCGCACCGGGCCGCATGCGCGAGTCGTCATGGTTGCATCAGCGCGGCATCAGGTGCAATGCAATACCTTGATCAAATTGCGGTTACTCAGGACCGCGAGCGAGGTCCGGCGGCGCTTGCCGCTCCCCGGCCAGCTCGCGTACGCGGTCGAGAAACGCGGGTCGGGTCGGCTTTCGACCCAGCGCCTGCAGGACGTCGAGCTGGACCACGGCCGCGTCGTAGTCGCGTTCGGTCCAGGTGGCCAGGCCTTCGGCGACGACGCTGGCACGTGCAAGGTCGCCCATGCCGAGCAGCCAGTGCACGTAGGCCGCGCTGGCGGCCAGCAGATCGGGTGGCGCGTGCCCTTCCTCGGCCCATTCCAGCGCCCCTTCGAAGGCGGCGCGGGCCGCGGGGACTTCCCCTTGCGCCGCGGCCAGTTCCGCCCCTGCCAGGCCAACCAGCACGCGGGCCGCCGTGCCGCCATCCGCTTGCGCCCAGGCCTGCGCCCGATCCAGTGTCGTGGCCGCCGCGGCGAGGTCGCTGCGGCCGATGCGCGCGCGCACCAGCGTATGCCAGGCGCGCGCCACCTCGCGTGAGTCGTAGGGATGCGGCGGTCTGGCCAGGACGCTGGCCGCCGCCTGCTCGGCCCGCAGCCAGCGGCCGGATTCGATGGCCGCCTGGCTGTCGAGCGCGGCAATGCGACTGAGCGCATCGGCATCGTGCGCGCCTTGCGCTTGCTGGCGAATCGCCTCGAGCAGGGCCGAGGCCGCATGCAGTTGGCCATTGGCCCGTAGTACCTGCACCACGATCAGCTGCGCGGCGCGACGCCGCTCCGGGTCGGGCACGAGGGTCGCGAGTTCGCGCAGGCGCGGCGCTTCCGTGAGGGCCGCCGGGGGATCGAGTCGGCCGAGCCTGGCCAGCGCGAGGTTGCCGCGGGCGTTGAGCTCGGCTGCCCAGGCGTGGAATCCGGCGAAGCGTTCGGCAACGCTGGCAAGGATGGGTTCGGCCTCCGCGTAGCGATCCCGGTTGAGCGCGCTGGTGCCCGCATTGAGATCGACCACGGCCAGCCCGAGCGCATCGCCGGCGGTGGCCAGTGCGATGCGCGCCTGGGCCAGGTCGGCCTGCGCTGCGCCGAAGTCGCGTTGCTGGCCATGGGCGGCGGCACGGTTGCTGTAGGCCGTGCCGAGTGCACTCCATGCCTGCGTATCGCGCAGCAGTTCGATGGCGCGATCGAGATCCGGCATGGCCGCCGCCGGGTGTTGGCGTTGCAGCGCGATGCCGGCACGCGCGTTGAGCGCGCGGGCGCGCAGCACGGGATCGGCTTCGGCCGACACCTCGGCCAGCACCTGCCCGATGAGGGCTGCGGCCGTGTCGAAGCGGCCGCGCTGGAACTCGGCGCGGGCACGCTGGAAGCGGGCCTGTGGTTGGTCGCGCAGGGCCGCAGGTGCCTGGTCGAGCAGGGCGATCGCCACGTCGGTTCGCTCTTCCAGCAGGGCTGCTTCCACCTGTTGCGTCAAGGCGTCGATGTCCGCGGGCGGCGGCGCGGTCAATCCGGAGCTGCCGGCGAAGCCGAGTGCCATGGCCAGTCGGTCGGCGGCCGTGCGCGCGGCGACGAGCGCGTTGCCATCGTCGCCATGCACCGCCAGCGGTGGGTCGGCACCGCGCAGGCTGCGCAGCGACACGCGCCAGCCTGCGCCCAGCGGCTCGGCGCGGGCCGCAATCACCACCCGGGCGGCAGCGGCGTCGGCCAGCGCCGTGAGTTGGGCGGGGTTGGTGGTCGGCTGCGCGTAGGCGCGGGTCAGGGCGACGACGTTGTCGCTTGGAACCACCGGGTGACCCGTTGCGCGCAGGCGCGCGGCGACCAAGTCCATGAGTCCCAGGCGCATCCAGGCCGAACGCGCATCGCCGGCCACTTCGACCGGCAGCACCAGGGTGGCGGCGGGTGTGGCGCGATCGACGGATGCGGCGGGTGCCGCCGGCCTGCGCGGGTTCATCAGCGCCAGGGCCAGCAGCGCGCCGGCGATCGCGACGACCACCAGGGCGGCGCCGAGCCTGCGCCGCCGCGTCCGCTTGTGCGCGGAATCGGCGACGATCGCCCGCGCGGGCGTGGCTGCGTGCACTTCGAGCGGTGGCGCGGCGCTGGTCACGACGGCTTCGACCTGCGCCACCCATTGGTAGCCGAAGCGCAGTACCGTGCGGATGACCAGCTGTTCCCTGCCCGTGTCCTCCAGCGCACGCCGGGCGACCAGGATCGTCTGGCCCAGTACGCCGTCGCTGACATCGACCTTGCCCCAGACGGCGGCGATCAGCTCGTCCCGGCCGACGGCGCGCTCGCGATGGTCGATCAGGTGGACGATGCAGTCCAGGGCCTTGGGCGCCAGCGTGACCCGCTCGCCATCGCGCAGCAGGGCGCGTGCGGCGGGGTCGAGCTGGAAGCGGCCGAAGCGGTAGGTGAGGGTGGACATCGGGAACTGCGCGTGCCGGGCCGGATCTGCCATGGTGCAAGCCGCTAGCCTGCGAACAAATGGTGGCGCTGGCAAGCGCGGCGCGCGGCTGCTCAGAAAGGCAGGTCGAGCGCCGCGCAGAGGTAGTCCACCAGGGGCGCAGTGTCGCGCATGGATTCCTCGATCCACGGCAGCAGGGCGTCCGAGCAGGCGAGGCTCGCATCGAAGGGACGCGACACGACCCAGTCCTTGCGCTTGAGGTCCCCGATCAGCGGGTGTGCGGGGTCCTGGCCCTGCGGTGCCCGCTTCAGGCTGTCACCGACGAACTCATAGCGGCGGGTGAACGCCGGTGCGCGGGTGATGCGCTGCCAGGTGGCCGGATTGTCGACCACGAAATCACGGAAGCGGCGCAGGGTTGGCGAGGAGGGATGCCAGAAGCCGGCACCAAAGAGGCATTCGTCCGCAGCGATGTGCAGATAGAACGCAGGGGCCTCGACTTCGCCGCGGCGTTCGTGCGCGAAGCGCGCCGCCTGCCAGGTCTTGTACGGCGACTTGTCGCGTCGGTAGCGCGTATCACGGTAGATGCGATAGAGCGAACCACCCTGGCGGCGCGGGTCGGCGCGGTAATGCGGGCTGATCGCGGCGAGGGCCGGTTGGAGGTCGCGGATCAGGCGCAGGTAGGGCTCGCGCACCTGCGTTTCGTAGTGGCTGCGATGGGCATCGAACCAGGCACGCGTGTTGTGCGCGGCAAGCGTGCGGAAGAAGGCGAAGGTCGCCGGGGTGAAGTAGGGCGAGGTCATCGGCGCGGCCGGCGGCGGTACGGTCAAAGCGCCATTGTAGGCGCGCGTGCAGACACGCCGGACGCGGTGCAGCGGCAGCGCGCCCGGACGGCGATGTGGGGACGGGCAGGGCGCCTGATCCGGTCACGTTTCGCAGGCCCGCGATGAGCCGCGCGGCGGCCGGCGCCGGCACTCCGGGATGACGCAGGGCGTGGATCCCGCGGAACCGGCAGGTGCGCCATGCCTGGACGCCAGCTCAGGGCGCGATGTCACGACCCCAGGCTTCCAGTGCGTCGAGCAGGGGACGCCTGGCATCGGGCAGGGAGGGGTCGGCGCGCAGGCGGGCGATGGTCTGGAGATAGTCTTCCAGGGTCAGTCCGGTCAGCGCCGTCGCTGTTTCGATGCGCTGCCGGCGAAACGCCTCCCAGCGCGCCGATTCGGTCCCATCGAGCGTGTCCGGCCAGTTGCGCGCCCGGTAACGGAACAGGAGTTCCGGGTAGCGTGGGTCGGTGAACGGAAAGTGGCGCTCCCCGAGCTGCTCCGGCGGCGTGGCGCGCACTTCCTGGAGCAGGCGCCGGTCGGCGTCGCTTGCGAAGCCGGCATAGATGGCCAGTTCGGGATCCACGGGATCTGCATGGGCCGGTGCGTGCGCGAACACGGCGTGCAGCTTGGCGACCAGGCCCGGGGCGCGGCGCAGGCGCTCCAGGTGGGCCTGTGCGCGTTCGGGATCGAGCCCGATGCGGTCGGTATCCACGCCCTTGAGCACGCCCAGCGGTGCCAGCGCGGGCGACTTGTTGGCGTGGATGGTCTTGAGTGGAATGCGCGCGACATCTTCCGGCAGGTCGGCGCGCGCGACGAACACGCGGTCGGCGATGTCTTCGGCATCGAGTTCGATCAGCTCGCCGGGGTCGGTGTCCAGGTCGAAGGCGATGATGCCGTTGGCATTGACCGGGTGCATGGCCAGCGGCGCGATCATGGCCAGGCAGCCGCGGCTGGCCGGGTAGCGTGAGGAAACGTGCAGCAGCGGCGTCATCGCGCTGGTGTCGATGAGCCTGAATACCTGCTGCTTGCGGCGCAGCCCGAAGTACCAGTCCCACAGCCTGGGCTGGCGCAGGCGGATCAGGCGGGCCAGGCCGATCAGCGCCTCGACGTCGGATACGGCATCGTGGGCGCGCGCCTGGGCGATGCCGTTGGCGCTGGCCAGATGTTCGAGCCTGAAGCTCGGCGAGCCGTCCTCGCGCAGCGGCCACTCGATGCCATCCGGGCGCAGGGCATGGCACATGCGGGCGAGATCGATCAGGTCCCAGCGCGAGTTGCCGTGCTGCCACTCGCGCTCGTAGGGGTCGCGGAAGTTGCGATAGAACAGGTTGCGCGTGAACTCGTCATCGAAGCGGATCGAGTTGTATCCGACGCTGCAGGTGCCCGGTGTCGCCATGAGTTCATGCACCCGCGCGGCAAACTCCGCCTCGATCACGCCTTCGCGCTGCATCTGCTGCGGCGTGATGCCGGTGATCAGGCAGGCTTGCGGGTGTGGCAGCACGTCCGGCGCGGGCTGGCAGAAGAAGCTGACCGGCGCGCCGATGGGTTCCAGCTCGGGCGTGGTGCGAATGGCGGCGAACTGGGCCGGCCGGTCGCGGCGCGCATCGGCGCCGGTGGTTTCATAGTCGTGCCAGAGGAAACTTGCGCTCATCGCTCGCAGCATAGCCGCGCACGATGCCTTCTGGCCAAGGGCGGACGCCGGCATCCTGCTAGACTCGCCAGCTTGCCGAAGGAGTTGCCGATGCGCGTGCCGGACGAGGACAACCTGATCTGGATCGACCTGGAAATGACCGGGCTGGATCCCGATCGCGACTCCATCCTCGAGATTGCCACGGTGGTGACCGATCGTGACCTGGTGCCGCTGGCCTCCGGCCCCGAACTGGCCATCGAGCATGGGCTGGATCGGCTGCAGGCGATGGACGACTGGAATCGCAACCAGCACGGCAAGTCCGGCCTCTGGCAGCGCGTGATCGAATCGACGGTGGGGCTGGCCGAGGCCGAAGCGGCAACCCTGGCGTTCCTCGCCCAATGGGTACCGCCGGGGCGCTCGCCGATGTGCGGCAACTCGATCTGCCAGGACCGGCGCTTCCTGTATCGCCTGATGCCGCGGCTGGAGCGTTACTTCCATTACCGCAACCTCGACGTGTCCACGATCAAGGAGCTGGCGCGGCGCTGGGCGCCAGAGGTCAGCCACGGCTTCAACAAGGATTCGGCACATACCGCGCTCAGCGACGTGCACGACTCGATCGCCGAGCTGCGCTACTACCGGCCGTTCCTGGGCCGGATCGGCGGCATGAGCGGGGCCTCCTGACACGGCGCCGGGTACGGGCGGGGAAGGTCGGATGAGTGCGCACGGCGCGGCGATGCGGGAGGCGGGGACGGGCAAGGTCGTGGCGGGCGACTATCGGTTCCTGTTCGGCCTGGTGCGTCCGTATCGCAACGCACTGCTTTTCGCCCTGGTCCTGATGCTGCTGCAGAGCCTGGTCACGCTGGTCAACCCGTGGCTGGCAGGGCGCTTCTCGACCGCCCTGCTGCAGCACGATGCCGTCAACGGCCTGCTGCTCGCGTGGTTCGCCGTGGTCGCGACCCAGAGCGTGCTGGGCTACGCGGTCGGCATCCACCTGCAGAAGACCACCGCCGACCTGATCGCCGACACCAGCGCGCGGGTCTTCGATCATCTGCAGTCGCTGCCGCTGCAATGGCACCAGGAACGGCGTCGCGGTGACGTGCTGTCCCTGCTGACGCGTGACGTCAGTCATCTTGGCTACTTCGCCACGCAAAGCATCACGCCGGTGCTGCCGCAGGTCCTGATCTGTGCCGGTGCGCTGGCCATGATGCTGCGCATCCAGCCCTGGTTCGGCATTGGCGCGGCGGTGCTGGTCGCGGTGGTCTCCATCGCCATGCGTTGGGTCGGGCGCCAACTGCGGCCTTTGGGCAACGCTGCCACCGAAGCCTACGCGCGGCGCAGCGCCATCGCCGAGCAGAACCTGGCCATGCTGCCGATCGTCAAGGCCTTCATCGGCGAGGCACGCGAATCCAGCCGTTTCGTGGCCCAGGCACGCGCCCTGCGCGACATCGAGGTCACGCAGGCGCGCTGGCATGGCCTGGTCGGTCCGGCGACCAGCGTGTTTTCGGCGGCCGCCGTGCTGGCCATGCTGTGGTTGGCCAGCCGCCAGGTCACGGCCGGAACACTGCAGGCGGGTGACCTGGTCAGCCTGCTGCTATATGGGCTGCTGCTGACCCAGCCGATGAGCGCGCTGGCCGGCATGTACGGCCAGGTGCAGTCGGCGCGCGGCACGGCGCAACGTCTGATCGGCGTGTTCCACGAGCGCCCCGAGCCGGCGGACGGGGCGTACGAGGCCCACGCGGCGCGCGGTGCCATCGAGTTTGCGGGGGTCGAGTTCACCCACGCCGGTCGCGCCCCGGTACTGCGTGGCATCGACCTCCGGGTGGCCGCTGGCGAGACCGTCGCCATCATTGGCGAGAACGGGGCAGGCAAGAGCACCCTCGTGCACCTGCTGTTGCGCTTCGCCGATCCGGATGCGGGCAGCATCCGCCTCGATGGCCGCGACCTGCGCGAGTTCAGCCTGCGCAGCCTGCGTGCGCAGATCGGCCTGGTTTCGCAGAATGTGCTGCTGTTCAACGCCTCGGTGCGCGAGAACATCGCCTACGGGCGCGCCGATGCCGACGCGGTCGAAGTCGAGCGCGCCGCGCGGGCTGCGCGGGCACACGATTTCATCATGCGCCTGCCGCAAGGCTATGACACCCCGGTGGGCGACCAGGGCATTCGCCTGTCGGGCGGGCAGAAGCAGCGCATCGCGCTGGCCCGCGCCCTGCTCAAGGATCCCGCGGTACTGATCCTGGACGAGGCAACCGCCATGTTCGATCCAACCGGCGAATCGGAGTTCATCGAGGAATGCCGGCACTTGCTGCGCCAGCGGACCGTGCTGCTCATCACTCATCGCCCGGCCAGCCTGGCGCTGGCCGACCGGGTAGTGCGGCTGAGCGAGGGGCGCCTGACCGGCAGCCCGGAAACACCCCCCGAAGAGGCAGGTGGTCGCGTCGATGGGCAGGTTGCGCCTGAGCGCGCTGGCCCGAAAACGGATGCTTGAGCGCATGCCGTTGATTGCGGCCATGCCTGCAGCGGCTTGGCGCAGCGGGAATCGACGCACCCCGGCAAGCGAGGCGCATAATAAAAATGCAATCCTTGATGAATTGCAAATATCGTTCTGCTAGGATCGAGAAATCGGCGTAAAGGATTCGTTGTGCCGATGCGCCTGGCACGACCTCGGGTCGGACGGGAGGCATCTGGGAAGTCGGGGATGCGCAGCGCGCATGGCAAATGCCGGACGTGCGAAAGGGACAGGAAGGGACAGGGGGAAGGAACGCATGGACTTTCACGTGGCGTTGATCGGTGCCGGGGCGGCCTTTGCGGCAACGCTGATCCTGCAACGTGCGCTGGCCCCGCTCGCGCAGCGCCTCGATCTGCTCGATTATCCCGCCGGCCGCAAGGATCACGTCCATCCCACGCCCGTCACGGGTGGGCTCGCCATGCTGCTCGGCGTGCTGTTTGCCGCCGGGATGGTTCTGCCCCAGGTCGGCCCGGGCGCCTGGGCCTTTGCCGTTGCCGCCGGGCTGCTGATCTTCATTGGCCTGCTGGATGACAAGTACGACCTGTCCTGGCACGTGCGCATCCTGGCGCAGGTGGTTGCGGCGCTGATGATGGTGTACTACGGCGGTGTGCGGATCGAACACCTTGGGCAGTTGTTCGGCACGGAGCGCTTCGCGTTGGGGCCGATGTCGGTGCCGTTCACGGTGTTTGCCGCGGTCGGCGCCATCAATGCGGTCAACATGATCGATGGCATGGACGGCCTGGCCGGGACGCTGGTGTTCGGCGCCCTGGCCATGCTCGGCACGGTCGCGCTACTTGCGGGCAACCATCTGGTGGCTACGCATGCGCTGATTCTTGGCGGGGCCGTGGCCGGTTTCCTCGTTTTCAACCTGCATTTTCCCTGGCAGCGCAGGGCGCGCGTGTTCATGGGCAATGCAGGCAGTGCCTTCCTTGGTTTTGCCATTGCCTGGATCGCGTTCCGCCTGGTCCAGGATGCCAGCCATCCGGTGCGTCCGGCGCTGGTCCTGTGGCTGCTGCCGGTGCCGTTGATCGACTGCCTGGTGCTGATGCTGCGTCGTGTGCGGCATGGCCGGTCGCCGTTTGCGGCCGATCGCAATCACATCCACCACCTGATGCTGGAGGCGGGCTACCGGCCGATGGGCGTGGTGCTGGCGCTGCTCGTATTCAGCGGTCTGTGTGGCCTTGCGGCGGCTGCGGCCCTGCATTCGGGCCTGTCCGAGGGGCTCGTGGTGGCGGGCTTCTTCGGCCTGTGCGGCCTGTGGTTCTGGCAGACGTCGCGCCGGGTGCGTGCGCTGGACCTCCTGCGTGCACTGCGCTACCTGGCGTGGCCGCGGGCGAGCCGCAAGCCGACGGTGGCGGGAGGCGAAGTCGACCACGTCTGAGCAGGGTGCGTGGCGCTGCCGGGATGCACGACTGCGGGAACCGGGCCTGTGGTGATTGACGCCGGGCGTTCTGATTCGTAGTATCGCCGACCCTCTCCGATGGCAGCGATGCCGGCGGCATGGGTGGTACGGCGGGGTATAGCGCAGCCTGGTAGCGCGCCTGCTTTGGGAGCAGGATGTCGGGGGTTCAAATCCCTCTACCCCGACCAAACCTTGGGATGCGGACTCGTCCGCGGGCAGTGGATTCGGCGACAATGCGGCTTGCGATGCGCCCGTAGCTCAACCGGATAGAGCATCGGCCTTCTAAGCCGAGGGTTGCAGGTTCGAGTCCTGTCGGGCGTGCCATCACCGCTGGCCAGGGGCCAGCGGGAGGCAGGAGGCCGACCGGGTGGTGCTCCATGGAGGGATCGT
>Ga0265293_10001050_pt1 | contig 62185 bp, 59 predicted proteins | sample Munlanlewell138R_FD_192505 | JGI IMG/M metagenome (GOLD analysis project Ga0265293, IMG submission 192505) | Leachate microbial communities from a municipal landfill in Southern Ontario, Canada - Leachate well 138R | ecosystem: Engineered > Solid waste > Landfill > Unclassified | place: Canada...
AAAACCCATGTGTTGCACCGCATGTGATAATCTCTAAGCTATCTTTATCATAAAAATATCTGTAGCCGTTTAAGACTTTTTTCTCCAAGAACCCACTAAAAAACTCTTTAGTTTGAGTGAAAAAATCGAGATAAAATTTTGCAACATTGTAATAATCGCTGTTTTTGGTTCTCTCAAGCTCCTTTTCTCCTAGCTCTATAAGAGTTTGAAGATACTTCTCATACTTTTGCATAAGATGTTCATCATCGAGCATCTCTGCTAAAGTTGGAGTTACAGAGACGGTTAGGGCAAACTCTATCTCTTCATCTTCGAGTCTTTTTAGTCTCTGCAAAAGCGGTATATAGCACTCCGTGATAGCCTCAAACAACCAACTCTCTTCTAAAAAGTTCTCATGTTGGGGGTGCTTTACAAACGGTAAATGCGAGTGAAGAATGGGAATCCAATATCCTTTTATCATCTAATTGCCTCCAAGATTAATCGAAGAGTAGATTGAGTTATTGTTTATGCCTTTATCTGATGCTCCTACAATATTTGAGCTCAAAATATACTCAAGCCTCTCGCCGACTTTTAAATATAGTTTTACATATATCGCTTTGTGGCTATTTTTATGGTTTAGATAGTAACTGCCTATGGCAAAATTAGAGCTAAACTCTAAAATCTCTAGATGATTTACATCAAGGAGTTTAAATGAGAGCTCTACATTTTTTAAATCGATGCCGAATTTTTCGAGTCTCTTATCCGTAACCTCCCAATAGACAAAGGAGCTATTTGGATTTATAGGTAGCAGTACAAGTTTATCTTTGTTGTACTTTTTAGGAGGCTCTTTGTGCTCATCTTTTATATCTCTAACATTTGCATTGGAACTTTTGCAAACATGAGACAAACCCTGCGCAATTAACTCATCCGTAAAATTCATCTCAACTCCTTGTGATTATTTTTATCATACATATAGACATAGTACTCATGTGCCATTCTTCCTGAGTCAAAAGCAAACATGGTGTCATCCATCGAGTTTTTCATAATAGTTATCCATTTTTTTCTATCTTTATAGTAGAGAGGAACTACCTCATTAAATAAAATATCCATAAGATTTTTATTGTCTATAGAGTCCTGTACTTCAAACGCCAATGTGTGATCAGTTGGCTTAATTGTGAAGCAGTTTATGCCATGTTTTTCAAACTCAGGGTGCCACCCATCGTATGTTGAGAGATTTATAGCACCGTTCATTCCGGCACTCATACCGCTAGTTCCGCTTGCTTCATTTGTGATTCTAGGCGTATTTAACCAGACATCAGCTCCTTTTTTTAGCATCATGGACAAGTCAAGCTCGTAACCCATTAAAACGGCTATATTTTTAAAGTTGTCACTCATGTGATTTATTTCGTTAAAAGTATCTATAGCACCATAATCAAATGGATAAGGTTTTCCTGCCCAGATAAGTTGAACCGGCATCTCATGACTGTTTACTAGTTTTAAAAACTTTTCAAAATCATACTTTAGTAGTCCGGGGCGTTTGTACTCTGTAAATCTTCTTGCCCAGACAATAGTTAAAACATTTGGGTCAAACATCTTACCTGTTTGGTCTGCAACTTCATCAAAAAGTATCTTTTTTAGATGTTTTTTCCTGGACTCAAGCTCATAATCTTCATACTCATCAAGAGCCTTTAAAAGTCCTTTATCAGCCCAATATCTTCTGTTTTGGGCATTTGTTATGTGGATGATTTCACATCTGTTTTGTACATGTGACCACATTTTGTTTGCTACTTTTGCATGAAGCTTTGATACTCCGTTTGTAATTTTTGATGCTTTTAGAGCACCGACTGTTAGATTAAAAATACCATCTTTGCGCTCCATAAACTGATGAGTCTCCTCTATGGGCAACTCTGCAAAAAATCCCATTTTGTGAAGTAGTTCAAGGCCGTGCTCTTCGTTTCCTGCAGCTTCCGGGGTATGTGTTGTAAAGACTACTTTTTGCCTTAACTCCTCAAGAGTTTTGTATTTTTTATATAACTCAAAAACCGCAGGAAGAGCATGCCCCTCGTTTAGATGATAAATCTCTGGATTGAGATGAAGTGCTTCAAGCACTTTTACTCCTCCATTGCCAAGAACTATCTCTTGTGCTATTCTTGTCTCTTGATTAGTATCGTAGAGTTGATGAGTTATTGTTCTACTTAGATAGTCGTTTTCTTCTATATCTGTTGTAAGCAGTATGACGGGAGCGGTGTTAAATATTTCACTCTCTAGCAAATAGGCTTTTACCTTAACAGTATGGGCGTTAACAGTCACATCAACACTAAGGTTTAAATCTTTGAGAAAGTAATACTTTTTTCTTACAAAATCTACTTTTATATTTCTATCTTTATCTCTAGTTTGATCATAGTATCCATAGCTCCAGAGTATCCCGATGCCTATCATGTTCTGCCCTAAATCGTAAGCACTTCTCATGTGCGAGCCGGCTAAAAAACCAAGTCCTCCACCATAAACTTTAAGTGACTGATGTATTGCAAACTCCATAGAAAAGTATGCTACGCTTGTGCTATATTTTTCATTTATGTTATATGATGTAAATTTTGACATCTCTAATCCTTTGAGAGTATTTTTAAACCTTCTATATTTGCATCGTCAATATCTGAGATAGATATTTTCAACTCACTTCGGATTGTTTTAAAAGAGCTACTTTTGTACTCCTCTTTTAGAAAATCCAAAAGAGATGGATTGTTCTTTACAACACCTCCGCCTAAAACAAAAACGTCCGGATCAAAGAGATTAAGTACAGTGTGAAATGCAAAAGCCAAGCCCTCTAAAAACTCTTTTTTTACATTTTCACTTGCATCATTAAATGTACCATCTTTAAAAACTTTGCCGCTTACACTAAGTTCTAGACAATCATCTCTGCCGCAGCCACATGAAAAACTCTTTTTTTTAAAGGGTATGTGACCTATTTCGCCGGCTATAGAGTCTTTACCGCCTAATACTTTACCATCCACGACAAAAGCACTTCCAAATCCTGTGCCTATATAAAAAAGAGCCATAATTTCTGCATCTTTGTATCTTGAGTGCTCATAAATTGCGGCACAGCTTATATCATTTTTTAATATGACTTCAACACCATAGTTATCGTAAAAATATTGCCCCAAATCAAGGTTTTTTATCTTAATATTTGGAGCTGATAATATTTTGCCATCTTTTACCTGCCCTGCAAAAGAGATAAATATTTTTCTAATATCTTTTTGAAACTCTATCTCGGTCTCTAAAAAGTCAACCAACTCTACACTATCGCTTTTTATGCTAAAGAGTTCGCCCTCATCAAAAGAGTATCTAAAATTTGTCCCACCGTAATCTATGTAGAGATTCATCTGTAAATCCTCATGTACTCTTTAGCGGAACGTTTCCAAGAGTTATCTACGCCCATGTTGTGTTTTGCAAATTTTTGGTACTTTTTTTGGTTTGCATACAAAGAGATAGCCTTTGTGATAGCGTGCATGTACCAAAACAGATTGTACTCTTGAAATGTAATCCCAATCCCGACCTTTTTTGTATGATGCTCTATGTCCGTATAGTCGATTACACTATCTTTAAGTCCTCCTGTCTTAGCTACAATAGGAACTCCTCCATATCTCATGATAATCATCTGATTTAGCCCGCAAGGCTCAAATGTGGAGGGCATAAGCAAAAAATCAGCTGCCGCATAGAGTTTTCTTGCATACCCTTCATCATATCCGACCGTAATGTGAATATTTGGATACTTGTTTGTCAGTTTTGCAAAAACAGAGTTGTAGTAGTTGTCTCCATCTCCTAAAATGGCAATATTTATCTCAAGATCTTTTAAGAGATGCAAGCTTTGTAAAATCATATCTACCCCTTTTTGAGGCGTAAATCTGCCGACAAAGATAAACAGAGGGCGATGCGGCTCAGGTAAATCTAACTCTTTTGAGAGTTTTGTTTTGTTTTTGAGTTTTAAATCGTAACTATGTCTGTCAAAATTTTTATAGATATCTTTATCGGTTTGGGGATTAAATACCTCATAGCTTATGCCGTTTATGATTCCATGGAGTTTATGGTTGTTAGCAATTAGCATCTTATCTAGAGTGTTGCCATAGGAGGGTGTCTGTATCTCTAGTACATAAGTTGGACTTACCGTTGTGATAACATCACTATAAAATATACCGGCTTTTAGGAAGTTTACTTGGTCAAAATACTCAAATCTGTCGCTTTTAAAACTCTCTTCCCAGCTTAATTCCAGTTCATCTATAGCACCTTTGTGAAATATCCCCTGATAGGCGAGGTTATGAATGGTAAAAACTATTTTTTGCCTAAGAGCATATTTTGTTTTTGCTAAGAGTGCGACTAAGGCACTCTGCCAGTCATTTAGATGTATGACATCTATTTTGAGTTTAACTCTTAGCATGGTCTCTATGATAGCGTAAGAAAAAATACCAAATCTTAGATGATTATCGCCAAACTCGCCATCTTTATCATGATACAGGCTGCCTCTATCGCATAAAACTGGATTATATAAAAAAAGCTCATAATCACTATCTGCCCTTTTGTATAGATCAATTTGGTGATTGACTCCGCCTAAGAGAATGTCAAATGAAAAATCGGCGGAGCAGATATCATATCTCTCTCTATCAACAGAAGCGTAAAGGGGCATAATAGTATAAACTTTTGCGCTTGCTCTAAGCTCAGCGGGAAGGCTCTGTGCGACATCGCCAAGTCCTCCGCTTTTTGCGTATGGAAAAATTTCACTTGAAGCAAATAGTATATTCATAAAAAACTCCTTTAAACCTCTCTTAGTTTGCCGGCCGCAATATTTGGCAGGACACTATTTAGATGTATTTTTGAATCTATCTCAAACCCTACGATTCCGCTAAGTCTAGGAAAGATATTTACACAAAACCGATAGTAATCTTTTGAGTTCTCGTTATACCCTTCGTATGGATGATTTTTAAAAACCATGTTAAATGAAAAATAGTCAAGAACATTTTTGTACTTTTTAAAAATTAGCTCCAACGATATCGCAAGATTTAAAAGCGTTTTTTCATCAAACTCCGTCATAGAGGAGTATTTAGCCTTTGCAACAATCTTGACTTCATACGCAAACCTTGAAGCGTACGGCGCATAACAGATAAACGACTCATTTTCAAATATAAGATTTTGCTCATACTGCCTCTCTTCATATGCCAAATCATCTAAGAGTGCTCGTTTGAATCTCTTATGATACTCTTTTTTATACTCTATCTCCTCGGCAGTCTCAGTCGGCAAAAAAGGCATAGCAATAATCTGGGAGTGGCTATGGCTAAGAGAGGCACTGGAGAGTTGTCCATGATTTTTAAAGAATATAGAGTAGGCAAGCCGTGTGTCATATCTTAAACTTGTAATCCTCTCTTTTGATATTTGCAGGTAGTCGATAAACTCTTGTAGTGAGTAGTCAAATATTTCAAGGTCATGTTTTGGTGTCTCTATGATAATTTCATGTGCTCCAAATCCGCTAAATACATCAAAATAGTCATCCTTTTTTCCGATAGGCAATATATCTGTTGATAAGATATTATAGAGATTTGGCACTACTCTTGCTCTCCACTCTTTGCCATCGCCAATCCTTGTAATCTCTTTTGGCGTAAGATGCTCATTTCCTGCGTCAAAAGGACAGACACACTCCTCTAGTGGAATCTCTTTTATAATAAAGTTGTTTGGTCTATCTGCTCTTCTTGGAGCAAAGAGTACCCACCTTTTGGTAAGTTTGCAGTACCTAAACTCCGACTCTCTTGAGGTAAAACCACTTGACTGATGCATAGCACCTTGTGTTGAGAGAATTATCTCATCTTTAGGAACTATGGAGCGTGTTACTATTTGTGGGATATTTAGCCCCATTAGAGTATATATGTTTTGTAAATGAACTCTAAAGAGTTCATCAAAGAGTGGTTTTAGTGTTGTAAAGTGGTCATCGTCATACCACCAAAACCAGTCACTTCCAAGGGCAATAGCGAACTCATTTAAGACTTTTTGATTCGTTTGCTCATCTAAAGAGGTTCTGTTTTTTAGATAAGCCTCTTTTGTAGAGGCAAGAAGCTCCCATGCTCTGTTTTTTTGCGGTTTTCCTATCCAGATATTAAAGTTTGCATCTACCCAGCTGCCGGCTTGTATGTGCTCAAGCGGAAGTTCCTCGAGTTTTAGGTTTATGGCTTCGCTAGGAAGTATAGTCTGTATAAACGAGTCGTTATCTTGCAGTGCTTTATATAGTTGGTCAAAAAACTCTTCGCCATTGTTTGGATAAAACTCCCAAGCATTTTCGCCATCTAAGATAATAGAGACAAGATAGTCTCTGCTACTGTAGGAGTGAATCCTTTTTATTTTATCTAAAAAATCAAGTATAGCAATCTGGGGAGCAATCTTAGAGTACTCAAATCCGATTAAATCACTTATATGTCTGTCTCTAAAAAAAATAAGAGTTTTAAATTTTTCATGACGGTAGAGATTATAGAGCCTCTCTTTAGTGTAGTTTTTTATACTTTTGTATAAAACCTCTTCATCTGTTGCAGTCCAGCTCATGCCATGTTTTGCAACAAGCTCAACTGTCTCCTCACTAATCGAGCCCTCCGATGGCCAGAAGCCATTTGGTTTTGTGCCAAAAGTTTGCTCAAAAAACTCTACCGCTTTTGTGATTTGCACTTCGCTAAACTCTCTAAATGAGTCGCTTGGGATGTTTGGCAGGTTAATGTTGCTGTTTGCATCTTTTGCACTATTTATATCTAGAAGTAGAGGTAAGATAGGATGATAGTAGGGCGAAGTTGAGAGCTCTACTTGACCTTGCAAAAAGAGTTGTTTATAGAGTTTTAAGATATTTGGTAAAAACTTTATAAGCTCATCTATCAACTCTAACTTCTGTATATGCGTAAAATTTGCTCCTTGAGTTATGAGATTTTTTACCGTTGTGTTGTTTTTTTTCAGATAATTTCCACACCAAGAGAGTAAAAAGAGAATTTGGGTATCTTCAATCTCATTTTTGCTAAATGTTTTCATCCCACTTTTTGAGCTTTTAAATTTTTGATTTAACTCTCTATATCTCCAAGAAGAATCAATCATATTTTTTTCATTTGAGAGGAAGAGATACCTGTTTAAAATATCTTTCTCTTCATCACCCAGCGTAGTTGCATCTAGCTTTAAAATCTCTAAAAGCTCGTCATTGGCACTGCCGTCTATATAGTTGTTTATCTGCTCTATGAGAGATGGAACTAGATTAAATGTCGCTTTTATGTTTGGATGTAGACTTAGCATGTAGGGCATGTCGTAGTAGTTTTTTATAGCATGTAAAAAGACCCAAGGCATCTCTGTTTTACCGGATATATCATCTCTGTAGTAGGGTTGATGCATGTGCCAGATAAAATTTAAGTAAACCATCTATTTCTCCATCCATAAATCAATTTTTCTTCTGTATTGGCTAAAGATTTTCTCTGCATTTTTATCATCTTTTGCCTGAATGTAGATATTTAAAAACTCTTGATGGGCATCCGGAACCATTAAAATCCACTCATCTTTACTAACCCATATCTTAACACCATCTTCATGTGAGCTCTTTTTATCTTTAGACTCCTCTAAAAACTTTCTCATCATTTTACCCTTAAGAGCGTTTGGACATGCTATATTTTCGCCTCTGTAGGCAAAGTTTGGCACTGTTTTTATAACAGTGTTAAGAGTTGTTTTGTTTTTTATTAGAAGCTCCAAAAATTTAAAACTTGAAAAAACTGCATCGGTATTTAGGGAAAACTCGCTAAATGCAAAATGTCCATCGGTGTTTGCTATGAGATCATACTCTTTTAACTCCTTTGCTTTTAATCCGCAAACTTTGCTTCTTGTAATCTCAAGATGTTTATAAGTTATAAAATCAGGTGCCCATGCCGGTAGTAAAACTTTTTTAATAGAAGTGCTACTAAAATCGAGCATATTAAGCAGAACTAATAGTGCTATATAATCTTTTACCAGAGTTCCATCTTCGCTTACAAATTGAAGCTTGTGTCCATTTGGATATATCAAAATACCGCAGTCAAACTTTAGTGATTTTACGATTTTACCAACTTCACAGTGTGCTCTTTTGATGACTGATGGCAGTATTTGTAACTGTTTATCATCTCTGTAAGCGTCCAAGAGTATGAACTCTATGTCAAGATTGTTTAAAATATTTGGATAGATATTTGAGGTTGAGCCAAACATTAGATTAGTAACTATTTTGATATCTCTGTTTTTAAATAGATTGGTATCAATTTTTTCTTTAATAGCATTTATGTATCTTGTGTTTGTATCGGCATCTTTGTAAATCTCACCGATTTGAGCGGAATTAACTCTTCTAAAGTTTTCTCTAAAAAATATTCTCTCTATATTTTTTGATAGATTTGTATCTATATAGAAACCTTCATCGGTGTAAAATAGAATTTCAATCTCCTCTTGATTTTTTGCCGATTGCCTAAAATGAACACCGGCGATTATGTTATCTTGAGTTGAGAGATTATATCTCATAACAACAGAGGGTACTATTGATGCATCTACTACATCTATCCCGCTTGAGAGTAGCCCGCTTAAAAAAGCGCGCTTAAGCATTCTTGAGCCCTTATGATAATCTCGGGACATATATACTCTGCTGCCTGCAGGTAAGATAGTACCTAGTGCTTCAGCTAGTTTGATAGAGAGTTCACAGGAGAGCTCTATATTTGCTCTACCCGCAACACTACCGGATGCAAATATCGAAGATTTATACTTATCCATCCAGATAACATTGTTGTTTATTATAGAGTTTTTCTCAATTATCTTATTTGGCCACACCATCACATCTTTTTGAAATGACACATTTCTATAAACGGTACAGTTTTGGGCTATTATGACACCATGTTTTGCTTTTACTCTTTTATCTATTTTCACATCATTGCAAATTATACCGTTGTGTATTTTTGTTTTTGAGCCGACACTGCACTCTTGCCAAAAGATAGTATTACTTAGTTTAACCTCTTGGCCTAGAATAGAGTTTTCACCTAAAACAGAGTTGTGAAGCTTGCTTAAACCCTCTACTTTACTTTTTTTGCCAAGAACTACTAACCCTTTTATACGAACGCTTTTATCTACAGATGCACCTTTTTCAAGGTAAAGAACTCCTTTTGGGTATATTGTCTTTTTACCCTTTATTGGAAGTGCTATTTTGCCCTTAAATATATCTTGATAGACTTCGCGGTAACTATTTGGATTTCCTACATCTCTCCAGTAGCCCTCTATATAGCACCCCCAGAGCGTAATATTGTTTGACATGAGGTTAGGAAATAGGTCTTTTGCAAAATCATAGCTTTCTCCTCTGGGTATAAAATCCAATATTTCTGGTTCAATGATGTATATGCCGGTGTTTATTGTGTCGCTAAAAACTTCACCCCAGCTAGGCTTTTCTAAAAATTTCTCAATTTTACCCTGTTTGTTTGCTATGACTACACCGAACTCTAAAGGGTTTTTCACGGGAGTTAAAGCGATGGTTAGTTTTGATTTTTTTTGTTTGTGAAACTCATATATTTTACTAAATTTAAAATCAGTTACCAAATCCCCGCTGACAACTATAAAGGTCTCATCTAGAAAATCTCTAGCAAAGCCGACAGCACCTGCAGTTCCATAGTCATTATCCGGCAAAAAGTAGGTTATATTCACTCCTAAGCTTTTGCCATCTTTAAAGTGCTCCTTTATAACATCAGGCATAAAGTAGAGCAAAACCGCTATATCTTTTATGCTTAAATCATCTCTAAGTTTTATGATAATATGCTCCATCATAGGAGCATTTAGAATTGGCAACATGGGTTTTGGAATAGTATTTGTAAGAGGCTGGATTCTTGTCCCAAAGCCTCCTGCTAAAACGATCGCTTTCATGATTTAAATCCTTCAAAGTAACAATAGTATCTAGAAAGTGTGAAGCAATTGTGAAATAAACTATATAACCTTATTTAATTTCTTTTATTTATTACCGTCTGTTTGTATTGTAACTAGAATAGGGTAAAATTGCCAAATATAATTAAGGATTATATAATGAAAAAAACAAAACTCCTTTTTGGTGTTCATTCACATCAGCCGGTTGACAACTTTGATGAAGTGCTCTTTGGTGCTATAGCTAAAGCGTATAAGCCTTTTTTTCAAACATTAAAACTCTTTCCTGATTTTAAATGCTCTGTGCATTTTAGCGGTTGGCTACTTGAGTTTATCAAAAAAAATGATAATGAATTTTTTTTGCTTATGCAAAATCTCTCAAATCAGATAGAGTTCTTTAGCGGCGGCTTTTACGAGCCTATCTTAGCCTCTATACCCTCTAGTGACAGAGTAGCTCAAATTAAAAAATTGAATCTTTTTATAGAGAAAAATTTCAATCAAACTCCAACAGGCTTGTGGCTTACCGAGAGAGTTTGGGATGACTCTGTAATCTCTGATTTGTGCGAATGTGGCATAAAATATGTAATTGTCGATGATTATCATCTCATAGCAAACGGCACTACGCAAAATCTTCAAGGATACTATTTTACAGAAAACAATGCTCATAAGATAGCGATATTTCCTATAAGTAAGCCTTTGAGATACTCTATTCCTTTTAAAGATATAGACTTTATACAGAAGCAACTCTCATCAATGGCAACAACAAAAGATGGCAGCAATGGAGCTATTATCTTTGATGATGGCGAGAAGTTTGGTATATGGCCACAAACTTATGAGCTGTGCTATACAAATGGATGGCTAAAGAGTTTTTTTGAACTCTGCACCATAAACACTACGATAGAGACTCAAACCTATAGAGAGTTTTTTGAAGCGAACAAAGCTTTAGGACTTGTCTATCTTCCAACTCTCTCTTATGAGGAGATGGGCGAGTGGTCTGCTCTTGATGAAGAAGAGAGTTTGCGAGGCGGAATATGGAAAAACTTTTTTCTTAAGTACCCACAAAGCAACTGGATACATAAAAGAGCGTTAGAACTCTCAAGAAAACAGATAGATGATGAGAACTATTTAGAATCACTATACAAAGCACAGTGCAATGATGTGTTGTGGCATGGAGTCTTTGGCGGAATTTATCTGCCAAGTCTTAGAGATACGGCATATAGGTATATTATAGAGTGCGAAAATATTTTAAAAAGCAAAGATATAGAGATAGTTGATATAGATTTTGATGGATATGAAGAGTATAAGTTAAGTAGCAGTGAGCTTTTGGTAATAGTTAAGCCAAACTACGGAGCGGGCGTGGTTGAACTTGACTTAAGAGATAAAAAATTCAATCTCCTAAATACTTTAACAAGAAGAGCTGAAAAGTATCACTCTCTTGCACAGAGTGAGCATCCTAAAGAGGATGGTTCCCAGATAAAAACTATTCATGATAATCTTTTTGTAACGCAAGATGATAGGGAGATATATATAGACAGATATCAAAAATACTCCAATCTTGACCATATAAGTGACGGCTCTTTAAATATAGAGAGTTTTAAAACAAATAGATTTTTACAACATGGCACTTTTATCGGCTCGCCGTATGAGAGCATAGATGAAGAGGGGAGTGCTTTTAAGTGTAAGGGTAAGATTTTTGAGACTAAAGCGGAGCTTGTTAAAAGATACAAGCTAGATAAAAACACTCTTTTATGCGATGTTGAGATAAAGAGCAACAGTGAGCAAAATCTACTCTATGCAAATGAGTGGAATCTACACTTTGCTATCTATGATGTGTTAAAAATAAACTCCCTGCCACTAGAAGATGATATGACTCTCCATGTAAAAACTTTGAGTATTTTTGATGCGTATCTGAAAAAAACAGTAAAATTCTCTTTTGAAGAGGAAGTTAAGATTTTTATCTGTAAAAATCACACTGTAAGCCAGAGTGAATCGGGAGTTGACTATACGCTTCAGCACCTCTCTTTAATGTTTATGAAAAATTTTACAAAAGATTTAAAATTTAGTTTTTGTTTGAGTGTGGGGTAGGGGGCTTTGCTGCTTTAAAGCTCAAAGCTTTTTGACATATAGGTTGTGATGTCATCAGTTTTTAACTCATTATTTGTAAAAAGCTCATTTGCTAAAACACCTTGTCCAAGCAGCATATCCGCGCCATCTTTACATCTAATATTTTTACTTTTTGCCAACTTTAAAAATGGTGTTACTTTTCCGTATATTGCGTCTGCTGCAAAAGAGGTGTTCTCTAAGATTTTCTCTATTAACGCTAAAGGAGCCGGCAGTTCCTCATCTTTTAGCCCCGCACTTGTAGTATTTACTACTAAGTCATATTTTTCTATTTTAAAACTATCCCATGTAAAAGAGTCACACCCAATCTCTTTAAAATACTCAAGTCTATTTTGGCTTCTATTTAAAACTCTTACTTTTATACCATCTTCTATAAATCTTGAGGCTAATGCTTTTGCTGTTCCGCCTGCACCGATAATAAGAATATCTCTGATTTTACCAAACTCTTTTATGGCATACATGAAGCCGTCCGCATCAGTGTTATAGCCTATAAGGCGACCGTTTTCATTTATGATAGTGTTTACAACGCCTACGGTTTTTGCAAAACCTCTGACTTCATCACAAGCCTCATACGCTGCCTCTTTATGTGGAACCGTTACATTTGCGCCTTTTAGTTTTAGGGCTAAAAAAGTCTCTTTTAGTTTTGAGCCGTCTGTGAGATGAACTCTTGTATAGCAAGCTTTGTAGTTTAGATTTTTAAATACGCTGTTGTGCATAAGAGGAGAGCGGGAGTGTGTAACGGGGTCACCAAAGATAGCAAAAAGTTTTTTCATACTCTTTAGTCTAAATCTTCTAGCGAGTGTACTAATGCACCGAGTTTGTTCTCTACTTCAAGATACTCAAGTTCATTTTGACTATCGGCTACGATACCCGCACCTGCTTGCAGAACAACTTTGTTCTCTTTTACAAGAGCAGTTCTGATGGTTATAGCACTATCCATATTTCCATCAAATCCAAAGTAGCCTACGCTTCCACTATAAAAACCGCGTTTAAGCCCTTCAAACTCTGCGATTAACTCCATAGCTCTAATCTTTGGAGCCCCTGTCATGGTTCCTGCCGTAAAAGTTGCCATGAAGAGATCAAACATATCTTTATCATCTGCAAGTTTAGCCGTAACATCTGAGACTATATGCATAACATGAGAAAAGCGTTCAATGTGCATCATATCTTCAACTTTTACGCTTCCGGTCTTTGCAACACGGCTGACATCATTTCTGCCCAAATCTATAAGCATGAGATGTTCAGAGAGCTCTTTAGGGTCTGCTAGTAGTTCTTCTTCTAGCTCTTTATCTCTCTCTTTTGTATCTCCTCTTTTGCGAGTTCCTGCGATAGGGCGGAGAAGAAGCTCGCCATTTGTAAGTCTAACCATAACTTCAGGCGAGCTTCCTACAATATTAAAATCTTCATACTCCATCAAAAACATGTAAGGCGATGGATTTTTTGTCCTTAAAATTCTGTAAAAGCTAAACGGGTCAACTTTAATCTGCCTTGTAAAGCGGTTAGTCATAAGAATCTGAAAAACATCTCCGCTTCTTATCATCTCTTTAGAGTCATCAACCATCTTAAAAAATTGCTCTTTTGTATGTGCAAAGCTCCCTTTGTCATCTCCGAGATTTCTCTTCATATGAATATACTCATATGACCCTTTAAGCTCACTCTCAATCATCTCAAATTTTTCGCTCATCTCTTTAAGGGTGCTAATTAAAGTGAGTTGATGATTTTTATGAGAGTAAACAAGGATTATTTTAGGAAGAATAAGATCTAAATCCGGAGTATTAAGCTCATCAGTTAAGCCGTCCATTGTTGCATGGAGCCTCGGTTCAAATACTTTTACCATATCATAACCGACGTAGCCTATAAAACCATCCACATAACCTACCTTAAGCTCTGACGTGGCTTTTTTATAGATTGTAGTATCTATATTGTTATAGTAGTTTTTTAAAAAGGTAAAAGGAGATTCATCTTTAACTGACGGTTTGCCATCTCTATTCGTATATATTGTCTGATTGTTTATATACTGCACTCTTTCTCTAGCACCTATACAGATGAAGCTGTAATTTCCCTCGCTTTGCCCCGCACTCTCAAAAAGATAGGAGATTTCGTCTCTGAAAATTGTCTTTAGTTTTGCATAAACGGCAATAGGAGCAAGTTGATCTTGAATAAATTGTTTAGAGTAAATCAAAAAAAAACCTTATTTGGCTATATTTTAGTTAAAAAAGCACCTGCTTCAACAGAATTTCTGATAGGTATTAACGCTTTTCTTGCTTCTGCTTCACTGTGAAAAGGACCAACTAAAACTTTATTTAATGTTTTGGAATTAACAGTTACTTTATGAAATTTATATTTATAACCCAAGCTTAAAATAGAGTCTAAAAACTTTTTATTTGGTTCATATTTTGCAAAAGAGCCGACTTGAACATAAAATTCGCCGGTAGTTGAAGAAGCAGTTGTTTTTGGTTGTGCGGTAGCTTTCTTTTTAGTTTCTACTGCTTTTGGTGCAGACTGCGGAGTAGCGACAACCTCTTGCTCTACCTCTTTAATGCTCTCCTTTGTGCTCTCTTCTTTTAATTTTTGAGCTATCTCATCTAAGGATCTGTTTTCTTGAGCAGACTCTTGAATAACATCTACATCTTCAAAAAGCGGCTCATCACTTTGAGTAACACTCTGCTTTTGTGGCTCTGGAGGAAGAACAGCTTGTGGCAGATTATCCGTACCGTTTGAAGCTAAAGTGTTCATTAACATAACAACGACTATTAAAATAACACCAAGAGTTGCTACTGCTAAAATAATTTTTTTATTCCCGGCAGATGAGCCACTTTTATTTAAAATAATATCATTTAATTCATTTTTTTCTTCCATCACATCTCCTTCATAATTCTCATTTATAATGATACCCAAAAGTTGTTTATTCTCACTTTTTTATATATGTTTTCTTAAGAGAAGCATTACATATGCTTTGACCATGATGCTCCACGCTCTTTTGCATAAACCTCATAGGGTAGTGTTAGGATGTTGTACTCATCAGGCAGATCAGAAGAGGGAAACATTCGCCACTGTTTTGGCTGCTTTGCGGCTAATTTCATGCTAATTGTTTTTCCAAGCTGTATCGCCTCTTGAAGCGTAGTGTGTCCTTTATGGATATAGACGTGGAGGTGACCTTCTGTTTTTGTTTTGTATGCCGTAAAGTTTATAAAACCCTCTTCACGAAGAAGAAGCTGCGTCTTATGATAAAAACGCTCAGGGTCTCTCCCGTTATAGTCTATTACTATATTTTCGACTCTGTTGCGTTTGTTTATTAGAGAGTGGGCTATAATCTCTTCGCCTTTAATGTGTTGGTTTATGACAGCTTGAGAGAGCGTAGCATCTACTTTTTCAAACTTATTGTAAAAAGTACGCCCCTTAAATAAAATCTTCTCAACTACTTCATCTCTTTTGATCCAGTAGTGGTCTTTTACCATTTTGATAAGATTTAGATCTGATGCTATCATCTCCTACTTCCTCTAATATGTTGATTGATTATATATTACAAAATTTTGAGCCAACTCTTGAAGCTCTTTTTTCACGTTTGCTTGCAGCTCTGTATTGTTGATATCATCAAGAACATCCGCAATTTTATTCGCTATGAACTCAAACTCTTTCTCTTTCATGCCTCTTGACGTAAGGGCAGGGCTTCCTATGCGGATACCGGAAGTTACAAACGGACTTCTTGTCTCTCCCGGAACAGTGTTTTTATTTACGGTAATGCCTGCATTTCCAAGAGCTATATCCGCATCCTTTCCTGAGAATTCACGATTTAAAAAGGAGAGTAGAACTAAGTGGTTGTCTGTTCCACCACTTACTAAGTCATAACCTCTTTTTACAAGAACTTCACCTAGAATTTTGGAATTTGCTTTTACTTGTTTTGCATAATCTTTCCATTCAGGAGATAGATTGTACTTAAACCCTACTGCTTTTGCTGCAATCACATGTACTAATGGTCCACCTTGAAGAGCAGGGAAGATTGCAGAGTTCATCTTCTTAGCAATCTCCTCATCATTTGTCATTATCATACCGCCTCTTGGACCTGCAAGAGTCTTATGAGTTGTTGTTGTTACAACATGAGCATGAGGAAACGGGCTAGGGTGCTCACCGGCTGCAACAAGACCTGCAACATGCGCAATATCTGCAAACATTATAGCTCCAACCTCATCAGCAATTTCACGAAATTTTGCAAAATCTATCTCTCTGGCATATGCGGATGCACCACAAACTATGATTTTTGGCTTAACTGCTTTAGCAATCTCCATAATCTTCTCATAATTCATACGACCATCAAGCTCTACACCATATGTAAAACTAGAGTAGTTTTGACCTGAAAAACTCGGTTTTGAGCCATGTGTCAAGTGTCCACCATGGCTTAAATCCATACCTAAAAGCTTATCTCCGGCTTTTAATAGACCGGCATAAACAGCGGCATTTGCTTGGCTCCCCGAGTGTGGTTGAACATTTGCGTAGTTACATCCAAAAAGTTCACATGCCCTATCAATTGCTAACTGCTCAACGCCATCAGCATATTCACATCCGCCATAGTAGCGCTTACCTGGGTAACCCTCAGCATACTTGTTTGTAAATACACTTCCCATAGCTTCCATTACAGCCGGAAGTGTAAAGTTTTCAGATGCAATCATCTCTAAGTGGTTAGTTTGACGCTCTAGCTCTTTTTCGCATAAATCAAATATCTCTTTATCATACTCTTGTAAAAAACTCATTGTATTGTAATTCCTCTTATTAATTTAAAGGCTAAAAAAGTCAACTCTTTTAGCTACGCTTGCCGCTATGGCACTAAAGCTATATATCAGTGTGGGATTCGTCACGCTTATCTTCTGTGTGTATCGGTTTCATTGCCGGAAACAGAAGTACATCTCTTATTGAGTGCTCATTTGTTAAAAGCATTACCAGTCTATCTATACCTATACCTTGTCCGGCAGTCGGTGCCATACCATAGCTTAGGGCTTCTACAAAATCTATATCCATATCATGTGCTTCATCATCGCCACACTCTTTTGCTGCACATTGAGCTTCAAAGCGACCAAGTTGATCTACCGGATCGTTAAGCTCGCTAAATGCATTTGCAATCTCACGTCCTGCAATAAAAAGCTCAAAACGTTCAGTGATTTTTGGATTTTCATCACTTCTTCTTGCAAGAGGAGAGATATCAACCGGATATTCAGTTATAAATGTCGGGTTAATAAGCCTCTCTTCGACAAACTCATCAAACAGTTCGCCTTGAAGTTGACCTAAAGAGAGATCGCTTTTTACTTGAATGTTTTTGCTCTTTAAAAACTCTACTATTTTATCTCTGTCATTTACTATCTCTTTGGGTACTTTACCTATAGTATGTAGGGACTCTATTAGAGGTATCTCACTAAATTTTTCAAAATTAATTTCTAAATCGCCATAAGGAAGAAGCACAGGAAGATTTAGATGTTCAAAGAGGTATTTAAAATACTCTTTTGTTATCTCTATGAGATCTTTATAGGTCTTATATGCCCAGTAGAACTCAATAGAGGTAAACTCCGGATTGTGCGTAGCATCCATTCCCTCGTTTCTAAAATTTCTATTTATCTCAAAAACCGCTTCAAATCCACCAATAATTAATCTCTTTAGATAGAGTTCAGGTGCAATTCTAAGGTATCTGTCGATACCGAGAGCATTATGATGAGTAACAAAAGGTTTTGCATTTGCTCCACCTGCAATTGGGTGCATCATCGGAGTTTCAACTTCTAAAAAGCCTTTCTCTTCAAAGAAACGGCGAGTTAAGGAGATTACTTTTGAGCGTATCTTAAATGTTTTACGAACATCAGCGTTCATAATGAGATCAAGATATCTTTTTCTGTATCTAATCTCCTTGTCCGTCACACCATGAAATTTCTCCGGAAGAGGTGAAATTGCTTTTGTAAGCAGTCTTAACTCATCTGCATGAAGAGAGAGCTCGCCTTGTCCTGTTACAAAAGGGTAGCCGGCTACTTCAACAATATCTCCGACCTCTATAAGTTTTTTAAAAATATTGTTGTAAAAACCTTCAGGAAGATTATCTCTTGCTACATAAACTTGGAGCACTCCGCTCTCATCCTCAATTTGAATAAAACTCGCTTTACCCATAATTCTAAAGAGTTTTATACGACCCGATAAAATATAGTGACGTTTTTCATCTCTTTTGTTCTCTTTAAACTCTATGTCGGAGTTTACATTTAAATACTTTTCAATCGTCGTATTTCTTTTTGAATCGTTAGAGTAGGGGTTAAATCCCTCTTTTTTTAAAAGTTCTGCTTTTTCAACTCTTAGTTGTATAAATTTGTTATCAAAAACCAATAGTTTTCCTTTATTTTTGCGTAAGTGCTAATTTTATTAAGCGTATCTATTTTGCTCTACACTCTTTGCAGATTCCATAAATCTGCATGGAGTGATCTTTCATATCAAAACCGAGCTCCTCGGCAATTTTATGTTGTCTCTCTTCTATCTGCTCGTCAACAAACTCTATTATAGTACCGCATGATGTACATATAAAATGGTCATGATGATGTTTTGCGCCAAGTTCGTACTTTTTCCCCTGTGCTCCAAAAGATAGTGATGTGACCATATCGGACTCTTCTAAAAGAGATAGTGTTCTATATACAGTAGCAATTCCTGTTTTTAAATCAGGAAATTTCTCTTGAATAAGATTATGAAGAGACTCAGGCGTTAAGTGTTCATCAGAGTTATAGAGAGTCTCTAGGATAACTTCTCTTTGAATTGTAAATTTTAGACTATTTTTTTTCAGTAAACTTTTGAAGTTTTCAAGCAACTGCTTGTAGGCAACTGTTTTATCATTGAAGTCGGTTGTAATTTTAGACATATTATTGACCCTCCTTTGTAGATAAATTTTGCTCTATAATCTCACTTACTTCTTGTTTTGTGTCATCTATGATTTTTACTGCTGAATCTTTGATGCTCTCATCTATGCTGTTTCCGATTGCTTGTGTGCTTTTTTGAATAGTTTCGTTTATATCGTTTGAAATTTCAATAGGGTCTAGTTTCATAATCACGCCTCCCGTTTTTACCAAGGCAGGAAATAGAAAGCTGTTTTGCATAATTGAATCTACGTTTGCTCTCATGGCTTTAATATTATAAGCGGCATGTGCAATAACTGCAGCAATAAGAAAGAATTTACCTGCGCTAAAGATGAAACCGAGTATCTTGTCAAATATGCCAAGTCCACTAAGTGAGCTGAGTTTTTTGAAGATTAGACCGACTCCAACCATTAGAAGCCAAAAAAGTATAAGTGTTACTAAGAAGCCTGTAAAGTCAGTAGCGGCGCTACTCTCAAATTTAAAAATAGTATCGCTAATAACTATGCCGACATCATCTCCAACGCGAGAAGCTACAAAAATACCGCCAATAATGCCTAAGAGACCAAAAAGTTCCTTGAAAAAACCGTTTATTATTCCCTTTAGCCCTAAAAAGAGCACTATAATAGATATTATAATATCAAAATAACTAAAACTCATTATTCATATACCTTTGAGACCATATTTTTTCCGTTGTTTTTAGAAGTGTATAGAGCTTTATCTGCTCTAGCCATAAGAGAGTCGGGAGTATCATCTTTTAAATATTTTGTAAGCCCGATACTAGCGGTTATAGATATTTTTTGACCCATATATATGAGGTTGTTTGAGCTGATTAGTTTTAATAGTCTCTTTGCTATAGATTCAGACTCTTCATCGCTATTGCGGCTTAAGATGATTGTAAACTCCTCGCCGCCAAATCTAAAAATTTTATCTCCGTCTCTCAATGCTTTTCTGAGAATATTTGAGATAAAAATAAGAATTTTATCCCCGGTAATGTGACCGTAGTTATCATTTATGGATTTAAAGTTGTCAATGTCAATCATAAGTATATGCAGATGATATGGTATATCTTTGTTTGCACACACTTCCCTTAAGTATGAGATTAGCGCTCTTCTGTTAAAAACTTTTGTAAGCGGATCTAGATTAGAGGTCTCTTCTAGCACTTTTACTTTGCTTGTAAGCTCTGAAATCACTTCATTTGCTTTGCTAACCTCTTTTGTCATGTGAGATTGAATCTCATCAAATTTTTCTGTTAAAGTTTGAAGGTCAATATGCTTTTCACTATATTGATTTATCGTCTCTTTGTTTAGTTGTGAAAGTTCGCCAAATATTTCATTACTGTTTTTATAAGAGGATAAACTCTGTTTTACAAGCTCTTTATATGAGTTGCTAAAGGCTTCTCTGGCATGCTCTATAGAGTCTATATCTTTGTCATTTATGTTGGAAACAACTTCAATAGCATCTCTTAAATAGCAAATAACCTGCCCTTTAGTAGCCTCCTCTTGCGAGTTGACTCGTTCAAGCAGATTTTGATAAATCTCTTCTATTAATGCTTTTAAATCGTTTTTTTCCATAAATGTGCATCCATTAAAAAATATAGTGCATTATACATTTTTAAGCATAAAAAAAAGCTTTCATCTTCTTTGAATTGCGATTAAATAGAGTAATAAGAGGTATTTTAGGTACTATAATGTAAAATTACAAAAAATATTTGGTATATATTAAATAAAGGTTTAATAATGAGTATCTGGACACCTTCTAGTTGGAGGCAAAAGCCTATTGTGCAGCAACCGACATATACAGATGTAGAAGAATTAAATAGAGTTTTAGCAGAATTAAAAGAGTATCCGCCGCTCGTTTTTGCAGGTGAGGCTCGCTCGCTTAAGAGCCAGTTGGCAAATGTTTCCGAGGGCAAGGCTTTTTTACTTCAAGGTGGGGATTGTGCTGAGAGTTTTAGCGAGTTTCATGCCACAAATATTCGTGATACGTTTAAAGCTATTCTTCAGATGGCTGTTGTTATGACATATGCAGGCGGGCTTCCCGTAGTAAAAGTAGGGCGTCTTGGCGGACAATTTGCAAAGCCTCGTTCAAGTGATACTGAGACGATAGATGGCGTAACACTTGATGCTTACCGTGGCGATATTATTAATGGTGTTGAGTTCACCTCTAAATCACGTACTCCGGACCCACAAAGGATGATAAAAGCGTACAATCAATCAGCAGCTACGCTAAACCTTGTTCGTGCTTTTGCAACAGGCGGTTTTGCGGATCTGCATAAAGTACATCAGTGGAATTTGGATTTTACGCATCAGAGTGAAATCAGTAAAAAGTATGAAGATTTAGCAGAGGAGATTGAAAAATCTTTGAAGTTTATGCAAGCATGCGGAATTACCTCTAAAACACATAGAACTCTCCGTGAGACGGATTTTTATACCTCGCATGAAGCGCTATTACTGCCATATGAAGAGGCGTTTACTAGAAAAGATTCTACTACCGGTGATTGGTATGATACATCTGCGCATATGCTTTGGATAGGGGATAGAACCCGTCAAATTGACGGTGCTCATGTTGAGTATATGAGAGGCATTAATAACCCTATAGGTGTTAAAGCCGGACCATCGATGGATCCGGAGGATTTAATAAAACTATGCGATATTTTAAACCCTGAAAATGAAGCAGGTCGTCTAAATATTATTGTAAGAATGGGCGCAAATAAAGTGGGTGACGGTATGCCAAAACTCATTCGCGCGGTTGAGCGTGAAGGCAAAAAAGTTGTCTGGAGTTGTGACCCAATGCATGGCAACACTATTAAATCATCAAACAACTTTAAGACTCGTCCGGTGGATGCAATTCTTACAGAGATGAAGCAATTTTTTCAAGTTCATAGAGCTGAAGGCACATATGCCGGCGGTGTTCACTTAGAGATGACAGGTAGAAATGTAACAGAGTGTATTGGCGGCTCTTTTATAGTAACAGAGGAAGATTTAAGCTCCCGCTACCATACTCACTGCGATCCACGCTTAAATGCCGATCAAGCTTTAGAGCTGGCATTTTTAATAGCAGATACTCTAAAAGAGGTTAAAAAATAGTTAGCACATTTCGTGCTAGCTCCTATTTATCTCCTCTTCTTTCTCCTGAATATTTAAAAGTTCCTCAACTTTCTGTTCATATATATTTTTAAGCTCTTCAAGCTCACGAGCTAGTTGTGATATACCTATCTTTTCATAACATGCCGGATCTGCTAAAGAGCTGTTCTTCTCATCAATTTGAGCTTCAAGCTCATCTATCTCTTGAGGAAGCTTCTCTAATGCAATTTTCTCTTTATAGGTTAGTTTTAGCTCTTTTTGCTTGCTTGGTTTTATCTTAGGCTCTATTTTTTTGCTCTCTTGCTCCATGTCGCTTAGTTCTTTTAACTCTTTTTCAAGTTCTAAATATTCAGAGTAGCTTTGATAGCTCTCCTCTATGCGCTTATCCTCTTTAAAAATAAAGAGTTTCTTTGCTATTTTATCTACAAAATATCTATCATGACTGACAATAATAACCGCCCCGCTAAAGTTTATTAACTGCTCTTCTAAAATATTAATTGTCGGAATATCCAGATCATTTGTAGGCTCATCTAGAATTAAAATATCAACATCTTTTGTAAACAGCAGAGCAAGCGCGATACGATTTTTCTCCCCACCGCTGAGTACCCCGATTTTTTTGTCCAGAAACTCTCTTGGAAAAAGAAAGTTTTTTAGGTATCCGTAAACATGCATATCTCGTCCACGAACACTTACTCTATCTCCACCATGCGGACAGAACGTCTCTATAAGGTTTTTATCATCATCGAGCATCTCTCTGTGCTGGTCAAAGTACCCTATCTTAAACTCGCCTCTTTTAATAACTCCGCTTGTAGGTTCAATGCGTCCTAAAAGAGCCTTTAGCAGAGTTGACTTTCCGCTACCGTTTGGTCCTACTATTGCAATAACATCTTTTTGCAGAATTCTGGTGTTAAAATCTTTTAAAAGTTCTTTGTTACCAACTTTTAGTCCCAAATTTTCTACTTCAAAGAGCATTTTTTGCTTATTAATGCTTTTATCACGGTTGAAGTGTTTGGCTTCGCGCTCAAGCTCAAGCGACATTTTTTTTATTTTAGAGGGGTTTGTTTTAGCCTCTTCCCTTAGAGCCATTAGACGCTCTTTTCGCCCCTCATTTCTTTTAAGCCTTGCTTTTACGCCTCTTGAGAACCACTCATTTTCTCTTTTTAATAAATCAAGAAGGTTCTCATGCTGTTTTTTTAGAGTTCGCATATACTCCTCTTTTTGAGTAAGATAGCTGCTATAGCCTCCGCGATACTCTCTAAGTGAGCAATCTTCAACTTCGACACTTTTTGTTGCTACTCTATCTATGAAGTATCTGTCGTGTGAAATAAAAACAAGAGTAAACTTCTCTCGCAGAAGTAGCTCCTCCAAAAACTCAACCATGTAAACATCTAGATGATTTGTAGGTTCATCTAGAAGTAGAATATCGGGTTTTTGAAGAAGGAGTGATGCAAGAGCAACACGTCTTTGTTCCCCACCGCTAAGCATAACTACAAGACTATTTTCATACTGTTTAAGGTCAAAGTGCTGCATGATTCTCTCAATCTTGTCATCAAGATTCCAAGCGTTATGATGTTCAATATAGCGGGAGAGTCTCTCATGCTCATCTAGTAGTGTCTTGTTCTCAAAATCATCTGCAAGCTTAAGCGAGAGTTCGCTGTATCTTGCTTTTGCTAAATTTAGCTCCTTTAGCCCAGCCTCTACAGCTTCACGAACAGTATGGCTCTCATTAAAATTTGGCTTTTGCTCTAACATTTTAACTTCAAGGTTTTGCCTAAGAATTCTCTCTCCACTATCTTGTTCAAGAGTTCCGTTTATAATTTTCATAAGAGTTGATTTGCCGCTGCCGTTTTTTCCTATAATGACGATTCTCTCACCTTCATCAACATGAAAATTAACATCTGTTAGAATCTTTTGCGCTTCATAATGTTTGGATATGTTTAATAGATCTATTAGTGCCATTTACTCTTCTACTTATTATTTCTTTAATATATGGATTATATTATAAAATATATAAGAGATAGGTTTTGTATGCTTTAGTTAATGTCATTAATACTAAAATATAGATATTTAAATATAATAATTAAGAGTGTAGTTACAAAAGGATAAAAATGGTTAAGGTAACATCATATGGTGCGGCACAGACGGTAACGGGTTCATGTCATCTACTTAAGATAGGCTCAATTAAGATACTGATTGATTGCGGTATGTTTCAAGGCGACGGCGGAAGCAAAAAAAACTATGAACCCTTTGGTTTTGAGCCCTCAGATGTGCACTATCTTATTTTAACACATGCGCATCTTGATCATATTGGAAGAGTTCCAAAGCTCATAAAAGAGGGGTTTAAAGGTAAAATTATTGCAACGGAAGCTACATTTGATATAGCTAAGATTATGCTTTTAGACGGTGCGGGGATTTTACAAGAAGAGTATAAGACAATAAGTAAAAAAGCACGAAGACGTGGGGAGGAGGATAGCATACTAGAACCACTCTATACAAAAGAGGATGTAAAAAAAGTTTTTGCTAAAAAGTGGAAAACGCTACAATATTATGAGGAGCATAAGCTAAAACAGCACATAACCGTATCTTTTGGCAACGCAGGTCATATTATGGGAAGTGCTTTTGTTATGATTGATTATCAAGAGCAAAACGAACATAAACGCATTGTCTTTTCTGGAGACCTAGGTCCTAAGCAAAGGCTCATAATTGATGAGCATGATAAACTTGATAGAGCAGATGCTCTTTTTATAGAGTCAACCTATGGGGATCGTCTGCATAAGTCCTTAGAACAGAGTATAGAGGAGTTTAAAGAGGCGGTTATTTCGACACTTAAAGATAAAGGTACGATTTTAATACCCTCTTTTGCGCTAGAGAGAACACAAGAGATACTTTGGCTGCTTCATGAGATGCACGGAAGTGGCGAATTGCCCAAATGTCGTATTTTTTTAGATAGTCCGCTTGCTATTAAAGCAACAAAGCTTTACAATAAATACCCCGTTCACCTAAGTGATAAACTAGAGTATCTATCAGGAAGAGGGAAAGACCCATTCTCTTTTGCTTGGCTTGAAACAACTACTACAAGAAATCAATCCATGGCGATAAATAGAGTAAAGGAGCGCTCTATTATAATTGCAGGTAGCGGTATGTGTAACGGTGGACGTATTATGCACCACTTAAAACACAAACTTTGGAATGCCAGAAATGCAGTTATATTTGTTGGATTTCAAGTAGAAGGAACACTGGGAAGAAGCATCGTTGATGGTCAAAAAAGCGTTAAAATATATGGAGAGGATATAATCGTTAAAGCTAAAGCGTACACAATTAACGGCTTTTCTGCTCATGCAGATCAAAAAGATTTAATTGATTGGATAGGAACTGCAAATAATTTGAAAAAACTCTATCTAATTCATGGAGAGAGAGATAAAATGGAGATATTTGCAACTGCAATAAAAAATAGACTCGGACATGAGAGCCATATTGTAGAACATGGAAACTCTATAACACTTTAAAGTGTCGATGCCGGCTTACTCAACTTCATGGCATATCATCTTTGCCGCATACCAGTCGGCTATCTCTTTGTCACTATAGTGAAACTCTCTTTGAGATAGAGGGATAACACTATTGCGAAGTTTTGAGCGAATAATTCCCATAATTATAAAAACTAGCACTAAAGTCAACAGAGCAATAAAAAAATCATACATATACCATACAACAAGAGTAGTTGTAACAGCTCCGTATTGCAATATGAGTCTCAAAAAGAGCGAGACTGTTTTGCATCCCCTTGAGTAGAGCTTAGGCGTTGGTTCTCTTGGCTCTACAAACTCTTCTACCATAACTAAAGCTATTTTAAAACAAAAACATCAACAGCGGATTGCTCCAAAATATCAAAAGCAAAGAAGCTTACGTTTTGTGTTGCATGGATTGCTAGTAGGTCATAGTTTATATCGGCAACCTCATTTTTAAACTCTTTAGGATTTAGAGAGCTCTGTAGAGCAGAGGCAGTAATTTTAATCTCTTTTGGTAGAGCTAAAGATTTTAAAAATAAATCAACACTCTGTTCGCTCTCTTCTCTTAAAGAGTCTTGATACTCTTGAATGCTTTGCTGGTCAACTCCATATGTAATTAACATATTTTCAACCGGAAGATAGTATAGATTTATAAGCGTTATATTTGATTTTGGAAAAATTTTTGCAATTTTTTTAATTGCTTGGGCAGACTCTTGAGATAAATCAGAAAGAACTAAAATGTTTTTATACTCTATCTCATGGTCGATTTTTATAACAAGAACAGGGGTTTGTGCATATTTTATTATCTCTTTAGTATGAGACCCCATAAGAAGCTCACTTAAAAAGTGTGTTTCACCGCTATTTCCCATGATGATTACATCTGCATTTAGAGTTTTTGCCGTATTTGATACCTCTACTTTTACTTTACCGCTAACACAGTGATAGTTCTCTTCTTTGATTGAGCTAAAATTTTTCTTAAGTTCATTAAAGCCGTTTGCTTTAATTGAGTCTAGATTTCTGTTTCTTGAAAAGAACGAACTCTCAACTACGTGGACAACATGAAGTTCCCCATCCATCTTTTTTGTAAATTCAAGTGCCTTTTCTAAAACTACATAACTACTTCTTGAGAAATCTATCGCAACGAGTGTTGTAAATTTTTTCATACTTACTCCAAATCTAAAATAATATTTATGGTCTTATTATATCCAAATTAATTTAAGAGTTTTGCCATTAAAAAAGAAAAATAAAACAAAAATGAAAATAAGTTTTCTTTTTGCCATATTTTAATATTTTAGGTACTTAGAGTAAATATACCTTAGTCCTATTAACTCAATATAGTTGATATAATTTGTATTTATTAACTTTTTTTGCTACTATTATATAGAAATTTTAACTTAAAAGGATTCAAAAGATGGCAAAACATCAGTTTCAAACAGAAGCAAATCAAATACTTAATCTCATGATACATTCACTATATTCAAATAAAGAGATATTTATTCGTGAGTTAGTTTCAAATGCATCGGATGCGCTTGATAAGTTAAACATGCTGGTCTTAACAGATGAGAGTTATAAAGATGTAACGTTTGCACCAAGAGTAGATATCATTGCCGATAAAGAGGCAAAAACTTTAACGATAAAAGATTCCGGTATCGGTATGGACGAAGAGGATTTGATGAACAACCTCGGTACTATTGCAAAATCGGGAACAAAAGCATTTTTAGAAAATTTAACAGGTGACCAAAAAAAGGATTCCAACCTAATAGGACAGTTTGGTGTAGGTTTTTACTCATGTTTTATGGTTGCACATAGTGTTGAAGTTATTACAAAAAAGGCGGCATCGAAGCAGGCTTACATATGGAAAAGCAAGGGTGACGGCGAATTTGAGATAGAAAAAACAACCAGAGATTCCCATGGAACTACAATTGTAATGCACTTAAATGATGATGAAGATGAGTTTTTAGAATCTCATAGAGTCGAGACAATTATCAAAAAATATTCAAATCATATTCCATTTCCGATATTTATGGATAAAGAGAAGTATATTCCTGCTGTTACGGATGATGACGGCAAGGAGATAGAGCCTTCAAGAAATGAGATAGAAAATGTTCAGATAAATCGCGCAAATGCACTTTGGACAATATCAAAAAACGAGATAAAAGATGAGGAGTATAAAGATTTCTATAGCTCAATCGCACACTCTTCTGAAGAGCCGCTCTCTTGGATGCATAATAAAGCAGAAGGTGCAATAGAGTACACAACGCTATTTTACATACCTAGTAAAGCTCCTATGGATATGTATAGGGTTGATTATCAAACCGGAATTAAACTCTACATTAACCGTGTCTTTATTACTGATGATGAAAAAGAGCTTATGCCTACATATATGAGATTTCTGCGCGGTGTAATTGACTCTAAAGATCTGCCTCTTAACGTCTCTCGCGAGATTTTACAATCAAATGCGGTAATGGCAAAAATCAGAAATGCTTCAGTTAAAAAAGTACTCTCAGAACTTACTAAAATTTCTAAAAATGATAAAGAGAAATATAGTAAATTTTTCAAAGAGTTTGGAAATGTTTTAAAAGAGGGGTTATATAGTGACTACGGTAATCGTGAAAAGATTCTGGAGTTAATGAAGTTTAATACCTTGAATTCTGCTGAGATGGTAATGTTTGAAGATTTTGTTAAAAATGTGGATGAAGATAAAAAAGAGATCTATTATATTACCGGTAAAACTTCACTCTCAATGCTGAAAAGCTCACCTGCATTAGAGAGATTTAAGAGTCGAAATATTGATGTTTTAGTATTAAACGAAGAGATAGACACTATAGTCTTTCCAATGGTGACAGAGTATAAGGAGTATAAGTTTGTTCATGTAAGTGATGCCAAATTCACAGAGAGTGAAGAGGAGAAGAAGGCAGAACAAGAGAGAGCTAAAGAGTTTGAAGGATTAGTTAAAGAGATTAAAGATTCTCTTGGTGAGAGTGTTAAGTCTGTTGAGGTTACATTTGACTTAGTAGACTCTCCGGTTAAATTAAAAGAGGATAAAGAGGACCCTGCTTATATGATGGCTCAGATGATGAAGCAGATGGGGCAAAACACAGATGCGCCGGCTCCGGCTCCTATACTTCAAATTAACCCTAATCATGAGCTTATAGCTAAGCTAAAAGCATCAGCTGATCAAAATCTAATTAGTGATGCTGCACATGTTTTGCTAGATCAAGCAAAACTTTTTGAAGGCGTAGAACTAGAGGATACTGCCGGATTTATTTTAAGGCTAAATAGAATTATCTCAAAAGCAATATAGCTATAAACTCTAAGCGCATTTACAGCGTTTGGAGTTTATAAATCTCTTTTAATATATTTTAATTGCTATAATAAAAGCAAAATTATGATATTTTACGCCTATGAACAATAATCCAAAAGAAAGAAGGCGGCCTGAGAATGCCGCACTTCGCCGTGAAATAGACATATTGCTAAAAGAGGGAAGTCTGTTTATGAAACAGAATTTCCAAGAGCTAGATATGCTTGATTACCGCTATGAAATAGGGGAGGCTGTAGAAGAACTCTCTTTGGAAGAAGATATAGTTTATCAACTTGTAGAGGACTATATTATCCAGATACTGAAATCAAAAATAGTATTTTATGAATATATACATGAGCTAAAAAAAGATGAGCTTGAAAATAGAGCATTAGACTATACAAATATTAGAAACTTAGCTCATAAAAATCTAGGTGTTGTTAGAAACTTAAGAATTAAAGATGCTGAGAAGTTATTAAAAGCAATAATGTATGAGGAAGATTTAAACTATCTGAGGCTGTATGTAAAAGCGTTAGAGGTAACAGCCACTAAGCTAAATCCGCTTTGTGCATATGAAACGCTAAAGCTAATTGAGGTTAAAAACTCTCTGTAGATTCTACTTTCTAAGAGATTTTGAAACCTCTTCTAGTATATTACTTGGTTTTTTAATAATTTTTGGTTCATCTTTTTGCGTCGGCAAGATGAAGGCGAGTATAATAAAAACAAACGAAAAAATAATAGCAGTCAGTACGCTAAGTGCTATTTTTAGTTTGAAATCATTCATCTCTTAGTTTAATCCAGTTTATTTAGTCTGTTTGTCGTCATATAAATCCAGAACTCTTTGTGTGAATACCCTTTGTTTAAAAAGAATAGTTGCAAAATAGCAACTCTATATAGAGTAATTAACATTTTTGCATACGGTATGAAAAGACTGAAGCTTACAAGTAGTGACTGCTCCTTATCTCCCTTTGATTTAATCATCTCTTGCATTCCTATGTTTTTGCTTAAGTAAACCCCAAACATTATCGAGAAGAGGAAGTTTAATATAAGACCAAAGATAAGATATGCAATAAAGTCTTGCTCATTTATTCCGGCAATCATAAATATATTCCTTAATTAATAGTAGAGTTATTTTAACTAAAGAAAACTTTTTTATTCATAAGTTTTTATTTTAGCTTTAGTAAAAAAGGTTCCAAAAGGGATAAGAGAAGCGATAAAAAACAGCGTATTTTCTTTAAAAGACCACTTTGCCTCATGCCAAGCTTTAACTAAAAGCAGGCAAAAAAGAATAAAAAGTATTCCATGAATCATTCCTACTACTTTTACAGCTAGCGGTATGTCTAAAAGATATTTCATCGGCATTGCAATAAAAACAAGTGCTAAATATGAGTACCCTTCTATTGTATTTATATGTCCAAATTTGACGACATTTTCATTTTTCATATTTACACCTATACTATTTTTTTATGAATTATATAATCAAAAGGTAACAATTTGGCTCTATATTAAAAATAAAGAAATAGTAATAAGGCTTTTTAAATATTAATATAATACAATTACACGCTAAATAAAAAAAGAGGTATATTGATATGGATACTAATCTTGTAGTAGAGGGATTAAAGTTTATGGGACTAGGAATGGGAGCAGTGTTCTTGTTTCTTACAACTTTGATTTTTCTAATGGGGATGATGTCAAAAATTGTACATAAATTTTTTCCTGAAGTTCAACCGAGTACGAGCTCTTCATCATCAAACACTCAGAGCAATCAAAAAAAGGTAGCTGCAGCTATAACGGCGGCAATTAAATTTCATAGAGAAAGTTAAGGATTAGTATGGCTAAAAAATATATAGATATAATGGATACGACTTTTAGAGACGGTTTTCAGTCCGTTTTTGGCGGTCGTGTTTTAATGAACGATTTTTTTCCTGCAGTGGAAGCGGCAAAAACTGCAGGAATAACTCACTTTGAGTTTGCTGGCGGTGCCAGATTTCAATCTCTGTATTTTTATTTAAGAGAAGATGCATTTGAGATGATGGATAGGTTTCGTGAAATAGTTGGACCTGATGCAAACCTTCAAACTTTAGCTCGTGGTGTAAATACCGTAATGCTAGACACGGGTTCTAAAGAGCTAATTGATTTGCATGCTAAAATGTTTAAAAAACATGGTACCACAACAATTAGAAATTTTGACGCGCTTAATGACGTAGAAAACTTAAAATATTCAGGTGAGAGAATCGTACATCATGGACTTAAACATGAGGTTGTTGTGACAATGATGGATCTTCCTCCCGGATGTTACGGTGCTCATACGGTTGAGTTTTACGAAAAAACATTGCGAGAGATATTAGACAGCGGTATTCCTTACAATAGCATCTGTTTTAAAGATGCATCCGGCACATCAAATCCGCAAAAAGTGTTTGAAACTATTGAGATGGCTAGACGTCTAATACCGGAAGGAACACATCTAAGACTTCATACGCATGAGACGGCAGGTGTTTCCGTTGCTGCATATATGGCAGCTCTTGAAGCAGGTGTAGATGGTATCGATATGGCTGCTGCTCCAGTTAGCGGCGGAACAAGCCAACCGGATATCTTAACTATGCTTCATGCAACAAAAGGGATGGATTATGACCTGGGCGGGTTAGAGATAAATAAAATTCTAACATATGAAAAAGAGTTACAAAACTGCCTATCGGACTACTTTATGCCTCCTGAAGCAACAATGGTATCCCCGATAATACCATTCTCACCAATGCCCGGCGGCGCACTTACTGCAAATACACAGATGATGCGCGATAACGGCATTTTAGATAAATTTCCTGAAGTTATTGCCGCTATGACTGAGGTTGTAGAGAAGGGTGGTTACGGAACATCAGTTACTCCTGTTTCACAATTTTATTTTCAACAAGCACTTAACAATGTTATGCAGGGACCTTGGAACGCAATAGCTCCCGGCTATGGAAAAATGGTGCTTGGATATTTTGGTAAAACTCCGGTTGCACCGGATCCTGAGATTGTTAAAATTGCTTCTGAGAAGTTAGGGTTAGAGCCTACAACAGAAAAAGCTCTTGATTTGGCAAATGCAGATGAGAGCAAATCATTAAACACATGGATTAAGAAGCTTAAAGAAGAGGATATTGAGATTACCGAAGAGAATATCTTCATAGCAGCAGCTTGTCATGAGAAAGGTATCGCTTTTCTTAAAGGTCAAGGCGAGTTAAATGTTCGTAAAATATCAGAAATGAAAAAAGAAGAAGGAAGCAAAAATATGGGTAATGGAAACTATACTGTAGTTGTAGATGGTCAAAAATTTAGTGTTCAGGTTGCAGAAGGAGATGTTAATATTCAAGTTACTGAGGTAAACGGGGAGAGCACGGCAGAGGCTGCTTCTGCACCTAAGAAGGAAGCAGGCTCCGGAACTCTTTTAGATATAAAAGCACTTTTACCTGGAAATGTTTGGAAAATAGTTGCTAATCCTGGTCAAAGCGTTAATGAAGGCGATGTAATTATGATTTTAGAGTCTATGAAGATGGAGATAGACATAGTAGCACCAAAAGGCGGTGTTATAAAATCTATTAATGTTGCTACAAACGATAAAGTAGTTGAAGGTCAAGTCGTAGCAGTTCTAGGATAATTAGATGAAAAAAAATGTTATAAAAACTTTTATGTTTTTGGTACTTCTTAGCTTTAGTTCTCTTTATGCCTCAGTTGCTGAGACTACTTTACATGAAGCGGCTACTAAAAAAGTTGAAACGTATCAGGCGCAGTCATTTTCTGAAATGGTAGGCGGTTTTCTCAGCTCTACGGGAATTAAAGCCTTTTTAAGCCCAGACCCCAATGAACTAAGTTCTCATGGCGATAAAATGAGTGATTTTCACAAATCTTGGGGTAGGGTCATTATGATACTTGTCGCTTTTGCGCTTTTCTATCTTGCAATTGCAAAGGGCTTTGAGCCTCTGCTTCTTTTACCTATAGGATTTGGCGGGCTTTTGGCAAATATTCCTATTGCAGGAATTGCGGGACCTGATGGGTTTTTAGGAATAATGTATGAGATGGGCTTGGCAAATCAGTTTTTTCCTATTCTTATATTTATGGGTGTTGGCGCTATGACTGATTTTGGTCCTCTACTCTCAAATCCAAAAACTGCGCTCTTAGGCGGCGCGGCACAATTTGGAATTTTTGGAACACTAGTTGGAGCAGTTGCACTTGCACAATATACGCCTATTTTTGAATTTACTCTTCAACAAGCTTCAGCTATTTCAATTATCGGTGGGGCTGATGGACCGACTTCAATCTTTATAGCATCAAAACTTGCTCCTGAGCTTTTAGGAGCTATTGCAGTTGCTTCTTACTCATATATGGCTATGGTTCCTATAATTCAACCTCCTATTATGAAAGCACTTACAACAGATGCTGAGAGAAAAATTAAGATGAGTACACTTCGTCATGTCTCTCGCTTAGAGAAGTTAGTTTTCCCGATTATGGTTTTAGTATTAGCTATTTTAGTGCTTCCGGATGCTACGCCTCTTATCGGTGCGTTTATGTTTGGTAACTTCTTGAAAGAGAGTGGTGTTGTAGATAGATTATCTGATACTATGCAAAATGCTTTGATAAATATTGTAACTATCTTCTTGGGATTGGCTGTAGGTTCTAAACTTGCGGCAGATCAGTTCTTGGTTGCAGATACTTTGGCAATTCTAGCACTTGGTGTTGTGGCATTCTCTGCAGGTACTGCTGCCGGTGTAATCATGGCTAAGATTATGAATCTATTTCCTGGAAATAAAGTAAATCCGCTTATCGGTTCTGCAGGTGTTTCTGCCGTTCCTATGGCTGCTCGTGTATCTAATAAAGTCGGTATGGAGTATGACCGCTCAAATATGCTTCTAATGCATGCTATGGGTCCAAATGTTGCAGGTGTTATCGGTTCAGCTGTTGCTGCAGGTATCCTTTTATCACTTTTTAGTTAATCTACTTGCCTTTCAGAGCTTCTAACTACTTTAGAAGCTTCTGATTTTGCTTAAAACTACTTCGTCTATTTTGATAATTCAACTGCTTTTTTATAAGCTTGCTCAATTGCGTTTATACATGAAGCTCTGACATTTCCATCCTCAAGTGCACCGTAGCCTGCGGCAGTTGTTCCACCCGGACTCATAACACCATCTTTTAATAAAGCGGGATGAGTATCTTGTATAAGCTCACCAAATCCGGCAAAAAGACCGCGCATAGTTGCCATAGCATCGGCTCTTCTCATCCCCTGTTTTACTGCTCCATCAGTCAATGCTTCGGCAATTAGTGTCAAATAAGCAGGTCCGCTTCCTGCTAAGCCTGTTGCAATATCAAGCTCTTTCTCGCTCGCTAACCAAAGAGTCGCACCTATAGCCCCAAGCAGCTCTTTTGCCTCCTCCTTGTAGGCTTCATCTCCTGTAAGCGTAGTCATAGATTTTCCAACACTTGCAGCAAGATTTGGCATACTTCTAACAACTGCATATGGATTTAAATTCTGTTTAATCTTTTGCACCGTTGTTCCTGCAAGAACAGAGTAGATAACTTTTGCTCTACCTTCTACTCTAGCGGCTATCTCTTCAACATTTGCGGGTTTTACGCATAGTATTACTGTTTTGCCTTCTATATTACACTCATCCATCAGCTCTTTTTCTATTTTAACACCCAATTCATCTTCAAACTTATTTAATTTTTCTAAATCTCTGCCGATAACTTCGAGTTTATAGCTCTGTTTTAATCCTTTAGCTATGCTTAGAGCCATATTTCCGTTGCCGATAAAAGTGATGGTTTTCATAAAGTGCCTTTATTTTTTTATGGTAGTATAGCATTAACATATGAAATTTAAAAATAAAAGGCAAAGATGATGGAACAATTTTTACAAGAGGCAAAAGAAGCAAGCAGGGTACTTAGCACACTTAGCGGAGCAGATAAAAATAGAATTTTAAGAGAGATGGCAGAAGCTCTAAGAAGCAACACTATGGATTTGCTTGAAGCAAATGCTCTTGACATGTCTGATGGAAAAAAGAATAATCTCTCATCCGCTTTAATGGATAGACTTTTTTTAGATGAGAAGCGTATTGATGCTATGGCAGTAGCTATTGAAGAGATAGCAGCACTAAAAGAGCCGGTTGGAAGAATCATTGATGGGTGGGTGACAGAAGATGGACTTAAGATAGAAAAAGTCTCTATCCCTATCGGAGTTATAGGCATAATATATGAGTCTCGTCCGAATGTAACAAGTGATACCGCGGCTCTTTGCTTTAAGAGTTCAAATGTGTGTGTTTTAAAGGGTGGTAAAGAGGCTGAAAATTCAAATAAGGCAATAGCAAAAGTACTTCAAGCAGTCTTAGAGAAAAATAGCTTGCCAAAATCGTTAGTATCTTTAATCCCAGATTCATCAAGAGAGGGAGTTGCTAAGCTTATTAAGATGGATAGATATGTTGATTTGATTATTCCAAGAGGCGGGGCAGGGCTTATAAAATATGTAAGTGACAATGCCACTGTTAGCGTGGTAAAACATGATAAAGGACAGTGCCATACCTATATTGATAAGGACGCAAAACTTGATGATGCTATTAAAATAGCAATAAACGCAAAGGTTCAAAGACCCGGTGTTTGTAATGCGATGGAGACTCTGTTGGTTGATAAATCTATTGCCCGAGATGCACTCCCTAAATTAAAGTCTGAGTTTGACAAGGCACACACGGAGCTTAAAGGGTGTTTAGAGACTCAAGCTATTATTAAAGTTGAGAATGCTACTGATGAAGATTATGATACTGAATATCTTGCAAATATACTAAATATTAAAGTTGTTGATGGTGTAGATGGCGCAATAGAACATATTGTAAGGTTTAGTTCAGGTCACTCAGAGGCTATTATCACTGAAAATGTCACATCAGCAGAGAAATTTTTAAATGCTATAGATGCTGCTGTTGTTTATCTTAATGCCTCAACAAGATTTACAGATGGCGGAGCTTTTGGATTTGGAGCAGAAGTGGGGATAAGTACAAATAAACTTCATGCTCGTGGTCCGATGGGTATAGAAGGTCTGACAACATATAAGTTCAAAATATACGGAAGCGGGCAAATAAGATAATTTTATCCTCATTGTTGATACAAATCAACGCTATAAATCTATATATTAAATATAATTTAACTATATAAATTTATAGGAGTTCAGAATGTCATTTATTCCAAAAGAAGCCTTGAAAATAGATGTTGTAGGCGCAACAGTAGATTTTTTTAAATTAGAAAAAGATGGTCAGAGTAGTTACTATTTTGATACTTCAAAATGTGGTCCCCCAGATCCTATGGTAAATGCTGTATCTGGATTGAAGCTTATAAAAGGGACAGATGATAAACTGGTAATGATTAATCATAAAGCGCCTGGAGGTCTTTTTTCAAAGTTAGGCGATGATATCTCTTATGAGACTGAGATGCTAGAAGGCGGATTGGTAAAAATAATTTTCTCAGATAATGGTTCATCATCTACTACAGATCTTGAAAACATAAGTCACTAGCAACTATATGTTTTCTGTATCGCAAGATTTTGCACCTCCTTTTAAACTAATATCTCCATTTTTTATATTGGGTGCAATATTTTATCTTCTCTCTGTTGTATTTATCTTTTTTATATCAACAGATAATTTATCAATGTTAGATACGAAAATTCTAAGTTTTGTTCATCTTTTTTTGCTTGGCTTTGCCATGATGATTATTTTTGGTGCAATGGCGCAACTAGTGCCTGTAGTTTTAGAAGTAGGGCACTTTGGTGTTGAACTATTTTATGCTATATGGCCGCTTTTATCGATAGGTACTATCATGATGGCATTTGGATTTTTAAGTTATCCAATGCTTTTGCCTTTTGGTGGAGTTGTTGTGCTGATTGCTATGATGATTTTTGTGATGGAGATATTTCTAACCATAAAAAAAGTCAAGAAGTTTAACCTTGTAATAAGCAGCTTGCTAATATCAAATATATTTCTTTTCTTTGGAATTATTTTTGGTCTTGTTATGGCTCTTGGATATGCAGGTATGGTGGCAGTTGATATTAATGCTTTGTTAAAAGGGCATGTATTTTTAGTTGTCGTTGGTTATATAGTAGTGACAATTATGGGGCTATCTGTTGTTTTGCTTCCAATGTTTGGACTCTCTCATGGCTTTAGTAAAAAACCTTTAGAGATAGCAATAGCATCAGTAAGCTTGTCAGTTTTAGCGGTTGTGCTTTCATCACTTACGGGGGTAGCATTTTTAGCGTATGTGGGTTATGGAGTTGCGGCGGTAGGATTGTTAATATACTTCTATTTTATATATACAATACATAAAACTAGAGCTAGAAAAGAGATAGATATTTATGCAAAATCGCTTATATTTGCATACTCCTCTTTAATAATATCCCTTGCGTTTGGTTTAATCTACTTAGCTGTAGGATATGAGCCACTGCTTTTAGCGTCTGCATGGATGATATTTTTTGGTTTTTTTGCATTTGTGATAACGGGGCATATATACAAAATAATTCCGTTTCTTGTCTGGTTTGAGAGATTTTCTCCTCTTGTAGGAAAACAAAAAGTGCCTATGTTAGCTGATATGCTTCCTGCTAAAAGCTCTTCTGCCCAGTTTATATTTGGTGCTTTGGGTGTTGTTGTCGTAGCAGTTGCCCTGCTTTTAGAAGATGGAACTATTCTTAAAGCCGGAGCCTCATTTTTATTGATGGGTGCTTTGGCTTTTGTAAAAAGTGTGTTTTATATGATAAATTACAGAGAAGGAATATCTCAGTAAAAAGAGATATATAAGTTATAAAAATTAAATTTAATAAGGATTTACAATGATGTACACAAAAGAGGAACTATTTTTAGCGATTTCAACAGTTATAGACCCAGAGGTTGGTTTTAACCTTGTTGAGATGGGACTTATTTATGACGCTTCATGCGATGATGAAGGAAATGCCTATGTAAAGATGACACTCTCTACAAAAGCGTGCCCTATGCATCAGCTTATTCAGCAGTGGGTAAAAGAGGCAGTGCAGAAGATGGCAGGGATTACCAGCGTAGAGATTGATTTAGTATGGGAGCCGGAGTGGAACGTAACCATGGCTGATGAGCATGTTAAAAAGGCATTAGGAGGCTGATATATACCCTCTTATAGCCTCGCACACTCTATTAAGAGCTCTTTTATATTTTTTTAGATTGCTTATATAAGTTAAATCTGATGGATTAGCGATACTACTCTTTAGCTCAATAGCGATATTATGCAGCTCATCTGCACCTATACTTGCTGCTACACCGGATATATCAAGGAGCATTTTATCGGCATCTACACCGTTTGTTCCGTTTATATGCTCTTGGAGTCTGCTCGCAGAGTCGGAGTATTTTGATAAAAAATCATTTAATATCTCTAAGTAAAACTCTTTATCACCTCCGCATATATCTAAACCTTTTTCAATATCAAACTCCAAAACACTATTTTGCTGATTTACATAAGATGATTGTTGTGACTCTTGACCTGTAGTATATATGTATAAAATATCATATAGAGCATCCATTTTAAGAGGTTTCTCAAGGTGCGCTTCCATTCCGACATTTAACATATTTCTAACATCATCTGCTGCAGTGTCACCGCTAAGAGCTACAATTGGAATATGGTTATAGTCGGGGTTTTTTCTAATAAGTCTTGTTGCTTGAAATCCATCTATATTTGGCATATGTGCGTCCATAAAGATAACAGCAAAATCTCTATCATCTTCTAAAATATCAAGTGCTTCTTTGCCGTCGTTGGCAATAGTTATCTCTATTCCTGATGTAGATAAGAGTCCTATGATAACTTTTTGATTTATTATATTATCTTCGGCAATTAATATCTTGGTACCATTAAAAGTGTTAAAATCATCTTTTGTGATTTTTTCATGTGGAACAAGTTCACGTTTTTTTCTGTTTATTGGTTCTAAAGAAGTCGGTTTTTGAAGCTCTTCTTTAAGCGCTATAGCCTCATCTTTAAGCTCAACCTCCTCTTTTTTCTTTAGTTTTTCTTCTTGTTTAATCTCTAAAGTCTGCTTTTGATCTTCTTTGGCACTACTCTTGAGTCTATCTTCCTCTTTTTGGGTAGTGCTAGCCTCTTTTGCTTTAGAGTTTTTTAAGAGAATAAATATAATTAAAAGAGTTGCCAAAACGACTAGCCCGACTAATTCTACATAATATTCACTTATTATTGTTTGCATATTCACGCTCTTTTTTCTTTATCATACAGTAATAAAAATTAAATTTTACAAAGTTAATGTATAATTATAAGAAAAATAATATAGGACTTAAATGCAAATTGTTCCACACATTCCGGTTCTATACGCGCAAGTGCTAGAGACATTCAGTGATATAAAAGATGGAATAATTATAGATTGTACAATGGGGTACGGCGGTCACTCATCTATGATTTTAGAAGCAAACCCAAATATTAAGCTAATCGCAATAGACCAAGACCAGAGTGCAATTGATTTTTCAACCTCTAGGCTTAAACCTTATGAAAATAGAGTAGAGATTAAGAAGGGGCGTTTTTCATCCGTTATAAAAGATATTTTAAAAGAGTATGATAAAAAAGATATAAAAGGCATTTTAGCAGATATTGGAGTCTCATCGCTTCAACTGGATCAAAAAGATAGGGGTTTCTCTTTTAATAGTGAAAATCTTGACATGAGAATGGATAGAGATGCTCCTCTGAGTGCTGCAACAGTTGTAAATGAGTACTCAAGTAGTGATTTAGAGAGAATTTTGCTGGAGTATGGAGAGCTTAGAAACTATAAAAAAATGGCATCTTTTATAGTGCAAAATCGTCCATTTTCATCGGCAAAAGAGCTTAGTGAAGCTATAAAACACCTTATGCCAAAAGGAAAAAAGATTCATCCATCTACACTTCTGATGCAAGCTATCCGTATAGAGGTAAATGATGAACTCGGTGAACTTAATTCGCTTTTAGATACAATACAAGAGATAAGATTCCCAAATGCAAAAATAGCAATAATCTCTTTTCACTCACTTGAAGACAGGATTGTAAAGAGCAGATTTTCTAAATGGAAGCAGAGCTGTATCTGTCCAAAAGATGCGATGAGATGTGTATGTTCAAGGGATTATTCACAGGGAAGAGTTTTAACAAAAAAACCAATTACGGCAGAAGATAGCGAGCTAAAGGAAAATCCTAGAAGTAGAAGTGCTAAGCTTAGAATATTTGAAACGGATTTACCACATGAGCGATAAGAGAGAGTTGCTAGATGAGATAGATTTAGTCTTTAATCCAAAAAAGGGTGTAGATATAAACCACCTTTTGTATGTTCTACTTAGTATTATATTTGTCTCTATTATACTTTTTCCAAAGATATACATACAACAACAGATATATTTTAAAAGCAGGGATGTGTCAAAATTAAAAAGTGAGTATGACATACTAAAAGAAGAGAATAGGTTAATTAAAAGCTCAGTTGAGTCTATTAGATTTAAAAACCAAGTACTTGATACAATATTTTAAAGAGGTCTAATGATTCGTCGTTTTTTAGAGTTTGCAATAGATAAGCCTTTATTAAATCATATTTTACTTATATTTATTCTTCTTTTATCCATATTTGCCTATATAAATATTCCAAAAGAGATTTTTCCTCCTATGAATATGGACAAAGTCACCATAAGCGGCGGATATGTTGGAACTTCTGCCGACGTGCTTGATAAGATGGTTGTCAAGACTATAGAGGATGACCTTCAAAACATAAGTGAGCTTGATGTTATAAAGACAACTATTAAAAACGGCTCGTTTTCAATTGTAGCAGATATAAAGAGTGGATCTGATAATGTAAACGTTTTAAATGATGTAAAAGATATAGTAAGCAGTGTAAAAAAAGATCTACCGGCAGACATGGCAGAGCCGATTGCAAAAATACAGCTACAGAATTTTCCTCTTGCTCTTATCGCCCTAGCAGGAGACAGACCCAAAGAGGAGCTGCTACAAAGAGCAGAAGAGCTAAAGAGTGAACTTAGCAAGCTGAAAGATTTAAGCGATATTACAATTCGAGGAGATGCTGAGGAAGAGCTGGTTATTAAAATAGATGAACAGAAGGTTTTGGCTTTTGGACTTCAACCCGCACTAGCAATTGAATCTCTTAGAAATATAAGCTCAGTCTTTCCTATTGGAACGATTAAAGATAGAGGTTCTCATCTCTATATCTCAACATATAACGGCGAAAAAAACAAGAGAGATATAGAAAATACAGTAATAAATATAGGCAGTTTTAGAGTTCGCATAGGCGATATTGCAGAGGTGTCATTTAGACTTAGTGATGAAACAGAGTTATCTCACTATAACGGCGTAAGAAATATATCTATAAATATTGAAAAATCAAAAGACGGAAATGCTATAGAGCTTGTTAAACAGGTTAGAACTCTTCTAAAAGAGAAGCAAAAACTTCATCCGGAGCTTCAGTATGAAATCTATGCAGATACTTCTGTTTGGATTAAAAATCGTCTCAATACTGTTTTTGCAAATATAACATTTGGGCTTATGCTTGTCTTTTTGGCAATGCTTATATTTATAAACCGCGGTATTGCCTTGGTTGTTGCTATCGGAATTCCACTGAGTTTTATGATAGGGCTTATTGCTACAGAGATTATGGGGGATAGTTTAAATATGCTCTCTCTTCTTGGAGCACTAATAGCTCTTGGAATGTTAGTTGATGAAGCAATTGTTGTAGCTGAGAATATATATAGACATCTAGAAGAGGGTATGGATAGAAGAGAAGCGGCTATTGTTGGGGCGCAGGAGATGTTTCCTGCAGTTTTAACAGCCACACTGACAACAATCTTTGCATTTTTACCTATGCTACTACTTAGTGGCGAGATGGGGATGTTTATAAAAATAATCCCTATTATGATAACAGTGCTTCTTCTCTCCTCTTTATTTGAAGCTTTTTACTTTTTGCCTCTACATGCACACGATTTTCTAAAAGTTTCCCATAATGAAAGTTTTACAAAGAAAGTTTGGAAAAGACTCTCTTCATGGCATAACACTATTTTGCATTTTGTTTTTAAAAAGAGATGGCTCTCGCTTATAGTTATAGTCGTAACAATATTATCTTTAACTACCGTTATGATTAAAAATTCAAAATTTCAACTTTTTCCTGACTTTGACACTACACAGGTCTATGTTTATGGGAAGGTAAATGTAAATAATGAGCTAGAAGATACCGAAGCAATCGTAACAGAACTTGAGAGAGAACTTTTAAAGAATATAAAAGGTGATGATATATCATCAATTACATCTGTTATAGGATTCAAGCTTGATGCTAAAAATATGGTTGAGACGGGAGAGCACCTCTTTCATATATTTATTGATTTAACAGAGCGTGCACCGGATAACTTATTTGATAAGTACATAAGCCCATATCTATCTATTGAGTATGATAAGGATATTTTAAAACGACAAAGAGATGCAAGAGAGATTGCCAAGGATGTAGAGAAGGTTGTAGAGCCATTTAGAAAACTTAAAGATGAATATAAGAGCGAAGTTTACGAAGAGCTTGTTGTTAAAGTTCCCGGAGCCGGTGTTGTTGCTTCAGATATAGAGATAAGTTTAAGTGCAAACAGTGAACAAAAAACAATACGCGGTATAAAAGAGCTAGAGGATGCACTAAAAACTATTGAGGGCGTTAATAACATCTCAAATGATGCAACTCTTGGTGAAAAGGAGCTAAAACTCCGTGTTAATGAGTATGGACAGCAGTTAGGATTTAGTGAGGAGTATATATCTAAAGAGCTTAGAGCATATTACCTAAAAGGTGAATATGGCAAAATGTTTAATGAGAGCGGACTTGTACGTATAAAGATAGAGAGTGGAATTAATGAAGAGATAAGCTCAATAGACACTATTGAGGTTCAAATACCCTCATCAGAGAAGTTTATACTGTTAAGTGATGTTTGTGATTTTATAGTCACTCAAGGGTTTGTAGCGCTTCAAAAAGAGAATGGAGTAAGGATTAGAACTGTTGTAGCTTCTATAGATAAAAAAGTTGTAACCTCTGCAGAAGTTATGGAAAAACTTGAAACGACTTTTTTGAAACTAAAAAATGACGGATATATTATTGATATAAAGGGGGAGGAGAAAGAGAACGCTAAAAATAAAAGAGAGCTGATGCAGTCTGCACTTATAGCAATATTTTTGATATTTATAACGCTTGTATGGCTTTTTGACTCTATTAAAAAATCTTTGATTGTTATAAGTACAATTCCTCTTGTTCTGCTTGGTGTATTCTTCGGTCATATGGTAATGGGCATAAACTTAACTATGCCTGGATTGATAGGCGTTGTAGGATTATCAGGTGTTGTTGTTAATGATGGTCTTATAGTAGTAAGTTTTATAAAAAAAGCTAGAAATACAGAGGAGCTTATGAAGTATGCGCAGACAAGACTTAGACCTATATTGCTAACATCTTTGACAACTGTTTTAGGACTTTGTACTCTGATATTTTTTGCTTCCGGACAGGCTATGATACTTCAACCAATGGCAGTATCTTTAGGATTTGGAATAGCTTGGGCTACCGTATTAAACCTTATTTATCTGCCACTGCTTTATGCTGTTGTTTTTAAAATAAAAGATAAAGAATAAATCAGAAAAGTATAAGGATATCTTCACTATAATTGCGCCCTAATATTAGTGGGTTCGTAGCTCAGTTGGTTAGAGCCCTCCGCTCATAACGGAGTGGTCCCGTGTTCGAGTCACGGCGAACCCACCACTGTTAAACTCCCTTACCAACGAACTTTCAAAGACTTTTTAAAAAACAAATCAAACAATCAAAAAACACCTTACCCCACTTTTTACCCCACTACAATAATTAACCCATTAATTCAACCATCAAAAAAATAAAACAAAAAAATAACTGCAAAAGTTTTTACTGCCACTTCACAGACTTTAAAAAAACATCCTATGACCGCCTTTGATTTCCCCTCATCACACATTAAAAATTGAATATATCTGTTTATCAGAGATATTCAATGTATCAATTTGTAACAAATAATGAAAAAAAATAAATTCTTTTAGTGGATTTTTTATTACTTTTTGGGCTATTTTTGCATAAAAACACAATTAATTTAAGTTTTATTTAAGTTATTTTAATAGGTTGTTTATAGAATTTTTTTATTGAAATAGAATATTAAACAATAACAAATTTTCAAATATTTTTCTATAAAATTATAATTTTATTATATTTTTATTATTATATTTGATTATTGATAAAAATATAAAAACCCCTTGAAACATCGTGTTTTAGGGCTATATTGTTTTAAGTTTAGTTTAAAAAAATAATAATTATACTGTTCCTATACGAAAAAGATAAAAGAAAAAAAAGGATGAAAAAAGATGGAAAAAATAGATAGAAAAGTTGATGGAAAGGAGCTTTGTGAAAAGGGTTTAATTGTCGACGGTGTTGAAATAATACCACCGCTACAGGAAAATACACTTGCGCAACTGCGAACCAAAAGACAAATACCATATTTCAAAATGTTCGGCAGGGTTTATTATCAGACCAGCGAACTGGTGGAATGGGTAAATAATAAAAAAGTGAATAGTTTATCATAGTCGCCTTAGTTCTCTCCACGACCAAATTTTGAGAACTTAAGGCTTTGAACACACACTAATAAAAGGTTATTAGCGGCATCTGCAATTATAGCATATACCCTCTTTACCCTTATTTAGTGCCTAATCTTAGAGGTATAAAAATGAGTGCAACACTCCAAAAAGACACATGTTATTTTTCGCACGACGCGAACGCAAAAGACGATTATAAATGTATGCTCCTTATCGACCAAATGGGGCTTGAGGGATACGGCATATTTTGGATATTAATCGAGACTTTGAGAGAGCAAAAAAACTACAAATACCCGCTACAGCTTGTGCCGAGTTTGGCAAGAAAATACAACACTACGCAAGCAAAAATGGAAACCGTAATTAACGCTTACGGTTTGTTTGAAATTGATGAGCAAAGCTTCTTTTTTAGTGGCTCTCTTAATCGCCGTATGAGTTTTTTTGAGCAGAAAAAACAACAACAAATTGAAGCAGGTAAAAAAGGCGTAGCGGCTAAAAAAGCAAAGCAAGCTCAACTTCTTTTAGAGTTGAGTGATAACGACTCAATTAACCGACCCTTAACCGACCCTCAAGCAATAAAAGAAAAAGAAAAGAAAGAAAAGGAAAGTAAAGAAAATTTTAAATTAAACCCTAAACCTAAGAAAGAGGAACAGGAACAGGGCTCATTTGAAAAACCAAAACCAAAAGTAAAACTCAACCTAAGTGATGGAGCCGCAGAGTTTCGCCAAAAACTCATCAACAGCAAATATGTAGGCACATGCGCAGAAGTGGTAATAGAGGGCGAAAAAGAGTATGTGTTCATAAATGAGCAAGGTCGGCTCTACACCAAATCACGAAGTGATAAACAGCTCGTGAGCAGTACTTTGAATGAGATATGGGAACAGTTGCATGAGCTTCATGTCGCAAAATATGGAGCAAAAACAAACCCAATTCAAAATCTACAAATCAAAAAATTTGGAGCTTAACCGCTCCTCAAATCTTCAATAAAGCCCTATTTTTAGAGTTTTATCGAGGGTTTAAAACCTCGTGTTCAATTTACTTAACCGTTCTCTTCCACGACTATGGAGAACGCAAACGCGCAGGATTGCGTCTTTGATGTCAATGATAATCAAAATGGTAAGGCAGGAGTGCACTTTCTCCTTTTGCCTTGGTCAGATATGGCTTGATGGGTTTTGATGAGTTTTAAGTGCCTTTACGTGACGATTTTTAACTAATTGGTTTCAATCGTTACTTTTTAAAAAAGGAAAAACAAAAAATGAAAACAGTAATTTTATATTTCTTAGTAGTGGCAAATATGCTGCTTGTAGTTGGTTTGGGCTATATCGTGAGAGATGGAAACCTCGCATTTTCGCAAAAATTGGCAGGTTTAGAAAAAAAAGTAAATGCGTGGACTCCTCTAAAATACGAGGATTCGGACATCATAGAGCTTGATATAAATAAACTTGAAGAGCTCAAAAAATTAGGAGTAAGAGATGAGTAAACATATAGCAAAAATCAATCGTGTGCCGTATCTACTATGGTTCAATATCCCCACAATCGTGGAAGTTGATTGGCAACGTGGTTGGATTCATAACGATTTTGGAACAAAAAGCAAGATAGTGAAAGTCAACAAGTGGCTTGTTTTTGTAATGAAGTACTTACCTTTGCTCTTACTTCTCTTAATCGGGGGCAATGCCCCACAAGACGCGCTAGAAGTGGCTCTTTTTGCGCTAGGTGGCATTATAACATATCTTAGTATATGGGTGTTTACTGAAAAGCCAGATTGGTTTAAATTGTACGTCGTTGCCCTCTGTTTTGGGGGCTTGTGGTTGCTATTGCAATCGGAAATCAAAGAGATTGGTTTTTGGATTGATAGAACTTTACTCTTTGCGACAGAGGCTCTTATCCTCGGTTTTGTGATTCACGAAATAGTGACGGGCAAGTGGGATAAATACTACATGTTGAAGCATGTATCGAGCGACATTACGCTAAAGAGTGAGAGAAAGTCAAAGCCGCTTTTAAAAATCGGAAATAAAGAGCTTTTAAACATAAAGACAGGCGTTGATTATATCAAAACAGTCCGTGTCGCGGGCTTCTATGCAATGATTGATGATGAGATAATCGTCGAAGAAAAGGAGGATGAAGATGAAGATAATAATTGGCGTTTTGGCTCTGATATTTAGTGTTTTTGCAGATTCTAATACTACTAAAACTCACAAATACCTATTAGATAAACAACCAGAGTACACCCAAAAATTCACTTGTCCAGCGGTAAAAGAGGGCTACTCTACGAGAATATACAGTGTCGATTACTGGTCGGGAACGACAACATGCCTAATCTACGACCACAAAGGTCTACTCAATAAAGTTCAGCGAGCAAACCCGCTTCTTATGGGAAAAATGCAAGAGAGCTTGAAAAAAATAAAGGATGATGCAATCATCCCTAAAACGCGTGACAACGGCGTGGATAGATATAAATCGATAAAAAATATCCGAGAAAACTATCTACAAAACTACACGAGCGATTCGGGCGGATATCTCAATCTTCCTAGTTTTCTTATCGCAGGTCTAACGCTTGACAACAAGGTTATTGACATCCCTTTGACCGTTTCGACAAATACCGTTAAGTTGCAGAGCGGCTATACGCTCTATCCAAACTCTTATATCAACTATGATGTAGAGAACGAGTCTCATAATTTGTTCATGGGTACTATGTATCGAATCGGAAACGGGCTCGCGGGATTAGTTGGTTGGGATGCAGGGTTTGGCGAAAAAGTTTATACAAAGCTCGCCGAGGAAGATGTAAGCATTTTTTCATCGACAAAGGAAATGTTAACAAACATTATTATTTTCATCATTCAATTTCTCGAACGCTACAACCCCACAATGTTGGAGATTAAAACTTTCTTATTATTCACAATAGTCCCGGTAACCACGCTTTTTCTAGTCACTTCCAAAGCTACTAAAAAGCTCTCAAAAAAGGTGCAGGATAAAGAGGATGTATGGGAGAGAGCCGTTGTGTCTGGCATTGCTTTATTCTGTTTCTATTTTACAACGAATACCGTCAAAATTGACGATGAAAGCACTATTAATCAAGTTAATTACCAAAATTGGTATCGTGAAATATTAAGAAGCGGTTCAGGCTTTGCAGACAGTGTCGGAGAGGCGGCACTTGATGCTTTTATTCTTTATAAAACGCGTGATGTCGGAATTGTAGGCGAAAACTTAAAGCGAGACCTCGTGATTCAGAAGAAAATGCTAGAAGAGGAGAATAAATTCCTATCCGCTAGCTTGCAAAATGGGTGTTATGATTCTTACAATTTGGAAGAAGTGCGAAATTATGTAAATTTTCACACTTCTCTGAATTTGCCGTTTCCACCCAGCGAGACGATAAGGTCGAAAGATGGTTCAGTCGTAAATTGGTATTCTGAAAACTTCTTAAAAACCTCAAACCCCTCCGTCTCAATTTCTGGATGCGCCGTTATGTATAAACGCGAGAAAGAGAATAAAGAGCTTCTTAAAGAAATTGATATGAAGATGCACGAGGTCGCAGACGCCACGAATGACAGAACAATCAATGAACAGATGGAGCATTTGGCGAAAATGCAATATAGGAATTTCGGAGAGCTCGGTTGGATTGCAACTCCTATGATAGCGACTACGGACGCAGTGATGAAACAGCTTGACCATATTAACAATCAAGCTGAAAAGCTCAATAGACAAGCTATCGCTCGTGATAGAGAGCTCGCGGGAGCTACGCCAGAGAGTAACGCAAACATTCCCTCGTCACTCGACGATGACCTGCTGAAAAACGTTCCATACGTGCTGATTCCAGGATTCAGCTCAATCAAAAACGAGATATCAGGATTCTTTCAAAAAATCCCATCTCTACCAGATAGTGGATTCTTTAAGAATTTTGCCAAATTTCAGAGCCTCGGACTAGATATCGTAGCTTATTTTTGGACGCTCTCGATTATCAAATTCGGCGTAGCGATGTTCCCGTTTGTGATGCTTTTAACAGCTTCACTTCTAGTTATCGGTTTTTGGGCTATATCGGTGCTTCTTTATTACATGGTTACACCGTTTTTGGTCGCTTTTGCGATGGCTTCACAGCAGGGAGAGGTTATTAAAAAGTTTTTAAAAACAGGCGTTTTCCTTGCTTTTAAGCCTCTTATGCTCGTTATTTCAATCGTCATAGCAATTTTTGCAACGGAATTTCTAGGAAATCTTAATAACTTGCTCATTGATTGGAACTTCGACAATCTCAAATTCCTTTTCACAAAGGTTGATACAGAGTTGATGTACTTAATGATTTTAAAAGAGTTCTTACATATCGTAAACAGCATTGTAATCGCGTTCTTAGCGTTTTATTTGGTTTTTAACGGCTCTGACATGATATTAAATTTGATAGGCTTAAAAGATGTGAGCGTCGATGTGCAGACAAGCGTTGGCGACAAGATTGATAACAAATCTTCTAAATACTCTACGTAAAAGGAACGAGAAGATGCAGAGATACAAGATGAAAGATTGTAAAAAACTAGAGAGATATTTCAACTCTCTGGTTAAAAAGTATGACAGTTTTGAGAGCAAAGCGGTTTTAACCTACCGCGATGCAGAACAGATAGAGGAGCTAGAGAGCATGATAAATAAGCTCTCTCGCTTTTTTCAAACTACTACCAAAAAGGAAATAAAAACATGTTAAACAACGTAAATGATATTACACGCGGTGCGGTAGCGGTTCTAATCGCTCATATACAACCACAAGAGAAAGAGGGCTTGACAGTTAATCAAGTTGCTCAAATGCTAGGTATAAGCGTCTTACAATTAAATCTTATGAGACACAACAATGAAGAACCTCAATTTTACAAGGAGGACGGCAAAATCTTATATAAACCCTCTAGTATCAGAGCATTTATTCAAGCAAACACAAAGGAAAGAAAGGCATGTTAGATAAAGAAACAAAAGCCGCTCTTGAAGAGATTACGGTCGCGGTGTCGATGCTCGAAAAATCGACCGCAGTTTTTCAAGAGGTAAACGAAAAGCTAGAGTATCTTCCAAAAGCTCAACAAGAGCTAATGGGATTTAGAAAAGAGCTTCAAAATCTCAAAAATGAGACGGCGGCAGAGCTTAAGAAACAGATAAACACCGCAGAGCTTGAAAAAATCTCTTTGCAGGCAGTTAAAACACTTGATTACCTTGCAGACGAGACAATACCCGCCCTTCAAAAAGCGGCAGAGGAGCAGAAAAAGGCAAGGAAGAGCGGAGGATTTAAAACGCTTTTTATCGGGCTAGTGATAGGCGGCGCGGCGACCTTTGGTTATATGTCGCACTTCCTCTTTAAAATGGAAAAAAACCTTACACCGTTTGTAATCCAATACTACGAAGATGTAAACCAAAAAATCATCGGCATACCAAACACAATGTTTCATAAGCAAGATAAGAATCATGCTTATTTCAAGATAGACAAAAATACAAACAATCAGAAAGGTTCAAAATGAAAAAGAATATCGTATTAATCAATACTAAAGGCGGTGTAGGAAAAACGACTCTTGGTTGGCACTTGATGCCTTTTTTACTGCAAGATAGAGATTTTCAAATCGTTGAAATAGACGATAACAACAATACATCTCTTGCATTTGGAAACTCGGAACTTTTGAGAAACAAAGTTGTATCCTGTAACATCTCAAAGGGTACGGAGAAGCTAGAGGAATTGGTTGTTGAGAACATGATTGAAGCGGATAAAATCACTATTATTGACAGCGGAGGAGGGAACGACAGCAGGGCGGTTTTAAACTCGATGTTGTCTCAAAACTTGACGGAAGATACTCTTTTTGTGATTCCATATCTCGCGGATTTTTCACAGTTAAAAAACCTCTTTGAGACGGTTGAGCTTGTCAAAGATTTTGACTTTATTGTGGTGCTAAATAACTATATCGGTATCGAGAATGAGGATGAGATGTTTAGAATAGGCAACGAAGAGTTCGATATTCCAAATATTGAAAAAGTCTTCAAAGATAAATTCTTCATAGTTAAGAGAAGTAATCTTTTCTCTTTCGCTACAAGCATACACAAACAAACCATTTATGATTTTGCGAAAACAGCATTTGATTATAGCCGCAGTGAGATGCTGGAATATGCCAAAGAGGTAACAGGTGCGAATAAAGAAAAAATGACACAGATGTATCGTAGTTGGAAAATCTCGGACAATGCAAAAGATTATTTGGAGAGCAAAGAGATAGAAAAACTAAGAGATAGAATTTTGAAGTAAAGGGTATGTTATGGGTAAACTTGAAAAATGGCTTGAGAAAAATAAACCACTCAAGAGAAAAAGTAATCTGTTTGAATACCAAAATGAGATAACTAGGCTCAATGAGCTTGGTTATACTCAAAACCAAATAGCAGAGTATTTGAAAGAAGTGTGCCAGACGGAAACTACACAACAAAATCTATCAAGATTTTTGAAAGAACCGAAAAAAGAACCGATGAAAGTTGTTAAAGAATCTCACAAAGTGGTAGAAGAAAAAGCAAAAAATAGTGATTTAGACAACTATTTTGCGAAGTATAAGTGAAAAGTAGTTTACAACTACTTTACACACAAATACGCATATATACAACGCTTTTACCACGTTTACTACTACTTCACGCATTTTACAACGCGTTTACCACTTTTACAACTCTCATACAACTACTTTACGCACAAATACAATGAATAGAGTTACCACACCCCACGCCCATTCGATAGCGGGGTTAATAAAACAATCAAAACATCTATCGTTTTTCTAAAAAATCATCAAAAAGGAGGAAATCAACATGATGTCAATTTCAAAATGGCAATCGGCAAGTCAAGCAGAAAATTACTTTCAACAAGACCTCGACTATTACCAAAAAAATCAAGAGCTTGGAGAATGGTTCATCAATGGAGAAATGGCAGAGAGATATTTAAATATTGAACATAAATCGGCTATAACCAAAGATAGCTATCAAGATTTTTCAGACCTTATCAATCAAAATCTCAAGGGCAATGCAACAGGAGAACAAAGAGCAGGGTTTGATATTACATTTTCGCCTAGCAAGAGCGTCGATGTAATCTACACGGTGGCAGATGAGGATATGAAGAGAGATATTCTCAAAGCTCAAGACAGAGCGGTTAATGTTGCACTTAATAGAGCAAGTCAATATATAACCTACAGAATGAGAACTGAAAACGGCAGAGAGCATTTTCAAAACAACGGACTTGCAATCGCTAAGTTTCAACACTTGAGCAACCGCAACGAAGAAGTAAAAATACATACTCACTGTTTTATTGCAAATCAGACCGTTAACTCAAAAGGTGAACTTGTATCAATCGACAATAAGCAGCTCTACGATAACCAAAAGCTTATCACGCAAATCTATCATCAAGTACTCTTCCAAGAGTTGCAAAAGCTAGGTTTTGGGAGCGAGGTTTTGGATATCCAAAAAGACATCATTGAAATCAAGGGTGTATCGAAAGAAGCAAAACAGGCTATCTCTACAAGAACGCTACAGATTGAAGAGTGGCTTGTCGAAAACAGAGCCGAACTGATGGAAAAATATCCGAACGCAAACGAAAGTCAGCTCCGCCAAATCGCAACGCTTGAAACCAGAAACCAGAAAGAGACTCATAGCTATAGTGAACTCTCGCAGATAGAGCAAAAAAACAGAGAGCTTGTAGAAGCGACAGGATTCACTCAAGAATCAATCGCATCTTTACAAAATGCAAAGAGCGAAGAGCAAAAGAGTTTAAACATAAAAGAGCTTATTGAAAAAGCCGCCGCGATTGTGACAGAACAGGAATCTACTTTTACGAAAGAAGAACTACTCTCAAAAGCAATCAAGCTTAATGCCATTCAAGGTTATACGTTTGATTTATTGGAGCTTGAGGTAGCGATTATGATAAAATCTGAAATCATAGAGATTGATAAAAATGTCTATTCAACTCAAGAAATGATAGATATAGAGCAGTCACTACTAAGCTATGCAAAGGATAACCAAAACACCAAAGAAGCTGAAACTACCAAAGAGCAGGCAGAGCAGTTTTTAAATAAAAAATACTCTGGCATGACTGCAGGACAAAAAGCGGCTTTTACACATCTCTTGACTTCTCAAGATGGAGTTAGCGGCATCTTTGGAGATGCGGGAACAGGTAAAACCTATATGCTAAAAGCAGTTAAAGAGTTTCAAGATATGCAGGGCAAAGATAACCTTATCGGACTTGCACCCACGAACAAGGCGGCGGGAGAGATAAGCAAAGAGAGCGGTATCAAAGGACAAACCATTGATAGCTTCATTATTCAAAAAGAACACTTGCAAAACCAAATCATCATAGTGGACGAAGCCTCAATGCTTGATAGCAGGAAGATGAAACAGCTTGTATCCATCGCGGCGGTTACAAACTCTAAGCTTGTATTAATGGGGGATACTAAGCAATTTACATCAATAGGCGCGGGAGCTATATTTGAGCAATTAAGCTCACGAGGAGCAATAAAGACAGCTATCATGGATGAATCCATGCGCGCTAAAACCGAAGAGATGCGAGAGCTATATAAGCTTACTAAAGAGCAAAAGACCGATACCGTCTTAGACATTTTAGAGAAAAAAGAGCAGTTTAAAACTATTGAAGAGAACAGCTATAAAGAGGTCGTGAATGAGTACCTTGAAAACAAGGATGATACTCTGCTTTTGGTTATGAAAAATGATACCCGCAAAGAGTTAAACGAACTTATACGCGAAGAGCTTAAAGCATCGAATCAACTATCAAACCACTCATCAATGGTTATTCAAGAGAAACAGCAGTTAGACAGCATATCAGCTCATTATCACAGCAGTTATATAGTTGGCGATAGTGTGCAGATTATGGAATCGTATAAAGGAGGCTTTAAGAGCGGAACAGAAGCTGTTATAACAGTTGTCAACGAAGAGAATAACAGTGTCACACTTCAAGATAAAAACGGTAAGAGCAAAGAGATAAGCTTATCGGAGCATGGCGACAAACTCTCTCTCTTTAAAAAAGCACACAAAGAGTTCTCGCATGGAGATAAGATAATCTTTACCAAAAAAGATAAATCGTTAGGGTTAAACAACGGAGATATTGCAACAGTTAAAGATATAAAAGATGGGATTATAACTGTTGATGTCAACAGCAAACGCGAGATAAAAATCAATACAAAGGAGTATAACTATATTGACCACGCATACGCAATCACTAATCACAAAGCCCAAGGGCAAACAAGCGAAAGAGCTATATTTGTAGGCGATAGCCGCCTATCAAACCAAAACGCTCTCTATGTAGCTATAACGAGAGCAAAAACGCATATAAGCATCTTCACACAAGACAAAGAGCAGTTCAGAGATGCGGTGTCGCAAAGACAGCGCAAGAGAACAACATTAGACTACATCAAATTAAATCAGGAGTTAAAACAACATGGAAGAGCTAGAGAAATTATTAACCACATTGTTAGAGGCGCAGCAAGCAAACTTAGAGGTATCACATCAGATATTAGGGATTCTATCCAAAGAACCAGAGGGCGAGAGCAAGTTATCGCAGACGCTAGACGAGATATTGGAGAGCTTACAAAAAATCGAACAAAAGTTGAGTTGATGCTTAATAGCATGAAAAAGAGTATTGATAAAGTTGAGAACTATATCGATACCAAATTTACAAAAATACAAACAGAGGAAGAAGAGATGTTAAGACAAAACCAAAACACTAGACCTAATCAAAAGGCAGAGCAAGAGGATGTCGAGGCAAAGAGCCAAGAGCAAGAGAAAAAAGAGGAGCAATCTCCGCTAGAAAAAACATTCGAGTTTATAGAGAATGTTCAAGATACGGCAGAGGTTGCGCTAGATATTGCAAGAGGCGAAATACCAGATTTAGACAAGGCGACCGAAATCGCTTTAAGTATCGCTGGCAAGAGCAAGCAGTTAGATAACTCTGTTGAAATAGGGCAAGAGATGTAAGGGAGATATAAGAAGATGAACAAAAGTGAATCAAGTGTGTTCTGGTTGAGTGTATTAGGTTTTGTGGGGTTTGGGTTTTTCGCAAACAAAGCTATCGGGCTTAGTTCTGGCGAAACATTCGGCTTATTGCTTGTGATGTATATAATCGCTATGTACATATATACACTCTTTAAAAAAGAGATAAAAAACAACAGGGTTTATTATGCAAACCCATCAATGGCAGGCAGTTTTCCAAACTATGACAATGTAACAGGCGGCATCAAGTGGACGAGAGCCGCACGCGTAAAGAGTGAGGAAGAGGGCGTTTTGATTGATAAATTCAGATTTGACAAAAGTGTCAAAAACAGATTCTCACTTCTGCAAGGTTGGCAAGAGAGCACACTTGAAAAAGATGTAACCGTCAATCCAAAAGCACTCACTAGAGGCTCACTTTTAATCGGACAACCAGGAAGCGGCAAGACCGTTTTTTTAGAGCCGATACTAAATCAGCGATGGTGGAGCAGAGCACTCATCCACGACACAAAAGGAAGCCTTAGGTCGGTCTATTATGATTCGCGAAAAGATATCATCAATAACCCATTTGATGCAGAGGGCAGTATATGGGATTTGTTTGAAGAGGCGCGGACATATCCGCAGATCATCAAACCTTTCTTTATAAATCTGCTTAACGGCGTTTTAAACGAAAAGGGCAAAGGCTTTTTCCCTGCAAGTGTTGCAGATAGATATATAGCTATCTTTAACAAGGTCTTAGTACAAAATCTTGACACAAAAGAATCATGGGAGCTGTTCGTGCAATCGTGCAAAAAGTATTTTGAAGCGGCGATGAGCGGAACGCAAAAAAGCGAGATGGATGTCGTATCAACTATGAAATTGATATTTGACTTCTTTGAATATCAAAACTATCGTATTCAAGAGGACGCAAAAACTTTTACGATTGGTACATTTATGAAAAGAAAAAACGCAAAACTCTTTTTATTAAACAAACAGAGCTACGCAACATTTTTAAATCCCTACTTTGGAGGATTTATCGCTGCATATACAAATATCTTCATGGATGTCACAAAAGACAATACCGATGAATATACGCTCTTTTTACTTGATGAGTATTTGACATTCCTACCGATGCTCGATGAAGCAACGCTTACGACACTTCATACATTAATCAGGTCTAAAGGAGGTTGTCTATTGCCTGCGGTTCAGTATGTACCCGCTCACTCTAAAGAGCTTATGCAAAAGCTTGTCAACAGTGTTGACCATCTCTTTGTGTTTCAAACGGCAGATACGGACACTATCAAGTTCATTAAAGAGAGTTTGGGAAAGCAAGAACACCAGACAATATCAGAGACTAAAGACGGCTTCAACAAATCAACCCAAACGAGCGACCTGTTGACCGATGATATATTGAAGAGCTTAGGAAGTGATTATACTCATATAACCTACATCCCAAGCAGAAACATACTCTATAAAGGTTATACGGACAAGATTCATCTTGAAGTAAAGCATCCCGAATTTATAGACGCGGGGTATGATATGTACTTAATGCAAAAATATAGCTCTTAAATTAGCGAATTATACCGTTTGACTAGCGAATTATACCGTTTCAACCATTGACAACCAATCAAGAGACGGATAACTTTTTGCTCTTCAAAAATTATTAACGGCATTTTTCCAATAGGAAATTTGCCCGCCGTTTTTCCAATTTCACTCCATCCCCTTTTTTAAATTGTAAGTGTAGAAAATTATTAAATGAAACTGCGCTGAAAATTCTTAAAAAGCGAGCATATACTCACTGCGTTGCGTTATCCCTCTCTTTTTGAATATTAAGCTGCGTTCCAAGTAAAACTTTCTATTTGACACTTACAAAAAGGGCGACGAAGTGAAACTCAAGGGAAAAGGCAGAACAAAAAGCCTAAAGAGTGAAAAATCCTAAATTTTCAAAGAGCAAAAAGAAAAAAGGCTCAAAAGAAAATCTAAGTGAAAAGCTCTTTTAAAAAACAAATCAAGGAGAAAAAATGTCAAAAGAGAAAGAAGAAAAAGTACTTTTAGAAAAGTGTGAGTGCGGCAATATGGTACACGATGATGCACCCGCTTGTTTTCATTGTGGGAAAGTAAAGGACAGAAGTATATATGAAAGGCATGCGTTTTGGACGGCAGTATATATGTTTACCGTTCCGTTCATTACTTATTTTGTTTTGACTAGAGCTTTTAATATGCAAGAAGATACAGCGGAAAATATAAGTATTTTGCTATTTATTACAGGCTTAATTTGGTATTTCATTATTGCGAGGGCGTATGATAAAAAATTCAATAAACACCCATACGCTCGCCGTAACTTCTGATATCGCTTCCCGCATTTTTTTACACTCCCAATGTAGAGAAATGACGGGTTGTTTAAAATCCTTAATACCCACATTAAGAAATTAAACATTGAAATAACAATAATCCTTAATACCCACATTAAGGATTTAGACAAAATCTACTCAATAATACTTAATACCCACATTAAGTTTTCAGCTAAAAAGTACAAATAAAAATTTGTTTTTGTTATAATTTTTAAAATTTGATAGTAATTGGAGTTTGAGATGGGTATCAAAAAAACTGGAGAAGTAACGGGAGCATCAATAATCTTATTGATATTCTTCCCTATACTTATAGCTAAACTTATGGCAAACAAATACCATAAGGACGGGTTTTTAGGAATGATAAAGGCTACTTTGGCGGTAATTTTGGCTTTATTTCCATGGATATTTTATAAACCACTTACTGATGATTATGGCACGACTATTACTGTAATTATTACAGCAGTGATGCTTTTTATTGCAATCATGTTGTTTATCTCCTCCTCAAAAAGAAGCAGAGCATTGGCAAGAGCTGAAATGGAGACAACCAATGAAAACCATGGACGAACAGAGCCTTGAAAATGCTTATCGCTTGTTTGAGAGTGGCGATATTGAGAGCATAGAGGTAGGAACTATCAAAGGACTTCAAAAGATACACCTTTATATCTTTGATAAGCTCTACGATTTTGCAGGGCAGATAAGAGAGGTTAATATCTCCAAAGGTAATTTTAGGTTTGCAAACAGTCTTTATCTTAAAGATATTTTGCCCCAAATAGAATCAATGAGTGAAAATAGCTTTGAAGAGATAATAGCCAAGTATGTAGAGATGAATATTGCTCATCCTTTTTTAGAGGGTAATGGCAGAAGCATGAGGATATGGCTTGATATGCTTTTAAAAGAGAGACTTCAAAAAGTTGTTAATTGGCAGTTTGTAAGCAAAGAAGCTTATCTACAAGCTATGGAGAGAAGCCCAATTAATGATTTAGAGCTTAGAACTCTTCTTAATAACAATCTTACTGTTGATGTTGATAATAAAGAAATTATATTTAATGGAATAGAGCAGTCTTATTATTATGAGGGATATGAAAAGAGTATTATTGAACTACGGTACACCTAAATTTATTTTATATATGTAGGAAATTATTTGTTAATCTATCATTTTACAGATTTAGAATCAGCATTGAATATTATTTATTCAAAAAAATTCATCGCATATTCCAATAACATTTATAATGGTGATTCAGGATTAAATTCTTTTCCTTGTCTTGATGGAGGATTTAATTATGGACAAAATTTTAATAAAACAGGAATAATATTAGTTTTTGAATGGTCGGGTGCTGTTGTAAAGGATGCTTCTATTTATAAACCTCCGCATCAGATGGAACGAAATACTATGTACATTCAGGGAGCGTGGAGAAGTTTTATACCAGTTAATACAGATTCCAAATATCTCAAAGTAGTAGATATTATTTATGACACAACAATACTTGATAAGTTAATAAAATACCCATTTTATTTTTACTTAATTCCTAAATTTTTCAATAATTTAAAATTTAAGATATATGAGAAATACAAACTAGAAGCTGATAATCAGTTTAAGAAATTATTTGAAAAAAAAGATATGCATATAAGCATTATCTAATATAGCAATTATTGGATGATGATTAAGTAAATAGTACGTTATTTAATGGTAGAATACAAAAAAAAGATGTAGGTTAAAGATGGAAAACTTTAGTGCGTGTTCAGGGTGTAATGCTGTAAAAGTTATTGCATTTGCTTTTAATATGGTGGAGCGTTTTTCAGAAGAACATATCAAAGAAATATTGAAAAAAGCCAAAGAGAGTCAAGAGTTAAAAGAAATTTTTGGTGAACCAAAAGAACAGCAAATGTTTTCTACTACGATAAATCCAGATGGAACACAGCAACATTCTAGCGGGTTAGGTGGTGTTCTATTTGAAAAAAGTAGTTCTAACCCAGACAAGCCATTTAGCTGGAAAGTACTTATTAATGTTGACCAAATATTGATTCAATGTTTAGAATATAGTCGTTGGCACAATATTTTCGAGGAGTTTAAAAATTATATCGAAAAAGTTTTTTCACTTATTGGGGGTAATTTACTTATTCGTCAAATGACATTAGAATATTTGGACGAATTTATATTAAATAATCCACAAAGCAATTGGAAGAAAGAGCTTTTTGCAGAAGATTGTAGTTATATTTTACCAAACATATATTCTTTAGAAGATTTTTGGCATATTAATCATGGCTATTTTGTTACAAAAGCTGAATTTGATAGCTATAAAATGCTAGACACTTTAAATATCAACTATTTTGCTGATGAACAGGATGCAATGAAACAAAAAATACAGGTTAGGACGCAACATAACTTATTGTTAGGAGTATGCCAATATAATAAGGATAAGTTTTTCACGTATTTAGATGAAATGCATATCCACAGTAAGTCAATATTTGACACTATTATTAGAGAGGAAGTACGAAATGAATTTGATAACTAATAAAGTTTTATCTACTGTAGTGCCAAGTTTATTAGTGGGAGGATTATTAGTAGAAACGCCTCCTACGATGTCTACTCATAATTTAGCTGATAATATTAGTGCAAAAACAGTCTCATGTAAGAGCTTTATAGATAGTAGATACTGTGAGCTTATGAAAAAAATTGAATCATATCAATATTTGAATGAGAATTGGGATGGGTATGGTGGAAAAGCACCTAAAGAGGAAGTTATTGGCTTTGCCATTGGCATTATTCAAGAGTTGCAAAAACATCAAATTTCTGCTCCAAAAGCTATGGTTTCAGGTCATGGTGAAATTGCTTTGTTTTGGAAAAGACAAAATCAATACATTGAAATAAGCCTTGAGGAAAATCACCAGTCCTCTTATTTTGTTAAAAATGAAAATAAAATTTATGGAGAAGAGGATTGTTTTATAGATTATAAAATTCCGAAGATGCTCATTGGTGGTCTAACAACCACAAATGCTAAAAATACTATGGGTGCATCGGATAGACTGTATACTACCATTAGCAGTACGGAATCAACAAATCATACATTTTTTTTAACTGCTTAAAAATGACCAATGAGTATTATTTGCAACAAGAGAAAATAAAACAATCTATATATTCTCCTGATATAGTTGATAATAGTGAACAAATCGCAAGACTTATAATGTCTCCTAAGCACTTTCAAGATGGTGAAGTTGATGCAACTGCATTTGAGCAAATTATTCATAGCGGTATGTCGGTTTTACGTAAAAAAGATATTGATATTTTCAATAAAGACTCGTTAGCAACTATCAAAAAGCTGTCTAACAATGGGATACAAGAATATGTTGGTTACGTTCAAGCCTCTGTCAATGAAATTAGATTAATTTTGATACAAACATATAGGCTTTTTTATGTATTAGATACAGCAACAAGAGAGACAACCTCTCATGCTGATGTTCATGTAGTTAGAACACCTGAAATTATAAAAGCATCTAATTTGCCTAAAAAATCATTTCATCAATATATAAGGTCGCAAATTGCAGAACTTTTTAACCAAAAAGGATTAATTAACAATACTATTGATTTAAAATTAGTTAGTTCACTTTCGTAATTTATCTCACTTTTTCCCAATTTCGGAAAATACATCCCATGCTTGTTTAGCCATTAATTCTTTTTGATTTGAGTATCTTTGAGTTACGGTTATATTAGAGTGTCCTAAAAGTCTTTGGACTGATTCCATAGCTACATTGTTATTGATTAATACAAAGCCTAGCAAATGTCTAAAATCATGTATTCTCATATCTATTTTAAGCTCATCTTGCAGATATTGCCAATATCGTTTAGGAATTGCACTAAATTTCTTTTCAGTCCTCGGCGATACAAAAACAAGACCTTTTTCTTTTCTTATAAGATTTAAGTGCTCTATCAAATCATCATCAAGTGCATAGGTCTGATTTTTGCGAATTTTATTATTGTAATCCCTAATAAAATATATCTTATTTTCAAAATTTATATCTTCCCAACATAACGACCTGACTTCGTTGCTCCGTCGTCCTCGCAACAAAAACATAAACATAACCCTATATTGATTATCTGGAATATTCATAATTTTATCTATGAGTTCTTTTATTTTCTCATCTGGAAGAGAAAAATATCTTGTATTGTCAAACTTTGGAAATTTCAAAAAATCAGTTATATTTTTTTCTACTAAACCAAACTCAAGAGCTTTTTTGTATAAAGGAGAGAAGAGTTCTTTAACAGTTATAATATAACTTCCTTTTTTATTGTCTTTTACCATGCTGTTTATTATTTTTTGTAAATCATCACTATCAACATCTTTTAGATTTTTATTTTTAACAGCACTCGGCACATACTTATCATAAAAATAAAAGGCACTTTTCCATCTGTTTTTTGAGATTGTTTGTTCTCTCATCTCTTGAAATTCATAAAAAAATTTATCTAAGGTAGGGTTATCAGCTCTCTTGGTTGATTTACCTGCTTTATGGGCACTAATAAGTTCTACTCTTCGTTGATATGCTAATGCGGGATTAGTTTTGTATTTATCGTTAGAGTGCCCTACTATTTGTTCAATTTCAGTACCGTTGACTTTTGCTCTTGCTAAATAAGTCTTGACTTTTGTTTTTGCGTCCTCTTTAACATAGACGCCAGTGTATTTTGTTTTGATATAATCTTTTCTTGTTCCCATAAGGACATTGTATCAAAAAAACCCCACTTTTTACCCCACTTTTTTAGTAAATTTACTTAAAAAATAGTACATTCTAGTAAAACATTAAATCTTTAAAATAAGCTAATAAAGCCCGTAAAATAGCTATTTTAAAAAGGTTTGTAAATAAATATAAATATTTAAGGCTTGACGCTCATAACGGAGTGGTCCCGTGTTCGAGTCACGGCGAACCCACCACTGCAAAATTCTATACACAACAAACTTTCTAAAGAAAATTAAAACTACACCTAGTTAAACTGGCTATTAAAAATTATTTCATCGAACACTCATGCCTTCATCAAGATATTTGATTAGTGGATACAAGAAAAACTCAATTACACGACGTTTCCCTACTTTCATCTCTGCAGTGACACTCATGCCCGAATGCAGAAAAACTTTTTCTGAGTTTACTGTTAAAAAGTGTTCTTTTGGTTCAATATAAATCTCATAAACAGGACCTAGTTTTTCATCGTCTATGGAGTCGTCTGCCTTATGTGTAACTGCTCCATGAATCATTCCATATTTTTGAAAGTCGAAAGTGTCTATTTTAACTGCTGCTTGCATCCCTTTTTTAATAAATCCACTATCTTGATTGAGTACAGTAGCTTTTATAATGAGCGGTGCATCTTTTGGGATAACGGTAATAAGTTTTTCAGCGGGGGTCACAACACCGCCAACAGTATGTGTCAACGGCGGAGTTAAATTCGGCAGAAATTCGTAAAAAAAATTACGAATTGTAACCTTAAGCAACGAGGGTTTAGTTTACTCCTTTTATTGATTTTTTTGCTTTA